>FWPV01004591.1_pt1 | contig 28972 bp, 25 predicted proteins | sample 2228371 | NCBI WGS metagenome assembly FWPV01 (sample SAMEA103939776, study PRJEB20133) | metagenome | reverse complement strand
CCGTTTCGACTTGATGGCGCCGCATTGGTTCAGATCCCGCAACGCTCCAGCTCCACAGCGCCACAAAGCCCCGTGTGGGGGCTGTCGGGCCGTGGAGGTGATGCTAGAGCATGCGAGGTCGTCAATTCCAGTTGGTATACGGCGTAGGTGCGCGGGCGTCCTGCCCGCAATGGCCTGGATGCGGGCAACATGTCCGCGCACCCGGGAGAAAGGTGCATGCGCACTATACGCCGTGGCGGGATCTACGGGAGAGAAGGGAGTACTACGCGGCGGGATGATAGCACCACCGTACTCGCCGCAGTTGGAGGATGCTGTCAGGGATGGAGGGCGACAAGGTCGCTCCGGATCAGGCTGCGCGAGAAGCGCGCCGCGCGGATCGCTGCGCCAATGGCGCGATCCTGGCTCATGGAGCCACCGATCACGCCGCCGGCGCCGGTTCGTCACGCAAGACGAGATCAGTGAGGCGTGATCTGAGGCATCGCCACCATCCGGCTCCACGCTGCTGTCCAACCAGCAGCCGCCACGCGCATAGTGAGGCGCGCCGATCGGCTTGACCCCGCGAGCAGGTATGCGACGGCGGCGGATCGTTGACAAGCGCCAGCGGCGCTCATCGCGGGCACACAGGCGTACCGGCTTCGGGTTGCCCGCGGGAACCACGGCGCTCCGTCGCTCGGCAGCCTCGGCCTTGCACTCGGCGATGGGGTTTCGGCCCGGGTCGTTGTTTGGGGTTGAGGACGCGGAACCGTGGGCTTGCCGCCGAACGCGCGGCGCACCAACTGGCCGACCGCAGCTTGCCCCGGGGCCCGGGCATTACCATGGCACGTGTCAGGCCGAAGCATTCGCCCGGGAGGGCCAGTGTCCCCACGGCGGGGGTGGGGGCGAATGCTTCGGCCCTACGGGTGGCGTCGCGCGGTCCCCGCGGCGCCGACGGGTCCGGCGGGGGGCCGGGCCGCACCCCGGGGTGGTGGATGATGCGCGGGGTGGCGCGGGGTGGGGCGCTTCACCGCTCGCCACGCCCCTGTGCCCTGGCGAGGAGCGCCGCGCCTGTGGCACGCTCGGCTGCCGCCGCCTCCCGCAGCATGGTCGCGATCTGCCGGGCCGCATGCCGATCAGCGATACCGCCGGCGCCTGCCGTGAGCGCAGCGGCATAGCGATCAGCCGCCCGCTCAAGATGGTCGGCTACCCGGGCCAGATCGGCCTGGTCTGGAAAGCGCTCGCGCAGAAAGCGCGCGTTGTCGCGGCGGAAGCGCACGGCAGCCTCCAGCCCCGTCGTGATGGAAGCGATGCGATAGCGGGTTCCCTGGCGCTCGATCTGGTCGGCGGCGCGTTCCAGCACGGCAACGCCGGTGGGTGGCCCGTAGCGATTGCCGCCGAGGGTGGCCTGCGCCAGTCGAGCCCAGACTGGTCGCAGATCGTCGGCTGGCGGACCCGGCTCAAACATGGTGAGCGCGTAGCGCCACGGATAGGCGAACCGACGCGCCAGGTTGGTCACTGCCTGCAGCAGGCGCGTCTCCGTCACGTAGATCCCCACCGCGCCGGGTGGGCGCTCGCCCGGCGTACAGCTCGCCGGCGGGAGACAGACGGTCTCGTACAGATAGTAGCCGCGAGCATCATAGCCAACCAGCACGTCGCTATGGGGGATGAACCTGGATGTCCCGTAGAGCCTGCCCATATCCAGCGCCACGCGCACCGGGCAGCCGCGGGCCAGGAAGGAGCGCAGGGCCCGGACGTAGAGCGCCGGGTCGTTGGCAACGTAGTAGCGCCGACGCAGGCCCAGGTAGGGCGCAGCGTCACGCAGGCCCACTTCGGGATCGACGCCTCCGGGAAAGAATGCGTCTGTTCCCGGGATGCCACTGAAGCCGTAGGTAAAAGCCATGAGGAAGTCGATCTCGGCGCGGGAGCAGCGGGCGCCGTGCTGCGCGGCGATCATCTGCAGGCTGGTTGATTGGCAGGCCGGGACATCGGTCGCGATCCAGGGAACGTCGCGCAGTTGCTGTTCGGGCGGTCCGTCGCCCCCATCCGTCGCCGTTAGCCGGATAGGGGCATAGACGCGCCGGTAGTAACGCCGCATGAAGAAGCGCGGGAGCAGCAGCCTGCCGACTGCGCCGGCAAGCGTTAGCCCGATAAGGCTGACGAGTGCGGCCCTTACGATGTCATCTCTGTTCCGTGTTTGTCTCATGTCCACACCCCGGGTCGCAGGCGTATGGATGCTGGCCGCCGCTTGCCCGTGATCTGATCCCGGTAGACGAAAACGACCGCGGCCCGCAGCAGCCAGCAGCCGACCGCGACGGCATACCCCCGGGTCGGGCTGATCGTGAACGCGATGTGGATCAGCCCGAAGAGCGAGCCATACTCCAGGCCATACCGGCGCCGCAGCCAGCCTGCTGAAGGATGTTCCGATCAAGAGTGCGCGGAGCTGTAAAGCGTTTCCTCAACGCTACGAGGGGTTAAACACCTCATCTACACTCACGTTGAACCCTGCCAACAGCTTCGAGGAGGCGAGTGCGCCACGACCGAAGACGCCATGCTCTACCTGTTTGTGACGTCGCCCAGAGCTCAAGGAGCGATCATACCATCAATTGCTTGCCGGCAGAAACCCATTCTCGACAAGTCTTAGCGTGTCACTAACCAGGGTTCGGTAGACTGAATTCTCGACATGGGACTGATACCAGTCACGATACGTATTCGCTGCTAAGTGGCGTTGGATCGCCTGCGCCTCTTGAAGTAAGACCCAGAGATTGTGTGTTGCACGGTTACAGAATCCGTCTATACCTGCTGCTTTGAGCCCGGCGACACCAAACTGCCGGCATGCCGGGCAAGGACATGCGGCGAGCAGCGACCACTCGGTTTCGTCAGGCTCCCGCCCGCGCCAGCTTCCCATATTCGCTACTGTACGATCCCCACGTCCTGGCAATTGCACAATCCCGCGCGCGGCTCGGTTCCGCCAACCCGCAGAGTCGAGTGAGTCGATCTGAAACAGACCTGCAAGGTGAAGTGTGGCAGTTCCACCAAGGCCGAACACGTGAAGATGTTTGCCAGCCAACACGTGACGTACCTGAAGCAGACTCTTCAAGACATCGGCGTATGGCATCGCACTGGGCTTGCGTAGCAAGTTGGGTACAATCCCCCCTAAAGCCACTCTGTCTTTCTGTACAAGCTGTTTGCTCTTTCTGAACTCGTCAATGTATGTTGCCAGATGACGACTGATATGCATTACAGGAACAAATCCATTATGCTCAAACGCAATGTTCATCTCCATAGTACGCCGTAGACACGAGAGTTGTGTCTCGTCGTCCATTTGCGGGGTTGGTATGAAATCTTGCGGAATTGGGTACCAATCAGGTTTGGCTGCTTGTACAAATTCTTCATACTCATCCTGCGGTGAACCGCCGTCGTGTTCCAAAAAGTAGAAAGCTCCATTATCAAGATACATACGGATATGTTCAGGAATGCCAAGATAAGCGCGCAGCGTTTGCTTCATTGCAGCACGGCGTTGTGCTGGAGATTTGTGGAAGTCCGCATACGACACCATTACTGCTGTCAAGCCAGGCAGATAGTATGGCGACGCGGGATCCCAGACCCGAGGCTTCAGGTTCTTCAAGCTCAGACCGGCGACAATTACCAACCTCTCACCTCCTGGGGCTAACGCGCCCCCTGTTGCAGCGAGCGATGTGCGTCTTCAAGCGCCTTGAAGGCATCTTCTTCTTCGCGCTCGCCCTGCGACTCAGGCGGCTTGATCCGTACCAGTACCGGAAAGTTTATCAACTGCCCCGAGAGCAACGCCTCGCCAACATCGAGATCGGGCAACAGACGCGCCTCATCTTCACCCAGGCTCTCAATCACTTTGCGCACAAAGTTCTGATCAGCCGGGTTGACCAGACGCATGATAATGTAGGAATTGCACTGCGAAAGCGTTGTCTCATCGAGACGCGATGGACGCTGGCTAATCATTACCAGGCCGATGCCAAACTTACGACCCTCCTGAGCGATCTGCTTTGTTATTGCGATCGAGCGTTCTTCTGCTGGGGTACTGGCTCTTCCCGGCGCGAAGTTGTGTGCCTCCTCAAGCACAAGTAACACCGGCAGTTTGAGTTTCTCCTGAACACGTGCTTGAAATATGTCGCTAGCTATCAAGCTGTAAATGGTGGCTTGGAAGTCTCCCGTGTATCCGGCAAGAGAAATAACGCTTATGCCACCATAGCGAACCAGTTCCTTTCGATCCGTGGGAAGTGGGTCGGTGCTGCGTGCAATCTTGCGATTCGTCTGCTCCATCGTCTGTAACACTCTGGCTGCTTTGTATGCGCGCTTCTTGATACCTTCCAAAGTACTAGCATCACGCTTGGAGTACGATCCAAAACCTTCCCATCCCCACTCAACAAGCAAATTAATTCCATCGTGATCATTTGCTCGAAGCGTCAACCCCCCAGCTTCAGCGAGGTTCGCAATCAGCCACATATTTGGTTCGACACCATGTTTTCGCAGATGTTCTTTGCCCAATCTCTCAGCAAGCCAGTTCACTCTTTCAGCCAATTCGGCTCCCTCTACGCTGATGAATCGTGTGGCTGCATTGAATACCGCTCTAAATCCCTCCTGCATCGGTGGGGATAGTTCGTACCCAAGAGCACTGACAATCCTGGCAACTGCATCGGCATCCTCGTCAAAAAGCGGGAACTGCGCACAATATCTTCGTACGCGCTGCTTAAGGGTCAGAACATCAGCCAGACCTGTATAATCTCCATGAGGATCAAAAATCACGATCGGGTAGTTCTTTGCTGCGAGTTGCTCAATGATACGCCTCGATGTCCAGCTCTTTCCAGCGCCGGTCATGGCGAGGATGGCCAGGTGGCGCGTAACAATGGCATGCCCGTCGACACTCACTGAGACTTCAGGGCGATTGGACAGCGTTGCGATGTCAAGCGCGCGATTGGCGCGCTGGGCTAGCTCGCCAAGCACGACCCTCGCCATATCATCAGAGCTGGGGCGATACACGCTGCTGGCAGGCTGCGGAGGATAGCGCAACTGGTCGAGCTTCCCGCGGGGGTTGTTGCCACGTGGCTCCGCGCCCAACACCTGGCAGACCGCAGTCACCATCTCGCGGCTCAACGAGAGCACGGTCTCAAACGGGTTTGTTCGTGTCGCGGCAAGTTCGTGGCCGGCTTCGCTCGGAAAGAGCGGGTTGAGGCGCTCAATCCGCTGGACCTTGGCCCACACGCGTATGGTCTCTGGCGGCCCCTGACCATCGGTCGGGCGCAGCTCCGCATCAACGGCAACCAGATCCTGTTCACGAATGGCTTCCTGTGCCACTGCCAGACGAAACTCCCGACTGGTACTTTCACCGACGATTGTCCCCACATAGTTTGGTGGAGCCGCTGGAGCCGCAGGGCTCTGAGAGTTCAGTAGCGCTCGATTGGATCGAGAAGTTGCCATAGGTCAGCTCCTCAAGGTTCTGGTCGGAAGAGCCAGTCACGATGGGTCATGTAGATGGCCTGCACCAGCACCCGCCGCATCTCTGCATCGCTGATTTCGCCCTGTTGAAGGCTAATGCCAAGATGATAGCGGATAAGCTTGCTATAGGCGTTCGTCAACCAGGCCGGGATGTGGGCGTATTTGTCAGCGATGTCAAGGCCAACGGGGAAGCCGTAACCCGGCAACAGTCGCGAATAGAGGTACACGCGACGAACAATGCTCTCCAGGTAATCTGCGTCAGCAAGCTCATCAAAGACCTCTATCCGGACTGGTTCAGTGATCTCAGAGACGTGCAGGTAGCAGCCGCGGATGCGCGGGAAGCCAAATGGGCCAGGTTTCAGGGCTTCAAAGGTTACCGTCTCCTCACCTGCGAGGCCAGGCAGTGCTACTTCGCCTCGTCGCAGGCCATCAAACTTGTTCATCGACCAGCTTTCTGAGTATTGCCCTGGTTCCAGGAGCATAGCCATCAGCAGCGCATCCGTGTACCCTAAGCGATCAAGAAGCGCTTTCGGTGTAGACAAATCCGTTCTTCCGTACATTTTGTTAAAGTAATCACTGTTGCCTTTCTGTCGCAAACCACGGAACACACGTTCGAGAAGAATGGTTTCGCTCAGTTCGCGCAAGTTTCCTCGTTCAACCACCCCAACAATATAGGTTGGCACTGGCCTTTGGCGCGCTCTCTCACATATCCGCCGTAGAAGAAATGCAATGAATGACAACGGCTCAAAGATTCGTTGTTGAGCCCACTCATCCGGGCGTTTTGTCATCTTCGGATAGATATCCACATGCGCCTGTCGGAGAAAATCCTCCTTGAGAGAGCGTGCTATTTGAGCATCCTGCGCATACTGACGCAGGAAGAGGTCGATATCTTGCTCAGTAAAAGGCGTATGCCCGGCATAACTGCCAACAAGGTAGGTTAGAGGCCCGTGGAACATCAAGACGCGCAGATCGGGTGTGCGCTCTAATGCCGATAGTCCTGCCAATAGCTCAGCGGTAATGCGGACGATATCAATGAAGTCCTTACGCTCTTTGCTGCCGCCCTCCAGATCTCCCAGAATGACCGGGTAATAGCCGAACTGCTCGCGTTCGCTTAGCCGTCGCTCCCCTGTGCGTACACGATACGAGCCGACACGCAGAAGGATTGGCACCTGGCTGGCAAGCTGTACCTGACCTACGCCGCCGTCAATGAATGTCACCACTTCATCCTGGACATCGGCCCAGGAAGTTTCGGGAACCCTACGAACCTCCAGAATGGGATCGGTGCGCCGTCCCTGCTGGGTGTCAGCAATAGCCTTGCGCAACGCAGCAATAAACGTAGCCGTATTCTTGAAGTAGTTGCCACGTAGACTCTCTGCTACGGTCAACGCATTCTCAGCGAGCCGAACAAACAAATGCGGTTGGCGTTGAAGATCTTCCTGAACGCCGGCTTCGGTGAGGCGCCGATTGGAAGGCTGGTGGTCGTTCATTTGCGATGTACCTCAACGCCAAGCGCCGCAAGGACGCGACGAGCATCAGTTGTGTTGAATGCCTGCTCTGACAGACCGGAAATCTGGCTAACCAGCCATTTCGGCCCTACCCTGTGCTCATCAACCATAACATACCAGGCTTTTGGTTCCGGGGGTGACATCTTCTGCGAGATCAGGGCGCGACGTCCACAGGCGAGAACCTCTTCTGGTTCGAGACGAATGTCCACACCACGCAGGCGAGCATAGCCGGAACTCGCGATCCGCCGCTCAGTTGGGCGGGGATGATCAGCGTACAGCCAATTGAAAAGCTGTGACAAACGCTCCCCTTGAGAGCCACGGATATACGTTGTTTCACAGGTCGGTGGAATGATCTCCTCTAGCCCGGCAATTATTTCCAAATAGTCTCGGCTGAGCGAAATACAGCAACGCTGGTATTTGGTACGTTGAAAATGCTGCCCAAGCGCAATCATTATACGCGGGCGAATGCTTGCTACCTGCTCGGGAGTTATGCGCTGGTCATAGTCAGGGATGTTTTCGGAGGGAGAGATCATACCGAAACGAGCCGAAAGGATCGCAATATCAAGCGCAGATTGCGCATCAGGATGTGTTCTTATAAACTTCCGCACAACCTGGAACTGAGGACCGTTGTAGCGCTCCATCGCTGGAAGGAGACCAGGTGTGGCTCGCTTGCGTTGTGAGCACGAAAGAAGTAAGAATGAGGCCGGTTGAACCATTGCAGGCTATTGACTTGATGGTCCGGTACATGGGATTATAATAGCATTTGTGTCAACAGGGGCGTAGGTGTTTCGGTGTGCCCTGCATCGCTGGCCCCTGTTCAACATCCAGGAGGGTTGGTATCTGGAGCGTATCGCCAGAGCATTGGAGCGATCTGGCTCGTACATGTTTAGCGTTGGAGTAACCACCCGGGGTCACGCCTTACCCCAAATGTGAACACATACCTTTTCGACTACCCTGCTGCCCGTACCTTACAGCGGGCTAACCAGATGTCGCTAACCTCATCGGCGTAGTGGCGCAGCAACATGGCCCCGAAAGCTGCCGGGTCGACGCCAAGTTCAGCCAGGCCTACCGTCGGCACGGGAGCGCCCTCCGTCTCAATATTCAGGCCGGTATGGATGAGCGTCGAGACAGGGCTGGCAGTGGCGATCGAGACCGAGAGCTTGCCCGGGCTGCCATCGGCTCGCGGCAGGTACAGATCGTCGCCTCTACGAGTCACCTGCCGGTCAGTCATCGTCTCGAGCAACTCCCTGGCGATAACGATGAGCAGCCGCTGGCGGTAGACAGTCGTGTGCAGATCGCAGGAGAAAAACTCTGCGATAACGTGGAGCATGCGTGGGCTGAAGATCGGCGCCTGCGCCTTCACATCCTCGATGTCAACCATCTCGCGCACATCAACGTGGCACGGCCCGAGGAAGGCTACCGCTGCATCGCCCATCACGTCGAAGGTGCGGTAGATCCAGTGCGGCGCTAGTTGACGCCCGTCGTAGGTGATCTCTCGGTTGGCAACAAGCAGCGTGTGCATCAGACTTCCCCCAGGGCGCGGCCAGCAATGCGCCGCCAGGCCAGGAGGATGACCACGGTCAGAGCGGTCATCCAGAGCTTGCCGACAACCTGGCCTGTGAGGAACTCCAGCGAGGCGAAAGCCAGCCAGAGGAATAGGGCGCTGTCAACCACCGCGCCGACGGTGTTAGAGGCGACCACCGCGCCAAGCCAGGCGCGCTGGCGCAGCGGCGTGTAGACTACGAAATCGGCTAGCTCGCTGAAGAGGAAAGCCAGGCCGCTGGCCAGGGCAAGCTGGGCGCTCAGCACTGCAGAGATGGCCGCGCCGATCAGGATCGCCGCGACGACCCAGCGTCGGCCGAGGGTTTCCTGCAGCGCATCGCGCAGCGAGAACGCCATGCCAGCGAAGTAGACTCCAGCGGGAGCCATCAACCCTAACCCGACCGGGACGATGCCAAGATACGTGATCGCCAGGTTGGCTGCAAAGATCGTCAGCACGTAACCGGCGAGCGTGACGAAACCCAGGGTGCGAATGGACATGACAGACCTCTTGAGCAAACCGGACGGACGAAGCATATGACGCTGCAACATCCACGATACGGAGGCCACATCCTCTATGCGATTGTGGGAGATTATACAATCTCTTGATGGGATATTCGAACGTGCTGGAAAGCGAAAAACCACTCCCTGGCACGCATCGTACCATTGCCACGTCGCCTTTGTCGCCGGGTCGGCTCAGGCTGTGGCGCCCGAGCAGTCTGGACGGCTGCTCACTGTAGAGCGGTCACTGCGCGTGACGCGCCAGCAGCCACTCCTCAACCTCGGCGCCGCGCCCCTCAGCGAAGCCACGATTTTCACCATAGACGGTCATGCGCGGGGCGCACAACGCCCGAATGAAAATAGTATTGTTCTTGGGAGGGCTGCGCCCTCCCAAACCCTCCCCGCTGGCAGGTTGTTTTCTGGGAGGGCGTAGAGGCGCGGCACCGCCGCGCCTCTACGCCCAAACCCTCCCGCGGGCCGCCTATTTTCACCTCAGACGGTGAAGCCGTTGCGCTCCAACACCCACTGGGAGGCGACGTTGTCCTTGACGATGCGGGCGTGGATTGGTCGGGTCGGCGCCTCGGCGAGGAAGAGCGCCAGCGCCGGCATCGCAGCGCCGCGGCCCCAGAACTCCTGCCCAGGCCCGTAGCTCACCTCCGCCTCGCCGAACCAGGCGTGGCAGGCGATTGAACCGGTAACCTGGCCGTCCATCAGGATGATGCGGTTGTTGGTCACGTTCGAGTCGGCCAGCACCTTCGCCCAGCGGGCGCGGAAGGCCTCTCAGTCGGACGGGTCCCTGGCGGTGAAGGCAGCCATTCAGACCGCCGCCGGCGCGCGCTGCTGCTTGAACAGGATCGGCAGGTCGCCATCGGCGATGGGCCGCAGTGTGACGTGGTTGGTCATCCATCTTCTCCTTCTGCGCCGGCGCCCCCCTCGTTCGGCTCGAAGATCAGGATCGCGCCCAGGGCACGGTAGCCCAGCCTCGTGTAGAGCCGCTCGCCCATGCGCGAGGCGGTGAGCACGCTCCAGCGCGCGCCCCTGGCGATGTCATCGGCCAGCAGGCGCGCCATCAGCGCCCGCGCCAGCCCCTGGCCGCGCCACGCCTCGGCGACGTAGACCCGGCTGACGTAGCTGTGCCGGGCGTCCAGCCAGAGGTTGCGGCCGCGCGCCACAAGCTGCCCGTCGCGCACGATCGCGTAGTGGGCCATGCGCGGGTCGGCCAGGTTCTCGGGCAGCGCCCACCGTGTGCCCTGGGGATCGCTGCGATCGTGCCAGCCAGCCGCATCCTCACGGAGCAGGGTTACTCCTGGTGAGGGCGTCAACGGCGCGAGCGCCGCCAGATCGCAGACCATCAGCGTCTCGGTATCGTCGAGGCGGTAGCCGCCACGCTCGTAGGTCTCGCGCAGGCCAGGCCGGTCCGCCAGCACTGTCAGGTAATGGTGAGGCAGGGGATGGTGTGCGACGATGGCGGCGAGGGTTGCGGCCGGGTCGCAGTCCCGCACGAAGAACTCCTCAAAGGGCGTGCCGCTCAGCTCGCCCGCAGCAAAGCGGACGGCCTCCAGTGGCCCGGCCCGAAAGCGGGTCGCGTGACGCCGCGCGTGGCCCGAGTCGGTGAAGCCGGCGATAAACAGATCCCAGGCGGTCGTTGCATCCATCGCGGCTACAGGTAGTCGGCTCAGTATGCCTTCTTGTGGGATTGACTGTGTTGGAGAAGCCGGAAGAGCGTCTGGTATCCGTTGCTGGAGGCCGGAATCAGCCAGGTGGAGCAGAGCCACGACGACGGCGCGACGGCCATGGCTGTGGCCTCGTGCCTCTCGGTTGTCTTCCAGGCGCTCCCTGCCTCGTCGCTTGAGCCTGACGAGCAGCTCAGCCGGGCCATCGACGCCCTGCTCCGCGACCCTTACGACCTGTGCCATGGGGCAGGGGGGAGGTGCTGGAGCTGCCATATCCGCCGGCGGCCTGGAGTACCGTTGCCGACGAGTTGCTCAGCCGGCTCGCCAGTCCCGGCGGGGGCCGGCGAGTTCTCGCGCGAGTACCGGCAGCGGCAAGAGACCGACTTCGCCATCCTGGCGCTGGAGGAGGCCGGGCGTGACGATGAGATTATCCCGCTGTGCGAACGTGAGGCGGAAGCGGGCAGCGGCTACCAGCGACTGGTTGAGCGGCTGCTGGCCGCCGGGCGCCCGGCGGAGGCCGAGCGGTGGGCGCGCGCGGGCATCGCGTCAACGGCGCGCCAGTACCCAGGCATCGCCAGCTCGCTGCGCGAGCTGCTCTGCACCCTGCGCGGCCAGACAGGCGACTGGACGATGGTGGCCGCGCTGCGCGCGGAGGTCTTCTTCGACAGCCCATTGCTCTCGACTCTGCGCGCGCTGGAGACAGCTGCCGCGCAGTCAGGGCTGGCGCAAGCGGTGCGGGCGGCGAACCTGCACTACCTGGAGACGGGTCAGCTGCCGCAGCGTGTAGCGCGAAGCGTCGGCAGCGCCGTCATCCCGGCGTGGCCGCTCCCTGAGACGGGCATCCCGCCGACCGAGCGGCGCTACCCGCTCCAGTTCCCGCAACCGGGGCTGCTGATCGAGCTGGCGATCAGCAAGGGCCAGCCCGCCGAGGTGCTGCACTGGTACGACCGGCGCGGGACGGCGCGACACGCGCCCATCAATGATGACAGTGTCGCCGACGCCGTTGCGCGAGCCTACCCCGAGCGGGCTGCGGCGATCTGGCAGGCGCTGGCTGAGGCGCGCATCGCGCAGACGAGCCCCGCGGCATACGAGGAGGCGGCGCTGTTGATGCGCAAGCTGCGGCATGTGTGGGCGGAGCGCGGGAAAGCGGCCGAGCGGCGGGGATACATCGAGCAGCTACGGGCGGCGAACAGGCGCAAGCGCCGGCTGATGGAGACGCTGGACGCGCTACTGCGGGAAAGAGGATGAACTTCGATGGTTTTTCTGTTGGTGATGCTCCTGGTCTTTGTGGTTGTACCGGCGCTCCTGCTCGGGCTGAGCGTCGGAGTCGCCTTCCTGCTCGCCTGGCTGCTACCGACGGTGGGGCTGGAGATGGCCCTGCTGGTCGCAGTGATTGCGGTCGGACAGGCAATCCTGATCTTCGGGCGCGTGCTGAGCGCCCTGCCGCCAGCCCTCGCCGAGGTGGAGGGCGAGAGCGAACTGCCGATCGTCATTCTCGATCGGGAGCTTGCGCTGCCCCGCCGGCGCCGCAGGCGCACGTAACAGGAGTCAACGATGCGCGAATACTTAAAACAGATCAAGCGCTTGATACGTGAGTATGCAGCGCGGGCCTACGAGGCCGAGCTTGGCCGGGCACTCGGCGAGCTGGAGGCGCAGTTCGCCGCCTGGCGCAGCGGCCAGATCAGCGCAGCTGAGCTGAGCGACCGCATCCATGCTTGCTGGCCCGCCAATCCCGCGCCGAGACGCCGTGATGAAGTTGCTCGCCGATGAGAACTTCCATCGGGCGATCACGCGCGGCCTGCTGCGACAACTGCCTGACCTTTGCGATTCTGGGAGAAACCCGGGAAGTTGGGTAACCCTGAGCACCCTGGATCACCACGGCGTTCGAAGACTCGAAGCGTGTGGCTAAACAGCCAGCGCCCGTAGAGGAAGCTGATCGTTACGTCAGCGCACCGGGCTACTCACCGGTATGAGGGCAGCCGGCTGGATACCCGGCTGGAGCAGCGCGCCCACGCGGCCGCCCAGTCGGTGGATGCGGTCGTCATTCGGACACTCGCCAGCAGCCTGCCCCCGGCGCCAGAGCCGGATCTTCCCCAGGCCGTCCAGGACGAGCTGGCGGCCATGGAGCACCTCTCGGACGAGGCGCTCTGGGCGATCGCGCGCAGCACGATAAACAGTGACTCGCTGGCGCTCTACGACGTGCTCCGGGATCGCAAGGAGGAAGGGTCGCTGACTCCCGAGGGCCAGCCGTGACTCGCCCGCCTCACTCTGGACGCCGATGCGCTGGCCTTGCGGAAGGCGCACGCCTACGCGCTGCGAAAGCGCCGTGGACATCAGCTGCCCACGCTCGTCGAGCTGCCGGTTCCGACTCTTTGAGGCGCTCGTAGGCGTTCGCTATATATACGTACTTTGATCAGTAGTTTTGTGGAATTAACGCCTAGCGCCGCACAAGCGGTAGATAGAGCCTACGTGGGGGAATGATAGTAAAGGTTTGTGTCTCCCCGGGACTCACAGTACCTTCGATCACCTGGGGCTGCCAGGGGGTAACACTTGGAAAGTCAACGACTACTCGAAAACTCCCACCAGCAACCCCCGTTACCTGCACTGTCCAACCTGTGCCTATCGCTGACACAGAGACATTTTGTACCTGAGCGTCTGTGCCACTGTAGATAGCGTCAGGGATTTCGCTCACCGCAATTTCCGTAGCGGGATCGAACCCGGTACGCCTTCCTTGTGAGTCTATCACTAAAATAGTGGCAGTCGTGGCATCTGCAGTTTGTGTATCTGATCGTGTCGCAACAGTGGAAGCCAGAGAGCCAACCGCGATGGTGGCGGGAATATAGTCGACCAAGTTGTACATCTGCTGTACAAGGAAGCTGCGATTGTTGTACAGGTCGCGAGGAGTGACAAGGGGATCTGGTGTCCAACCCCATACTTGCCAGACGGCTTGCTCGATGTCGTATCCAGTTAGCTGATATGCCCGCCAGACAAGCTTTGAACAGTAGAAGCTAGTATCGTCAAAACGCCCAGAAAACCAGTAACCAATAATGGGGTTGTCTGCCACCGCCCAGTCCTTGGCCAGCCCAACAACCACCTGCTTGTTGGGCGGCAACTTGGGCCGAATGACAGACCAGTCCAAAATTGGATCGGTGCTCCACCACACTGTCTGTTCAATCGGACGGGTGACAACCTCCTCCGCATCATTGTCTCGAAAGCCGACAGCCTCTGTAACTTCCTGGTTGCCGGTATACATGCCTACATGATGAAAGTACGATCCTAGTTCGATTGCCCATATCATATCAGGAACACCAGTACTCGCTCCACGAACAAGAAGCAAATCGCCAGGAAGTAGCGCACAGGAGTCAAGACCCGTGGTTGGCGATTTCTCGCAGGCTGCGCTGAAGTTTTGCGTGTCACTATCGGCCTGAACATTGATCGATATCGCCGCTGGAGTGAACACCACATCACTATCAGGCTTAGATGGAACCAAAGTCCACTGGCCTTCAGGCATGTCACGCAATGTGTAGTTGCCGGAAAAATCGGTCGTAGCCACCTTATTTCCCGCCGTGATCCGAACTCCTTCGAGGCCACGGCCATTACGGTCTGTGACACGGCCACTCACTTGATAGTTGGGGTAAGTTATAGGGGCAATCTCTTCCCAGTGCAAATCAGACGTATCCAGCGGTAAATCAGTTATCTTGCGTAAACCACTCCCATCCATTTTCACAATCCAGAGTTCCTTGCCGATCATGTCAAATGTTGCATTATATCGTCCTTTGATATAGGCCACATATTCCTCATCTGGTGACGCGATGACTTCAAAAGCTATCACGTCGAGGGAAAGATCGCGTATTTTAATTCCATTGCTGGTTGAGAGGCGAATCCGATTGGTCTCTGCGCGGTTATCGCACGTCCAATCATCAATCATGCTAAAAAGCAATCGACCGTCTGAAAGCCAAAAAATATCGCCAGGCATACCGGTGCCAAGTGTAATCCTGCCGGTAGGCGTTGAAAGATAGGTGTGAAAGAACCGCCCCCCGCCCATGCAGTAGTTACCCGGTACAGTAAAAAATGATCGCAATCCATCAGGTGCAATAGATACACTTCCCCAGCCATCAAAGGCCAGTCTACTGATTTGTTTACTCTGCAAATTGAACCTATAACCGTCACAATATATAAAATTTATTCCTCTCAAGCAAGGATCGAAGTATAACGCTTTCCCGTCAAGGCTGAGCGTAAGCTCATTGGGCGCACTATTGCTCCGAAGTGCGGGCGGCTGCGCTGCATAAAACGACGCACTTGTTAAAAGAACTTGCCCGTTGCTGCCATCACGCTTACCCTGCACAATGCGCCAGACTTGTGGTGCCGCAGGCTCACCCAAGTCATTCCATACAATTGGCTCGCGCTCGATCCAAAAAGCCGTATCATTAGGCCCGAGAATGTAACCACGTGGTGGGGCCGGCCCTATCTCAACGAGGGTTGCCATCCCTTCCTGGGATCCGGGTCGAATACTATAGCGCTTGCCGTTAGATGTGACGCTGATCCCGGCGATGGCGGGCTCCTGGGCCTGAGCTTGTTGGGTCGATAGTGCTGATAGCCCTGTAGCGTTCAGGAGTAGTAGAACAGTACCAAGAAGGCCGATAAGACGCGAAGAAGCGAAAAGGTTTGATGTCATTGTTGCACCTATTTTTTTATGCTAATCCGGCTAATTTTAGGCTTCCGCCCCGCACCTCATACAGAAACGCGCTTCAGCAAGGAGCACACTACCGCATCTGGCGCAGGTGCGCCCGGCGTTATCGGGTTCCTCGGCTGAGGCTACAGCCTGCGCCTGCTCACGGGGGCGCGCCGCATCATCGAATGCCTTGCTGCCCGGCTCTGCCGCCACCAGCGCGGGCATGGCGCGCGTCGGGGCGCTGGGTGGCGCAGCAGTAGTGATCAGCGGCACCACCTCGCCCTGGCAGAAGCTACAGCGCGAGGCGCTGCCGGGGATCATCTTTTTGCAGTGCGGACAGCGCTGCTTCTGCTCCAATGATGCGGCGATGAGCAGCCAGATCGGCCCCAGGATGAGCAGTAATGGGATCGCCCACCAGCCAACCAGCACGAACACGCAGCCAGCGTTCCAGGCCAGGCCCGAGAAGTAGCCCTTCTGCCCAACCCAGATCATGCCAGAGAGCGCACTGCCAGCCCAGAGTACAATCAGCAGGGTGTAGAAGTCTCTTTCCATTGCAGTTGACCTTTCGCGAGTCCATCCCAATACGCGGTAGAGTTTGGTTGGAGTCTTCAAGCGAGCAGGTACGCAGGTTTAGCGCCGCACCAGCGGCAAATACACAATGTCGATGCTGCGCACCCCGTTGACATGGCTCACCTTCTGCAGCAGGCCCACCCCGGTCGATAATCAATGCAGCGATCGGCAGTAGCCGCCACCCACCCCGGCATGAATCCATTGCCCCGTCCTGGATACCCATCAAACTGCCCGTTGACACCTGGTGGTCGCCTGCCCCGCGAGCGTGCTGGTCTGCTCTAGTGCCCTGTGCCGCAGCCACTGCGGCACGCCTATGGTGCTCGCCTGTACTCGGTGGTCGTGCCCGAGTTCGTATTCTCCACCAGCATCGTGTCGCCGCTCACCTCAACACGCCAGATCTCGCTGGTGGAGTGGCCAAAGATCCCCTGCTCTTTCCAGTCGATGCGCAGCGTCTGATCATCGAGCCACTCGTAGCGGCCAGTGAAAACTGCGATCTCCCGGTTCGAGGTGACTGATCCGTTAGGGAAGAACTCAAGGTTCTCTGTCACGTGGCCCCAGAGCATCACATAGCCAAGATCAGCCTGCCAACGCCCGATGATAGCCGATTTGGCGCCGGTGCTGATCACGCCGGTGACCACCAGCGCGATCAGCACCGCCAGCACCACCGTGATCAGCAGAAGGAGGCGGAGCAGGCCGGAGGATCGGCGTTTGACGGCGACTACGGCCGTCATTGTGCTCGGCGCCTGGCCCAGCGCCACCGGCTCTTGGGCCGCGTCGCCGACCGCAGTTTGTCGAACCACGCTGCCGACCGCATTCCCGCACGCCATGCAGAACTGCGCCCCTGCCATCAATTCCGCCCGACATACGTCACAGCGAGCCATCGGTGTACCTCCCCTATGTATCGATACGATGGTCCTCTAGCTGCCCGCCGGCCTGCGGTGGCGACGCGCCCGTGGTCAGCGGCGGGTCGGGCGTGACGAGCAGGAGCAGCGATGCCCCGCCGAGCGCGATGGCCGCCGCCGTGCTCAGCCAGAAGCCCCAGAGCAGGTTGAGCACACCGTTGCTCTGGCTGCTGTCGTAGATGCCGACGCCCACCGGGCAGAGCGCGACCAGGCCGCTCAGGAGGCCGCCGACGGCAAAGCCACGCACACTGCGCAGCGACTGGCCGGCACTAATCCGCTGCTGAGCCAGCAAGCTGACAAGCGTGCCCGTGATGCCCATAATCGGGAAGAGAATCAAGAGGACTCCATCTTTGGGATCCTCGTATCGCGATGGCAGCGACTCCTGAAACGCCTCCAGTCCGGTGAAGGTACGATTGCTCGGTCCGGTGCTGCAGGAGACGAACGGTGAGAAGAAGAGGAAGATCAGCGCGAGGCTCGCCAGCAGCATGGTGCGCACCGCGCCCTTTGGCCCCACCCCGGCACGTACTGGGTGGGCTGCTCCGGTTGCCGCCTGCGCGCCCTGCGGCGGCGCACCGCGGGTGTCCGGGGCGGCCGGCTCATCGCCTGTGCTGACCCGCGCCCCGCAGACCATGCAGAAGCGCGCCTCCGCCAGCAGGTGTGCGCCACATGCCTCACACTGGTTCATCGCTCCCTCCCTGTCAACACCAGGCATGAAGCACCTCCACCTGGCTGATCGAAATGTCGGTGATCTGGCTGTGGTACAATATAATATGAAATATGAAGTGTTTGGATTTCGCTGCTATGCATGATGTCAAATACTTGTAGTCATTGTCACCCCGTAAACCCTGTATCTTCGCTGAACAATTTGTCATCTCCGCCGGTGCTGCCGGCTGTCTCAACCTTGCCCAGCATCGCCCGCAACCGCACGAGCGAACCCGGCTGTGCTCCTGGTATGCGCGAGGGGATGTACCATGCCTGATCATCGTCGACTCGCCATCCTCATGAGGCTGCGCAAAGAGGCGCGCGTGACGCTGGCGCAGATGGCCCGGGCATGTGGTCTACAGGGTAGCCGAGCCTATGAGTCGGTTGGCGCGTGGGAGCGTGGTGAGGCGGTGCCGCGCGCTACCGTTCGCCCGGCATTTCTCGGCTATCTCGCCCACACGCTCAACCTGGCCCATGATCGTGAGACCCTTGCTGCGATCTGGGAAGTGCTGGTGCACGAGTGGGGCTGGGAGCCGCTGCAGCCCGCCGACTGGCAGATGCTGGACTCCGGGCAGCTTTTGGCCAGGGCCAGGCCTGGTCGCCACCAGCCCACAGGGGCGACAGGCGCACCAGACTCGGCGCTCGATCCGCCCGCGCTGGCCCCGCTGCCGCCCGGCTCGCGGGTGCCCTTCGCGCCGAACCCGCACTTCGTCGGCCGCGCCAGTGAGCTGCTCGCCATCGCCGAACTGCTGCTGCGCCGCGCCGCGCCGGCCCACATCGCCATCAGCGGCCCCGGCGGCGTCGGCAAGACCCAGCTAGCGATCGAGGTTGTCCATCGCTATGGACACCATTTCCCCGGCGGCATCTTCTGGCTGGGCTGCGCCGACCCCGCCGCCGTCCCGGCCGCGATCGCCGCCTGCGGCGGCCAGGATGGCCTCGGCCTCCGCCCCGACTTCGCCCGGCTCAGCCTCGACGAGCAGGTGCGACTGGTGCTCGCGGCCTGGCAGACGGAGACGCCGCGCCTGCTGGTCTTCGACAATTGCGAGGACCCGGCCCTGCTCCGGCGCTGGCTGCCCCGCGGCGGCGGCTGCCGCGCCCTGATCACCAGCCAGCGCCGCGCCTGGGACGCCGACCTGGCGGTCGCAACGCTGCCGCTCGGCCTGCTGGGTCGCGCCGAGAGCCTGGCCTTGCTGCGCCGCTACTGCCCGACGCCGCAGATCAGCGATGCGGAGCTGGTCGCAATCGCCGCCGAGCTCGACGACCTGCCGCTGGCCCTGCACCTCGCTGGCAGCCACCTGGCCCGCGGCGCCGACACGCTCACGCCGGCCCGCTACCTGGCCGAGCTGCGCGCGGCCCTTGACCGGCACCCATCACTGGCCGGCGCCGATCCACACGGCCGGCCGCTGCCGACGCCGACCGGCCACCCCAACCAGCTGGAGCCGACCGTCGCCCTCAGCCTGGCCCGGCTCGACCACGAAGGCGCCGATGCGGTCGCCCGCCAGTTGCTGCTGCGCGCGGCCTGGCTCGCCCCCGGCGAGGCCATCACGGCCGAGCTGATCAGCGCCGTACTGGTCGATCGGCCCGACCAGGCGCTCGTCGCGCGCGCCATCCAGCGGCTGCTCGACACCGGCCTGCTGCTCGATGGCGCGGCGACCGGCGGCGTTCGCCTGCACCGGCTGGTGGCCGCGGTGCTGCGCCACCAGGATGGCGCTGAGGCAGCCCAGCGCGCCGTCGAGGCCGCGCTGCTGGCCCACGCCCGCGCGCTCAACGCCGCCCTCGACCAGCCGGCCCTGCTGCGCATCCAGGCCCACCTGCGCGCGGTCACTGACACCGCGCTGCAGCGCGGCGACGCGGCCGCCGCTGACCTGAGCTACGAACTGAGCCGCCACCTCGGCGAGATCGAGCAGTATCCAGCGGCGATCACGTACAACCAGCGCTCGCTGACTCTGCGGGATCAGATCTTCGGCGCCGACTCCGTGGCGAGCAGCGCCAACCTGCACTACCACGCAGTGATGCTGGAGTGGATCGGCGAGTACCCTGGCGCGCGCCCCTACCACGAGCAGGCGCTGGCGATCCGGCGCGCGCAGCTCGGGCCAGATCACCCCGACACAGCCACCAGCGCGCTGCACGTGGGCGAATCCGCCCATGCGCTCTGCGATTATGCGCAGGCGCGCAGCTACTACGAGCAGGCGCTGGCCGCCCGGATCAGGCACGCTGGCCCGGACAGCCCGGCGGCGGCCGAGCTCTACAACAACCTGGGCCTCCTGCTCAACGCAATGGGCGACCTTGATGGCGCCCTGCCCTACGCCGAGCGCGCGGTGGCAATCTGGGAGGCGCAGGCGCAGCCAAACCGATCGCTTCAGTCGATGGCGATCAACAACCTGGGCTACCTCCACCGGGCTCGCGGCGACTATGAGCCCGCGCTGCGGTTGCTCCGCCGCGCGCTCGCGATCCGCGAGGAGGTCTACGGCCCGACCAACTCCTTCATCGGCGTCACGCGCAACCATATCGGGCGGGTCTACCACTACCAGGGGCGCTTCGCGCAGGCCGGGGCGGAGCTCGAGGCGGCCCTCCAGATCTTCGACGCCGCCATCGGCCGCGACCACCCGATCACCGCCTGCACCCTCAGCAACCTCGGTATGCTGGCGCTGGAGATGGGCGACTACACTGGCGCGCGCCAGCGGCTGGAGCAGGCGCTGGCGATCCACCGCCGGCTGCTGGGCGCTGATCACCGGCATGTGGCGCAGGGTCTAAATCGGCTCGGGCTGCTGCATCAGGCGCTCGGCGATGGCGCCATGGCCGCGCGTCACTTCCGCGCCGCGCTGGCCATCCGCCGGCGCATCCTGGGAGACCTGCACCATGACACCGCCAACACGCTGGGCCACCTGGGCGCGCTGCTGCTGGGCGCCGGGCGGCCGCGCCAGGCCCGGCCACTGCTGGCCAGGGCGCTGCACTGTCACCAGACCCGCCTCGGCGACACTCACCCCTACACCGCACGCAGCCTGCTGCGGATGGGCCAACTCTGCGCTGCACTTGGGGAACAGGAGAGCAGCGGTGACTATCTTAGCCGGGCGCTTTCTGCGTACACCGCCAGGCTTGGCCCGGATCACCCGTACACGCTGGCAGCGTGGCAGGCCAGAATAATACCGTTTCGACTTGATGGCGCCGCATTGGTTCAGATCCCGCAACGCTCCGGCTCCACAGCGCCACAAAGCCCCGTGTGGGGGCTGTCGGGCTGTGGAGGTGATGCTAGAGCATGCGAGGTCGTCAATTCCAGTTGGTATAAGAGCCTATCCGAATAACGCAGGATACCGAAAAACCGCCCCTTCGATACGCGCTGCGCGCTACTCAGGATGCGGTTTTTCGGATAGGCGCTAAGGCAGGCTGACGTTACCCTTCCTCCCTCACCCTCCGCACCTCCTCCCTTGCCCGGACGCGGGCCGGTTTGCGGGTCAGGCCGCGCGGGGCGCCGATGTTGCGCCAGTGGGAAGTTGACGGTCGTCAGCGAGTTTTCCCGCGCCCCGGGTCGCGGAGAGGATCCGGGCGGGTGCAGCCCGCCGGGGAAAAACCCCGGGTTCATCAGCCGCGCCCGGGCGTGGTATGATGGGCGCATCGCATTACGACGAGGCTTGCATGGCCGCCATTCAGACCTACCAGGACGCGCTCGACTACATCTATGGCTTCATTGACCCGGCGCGTAAGGCGGCCGATAGCCCCGAGGCCGCGGCGCTGAACCTGGAGCGCATGCGCCGGTTGCTGGCCGCGGCCGGTGATCCCCAGCAGACGCTGCGAACCGTGGTGGTGGCGGGCACGAAAGGCAAAGGGAGTACCGCGGCGATGATCGAGGCGATGGCTCGCGCCGCGGGAATGCGCGTCGGCCTGTTTACCTCGCCGCACCTCAACTCCTACCGCGAGCGTATCCAGGTCAACCGAACGCTGATCGATCAGGCCGGGTTGGTCGCCCTTGTCAATCAGATCCGCCCGGTGCTGGACGCTTTCGACCCCGCGCCCGCCGGCCGGCCGAGTACCTTTGATGTCGGCTTGCTTCTGGCGCTGCGCTACTTCGCGGCCTGTCAGGTCGATCTGGCGGTGATGGAGATCGGCCTGGGCGGACGGTTCGATAGTGTCAATGTGCTCACGCCGCTGGTGTCGGTGATCAGTTCGATCAGCTACGACCACATGGCAATCCTTGGGCATACCCTCAGCGAAATTACCTGGAACAAAGCCGGTATTCTCAAGGCGGGTGTGCCTGCCGTGACCGCGCCCCACCTGCCTGAGGCCGCGGCTGTGGTGGCAGAAGAGGCGCAGCGTGTGGGGACCGACCTGTACATTGCCGAACCGCGCGGTCTCGTCTGCGTGGATGGCGCCGGCCCCCGGCTGCGTCCCTACCCCGTGCCGCCGCTGACGGCGCTACGCGGCGCCTTTCAGGTCGAAAATGCCCGGCTGGCGCTGGGGGCGGCTATGCTGTTGCGCGAGCGCGGGCTGGAATTGCCCGATGCAGCCCTGGCCGAGGGCCTGGGCAGCGTGCGCTGGCCCGGGCGCTTTGAGCTGGCGCCGGGGACGCCGCCGGTGCTGATTGACGGCGCGCACAATGGCGATTCGGCCCGGAAACTCGTCGCCGCCATTCAGGCCGAGGTGCCCCACGACCGGCTCATCCTGGTGCTGGGCACCTCCCGCGACAAAGACATCGGCGCCATTGCTGCCGCCCTGGCGCCCCCCGCCGCCGCGGTGGTGATTACCCGCTCGCACCACAACCGGGCGATGGATATTGACCGCATCGCCGCCGAAGTGCGCGCCCACCTGCGCGGTCCGCTGCGGATCGCCGCCGATCTGCCTACGGCCCTCGCGGTGGCCCGCGAGCTTGCCACTCCTCGCGACCTGATCTGTGTCACTGGCTCGCTCTTTGTGGCCGCCGAGGCGCGTGAGGCCCTTGGCCTGGCAGTGGCGGATTGATGGCCCTCCCCCCGACCGGGGCGCGGCATGGTTGTGCGGCGCAGCCTCCCCTCCGGGAGGGTTTGGGAGGGCGTAGCCCTCCCAAATATGAATCTGTTTTCATCTTATTGCTGTGCGGCACGGCCGCATGGTCGGCTGATGTGAACCTGTGGCGCCCCCGCCCACGGAACGGCAAGCCCTCCCCTCCGGCAGAGTTTGGGGGGCTGCGCCATCCCAAAGATACATCTGTTTTCATCTTGTTGCTGTGCGGCGCAGCCGCATGGTCGGCTGATGCGGTAAACCGTTTCGGGGACGTGGGGGCGAACATGCGCCAACGAATGGGAAACGAGTAAACGAATGCGAACGGTGCGCCTGACTCTTCCGGGGATGCGGGCCAACCTGGCAGCCGCGCGAGCACGAGCGCTATGATCCTCGCATACCGTGAGCGCGCTGGTCGTGTGATACCCTTTGCAAAGAGTGGAGCCCACTCCCCCGCCAGAGGCGGACGTTGCTCAAGCTCCGCCGGGCCTCTCCACCCGGGTTCACCGGCGGCGAAAACTATGGTATCATTGGAACCGTAAAGGGTGAACATTTGTTCCAGTGACCTGCTGGTGGGGAGAGTTGGGGCGGCGCGGCCGCATAGGCGGCTGAGATGGGCGCGGGGAAACCGGGGTTCCCCTCCTGCGGTTCAAGAAGCTCACCACAAGCGGTGAGCTTGTCGAACCGCACCCCTCCCGCCGGAGAGGGCCTGGAAGGGCGTAGCCCTCCCGGGAAACAACCCACGTTTATCCCCTGAGAGGAGTAGGGGCGAACCGCTCGCTCTACCCCCACGTAATCCCATTTTAGATTGCGGATTGTGGATTGCCACGCCGGGCAGCGCAACGCCTGGAACCGCTTCAAGCAATCCGGCATCATCAACAGTAATTGGTATAACCGGTGCGGAGCACAGAGGTGAGCACCATGAAGCGCTTGCTGCCAGTGATGCTGGGGCTGATCCTCGCGGCGGTGCTGGTGCTGATCTCGGAGCAGGAGCCAGGCCGGCGCTTTGCGCCAGCGGGGGCGGTAGCCGGGTTCGGCCACTCTGGTCGGGCTGCTGATGAGCCGCTCAACCCGGCGGTGGCGGCGCCGTTGCCTACGCTCAGCGCTGTTGCGCCGCAGGGGTTTACCCCCGCGCCGCCAGGTGAGCGCCCCTATGTGCCCATCCTGATGTACCACTACGTGCGCTACGTGGACCGCGCCGCCGATCCGCTGGGCTTCAGTCTCTCGGTGACCCCTGAGCAGCTTGACGCGCAGCTCGGCTGGCTCAAGGCTGCGGGCTACGAAACGGTGCGGATGGACGCGCTGGCTGCGTGTATGCGCGGTGAAGGCCCCTGCCCCCTCCGCGCCGTGGCGCTTACCTTTGATGATGGCTACACCGACGCCTTCACCACGGCGCTGCCGATCTTGCAGCGCCACGGCCTGGTGGCCACCTTCTACATTGTGAGCGGTTTTGTCGGGCAGCCGGGCTACATGGGCTGGCCAGAGATCCGCGCCCTGCGCGATGCGGGGATGGAGATCGGGGCGCACAGTATGACCCACCCCGACCTCACCGGGCTGGGCCTGGAAGAACTTCGCGCTCAGGTCGGGCAGTCGGGCGCGGCGATTTCCGCCGAAGTGGGCCAGCCCGTGCTCAGCTTCTGCTATCCGGGCGGCCGCTTCAGCGACACGGTGGTGGCGGTGACGCGCGAAGCCGGCTACACGTCGGCAACGACGACCATCCAGGATGGCCCGCAGAGTGACCCGTTCACCCTCCCGCGCCTGCGCATCTCCGGTGACCTGACCCTCGAAGGGTTGCAGTGGATGGTCACGTCACGGCTGCCGTAGGGAGGCTTTGCGCTCGCCGTTCTGGTAGGGTGCAAACTGGCGCGCCAGTTCGCGCGGGATGCGCCCGAGGATGTGGGTGCCCGCGTTATCGTACTCCTCGCGCTCCACTACGCCGCGCCGGTGCCAGAGCGACACCAGATCGTTGCGCTGGTAGGGAATGCGCACGTCGAGTCTGACCATCGCCTCGCCCAGGGCCGTCTCAATCCGCGCCCGCAGCGCATCGAGACCCCAGCCCTTCAGCGCCGACACGGCCACAAAATCGCTCGGTAGCCCCATGTCCGATACCAGACTGGCCACATCGGCGGCCTGTAGCCCCTCCATCACGTCAACCTTGTTGAGCACGGTCAGCATCGGGCGATCGGCCACCCCCAGTTCGCGCAGCGTCGCCTCGACGGTCTGGGCGTGCTCCTGGGCATTGGGGTGCGTCAGATCCACCACGTGCAGCAGCAGATCGGCCTCGTTGATCTCCTCAAGCGTAGCGCGGAAGGCGGCGACGAGCTGGGTGGGCAGTTTTTGAATGAAGCCGACCGTATCGGTGAGCAGGATCTCCTGCCCGCCCGGCAGCGTGATCTGGCGGGTCGTCGGGTCGAGGGTGGCAAAGAGCTGGTTGGCAGTGTACACATCGGCGCCGGCGAGGGCGTTGAGCAGGGTGCTCTTCCCGGCGTTGGTGTAACCCACAAGGGCTACCACCGGGATGCCGCTCTGTCGCCGCCGCTTGCGGTACAGTTCGCGGTGACGATGGACATCGGCCAACTGGTCCTTCAGCCAGGCGATCCGCCGGTCGATCAGGCGGCGGTCAATTTCCAACTGTGTCTCACCGGGGCCGCGGAGACCGACCACACCGCCTGCCGAGGTGCCGCCGCCGGTGCCCGCCTGACGCTCCAGGTGCGTCCACTGGCGACGCAGGCGCGGGAGCAGGTACTGGTACTGCGCCAGCTCGACCTGCAGGCGACCCTCGTGGGTCTGAGCGTGCTGGGCGAAAATATCGAGGATGAGGGCCGTCCGGTCGAGCACGCCTACCTGGAGTTCCGCTTCGAGGTTGCGGGTCTGGGCAGGGCTCAGTTCATCGTCGAAGATCACCAGGCCGGCGCCGAGTTGCTCGCGCAGCGCCGCAACCTCTTTGACCTTGCCGGGGCCGATGAAGAACTTTGGATAGGGCTGATCGAGCCGCTGGTAGATCTGGCCAACCACCTCGAGGCCGGCGGTTTCGGCCAGCATGGCGAGTTCACGCAGCGAGTCCTCGGCGCTCCAGGGGCTGTGGAAGCTGGCCACCTCGGCGCCAACCAGCAGAGCGCGAATGCGGGGCGCTGCAGTTGAGTACAGGCGCTTGCCGTCCTGAGTACGCAGATCTTCGATGGCTGCCTCCTCTGGTCAGGCGGGGCGCGCATCGCCGCCGTGGTGGGCGCGGCGGCGCGCCCGCATCGAGGGGGCGTCAGCGAGTGACGCTCTCCCTCACATAGTCGTGTCATTCCGGTGTTGCGCGGTGTAGCCGCGGGCAACTACTGTGATTATAACGCGTACAACGCCGCGACACAAGCCGCCGATGCGACAGTCTGGCTGGTCAGTGTGCCCCGCGGCTGCGCGGCGCCTGATGCGCCTCCTCCGCTTCGGCGCGCCATGCCCCGTGGGGCGCTGGAACGCGCGCCACGACCAGCGTGCCCGCGCCGGGACAGCTCTGCACGCGCAGGTCGCCCCCGAGCGCGGTCAGGCGCTCACCCATCACGCGCAGACCCAGGCGTTCCCCCGGGCCCGCGGGCGGGGCGAGATGGGCGGGGTCGAATCCTGGCCCCCAGTCGCGCACCTCCAGCCGCACCGCGTCGCCGACCCGCGTGAGCGTTACGGCGGCCCGACGCTGACCGGTGTGCTTTGCCGTGTTCGTCAGCGCCTCGTGGGCCACCCGGAAGAGCGCCAGTTCCACCGGCGGCGGCAGCCGCTCGGCGCCGAGCTCCTCGTCCAGCGCGATAGTCCAGCCCTCCTGCTCCAGCGTATCGGCCAGCAGGCGCAGGGCGCCCGCCAGCCCCAGGCTCTCCAGGGCGGTTGGGCGCAGCCCCTCGATCAAGCGGCGCGTCTCGCCCACCGCCCGTCGCGCCATCGCGAGCAGGCGGCGCAGGGTGGCGCGGCGCCGCGGCCCGCCGAAGCGCTGGTCGCGGTCCAGGGCTTGCAGGTGGTGGTAGAGGCTGAGCACCACCTGCCCGACCCCATCGTGCACCTCGGCGGCGAAATGGCGACACAGTTCCTCATTCGCCCAGGGTTGCGCGGCGAGGAACTCGCCGCTCGCGAAGGCGGCCAGGCTTTCGAGAATGGCGTGTTCTCCGGCGCCGAAGAGACGCGGTCGGCGGTCGAGCACGCAGAGCGTTCCTGCTGGATGGGCCGCGCCGTGGCGGAGCGGCCAGAGGACCAGAAAGCCCATACTCAAGGGCGGCTGGGCGAGAGGGCTGGCACGGAACCGGGGATGGCGGGCAAGGTCGGCGACGACGAGGGGATGGGCGCCGTCGGAGGCGGCGACGCAGGCCGCCAGGGCGCGGTTCGCCGCCGCGGGCGCGAGCGCCAGGGAAGGGCAGCACCACTGCCCGTAGGTCTCGGGCAGAACCAGGAACGCCAGCGGGGCGCGCAGGAGGTGCGCGGTGAGTTGAGCGAACCGGTCAGGGCGAGAGGCGGTGACGGGGAGCGGGTTGGTCGGGAGCGTGACGGGAGAGGCCGGTTCGCCGAGCGGAGATAGGAAATGTGCCATGAGACTGATGAGCCACCAGAACCAGGGCGCTGCCTCCGGCGGGCAGCGCAAAGCGGTGCCATGGAATGCGACAGAGAGTAGTATAGTTTCGTGGCGTACCCGAACGTTACCACGCCGTGGCAAAGTTACCGTGTTCGCTCCTCTGCGCGGGCCAGCGCATCGTTCAAACGGCGGCGGGCGCGCAACACCGCCACAGGGGAGAGGGCGGGGGCAAGCCAGGCGGCCAGGTCGGCAAGAGCGGCGGTGCGACCGGCCTGGATGTGGCGACGTTGGGCCAGCAGCGCCGGCAACTCGCTCAGCGCTTCAAAGCGGCCCTGCAGGATCGCCGGTTGCCGCCGCAGCAGGCCATAGGCCAGGGCCAGCAGGTCGTAGCGGAGAATGGCCGGCCAGCAGGCGCGCAGCAGCGGCCCCGGCAGGCAGCGGACGATGACGCGCAGCCGGTTGCGGGCCAGCAGGCGTTGTTTGAAGGGGCTACCCTCGATACTGCTGGCCGAGTAGACGTGCCGCGCCCGCGCCCGCGGGGCCAGGACGCACTCCCAGCCGCGCAGGCGAGCGCGCCAGGCCAGGTCGGCATCTTCCAGGTAGTTGAAGAAGGCCGGCTCAAAGCTGCCCACATCGGCGATCAAGTCGCGGCGGAGCAGGGCCAGCCCGCCGCTGGCCCCGAAGACAGGCTGGGGAAGGGGCGGCAGCCCGGTCACCGGCACGCCCTGCAGATAATCGGTTGCTACACCATCGCGCTGGAAGCGAATGCCGGCTGACGCCACCGTATCGGGTTGCCGGCTGAAGGTCAGCACCCCCGCCGCGGCGCCCGCAGCCGGCGCATCGCGCAGGGCTTCCCAGAGCGCGGCGACGCAGCCCGGCTCGGCCAGGGCATCGTCGTTGATCAGCAGCAGCAGGGCGCCCCGCGCCACGGCGATACCTGCGGCCGTGCCTCCAGCAAAGCCACAGTTCTCCGCCAGTTCGAGCACACGCACATCGGGGGCATAACGGCGCGCCCAGACCGCGGCGCCGTCGCGGGAACGGTTGTCCACCAGGACAATCTCGTCATCGGGGTGCAGTTGCGCCCGCAGCGCGCTCAGACAGGCGGGGAGGTAGCGCAGGCCGTTCCAGGTGGGGATGATCGCCGAGATCGGAGGTCTATAACCTTGCCGGGTGGCCAGATGCATGTCAGCCGTCCATACGACTGCGCCGCACAACGCCTGGAAGGGCGGCGCCCTCCCAGACCCTCCCGCGCCAGGGGCGGGAACCGGGCGCCTCCCCCCAGCGGGGAAGGCTGGGAGCGGGCGGAATGCCTCACATCCTCCCGGTGCGGGGAGCGCGCCACCCCGACGGGCAGGGGCATGGGGCAACCCGGTTTCCCCACACCCCAACAGCGGTCGGGGTCGCCTGGCGCCCCGAAGCAGGCCCATCCAGCAGGGGTATGAACGGAAGATGCCGGGAAGGCGAAGCCGTCCCGGCATGCTTTCTCCCCGGATGGTGGGCCGCCCGGGATTCGAACCCAGAACCTGTCGGTTATGAGCCGATTGCTCTGCCGTTGAGCTAGCGGCCCGCCTATCGCCCGTATTATACCATTCGGATGGGACATGGGAAAACCCGGTTTCCCCATGTCCCAACCGCTGGTGGGAGCGGCTGGCGCCCCCACAGGCGGGCGTATGGGGAAACCAGGTTTCCCCAGATGTTCACATCAGCCATCCCCTCCCTTCTAGGGAGGGGGGTGGGGAAACCCGGTTTCCCCATTTCGCCCCCACAGGCAGGGGTATGGGGAAACCCGGTTTCCCCGTATTTTCACATCAGGCCCCATGCGCGGGGCGCACAACGCCCGAATGAAAATAGTATTGTTCTTGGGAGGGCTGCGCCCTCCCAAACCCTCCCCGCTGGCGGGTTGTTTCCTGGGAGGGCGTAGAGGCGCGGCGGCGCCGCGTCTCTACGCCCAAACC
>FWPV01004590.1_pt1 | contig 28982 bp, 22 predicted proteins | sample 2228371 | NCBI WGS metagenome assembly FWPV01 (sample SAMEA103939776, study PRJEB20133) | metagenome | reverse complement strand
ATATGCGCCTGTTGCGTCAGGAACGGGTGGCGCTGGGCGTGGCGGATCGCCCGGTCAGCCTGCCGTTTGATCTGCTCTTTGATCGAGCGCGGCGACGGCTGTGGGTGGTCAACGCTGGCAGCAACGATGTGTCCGTGATCGACCTGGCCACCGGCTTCGCAGTGGCCAACATCCCGGTCGGCAACAACCCGCGCGGCATTACGACCACTTCCGATGGGCGGTGGGCCTATGTCTACAACGCCCTGGACGGCACCATCTCCGTGATCGAGGTGGCCTTTATGCAGCGGGTGGAGACGCTGCCGGCCACGCAACTGGAGATGCCGATCGACCTCCTGATCGGGGCACAGTTGTTTTATAGCAGCGCGGATGAACGGCTCTCCGAGGATCGCCGCCTGAGTTGCGCGACCTGCCACTTCGACGGCGCTGATGATGGGCAGGTCTGGGTCGGGTTTCCCGGCGGGCCACGTAACACGCCGGCGCTTTACAACGTCGCCCAGACAGCTCCCTGGGGCTGGCGCGGGGAATATGACGAGCTGGCCGATTTTGATCTGTTCTTCCGGATCGTGCAGCATGGCAACGGCCTGATCGACGGCGTCCCCCACCCGCCGCTTGGCGAGCCGAACGCCGGGCGCTCCCCGGATCTGGATGCGCTGGTGGCCTACCTGAACACGATCAGCGGGCCAGGACGGAACGCTCTGCGCATCCCTCCGCAGGAGGTGCTGGCTGGCGAGGAGATCTGGCTGACGCAGGGCTGTGCGGACTGCCACACGCCGCCGTTGTATACGGACGGGCAGAACCATGATCTGGGGCTGGGGCCGGTCAATACGCCCTCACTGCGCTGGCTGTGGGATAGCGCCCCTTACTACCATGATGGCCGCGCAGCGACCCTGTTCGAGGTCTTCAAGGCCGACGACGGGCCGCACGCGCTGGTCAAGACCCTGCCGCTGGCCGATGTCGAGCGCCTGATCCGCTACCTGGAGAGTTTGCCGCTGGAGGAGTAAGCGGCAAAGCCCTCGGTCGTGCTCCCGGCTGCTGGTCAATGTTACCGGCAAGCGGTCTGTCATTCCCGATCAATGGCCTGCTGAGTGACCGGCTTCCTGGCCGCCCGACCTCTGCTGACGCCTGTTGCTCGAGTCTCTGACAGGTGCTGTTCGCATTCCAGGGTTTGTGGGGTGGGTTGTCCTGCCAGACAAGTTGTTGTAGGATACTCTTACCAGAAGTCCTAAAGAACTGCGTCGATGGTTGTTGTTCTGGTGCTCTGGAATTGCCAGAGCAGGGAGTCAGTCACATGGTTAAAAAGTGTTTCGTGATCTCGCCCATTGGTGACGAAGGCTCACCGATCCGGGAAGAGGCGGATACCCTCCTGGATCTGGTGATTACCCCCGCGCTGGAACCAGCCGGGTTTGAGGTGATCCGGGTGGATCGGCTCAAGGGCGCCAAGGCGATCACTACGGAGATCATTCAACTGATCCAGGAGTCTGAGCTGTGCGTCATTGTTTTGACCGGGCACAATCCGAATGTCTATTACGAGATGGGCAGGCGTCACGAAACAGGCAAGCCTTACATCCACCTGATCCGCAAAGGGGAGCCAATTCCCTTTGATGTTGCCCCCATCAGAACCATCATGTATGACGATATCTCCCAGGCAAGGGTTGCCTATGCCGTGCAGAAGGAGATTGTCTCCTTTGTCAGGGAGATCGAGGAAAGCAGTGATGCGCCATACGGTCGGCGCGGGACAGGTATCTCGTTGGCCACGCTGGCGGCGGCGATCGACCGTATCGAGCGTAAACTGTCGCAGGTGGCGGCGCCCGCCATTCCCGGTGGGGATCAGCCAGTCCTTGATGATGATCCGCTGGGTAACCCGTATGAGCGCTTCCAGCGGGCGCTGGATCGCGGCGATCTGCGGGTCATGGTCGCCCTGCTGCCCCGCATTGAGATGGTGTTCGGGCCGAGCGTCAAGCTGCTGATCGCGGCTTCTCATCTGGCTCGCGGCGGCGTTGAGGCCGGGGCTGCGGTTGCCTTTCGGCTGCTGAGCGAAAACCTGGACCTCTTCACCAGCGCCGATGACATTAGCTTCGCTATCGGATCGCTGGTGGAGTTCTATGGCATGCTGGATCGGCAGGAAGAAGCGATTCCCCGGCTGGAGCCGCTGATCAACACGATCCTGGAACTGGACCAGGTCAAAGCCAACCCTGAGATTCAGGCTTACTTCCTGAACCAGATTCAAAAGCTTTACTTCGGCAACCGGGACTTTGCGTCGGCCATCCGTTACGGGGAGCGTGCCCTGGCCCTGGCGCCTGACTCCCCCCACCTCATGTACAACCTGTGCATGGACTATGAACTGGATAACCGTATCGCAGACGCGGTTGAGATGGCTGAGCATCTGATGGCCACCAACACCCAGGATCCGGATCACCTGAGCCAGGTGGTGGATGTCTATGTCAAGGCCGGCAAGCGCGATGACGCCCGGCTTGCCTTTGACCGGCTGCGCCAGATCGATCCGGATCGCGCCAGACGCAGCCTGCAGTATGGCGATAATGCCAGGGTATTGATGGGTCAGTGAGCGGGCAGGTTATCCGCGATGGTCTGTCCTGACAACGCTGTTTCAGGCTCCGGGCGGCAGGCCCGGAGTTTTTTTGTCTGGTCCCGGTGGGGAGGCTGCGATCGCAGATAAGCGTTTGCTGTGAAGGCGCGAGTCGGGGTGGACCTGGCCGGTAAACCGTGCTATGATCCGCCGGGTTTGATTAGTTAACTAACTAAACAAATGGGTTGTCACCCGCTAGAGGAGGTTCCCTGATGTCGTTGCGAGGGTTCAAGGTGCACCGACCGCCTCCGCCGCCCTTTGCGACGGACAGTTTGGCCTACCAGCTGTTTCGTACGCTGCGCACGCTGGGTAGCGCCCTGGAGGGTCGCGCTCAGGCAGCCGGTCTCAACCGCTCGCGGGGGATGATCCTGGGCCAGCTGGCGCACCATTCGGGCGGCATCACGGCCACCGATTTGCGCCGCTGCATGGGGGTTACGGCGGCCAGCATGAGCCGCCTGCTGGCCGATATGGAGCGCGATGGGTTGCTGAAGCGCACGCCACACCCCGACGACGCACGGGCCATGCTCATTCACCTGACGGATGAGGGGCAGGCCATGGTACAGGTCTTCCCAACGATTATGGCGGAGATTGAGCAGATCGCCTTTGCCGGATTCAGCGCCCAGGAGCGTGACCAGCTGCGTACCCTCCTGGAACGTATTCGCGCCAATCTGGGCGCGGCGAGGGATTCGGTGGATCACGCGGATGTTGATGTAACACTGACCAAGGAGACGGACAACATTGGCTGAGATGACCATACCACAGAAGCGCACGCGTGGGGACTCGAGCGGGGCTGCGCGCACGCCGGGCGGTTTCCCCCACCTGATGCGCGGGATACGGTATATCAGGCGGTTCCGGCGTATGGCGCTGGTGGCTTATGGCAGTCTGGTGGTGGCCACGCTGGCGCAACTGGTCATCCCACAGTTGATCCAGAACCTGATGGATGCCATCACCCGTGGCTATGTGGCTCACCGGGTACTGGAACTGCCGCAGCTGGCCCAGGGGCTGGCCGCGGCAGCAATGGGCAAGACAGTGGATCAGTTGCGGCTGGACGCGGAGACGGCGTTTTCCGCGTTGCTGGCGGCACTGGTCGCGATTGTCGCTTTTGCCGTCGTGCGCGGGATCTTCGCCTTCCTGCGTGGGTACTTTGCGGAAAAGCTCTCCCAGTATCTGGCGTACGACTTCCGCAACGAGCTATACGGCAAGATCCAGCGGCTGTCGTTCAGTTATCACGACCGCAACCAGACCGGTCAGCTGATGATCCGGGCTACCGATGACGTGGAACGATTGCGCCTGTTCATTGGCCAGGGTCTGACGATGCTCCTGGAATCCGTCCTGCTGCTGGTGGCCACGCTGATCATCCTGCTGGCGACCAACTGGCAGATCACGCTGGTCGTGTTGCCCACGCTACCGGTCGCTCTGGCTCTGTTCCTGGTCTTCGGCATGATCTCCCAGCCGCTGTTCGCCGAACTGCAGAAGCGCCTCTCGGCCCTGAACACCGTTCTGCAGGAGAATCTGGCCGGGCTGAAGCTGGTCCGGGCTTTTGTGCAGGAGAAGAACGAGGAGGCTCGCTTTGACGCGGCTGTCGATTCCCACCTGCAACAGTCGTTGAAAGTCGCTCGGATCTTCTCCTTCCTGTTTCCGGTGGTCTTTCTGGTGGCCAGCCTGGGGCAGGTTGCCGTGCTGTACTTTGGTGGGCAGCAGATTGTGTATGGTACGCTGACGATCGGCGAGTGGCAGAAGTTCAGCCTGTACCTGATGTATGTCTTCTTCCCGCTTGGCCAGCCCTGCGACATCATCTCGCTGATGTCGCAGGCGTCGGCTTCCGCACAGCGGGTATTCGATATCCTGGACGCGGAGAATGAGGTGACTGACCGGCCTGGCGCGATCGAGATGCCGCCGATCAGCGGTCGGGTGGCCTTTGAGCACGTGACCTTCCGCTACTTCAGGAGTGGGGAACCGGTTCTGAATGACGTGAGTTTCACCGCCGAGCCAGGCCAGACCGTGGCTCTGCTGGGGGCGACCGGCAGCGGCAAGACTACGATCATCAATCTGATCCCGCGCTTCTATGATGTCTCGGAGGGCCGGATCACGATCGATGGGCTGGATATCCGCGATGTGACCATCGCCAGTCTGCGTCGGCAGATCGGCATTGTGCTGCAGGAGACCACGCTCTTCAGCGGTACGATCCGCGACAATATCGCCTTCGGGCGGCCCAATGCTTCGCAGGCGGAGATCGAAGCAGCTGCCCGCGCTGCTGCGGCACATGACTTCATCATGGAGTTTCCGCAGGGATACGATACGCCGGTGGGCGAGCGCGGTTCTACGCTCAGCGGCGGGCAGAAACAGCGTATCGCCATCGCTCGCGCGCTGCTGATGGATCCGCGCATTCTGATCCTGGATGACTCCACGAGCAACGTGGATGTCGCCACCGAATATCACATCCAGCAGGCGCTCAAAGGCCTGATGCAGGGGCGTACGAGCTTTGTGATCGCCCAGCGTATCAGCACCGTGGTCAACGCTGACCAGATCCTGGTGCTGGATAAAGGGCGGATTGTGGCGGCGGGTAAACACGAAGAGTTGCTGGAAACCAGCGAACTCTACGCGGAGATCTACACCTCGCAACTGGTGGAAGATACTGTGCTGGCGGATGATGATGAATCGGCGGTGCTGGCGGCCGGTCAGGAGGTGGCGTAATGGGAATGATGATGGGCGGGCCGCATCGGATGCTGGCTCAGGAGGTCGTCAAACCGCAGAATATCGGGCAGACACTCCGGCGCTTTGGCCAGTACTTCCGACCTTACTGGTGGATCCTGCTGGCGCTGATTGTGCTGGCATTGGTCAATACCTGGATGCAGGTGGTGACGCCGGATCTGACTGGCCAGGTCTTTGATTGCTATGTGACGCCCCGGCTGGGCGGTGGCGCGGCGGCCATGGCGTTGATGGGCGGCGGTGAAGAATCGGCCAGCCTGTCCAATTGCTGGTATACCGAGCCTGTCGCTGCGGATGCAACGGCGGAGCAAGTGATCGCCGGGATGGGTCAGCTGGTATTGCTGATCGCTGCCCTGTACGTGGTTTCCGCGCTGTTGAACGGGTTGATCTTCTACGGCATGCGCTGGATCGGGGCTTACGCCCTGCGCCAGATGCGCGTCGATGTGTTCCGGCATATTCACCGCCTGTCGATGAACTACTTTACGAAGCATGAAGCTGGCGACCTGATGAGCCGGATTACCAACGACGCCACAGCTATCGAGCAGGCATTCAACTTTGCGCTGGTGAATGTCTTCACCAGTGCCATCCTCATCGTGTGGGTTGTCTATACCATGCTGACCAAGAGCGTGCTCTACACGCTGATCAGCCTGGCAATTGCCCCGTTCATGGTGCTGGCGGCCACATACTTTTCCGGTCAGGCGCGTAAGGCGTTTCGCCGTGTTCGTCAGGAGATGGGGTCGGTCAACGCCGATCTGCAGGAAAGCATCGCCGCTGTGCGCGAGGTGCAGGCCTTCAGCCGCGAGGAAGAGAACATCGAGCAATTCCGGGCCGCCAATGCTGCCAATCGCGACGCCAACATCCGTGCCGTGTCCTTCACCAGCGCACTCAACCCGCTGCTGGAGGGGCTGGGGTACGTGTCGATGGCGCTGGTGGTGGGCGTGGGGGGCGCGGTGCTGCTGGTCGGGGACGGTACGCTGGCCGGGGCGACGATCTCGCTGGGTCTGATCATCACCTTCCTGCAGTATGTGCAGCGCATCAACCAGCCGATCGCGCAGATCTCTGTGATGTGGACCAATATTCAGAATGCAATCGCCGGTGGGGAGCGCATCTTCAACATTCTGGATACTGTCCCTGATCTCACTGACAAGCCTGATGCGATCGAGATGCCGCCGATCCGGGGATTGGTGGAATTTGACGATGTGTGTGCGGAATACAACCCCGGTGAACCGGTGCTGGAACATGTGAGTCTGCGGGCGGAGCCGGGGCAGATGGTGGCCATCGTCGGGCCGACCGGCGCGGGCAAGACCACGATCAGCAACCTGATCCCGCGCTTCTACGATGTGTGTGGCGGGACCGTGCGGATCGATGGCATCGATGTACGCGACGTGACCGCCAAGAGCCTGCGCAGGCAGATCGGTATTGTCCTGCAGGATACCTTCCTGTTCAGCACGACGGTCATGGAGAACATCCGCTATGGGCGGCCCGACGCCAGTGACGATGAAGTGATCGCGGCGGCGAAGCTGGCCCGTGCCCATGAGTTCATCGAGCGCCTGCCGGACGGTTACCAGACTGTACTTGGCGAGCGCGGCGCGGGTCTCTCCCAGGGGCAGCGCCAGTTACTGGCCATTGCCCGCGCTGCCCTGAGCAACCCGCGCATTCTGATCCTGGATGAGGCGACCAGCAGCGTGGACACGCGGACGGAACGCCTGATCCAGCAGGCGCTGGCTGAGCTGATGAAGGGCCGTACCAGCTTCGTGATCGCCCACCGCCTGAGCACGATCCGCAATGCCAGTCAGGTGCTGGTTATCCAGGATGGGCGGATCGTTGAGCGTGGCACGCATGAGAGTCTGCTGGCGGCCAGGGGTGCTTACTACGCCCTGTACATGAGCCAGTTCCGGCGGCAGATCGCGCTCCAGGAGCAGGTGAACGGCTCTGGCAACGGCAGGTTACCGGCGACGATCACAGCCGCCCCGGCGACAGGGAACTGATGCGCCATCTGCCTGTGCTTTCCGCAGCGGGTCACGGATTCGTGGCCCGCTGTTGTATTTTCGGGCGTCTTCTGTAGACTGGGGAAGGGATTCCAGGCGTAGGACGCAGCGTTGATGACCGTTATTCCAGTGGCAAAAACAGGCTTGCGGCTGCCGGCGTATACCGCTCGACCGGGCTTCCAGCGGGCGGTGGCGATCGCAGTCGCCCTGGCTGTGCTATGGTGGCTGGCGGTGGTGGTCTTCGGCGTGTGGACAGGTGTAGCGCCATGGTCCGACCAGCGCCGCACCTTCACGCAGGCTGTCCATCATCTGGCGGATCCGTATAGCGCGCTGGTCTGGCCATACGTGCCATGGGCGGTGATACCGCTGATTCCGTTTGGTCTGTTGCCGGTCTGGCTGGCGGTGCTGCTGCAGATGATCCTCTACTTCGGCCTGCTGGCAGCGCTGGTCTTCCGCTTTGAAGGTGGGCTGGCGGCAGTGTTGATCGTCCTGACTTCGGCCATAGCTTTCGACACAGCGCTGGAGATCAATCTGGAGTGGATGGTTGTGATCGGGCTGCTCGTCCCACCGGTCTGGAGCGGGCCACTGCTGCTGGTCAAGCCGCAGGCGGCGCTTGGCGCGTGGCTGGGCTTTGCCCCACGCGACTGGCTGCGCGGTGGGCTGGTGGTGCTGGCGGTGGTGGCGGCGGCGCTGCTGATCTGGCCGGGCTGGGTGGGAGGGATGATCGCGGATATTCAGGCTAACACGCTGGGCGACTGGGGGGCGCGGATCAACATCGCCTTCTCCAACCTGATGCCGCGCCCGCTGTCCTGGGGGATCGGGGTGGCGCTGGCGATCCTGGCATTGCGGCGGCGCGATCCGGTGATCGGGGTGTTCGCCTGGCAGTTCGTGGTGCCCTATGCCACGTTCTACGGGATCATGCCAGTCTTCGCCCTGTTTGCATCTCGCTGGCCCAGGCTGGCGCTGATTGTCAGCCTGACCCTGTGGGCACTTTACGGTAGTGTGCTGATCCCGTTCCTGCTGGCGGGGCCAGGGAGGTGACGATGGCACAGACAGCAGCAGCTCCATCCCCCGCAACGCGCCCGGCCTACGGGCCGCTCCCCTGGGCGGAGACGATCAGGCGGCCATACTTCTGGCCCGCGCTGGCGCTGGCCGCCGCGCTGGGACTGTTCTGGATCGCCGTTGTGCTCCGGGTGGAGGCGCGGACAGGTATTTTCCTCTGGGCTGATCAGTACAACTTCTTCAAGCCCTTGGGGGAGAACCTGGCCGATCCCTACAGTTTTACGTTGTTCCCCTATGTGCCCTGGACAGCCGTGATCTTCTACCCGCTGGCTCTACTGCCCGTTCGGGTGGCTGTACCGGTGCAGATGGTCCTGTACTTTGTGCTGCTGACCCTGCTGATCTTCCGCTATGGCGGGCGCTGGTGGATGGTGCTGCTGGTGCTCACTTCATCGCTGGCCTACGACACAGCGCTGGAGATCAACCTGGAATGGGTGACCGTGATCGGATTGCTTGTACCGCCGGTACTCAGTGGGCCGTTTCTGCTGGTCAAGCCGCATCAGGCGCTGGGTGCCTGGCTTGCCTACCGCTGGCGGGACATCCTGTGGAGCAGTGTACTGGTATTCGTAATCATGGCCGTCTCGCTAGTGATCTGGCCCAACTGGGTGGCCGACATGCTGACGGCCTGGTTCAATAACACGCTGGGATCGTGGGGGGCGCGGGTCAATATTGCAGTATCACAACTCATCCCGCGCCCGATTAGCTGGGGAATTGGACTGGCGCTGGCCTACTTTGCCTTCCGTCGCAAGGATGTTGTTATTGGTGTGGTGGCCTGGCAATTCTTTGTGCCTTATACGACTTTTTACGGCCTGATGCCTGTTTTTGCGCTGGTTGCTACGCGCTGGCCGTGGGCCGCGCTGGTGATCAGCCTGGCCGCATGGGTGCCGTACAGCCAGGTATTGCTGCCATTTCTGTAGCATACAGGGGATTATGCGACGCAAATTGTGGTGGATCGGGCTGGCTATGTTGCTGCTGGCCGGAGCCGTCCGCGCTCAGGAGGGTGGCCCGGTCACGGTTACCGGGACGCTCAAGCCATTCGAACCGGCCAGCGATGTGCTGGTGCGGGTCACTGCCGGGCAGCCGGTCACGTTGACGCTGTCCGCGCCAGCGATCGATCCGACGCTGACGGTGTATGATGCGGTCGGGCAGGTACTTGCCTTCAATGATGATCACGGCGGGGAGTTTAGCCTGCCTTCCCCGCGTGATGCGGCGCTGGTCTTCACGCCGGCGACTGATGCACCGGTCGTGGTGCGTGTGGCCGGATATAACTGGGCCTACGCCGGTGACTACACCCTGACCGTTGAGGGTGCTGTGGTGCTCGACCAGAACCCGGTCAGTATTGTGGCGGACGGCGAAGGTCGCCTGATCGAGGGCGCGCTGACGCCACAGGAGGGTCGTGCGCCACGGCTGGCCTATGCCTTTGTCGCCAGTGCAGGCACGCCGGTGACGTTCACCGTGACCAGCGCTGCCTTTGATGCCATGCTGGATGTTGTGGATGAGACGGGGGCGATCCTGGCCGCCAACGACGATCACGACCCGGCCACGTTTGCCCTGCCTGGGCGGACTGATGCCGCGCTGCGCTTCATCCCGCCGGCGGACGGGCTGTACATGGTCCTGGTGCGGTCGTTTGAGGATAAAGGGCAGGGGCGCTTCACACTGACCGTTGACGGTGCTTCTTTTGGTCGGGCGACAGTGATCCATATTGAGGAGGGGAGCCGGCCCGGTGAGTGCGATAGCGTTCTGGGGAACGTGGTGGCGGTATCCTCGGCCTTCAACCGGGATTTCGCTGCGGAGAAATTGCTAGATGGCGACCCGACAACCGGCTGGTCATCCCGCGAAGGTGACTCTGCGCCTTATGTGATCTTCGAGGTTGCCGGTGGGACAGCGCTCACCCTGGATGGCGTGGTCTTCAACGGGTTTTCCGCCGCACCGGGGTTTGAGGATGACAGTGTGCGGGACTTTGCTGTGGGTGTGGCGACAGCGCTGGTTCCTCCGGAAGCTTTCACCACAGTGCTGGAGGCCGAGTCACCCCGCGAGAATGTGCTCCGGGAGTATCCCTTTGAGCCGGTGATCGCCCGTTATGTCCTGCTGCGCTCACGCTCGAATTACGGAGGGCGCTATACCCAGGCGACCGAATTCAATGCCTGTACAACACTGACCGGTCGCCACGCCGGGATGCTCAGCGGCGATCCGCCGTATTTGATTCACAGCCAGCTGAGGCCACAGGACTCGTACGCGGAGTACCGCCTGTATGCCCTGCAGAACGCCACGCTGACCGTGACGCTCAGCAGCGAAGCCTTTGACCCGGTGCTGGAGGTTTACGATGGAACCGGTCGGTTGCTGGCCGACAATGATGAGCATCCGCCGGAGTATCCCCTCCCCAACCTGTGGGATGCGGCCCTGCAGCTAACCCTGGCGGAAGAAGGGCCACTGGTGGTACGGGTGCGCAGCTTTGCGGGTGGCGGCGCGTTCACGCTGACGATCGATGGCAGGCGCATACAGGCTGCGCCTCCGCCAGCGCCCGAACTGCCACCATGCCGGGATGTTTCCTCGCAGGCGGTGGGCGGGAGTATTGTCAGTTTCTCCAGCGAGTTTGGCGGGCGCTGGCAGGCCGCCTATCTCCTGGATGGCAACGCGGAGACCGGCTGGGCGTCTGCGCCGGGGCCGGTCAGCGCCCGGCGGGAATACGTGATCCTCGATCTGGCGGGCGATATCCAGCGACTGGCGCGTTTCCAGATCAATCCCTCAGCGCCCGGCGGGAATACGTGATCCTCGATCTGGCGGGCGATATCCAGCGACTGGCGCGTTTCCAGATCAATCCCTCGGCGACCGGGGGCGACAGCAGCGCTCATAATGTCAGCCGTTTTGCCGTGCTGGTTTCGGAAACTACGCCGCGCCCGGAGGCCTTCCGCGAGGTCTTTTCCACCCTGCTGACTGAACGATACCGCTACACGCTGTCCTTTGAGTTGCCGCCTGATGTCCGGGCACGCTACGTGATGCTGGAGACGCGGGACAGCTTCGGCGGGCGCTGGCACGAGGTAGCTGAGTTCACCGTCTGCGCGGCGGACTGACGTACGCCCGCCCCCTACGGTTGCAGGTGCAGGTCATCCAGCAGGCGCTGCAGGGCAGCGATCGCCTCAGCAGGGGCGGCATTGTTGAGGATGGTGAAGTCGGCAATGGCAATCGGGCCGCCTTTTTCCAGCCCCTCGATCTCGGCGATGTCGCGCCATTCGGCTTCCTGCGGGGTCAGGGGGCGCTCCGGACGGGCCGCCAGACGAGCGTAGCGCAGGGCGCGGTCGCAGGCAATCGCGACGACAACCAGCTGCGGGCCGAACTCCGCCTTGAGCGTGCGGTATTCGCTGAAGCTGTACAACCCGTCGATGATCGCGGCCCGATGGCTGGTCAGCATCTGCCGGATGATCGGCAGGGCACGGCGGGCATAAGCGTCCATCCCCTCCTGCGCGCGGATTTCCTCACGGACGATCTTCTCGTTGCCGGGCGTGATCTCCCAGCCGCGCCGCTGAATCTCATCCATCGTGATCCCGCCAAAGCGAAACTGCGGGAACCCCTGCTGCTCCAGATAAGCGGCCAGCATTGACTTGCCCGCACCGGGCATGCCAACCAGCGCCAGTAGCCGGGCCTGAACATCACTGCGCAGCGAGGGCGGGTAAGGGCGGTTTATTCGGGGGAACATCATCGCGGCCTGACGGTCTCATCCCTTCTTCAAGTGGAGCAGCGCAGGGGCCGCCGGGGGCGGCCAGCAGCGCGATTATAGCGGGACGGGGGCGGTGCGGCTATGGTCAGTTTGGCAGTGGGAAGAGCAAAACCGGACGGTCGGGAAGCCCGGCAGCGCAGCATCCCCGGCTTTTGCAGGGGTAACTTGACGTGACTCCGCCGCCTGTCTACACTACTCAGGAGCGTCAGCGGCGCAGAGCGGCCCGGTTGGTCTTTGTGGCGTTGCGTCCGGTGAGCGCAGCGGAGGCATGCATGGCCGAGAATCCTTTTACATACAACGCGCCGGTTGGCGAGGAAGGCCTCTTCGCGGGACGGCAGGAGGTTTTCTCCTTTGTTCAGGCGCATCTGGTTGGCGGGCACCAGCGGCACGCGCTGGTGATTCTTGGCGCGCCTCAGATGGGGAAGAGTTCCATCCTGCGCCGCCTGCCAGCGGTTCTTGATCCCCGTTATGTACCGGTGCGGCTGGCGCTGCGGGCCGGTACAGTGGCCAGCGAGAAGGCCTGGCTGACCGCCCTGGCCGAGACGCTGCCCCAGGCCCTGACCGCGCTGAACATGCAATCCGCCCGTCTGCCGGAACTGCCCGCTCACCCTGCCGATTTGCGCGAGATGCTGGAAGGCGAGGTCTTCAGCCAGGGACTGAGCGCCATGCGCCGCGACCGGCACCTGCTGGTGCTTGTGGATAACGCCGAACGCCTGTTGACTGCCGTGCAGAACCACACCCTGCCCCGGGACACTTTCCGTTTCCTGGCCGGGTTGCTGGAAAAGCACAGTCGTTTTGACCTGCTGATGGCTTTTGATGCACGCTACGAGCCGGACCTGCTGGCGGCAGGCCCGCCGTTTGACCCTGCCCTCTTTCACCGGTTGAGGCCGCTGGCTGCAGATGAAACCCGCGCCCTGATTACTGCCGCGCTGCCGGAGGCGCTGGCTGAGCCTGAAGCGCTGGATGCGATCTATGACCTGACGGCCGGCCATCCTTACCTGACCCAGCTTGTCGGCTGGTTGCTCTTTGAGCGCTTAGCCGGACGTGGGCACCAAGGGCCGATCACGGCAGAGGATGTACTGGCGGTGGCTGAGTCCGCTGTGGCGATGGGCAGCGATACCCTGGGCGCGGTATGGTCGCAGGGGACCCGCCAGGAGCAACTCGTCCTGACAGCGTTGACCGCGCTCTGCCCGGACGAGCCGCCACAGCCAGTTCCCCATGAGGATGTGGGGGCCTGGCTGATTGCCGCCGATCATCCCCTCGATCCGCGCACGGTCAACGCTGCCTGGCGTCGCCTGGAATATGAAGGTGTCCTGAAGCTAACCGGCGATGGTCGGCTGATGATCAGCGGTGGCCTGCAGCGACGCTGGCTGCGAAACCATGTCACGCTTCCGGCGGGCGGCGCAGGCGGTCCCTGGCGGCGGGTGATCCTGCTGCTGGCGGCGACGATCATGGTTCTGGCGGTCATCCTGGCTATCCTGAGCGCCGGCGCTGGTGGGGAGCCGGAAGCTGTAAACGGAGCGGATGACGCCACGATCACGCTGATGCTTGACCTGCAGGCGACAGCTGACTCCTACAGCGCCACCCAGACGGCGACCGCCCCGTAGGCGAATTCGCTCAGCTGATCCCGGAGGCTTCCAGGGCGTCCTTGCCCTCCGGCAACGGTAGCCAGAAGCCAAACGTGCTCCCTACCCCCGCCGTGCTTTCGAACCAGACTTCACCGCCGTGATGTTCCACGGTGGCCTTGACCAGGCTCAGGCCCAGGCCTGTGCCGGGGATGCGCTCGGTGCCTGGCTGGCGGGCGCGGTAAAACTGTTTGAACAGGTCGGCCTGCAGGTGAGATGGGATGCCATAACCGTTGTCTTCCACCGCAAAGTCAAAACGGCGGCGCTCCCAATCTACGCTGGCATGCACATTGATCCGCCCACCGTTGTCGGTGTACTGGATGGCATTGTCCACCAGATTCAGGAAGGCTTCCCTCAACAGGGCGGGCGCGCCCCGGACGCGGGGGCGGGTTTCCGGCAGGTGGAGCGTCACCGTGTGCCCTTTGCGAGCGGCCAGGGGAGACAGACTGGCGATGACATCCTGGATCAGATCCAGCGGGCAGAACAATTCGCCCGTCCCGCGGATGGTCGATTCAATCTGCTCCAGGCTGAGCAGCTGGCTGACGGTATCCAGCATGCGCTGGGTGACCCTGGTGATCTCCGCCACCTGTTCAAACTGCGGACTCTGCGGATCGAGCTCGGCCAGCATGATCTCGGTATAGCCCAGGATGACCATCAGCGGGTTGCGCAGGTCATGGGAGGTCATCCGGATCATCTGGCTCTTGAGGCGGTCGAGGTCCTTGAGGGTGGTGATGTCGTTGAAGACGATCACGTATCCGGACTCGGTTGAATCGCTTTCCCGCCAGCTGGAGACCTGCACGTCATAGTCGCGCTGGTTGACGTCATCATGCAGCTCAAAGCGGGTTTCGCCGGCAGCGATCCGCCGGGCGACTGCTGGACAGACCGGGCAGCCCTCCAGCGCCGCCAGAGGCAGGCCGGTGATGCTGTCATGACTCAGGCCGATCATGGTCAGGGCTGCCGGATTGGCCAGCCGGATCTGGGCATTAGCGTCAATGGTCAGGATTGGCGCGTGGGTGCTGGCCAGGATGGCCTGGAGCTGGCGTTGCTGGTTTTCCACGCGGTGAAATAGTTGCGCGTTGTGCAGGGTGAGGGCGGCCTGATTGGCGACGGTGGTCGCCAGACGTAGGTCGGCTTCTGTGAACTGGTCTGGCTGGAAGCATTCCAGAGTCATGATGCCGTTGACACGATCGGCAACCATGAAAGGCACGCACAATGCCGAACGGATGGGCAGTGGATCGTCCGGGAAAGTCACCCAGCGCGGGTCCTGCAACGTATCGTTGACCACCGCTCCCTGTTTCTGGCGGTAGACCCAGCCTGCCAGCCCGGATCGCAATACCTGCTCCACCACCATTTGAGAGCGCGCCGGGGGCAGATCGCGGTGGATGATGTAACGCTCGGCAGTCTGGCTGGTCGGGCTGAACACGAAGAAGCTTCCCCGATCGGCGCCGACGCTTTCGGTCAGCAGGGAGAGCGTCCTGGCCAGGACGGTATCCAGATCGAGTGAGTTCAGCAATTCAGCCGTACTGGCCAGCAGGATGATTTCCTGCGTCAGGCGGTTCAGTTGATCGTTGGTTTGGCCCATGAGCTTTCCGTGTCGAATTCCCCCTGTGCCGGTGACGCCGAGGCCGGGGCACAACGGCCACAGGCTGCCAGCAGACCATCCCTGCAGGCGGGGAATCAGTCCGCTGGCTGCTCATCGCGTTATTTCAGACCATAGTTGATTGGAAATTATACCCCTTCCGAATCGCAGCGAAAATGCGCCGCGTGCCCGTCCGGGGCGCCCTGCGGTATACTGGGCGACAGGCCGAGGGTTAGCGGGGGGTGACATGTTAACGCCGCCACCTGAAATCAGCGAACAGGAAATCCGCGATCGTTGCCAGCATCTGCTCAGTCTGGCCACGGATGAGGCCATTCGCCTGGCCCATAACTACATTGGAACGGAACATCTTTTCATCGCCCTGACCAAGATCGAAGGCGGGCGTACCCAGCGGTTGCTGGCCGACGCCGATCTGGATCCGGCGGCTGTCCGCCTGGCCGTGCGGGAAGCCGTCGGGCGGGGCAATGACTATCCCGGCGAACCGATCCCGCTGACCCCGCGCAGCCGCCAGGTGCTTTCCCTGGCCATTTATGCTGCCGATGACGAGGACGAGGACACGGTCAGCGAAGACCATTTGCTGCTGGCCCTGCTCAAGGAGGGGGAGGGCGTCGCTGTGCGTTGTCTGGCGACGCTGGGCTTCGACCTTGGCTACTGGACCAGTCTGCTCCTGCGGGAGGCGGAGGCGCGTCGGGAAGCCGAGATTCTGGAAGCGGCCATGGAAGAGATGCGCCGCCCGACCGAATTGCTGGGGCATGTTCCGACGCCACTGCTGGACAAGTTCGGGCGTGATCTCGTCGCCCAGGCGCGGGCGGGCAAGATCGGCCCGGCTATCGGTCGCGAAGCGGAGATCCGCAGTCTGGTGCGCACGCTCGTCCGCAGCAAGAAGAACAACCCGCTGCTGGTCGGCGACTCCGGCGTGGGCAAGACAGCCGTTGTCGAAGGGCTGGCCTGGGCTATCGCCAATGGCACAGCCCCGGCCTCGATCGCCGACCGGCGCATTGTGGCGATCGAGCTGGGCACGCTGGTCGCCGGGACCAGCCTGCGCGGCCAGTTTGAAGAGCGCCTGGTCGGTATTCTGGATGAACTGAAGGAAGCGCCGGATGTCATCCTGTTCATCGACGAGATCCACACCATTGTCGGGGCGGGAGACACGGTGGAAAGCAACCTGGATGCGGCCAACATCCTCAAACCGGCGCTATCCCGGGGCGACCTGCGCTGTATCGGGGCTACCACGGTCGAGGAGTACCGGCGCGTGATCGCTCAGGATCCGGCGCTTGACCGCCGTTTCCGGGTGATTGAGATCCGCGAACCGAGCGAAGAAGACACGCTGGCCATCCTGTCCGCCCTGCGGGAGGGGTACGAGCGTCATCACCAGGTGACCATCCGGCCCGAAGCACTGGAAGCGGCGGTGCGCCTGTCGGTGCGCTATCAGCCTGATCGTCGCCTGCCGGACAAGGCCCTCGATCTGATCGATGAGGCCTGTGCCCGGCTGGTGGTGCGCACCAGTGTGCCGGAGAGTCCGGTCTTCAACGAGGTCACCGCCCAGATGGTCGCTGCGGTGCTGGCCGAGTGGACGGGTATTCCGGTGGCGGAACTGACTGCTGATGAACGGCGGCGCTTCGCGGCGATGGAAGCCGCGCTCAAGGCCCGTGTTGTCGGGCAGGATCAGGCGGTCCGGGCAGTCGCTTCCGCCATCAAGCAGGCGCGGGCAGGCCTTTCCGATCCGGATCGCCCTATCGGCGTCTTCCTGTTCCTGGGACCGTCGGGCGTGGGCAAGACGGAACTGGCCAAGGCGCTGGCGGAATTCCTCTTTGGCACGGAGGATGCGCTGATCCGGCTGGATATGTCCGAGTATCACGATGCGCATACGGTGGCCCGCCTGATCGGGGCGCCGCCCGGCTACCGGGATACTGAGCGCGGCGGGCAGTTCACTGAGGCGCTGCGCCGCCGCCCGTACAGCGTCGTGTTGCTCGACGAGGTGGAGAAGGCCGCTCCTGAAGTGTTTGACATCTTCCTGCAGGTGTTTGACGAGGGCCGCCTGACCGATTCACGGGGCGGGGTGGTTGACGCCCGCCATGCGGTTTTCATCATGACCAGCAATATCGGCGCGGGGGAGAATGTGCGCGGTCTGGGATTCGGGCAGCAGGCCGAGGATCGCCTGCCGGATTATGCCGAGCACCTCCACGAATTCTTCCGCCCGGAGTTCCTCAACCGGCTGGATGAGGTGGTGACCTTCCGGGCGCTCAATACCGAGGACCTGAACCGCATCCTGGATTTGCAGTTGCGCGAGTTGCATGAGCGCCTGGCCCGCCAGAAGTTGACCCTGATCCTGGATGATTCGGCACGCCAGGCGCTGCTGCGTGAGGGGTACGATCCGGCGCGTGGCGCGCGTCCACTGCGGCGGGCCATCGAGCGCCTGCTGACCCGCCCGCTGGGTGCGTTGCTGCTGGAAGATGCCTTTGTTCCCGGCCAGACGATCTATGTACGCCAGGGGGAAGACGGCCTGACCTTTACCGGTGGGTCAGCCGAAGTGCATGAGGAAAAAGACAGGTCAAGTTCATCATCATTTTGATGGCAGGATAAATAAGCCATGAGCCAATCCATTCCGCCGGTGCCTCAAACCGATCGCGCTGCGCCGCCGCTGGCCCCCGGCGAGATCGCCCGCCTGCTGTCCGCGCATCACAAAGAGGATGCCGTCGATCTGTTTGCCAACGATCCGGATCGGGATATCCGCCAGCTCGGCCAGCTGGCGTTACGGCGGACACCGCCTGATCCTGACGATTCCTTTGCCCTGGGCGATCTGTGCGCCCAGCGTATCCTGCTGGACGACCAGTTGCGGGTGTTCTATGTTGGCAAGGCGTTCACGGCCTACCGACGTGCTGCCGCCCGCGCTGCCAATGATGTCGATCGTGCCCTGGCCGAGAGTGCCATCATCCGGCTGGTGGAGTGGGTATGCCGGGTGGCGCTGGCCCTGCCTTCCCCGCGGAACGTGGCGGTGGCGCTGTGGGCCGCTGCCGAGATCGAGCCGGATCAGCAGAGCGAGGCGCTGCAGGGGATGCTCTTTAGCCTGCTGCAGGCCTTCCCCGTCGGGCTGGAAAGCGGGCTGACGGCTGTCCGGCAGGATCAGCGGCGGGGTGCGGCGCTGACTGTGGGGGCCATGCCTTCCCCGCGTCTGGACGCCCTGACCGATACGCAGGACGAACTGGCGTTGCCTCTGGCGCTATCCGAGGAGGCGCCTGGCCGGCAGGCGGCTGCGCCGGTGGGGGACGTGGCCCCGGATTCGCCGCTGGCTGATCGCCCGGCACGGGCGGAGGGCGCCTTCTCTGCAGTGGATATGCCCTACCTGTCCCTGGGCCGGGAGAGCGCCCAACCGATTGAGGATGAGTTTGCCCCCGGCCAGCGCATCGAAGACCGTTACGAGGTGGCCCAGGTGTTGCGTGGCGGGATGGGCGTTGTCTACCTGTGTTACGATCACGAACAGCGCGAACCGGTGGCCATTAAGAGCTTCCAGTCACGTTTCTTTGGCAATGAGCGTGCGGTCGCCCGCTTTGTGCAGGAGGCGTTAACCTGGATTCGGCTGGAGAAGCATCCGAATATCGTCCAGGCGCGGGTGGTGCGTACTATCCACGACCGCCCGCACATCTTCCTGGAGCATGTTAGCGGGCCGGAGGGGCTGGGACCGGACCTAAGGGGCTGGATCGAGCATAACCGGATCGGTCTTCCGCAGGCAGTGGCCTTCGGGCTGCATGTGGCGCTGGGGATGCGCCATGCCCAACAGATGATGCCCGGCCTGGTACACCGCGATCTCAAGCCCGCCAACATCCTGGTGACCCATGATGAGATCGCCAAAGTAACCGATTTCGGCTTGGTGCGTTCGGTGGAGATCGGTGACGTGCCCTTCGCCGACGATGTGGATGAAGATATGCTGCGGTTGACGCGCGGCGGGGCGATTGTCGGCACAGCGCCCTACATGTCGCCGGAACAGTGCCGGGCTGAGGAGGTTGATCCACGCTCCGACATTTACGCCTTTGGCTGTATCCTGTACGAGATGCTGGCCGGGCGACCGGTCTTTGAAGCCCGCAAGTTCCACACCTGGATCGTGGCCCACCTGACGGAAACACCGGTCATCCCCCGGGACGTGGCGCTGGATATCCCGCAGGTGCTCAGCGATCTGGTGCTCGCCTGCCTGGCCAAAGAGCGGGACGCGCGTCCCGCTGACTGGGATGCAGTCGTGGCCGCCCTGACCACCATCTACGAGGAAGTGAACGGAGCACCGCCTGTTCTGGAGGTGAGTGCGACGCAGCTGGAGGCCCACGAGCTGATGGACAAGGGCTACAGCCTGACCGAACTGGGCCGGGCGGAGGAGGCGCTGGAGGCTTACGACCGGGCGCTGGCCCTGCAGCCCGCGGACGCCTGGATCTGGGCGCGTAAGGGGCGCACCCTGCGCCTGCTGGAACGTTATGACGAAGCGCTGGCCGCCTTTGAGAATGCCATCCAGCTCTCCCCCGACTATGGCTGGGCGTGGAATGGCAAAGGGATTGTGCTGGAGCGGCTGGGCCGCGCGGAAGAGGCGCTCGCCGCTTACCGTCGCGCCTCCGAATTGAAGCCGGGTGATGTCTGGACATGGTACAACCAGGCCGATATCCTGCAGGCGCTGGGCCGCCATGATGAATCGCTGGTCACGCTGGATCGTGCGCTGGCCGTCGATCCCCTGCACGCGCATAGCTGGGCCAAACGCGGCCAGGTCTACCGCCTGCTGGAGCGCTATGAGGATGCCGTAAAAGCCTACCGGATGGCTCTCAAGCTGCAGCCCGACTATGGCTGGGCCAGCAACGGCCTGGGCCTGGCCCTCAAGGCGCTGGGTCGCTGGCAGGAGGCGCTCAGTGCCTTCCGCGATGCTGCCCGCGATGCCCCGGACGAAGTCTGGCACTGGTACAACCAGGTGGAGATGCTGGTGGAACTGGGCCGCTACAGTGAGGCGCTGGGGCCGGCCCGCCAGGCGGTCACGATCGATCCTGATCATGCCTATAGCTGGGCCAAGCTGGGGCAGGTTTACCGGTACCTGCAGCAGTACAACGAAGCGCTGGAAGCCTATGGGCGCGCCCTGGCGATCGACCCGGACTATGGCTGGGCCTGGAACGGGCAGGGAATCGTCCTGGAGCGCCTGGAACGTTATGCCGAGGCTCTGGAATGCTACCGACGCGCGGCGGAATCCATGCCGGGCGATGTCTGGCACTGGTACAACCAGGGCAACGTGCTGGTGCTGCTCAGACGCTATGATGAGGCGCTGGAGCCGCTTAAGAAGGCTATCGCCCTCCAGCCGGAGCACAGCCGGAGCTGGGCGCGGATCGGCAACTGCCTGCGCCATCTGGGGCGCCCGCAGGAGGCGATTCCTTACCTGGAGAAGGCGGTCGCTCTGGATATGGCTTATGCCTGGGCCTGGAACGAGCTGGGTTCGGTTTACGAGGCGATCCAGCGCCCGGACGAGGCGCTGAGGGCTTACGAGCAGGCGGTTGCGGCGGAACCGGACAACCCGCTTTACCTCTACAACCAGGCTGATCTGCTGATCACGCTGCAGCGCCACGAGGAAGCCCTGGCCCTGCTGGATCGCCTGCTGAAACGCACCCCCATGCATCATCGTGCCTGGGCCAAACGTGGCCAGGTCCTGCGCCGTCAGGATCGCCTGGAGGAGGCGCTGGAGGCCTACGAAAAAGCCCTGAGCATCGATCCGCACTATGGGTGGGCGTGGAACGGCAAAGGGCTGATCCACAGTGCGCTCGGCCAGCACGATCTGGCGCTGGAGTGCTTCCAGCAGGCAGCGCGGGAGGAACCGCGTGATGCCTGGTTCTGGTATAACCAGGGGGACGCGCTGGTGGTGCTGCATCGCTATGAGGAGGCGCTCGCTTCGCTGGAACGGGCGCTGGCGCTGGATGCCCGGCACCTGGACGCCTGGGCCAAGAAGGGCCAGGCCCTGCGCCGGCTGGGACGCTACAAAGAAGCCGTGGTCGCCTATGACCAGGCATTGGCCATTGATCCGCATTACGCCTGGGCCTGGAACGGGCGCGGCCTGGCTCTGGAAGGACTGGGGCGCCGTGAGGAGGCGCTGGCCAGTTTTGAGCGCGCGGTTCAGGAAGACCCGACCGGGCTGTGGTATTACACCAACCAACTCGATCCCCTGCTTGAACTGCATCAGAACGAGCAGGCGCTGGCTGTTGTGGACAAGGCGCTGGCTGTTGCCGGCGACAGTGCGAACCTGTGGGCGCGGCGCGGGCAGATCCTGCGCCGGTTGGGTCGCCATGAGGAAGCCGTGACCAGCTACGAGCGGGCAGTCGCCCTGGATCCACAGTATGCCTGGGCCTATAACGGTCTGGGTCTGGCCTATGCCGCGCTGGGCCGCTGGGAGGACGCCCTGCGCAGCCATCAGCAGGCAACCCGCTATAACGGCGGCGATGTCTGGTTCTGGCACAACCAGGGCGAAGCGCTGATGAACCTGGGGCGCTTCCCGGAAGCGGTTGAAGCATTCAATCAGGCGCTGAACCTCGACCCGCAGCATGAGCCTTCCCGTACCCGGCGGACGGAGGCACGCCGGCTGTGGCAGGGTGAAGTCGGGTCAGGGCCGGAGACAACGGAACAGATGGATTGAGGGAGCCGTGGCGACCAGGACGATCTCTTTGCGACTGATGAGCGGGCCACAGGACGGGCTGCAAATCCTGTTGCAGTTACCCTCCCTGGGCGGCAAGACAGAGTGGACGATCGGGCGCAGTGAGGAGTGTGATATCGTCCTCGCGTATGATCCCCAGGCGTCACGCCGCCACGCCCGCCTGATCTGCCTGAGCACGGATGAGACCGTTGCGGATGGCGCGGTTGCTTCCAGCGGTGTCACGTTACGGTTCCTGCTGGCCGATGATGGTAGCCGCAATGGCACGCTGATTAACGACCGGCGGCTGCGCAACGAGAGCGCAGAGTTAAAGCCCGGCGAGTTATTCCGGATCGGGCGGACATGGCTGCGGATCGATCCGTAGTCTGGTGGAAGGCGGAAGCGGGCCATGAAGGGCAGGGTGGTGCTGGTGCTGTGGGGCGAGGATGGGGATTGCCGTGCCTGTGCTCTGCGCGACGCCGGATGGTTTGTCGAGGTTGAGGCAGAGGACGGCGGGCGGGCTTTCCGCCTGATTCGGGCTGCGCCGCCCGATGCCGTGGTGATCGATCTGAGCCGGCGGCCATCGCATGGCCGTGAACTGGCCCGCGCGCTCCGTCAGACGGCGGCGACGCGCCAGCTGCCGTTGCTGTTTGTTGGCGGCTTGCCGGAGGCGGCGAAGGCGGCGCTAGCCGCCGCACCGGATGGTTCATGGGTGACCTGGGAGGAGTTGCCGGCAGCTCTGGAGATGCTGACCGGAGGAGCGTAGAGAGAGGGATGGGCGACGACTTCTGGCTGTTTCTGGATGCGTTGGTGGCCGTCAGCACGATCGCGATTGATCGTCCGGCGGGGACGCGGCACCCGCGTTACCCTGATTTTGTCTATCCCCTGGATTACGGCCATCTTGAAGATACCCGCACGATCGATGGCGAGGGTATCGATGTGTGGATTGGCTCGCTGCCGGGACGGGAGGTCGTCGCGGTGATTGGTACGGTGGATCGGCTCAAACGGGAGGCCGAGATCAAGATTCTGCTGGGTTGCACACCCCAGGAAGCCCAGCTTGCGCTGCAGAGCCATAACCGGGGCAACCAGGCGGCTATCCTGATTCCGCGCCCGAAGCCAAGGTAACAGGAGAAGAGGATGAGCGAGCACACCGGATCGTTCGCGACATCAGATGGTGTGACTCTTTTCACGCGGCAGTGGCTGGTTGATGGCGCCCGCGCTGCGATCCTGCTGGTGCACGGCGTAGCCGAGCACAGCGGGCGATACGCGCATGTTGCCGCCTATCTGAACGAGCAGGGGTACGCCGTCTACGCCCTCGATCTGCGCGGTCATGGCCGCAGCCCCGGGCAGCGCGCATTTATTGAGCGTTATAGCCTTTATCTGAAGGACCTGTGGGAATACTTCCAGCAGGTGAAGGCGGCCAGCGATGATCGCCCGGTTTTCATTCTGGGGCACAGTATGGGCGGGTTGCTGGCATTGGCCTTCACAGCGCGTTACCCATCTGCGCTGGCGGGGATGATCACTTCCGGGGCGCCGGTGGCGCTGGGCGTGGCAACGCCGGGTTGGTTGCGGGCTGCCGCCGATGCAGTGGCGCGATTCGCGCCACGCCTGCCGGCGGTCAGGCTGAGCGCTGCCGATATCTCCCGTGACCCGGCGATCCGCGCCGCTTACGACGCTGATCCGCTCAACTATCGTGGCTGGCTGAGTGTGCGGCAGGGCGTAGAACTGATCGCCCTGGCCAACGATGCACGGGCCGGGCTGTCGAAGATCACGGCTCCCTGCCTGTGTCTGCATGGCGGGGCGGATACCATCGCGCCGCCCGCCAGCCTGGAAATCATCGCCCGCGAGATCGGCGCGGCGGACAGGACTATCCGGCGCTACGAGGGGTTCTACCACGAGCTTTTTAACGAGCCGGGCAAGGAAGCCGTGTTGGCGGATGTCGGGGCATGGCTGGCCGCCCATTAGGGTCCCGGTGCGCTTTTCCAGCCTGCCGGCCCGGCCAGCGGTTGGCAGGCTATGTTTTCCGGCAGGGGATAGGCAGGTTGTACAGGCGTAAACGCTGTGCAGATTGCACTAGTTTGAGCGCCGAGAATTATGTATAATGCATAAAGCGCTTGTTGGTAAGGAGATCTGCGTATGGTAGAGCGAGTCCGCGCCCGTACCAGTGCGGAGTACATCGCGCTCGAAGAGCGTTACGGGGCGCACAACTATCATCCGCTGGATGTGGTGATCGAGCGGGCGGAAGGCATCTGGGTCTATGACGTGGATGGCAACCGGTACATGGATTGCCTGTCCGCGTACAGTGCGGTCAACCAGGGCCACTGCCACCCGCGGATCCGGCAGGCGCTGATCGATCAGGCGTATCGGGTCACCCTGACCAGCCGGGCTTTCCGCAACGATAAGCTGGCGTTGCTCTATGAAAAGCTGCATGAGATGACTGGCTACTCGCGATTCTTACCCATGAACAGCGGGGCCGAGGCTGTCGAAACGGCGGTCAAGGTAGCCCGCAAGTGGGGGTATCGCGTCAAAGGGGTAGCGCCGAATAAAGCCGAGATCATTGTCTGCCAGGGCAACTTCCACGGTCGCACGACCACCATCATCAGCTTTAGTTCCGAAGAAGCTTACCGCGAAGATTTTGGGCCTTTCACACCGGGCTTTGTTCTTGTTCCCTATGGCAACGCCGAAGCGTTGGAAGCGGCGATCACGCCTGATACCGTGGCCTTCCTGGTGGAGCCGATTCAGGGGGAAGCGGGCGTGATCATCCCGCCAGCGGGATACCTGCAGCGGGTGCGGCAGATCTGCGACCGCCACAACGTACTCATGATGGTGGACGAAATCCAGACCGGCCTGGGGCGCACCGGCGCTCTGTTCGCCTGCGATCATGAGGACGTTCGCCCGGATGTGATGATCATTGGCAAGGCGCTCTCCGGCGGATTCTACCCGGTCAGCGCGGTGCTCAGTGATGATGACGTGCTGGGTCTGTTCAAGCCGGGTGACCACGGCAGCACCTTTGGCGGCAATCCGCTCGGCGCGGCGGTCGCCCTGGAGGCGCTGAATGTCCTGGAAGACGAGGGCATGGTGGAAAACGCGGCGGAGATGGGCGCGTACTTCCTGGAGCAGCTGGAGGAGATCAACAGCCCGCACATCAAAGAGGTGCGCGGGAAGGGTCTGCTGATTGGTGTGGAACTCAAACCACAGGCGAGGGGCGCGCGTCGCTTCTGTGAGGCGTTGAAGACACGCGGCATCCTCTGCAAGGAGACCCATAAGCACACCATTCGGTTCGCTCCGCCGCTGATCATCACCCGCGCGGATATTGACTGGGCGATGGCGCACATCCGCGATGTGCTGTTGATGAAGTAGGCGCTGTGATCGGGAGCGGGCGGTTCCTGCGGGGCCGTCCGCTTTTTTGATTCGCCTGGTTTCAATCGCTACCGAGAACGCTCTCGCTGGTTTCCCGCCGGAAGCCGGTTCGGGGTATACTGCAGATGATCCTGTAGATCGGACCGACGGGTGGGCGATGCGCCCTGTTCACAAAGGAAGACCCATGACCGACCAACCCACAACCGAACCGGCCCCCTCGGATGCCCCGGTGGAAGAACGGCTGGCCACGCTGATCGAGAACATCTCCGCTTACGTCGAAATGTATCATGGCGGGTCGGTGGAACTGGTGGACTTTGATGGCACGACCGCCCGCGTTCGGCTGGGCGGGGCGTGCGACGGCTGCCCGCTCTCGACGATAACTCTTCACGGCTGGGTCGCGGGGACGGTACGCCAGTTCTTCCCTCACGTACGGGTTGTGCAGGCCGAATAGGCAGCCCTGAGAATCGTCCTGTGTTGTTCTGGGCGGCCCACACTGGCCCGGCGAAGCGTTTTCGCCGGGCTGTGCTTTGGGGTCGGGTATGGTCGCAAACATAGCGGTGAACATCAACGGAACGAAGGAGCCTCATAAATATGGCCGTAGGGGTTGGTTTCTTGTTGCTGGGGACGATCTGGGGATCTTCTTTCCTGCTGATCAAGCTCGGTGTGGCGGAACTGACGCCGCTGCAGCTTGTGGCGGTCCGGGTTGTCGTGGCGGCAGTGGCCATGCTGATCACATTGCGCCTGACACGGCAGCACTTCCCGCCGGATCGGGCCAGTCGCTTGCGTCTGGCGGGCGTGGGTTTGCTCAATACCGCCATGCCTTTTGTCCTGATCACGTGGGGGGAGCAGAGCATCGACAGCGGCCTGGCGACCGTCTTGAATGCGACTGTGCCGCTGTTCTCGCTGGTGATCGCGCACTTTGCCCTGCAGGATGAGCGGATCACGCCCCTGAAAGTGCTGGGTCTGCTGTTTGGCTTCGGGGGTGTGGTGGTGCTGGCCAGCAGGGCCATCTCGGACGGCGGGCGGACAAACAACGTGGGCGGGCAGCTGGCAGTGCTGGCGGCCTCGTTCTGTTATGCGGCGGCGGCGGTTTACATGCGGCGTACCCTGCGCCATCTGCGCCCGATGGTGATTTCCAGCGGGGCGCTGCTCTCGGCTTCGACGATCATGGTTGTGATCACGCTCCTGGTGGATGGCGTGCCGGACCTGGCGCATATCTCCGGCGGGGCGATCGCTGCTGTGCTGGTGCTGGGCCTGGTTAACACGTACATCGCCTACCTGCTTTACTACTGGATCATTGATCGCTGGGGGGCGACGCGGGCGACGCTGGTCACTTATCTGATGCCACCGGTTGGCCTGACTCTGGGGGTGGTTTTTCTGGGTGAGCCGCTGGATGCCCTCCTGATCGCCGGAGCGGTGTTGATCGGGATCGGGGTGGGGCTGGTGAACGGCCGCCAGATCCGGCGCACCGGGCCGGGCCAGGGTCGGGGAAGCCGGAGCGCGCTGAGGGCGGAGCGGGCTTTCGCCGCCGGGGAAAGCCGTCTATACTGCTCCGGTGAGCTTTGGCGTGACCTGTGGGGTGTGCCGAAGAACGTAGGCCGTATCAGGGAGGGTGATCATGGCTGAGCAAGGGCAGTACTTTTACCCCAACCGGATGGGGTTGATCATCCTGCGCTCGATGGAGGAACTGGTGGGGAAGGCCGCGCTGGACGAGGTGTTGCAGACCGGTGGGCTGGAAGTCTACAGCGAGCGTTACCCGCCCAATGACCTCGAACTGGGCTTCCCATTTGAGCATCTGGGTGCGTTGCAGGCTGCGGTTGAGCAGGTGCATGGCCCGGCTGCCGGGCGGGAGCTGAACCGCAAGGTCGGCCAGATGTGCCTCAACAATGGTCTGCGGGAGTTCAATCCGCTGCTGGGCATCGCCGATCTGCCGGTGCGTATGATGCCGCTCTCGCTCAAGCTGCATGTCGGCTTTGACATCTTCGCCATGGTCTTCAACCGCTTCTCCGATCAGGTTGTCTCGCTCAGCGAGGATCAGAAGTTTTACTACTGGATCATCGAGCGTTGCCCGGTGTGCTGGGGGCGTCACACGGATGCCCCATGCTGCCACCTGGCGGTTGGCATCCTGGAGGAAAGCCTGCGCTGGGCGACGAACGGCAAAGACTTCCTGGTCGCGGAGACCAGCTGTATCGCCCAGGGCGACGCCACCTGCACGATCAGCATCAGCAAGCGCCCGGTGGCCGCCCCGACACTCGCTGAATAAACGCCGGGCAAGGTGTGAGCCGGACGCATACGCAAGGAGACATCCGATGACCGTAGACTTCAACCCGGAGCGGAAGAAAACCCTGCTGACGATCGATGGCGGCGGGGCGCGTGGCATCATCCCCCTGATGATCCTCCGCCGGATGGAAGAAGCCACCGGCCAGCCGGTTCATCGCCTGTTCGACTTCGTCGGCGGGACGAGCGTGGGCGCCTTGATCGCGGCAGGTATTGCCGCCGGGCGCAACGCCAGCGAGATGATCGAACTGTATGACCGCTTCGTGCAGATGATCTTCCGCAAGGACTGGCGGGCCATCGTCTTCCGGCATGGGTTGCGCTACGTGTACGATAAAACGGCAATGCGCCAGTTATTGGCCGATTTTGTCGGGGATGTCCGGCTGTGTGACCTGGATAAGATCATCCTGCTCACGGTCAAGGATATGGCCCGCGCGGAGACGATCTTCTTTGTCAACCGGGGGCCGGGCGCGGCGCTGACCGGCCATGCCTCGCTGGCCCGCGTGGCTGAGGCCAGCGCCAGCGCCCCGATCTACTTCCAGCCAGTTGGTGATGCCGTCGATGGCGGCGTGGGTACATTCACCAATGCCTGCTACGTGGCCACTGTCGAGGCCATGGAATATCTGGGCGAGCCGGGCTGGGAGGATGGCAATGTCATCCACGTTTCGCTGGGTACCGGCCTGCCGGTCAACCAGCTACGCCGGGGCGAGGTGCAGCGCTGGCTGCCCTGGCAATGGCCGCTGTGGCTGCTGGGCGAGATGCTGGACGAGGCCTCGGATAACAATGTGCGCCTGACTGTCCGTCACTACGGCGAGCGTATCGACTTCCGGCGTTATCAGGTCTGTTTGCAGGATGAGGTGATCAGGCAGGAGCTGGGGGTTACCATCCCGCCGGGACTGCGCTCCAACGATCTGGGCCTCGATTCGGCGTCGCCGGCGGAAGTGGAACTGATGCGCGAGATCGGGGAGAAATTCGCTGCCGGGCTGGACTTCACCCTGAGTGGCCTGGAACTGGCCCTCAACGCGCCGCCGGGCTATGGCGGCTATCCCTTCCGGCCCGCGCGGCTGCCTCCCCTGACCGCCGCTGAAGTCGATGCCATGCTGGGGGTGAGAAGCTAACCTTCCGGCGGATTGCCCAGGTAGTAGCGTCGCCGGGGCTGCAGGCTGGCTTCATCCAGTTCGTAGACGCGCGGGATGCCGGTCGGGATGTGCAGGGCGGGGACATCGTCCTCGGCGATGCCGTCCAGGTAGGTCACCAGAGCGCGCAGGCTGTTGCCATGGGCCACCACCAGGACGCGCTTCCCGGCCTTCAGGGCCGGGATAATTGTCTCCTCCCAGTAGGGTAACACCCGCTTCAGCGTGTCTTCCAGCGATTCGGTTGTGGGTAGCAGTTCGGGTGGCACATCCCGGTAACGGGGATCGTGACCGGGGAAGC
>FWPV01004589.1_pt1 | contig 28983 bp, 29 predicted proteins | sample 2228371 | NCBI WGS metagenome assembly FWPV01 (sample SAMEA103939776, study PRJEB20133) | metagenome | reverse complement strand
CTGCCACAAGATCACCGCCATGCGGTAACCTCTTTCACCACCCAACCATTCATCTAAACTTCTCTCCAAACCGATTTGTCCGTAGAGCGGGTGAGAATAGCCGATCACCGGGCTTAAAGGCGGATAAAGGACTTTACGCGTAAAAAAACCCTCCTCCCGTTCGGAAACCGCCAGCGGGTGCAAATGGCGATCGAAAATTGTCCCTCTTTGCACGAGTTGTCCATAAACATAGCGACGCGCATTATCCGTGCGTGCCAACAGGGTAGGAGCGCGGTAAAGCGCAAACCACCCATGGGCTAAAGCCACTCCAAAATAACCCATTAACAAAAGAGCTCCAAACCCCAAATACGGTTTGGGATTGGGCAAGATACCGGCTGTTGATTGGGCTGAATAGCTCACTTGCAGCACCAAACCTAACATCACACAGGATACCAATAGCGAGGAGCCTCCATAAGAGACAAACGGCAAGGTGACCCCAGTCAACGGCAAGAGTCGAAGGTTCCCGCCCACAATTACCAGACTCTGACCACCAAAGTAGGCTGCGATACCGACCATGAGTAAACGTTGATACCGATCCGCTGTCCTCATCGCCGTGAGAAGCGCACGTATCGAGAGCAAAGCCAGACAACCTAAGAGAGCGATGCTGCCCATCAAACCATTTTCCTCAGCGATAGCGGCATAAATAAAATCGGAGTGCGGTATCGGCACTTGCTCAGGGTATCCCAAACCCAACCCGCGGCCGAATAAGCCTCCATTTGCAACGGCAATCAAAGACTGGACAATTTGATAAGAGCGATGAATCGGATCGAAATACGGATTAATCCACGCCACCACTCTCCAACGCACCACCTCAAACAAGGTATACCCCAATCCGAGACCCAGCAGGATGCTTAGTGCTCCAAAGAACAAGATACTGCGCCGCTCGGTGGCAAAATAAAACAAGACCGTGGCGAGGAAGAAGAAGATCGAGGCTGTACCTAAATCACGCTGCACAACGATTAATCCCATGGCTAAAACGCTCATCACCGCTCCCGGCGCAAGCAGGGAAAGGAATTGTCTGGGTTGCAAAGCTCTTTGTAACAGTCTTTGGCTACCAGCAAGATAGGCTGCTAAATAAATCATCAACAACAATTTCATCGGTTCGGAGGGCTGGAAGTACACCCCGCAACAACCCAACCAGAGACGCGGCAAACCCGCACCGCCAGGATTCGTGCCGAAGATCAGGGTTAAGAAAACCAATAACAAGCCAACAGATAACCAAAGATACTTATATCGCCGCAGATAAGCCAAGTCGGGCGGTGCCTTCAAAACGAGAATCAAAGCAATACTCGAAATCACCAACCAAATCATCTGTCGTTGACCGTGATAAGGCGATAATCGCCAAATGGTCATCAAGCCCCAACCCATTAGGAGAAAGGCGGTGGGCAACAGATAGGGATCCCGTTCAGCAGTCCTCTCCCGAGCGTATTTCCCCACCAAGCCCAAACACGCTGCCCAGACGAGAAACCCCAACCAATGCTGCCAAACCCGCTCCCCTGCCAACGTACCCAAACGAACAGCCGGCGCAAGAGTTAAAGCTACAGCAAAGAGAAAAACAACGCACAGCACAATTAAGATCAGCGTGCGCTCTCGTCGAGCTGCAATGGTTATCTCGGCTTTGATGAACATGAATGCGACAGCCCTACTAAGAGGAAGATAAGCCCCCTATTTGCCACCAAAGGGCAGAGGTGAAATCGATCAATACCAACCTCAGCTCACCCTCAGACGTTAAAGTATTTATCAATCAACAGACTCAACCGCCGCCGAGTATCGGCAGGGACACAGTCTTTGCGGGTGATAAAAGCGTTGGCAAGCGCCGAGTCGCAATTGCAGGGTCGCTCAGCTTTGAGGTTACTTAACAAGTTACGCACTGCCTGCTGGGCAATTGTCGTATTGCGGTTGAGAACTTGAATCACTTGTTCAACCGTCACAGGAGTCTCACTAATATGCCAAACATCGTAATCGGTGACATGCGCCATCACCGCATAACACATCTCAGCTTCGCGCGCCAGAAAAGCCTCCGGCGAAGTCGTCATTCCGATAACCGACATCCCCCATGAGCGAAAGACGTTCGACTCACTGCGCGTTGAAAACCTTGGTCCTTCAATGGTAATCATCGTACCACCCCGATGCACCACTGCGCCGCTAGCTTGAACAGCTTCGTAGAGTTGTTCCGAGAGATGACTACAGAACGGCTCTGCCACGCTGATATGTACTACGCAATTCCCCTCAAAAAATGTGCGCTTTCGATCGCGGGTGAAATCAAACAAGCCATCGGGAATCACTAGCTCTCCGGGGGCGTAATCTTCGCGCAGCGAACCGACAGCAGAAATGCTTACGATCTGCTCCACGCCGATGCTCTTCAAAGCATAAATATTGGCACGATAATTCACCTCGCTGGGCGAAAAACGATGCCCCTCTCCGTGACGGGCTAAGAAGGCAATCGGTTTGCCCGCAATCGTGCCACAGACGATCGGCGCGCTGGGCTTGCCAAAAGGCGTTGGGACATCAAGTTCTTGCACATTCTGTAAATCGGGCATTTGATAAATCCCCGAACCGCCAATAATCCCTAAGTGCGGTTTTTCATCCATAAGGCCTCCCGTTGTTAAGAAAGATTTTCAACCTCCAACCGAACCTGACCGCAACGAATTTCATCCCCCATCGTGATAACCATTGGTTCAGTTAGTCTCAGTTGATTCAGAAAGGTTCCGTTGGTCGAGTTCAAGTCTTCCAGCCACCATTGTCCCTGTCGGTAGATGAAACGAGCATGACGGCCGCTCACCGTGCTATCTTGAAGCACAAGGGCGCAGCCTGCTTCCCGTCCAACGAAAATCTCCAATTGCTGGTAGGAGCGCGGCTGTTGCTCTCCAATGACCATCAAGGAGAGTTTCGGCAGAGCTTCTATGGATAGAGAACGGCTTTGAATCACCAAATCACGATACAAGGTCCAAAAAGCCCATCCCAGAAAGGAATATAACCCGATTGCGATCAGGATGCGAATGACCAACAAAGCAGTTGCGCTCATCTGGTTTGATGGATATCAGTCAACGAGAAGCGATAGAGAGTTTTTGCGTGCCGCCAACCGTTTGGTTGTCTTCACCGTACACCAGTGGAACACCTGCCAGGGCAATTACATCGCCAGAAGAAAGGATCGCTTGATGAACACGCAGATTATTGACCGTCGTCCCTCCCACCGAGCCAAGGTCAAAGAGGATGTATTGGCCACGCACGGCTCGTAATTGAGCATGTTGGCGGGACACGCGCGGATCATCCAACACCAAATGATTATCGGGATGTCTGCCAATGTTGATCACCGCTCTGTCCAGAGGAAAGATGCGCACACCATCCACAATCAGAAAAGCATTCCGAGGGATCTCTATCTCAGAGCTTTCTTCTTCGGTTACCCCTTGCGTCGCCGTCATATCTTGGGAAAAATGACCGCTGACCACGATCTGCTGGTGAGGAATTTCCTCATCATCGACGATTTGGATCACCGGAGGGCTGGAAAAGGTCAATCCCGCCTGATGGGCAAGCTCTTCCAGCTCGTTTTCTAACCCTTTGAGCAGTTGGGTCTCCTGTCGCAATTGTTCAGCGTACAGGGGCGAGGCAGCAATTAAGAAATAATTTGGCGCCAGAACCCGCCCATCATCAAGAATTTGATGGTTTTCCGCCAAGATCTCCCGTAACTGGCTAGCAATTTGCTGGCTTTCTGTCGGGGAAAGCACAAAATGGGCTGAAGACCCCTCAATAAAGGCCTTCAGATGATGCTCTAATTTGGCTAACTTTTCCCTGAAAAAGGTTTTTGCATCCATATCGTTAATATATCTTACCACGATGTCTTTTGGGGAAGATAAAACTCAGATGAGAATCAAAAAGCGGCAACGGATCAGGAGGCGCGTCCATCTTACCACCAAGCAGGCAGATCTCTGGCACACAAAATATTACTCAGTCACCGTAATTGGTTCATTTACGCGGTCTCGGTGTTCCCTGCGGTGCGAAATCCCTGCTGCGCTGAGCAGTTACAAAAGCCAAATGGTTTAAATCTCTTCTGACCCGACGGGCCACTCTGGCGCCCCTCACTCTGGACATTGGATGGCTAGAAAGTTCAACCAGCGCAAGATCTGTTCGGTTAGTTCGTCTTCCAACTCTTTTCCACGATGGGCAAACCAAAGATGACCATAAGTATCGAATAAGAAAACACTTGTTTCACCGCTGTCCGCACCTAACATGCTGTGCAATTGATTGGCAGACAAAATACTTTGTGGCACACAAACCACTTCTTTTCTTCCCATTATCAACTCGGCATTGGGGTTGCCTTCCGCAATGATGATCTGCACTCTGATATCTGAATTTCTGTCCAATGAGGTGAGCAGATTGAATAGAAAATAACGACAAGCTTCGCAAGCAAAGGGGTGTAGCTCAACAAGAACGGGGAAAAAATCACCCACAAACCTTTGCTGCTGTTTCTCAGCGTAAAGCAGAATATCTGAAAACTCTTTCTCACCGTTAAAACGCATCCAACTCATCAGCTTCCTAACCTTAACGAATTTAACCCCGTAGGATTAAGAACGTTCTAATCGAGCAATGTTCCAAAATTTGAAACATCGAAAAAAGCTCAAGTGTCAGTCGTATTTGATCGGTTTTCATGGTAAAATTTCTCTACCCTTCAGTACTGCGGAGGGATGGCCGAGCGGCTTAAGGCGCCTGTCTTGAAAACAGGTATGGAGCAATCCATCGTGGGTTCGAATCCCTCTCCCTCCGCCTGCACCATCGACCAACCCCCGAAGAAGGAAACGGGTGCAGGCTAGTTCTTTTCAATCCAATTGGGGAGGTGCCAGAGTGGTCGATTGGGGCCGCCTGCTAAGCGGTTGCCGGGGGAGAACCTCGGCCGCAGGTTCGAATCCTGTCCTCCCCGCCTTGAATTGATGACAGGTCGTTGAAGCTATCGGCCTGTTTTTTGTTTCGCATCGCAGAAACGTGCACATCTATTTTCTCAGCAGGTGGTAAACGGATGAGATATCGCAGTTTTTTCTATCCTATGCGTCTAGCCCTCCTATGCGTGGAACGCAACTTTCTCCCCATTGCCTGGTGGACACCGGTCTCCAAAGCCCCCTTTCGGATGCTTTTAGCCATTGATCGCAAAAATCACACCTTAGAGCTGATCCGAGAGAGTCAAGAGGCTGCGCTAACCTTTTTACCTTGGTCGGAAAGGAGCTGGGTAATCCGTGCAGGCTATCTTTCAGGCAAACAAGTGGACAAGTCGCAAAAATTAGGCGTAACCTTGCGCCCTGCTCGTGTACTAAAATCCACCTGGATACCGCAAAAAGCCTCAGGGGTCTTTGAACTGGTCACCCGCGAACTTCCTGAAGCAGGGGATCATGCGCTTTTCATCGGGGATGTCGTTCACGCCGAAGCTTTCGGAGAAGCGAGAGATAACCCTATTCTTTTTCTGGGCTATCGCAATTTTGCCACGCTAGGCGAACGGTGGAGATTCAAACCTTGAAAGAAAACCGGTCTGTTTAGCTGATGGAACCCTCCCTGATGCGTAATTCAGGGCAGTTTTTCTGAACAATCCGCCAAGACTATCCCATTCCTCCTAGTCTCGCCGAGATGGAGTAATTGGGAATGAGATTTGGCTCAAAGCATTGGTTCCGATGCTTAACTCGATCCTTCACCACCAGAAGCAGTTATAATGAGATTAGCACTCCTGATCCAAAGGATACAACTGCCTAACGAATGGGAATCAATCGATGGGTGATAGCCAATCTCCAATCAACAAAATTGCCATTTCTACCGGTGGCGGAGATGCACCCGGCTTGAATGCGGTCATCAAAGCTGTAACCATCGCAGCATTGAATCGCGGTTGGGAAGTGGTCGGCATACGAGATGGTTACAACGGGATCATGTTTCCCGACCAATATCCTGATGGGGGCTTCATCCCCCTCGATCGGGATCAAGTGCGGGGGATCACCCATCGAGGGGGCACGATCATTGGCACGACCAACCGCAACAATCCCCTCCGCTTCCCCCTGACCAGACCGGATGGTACGGTGGAGTTCATTGATCGCACCGATGAGATTTTGGAGTGTTTTGAAGCACAAGGCATCCAAGCATTGATTTCCGTTGGCGGCGATGGCTCTCTTGAGATCGCCCAAGCTCTGCATAAAAAGGGATTGCGGGTAATTGGAGTACCCAAAACGATCGATAATGACCTAGAAAAAACCGTCATCACCTTTGGGTTTGACACGGCGGTAGCTTTTGCCACTGAATGTCTCGACCGCTTGCATACTACGGCTGCCTCTCACGGGCGCATCATGGTGGTCGAAGTGATGGGCCGCTACGCCGGCTGGATTGCTCTGAATTGCGGGATCGCTGGCTCGGCAGATGTCATTTTGATCCCTGAAATCCCTTTTGATATCGATGTAGTCGTCCAAAAAATCCAACAACGTGACGCCAAAGGACGCAATTTCAGCATTGTGGTCGTCTCGGAAGCAGCTCACCCCATTGGTGGGCAAATCATCTCACAACCCCAATTTGGACGGCAAGAACGCTTGGGAGGCATTGGGGAGATACTCGCTGCGGAACTCGAACAGCGCACCGGCAAAGAATCCCGTCTAGTTGTCCTTGGCCATTTGCTGCGCGGCGGCTCACCAACCGCCTTCGATCGCCTTACCGCTCTGCGATTTGGCGCCGCAGCCGTGCGCGCTCTCGCCGAGGGGAATCATGGTGTCATGGTTGCCCTCGATCCGCCCAATGTGCGTTACGTTCCTCTGGAAAAAGTCGCTAAACGCACAAAAACTGTGCCGCTGGATAGCGATGTGATTCGCACCGCTCGGGATCTTGGCATTTGTCTGGGCGATCGCTTAGAGGGTTAAGCCCGACGCGCCCAGACCACTAGATTAGGACTGACCTGCGGATCAAAAGGATCTCCTGCTAAATTGCCAAACAATTGAATATCAGAAAATCCCGCTTGGCGCAGGCTTTTACTCAACTCGTCTGCAAGAAGTGGTCGCAGTAGTGAGCTTTGCCAGTCTTGCTTCCATGGTTGATTCGCTTGACGAGAGAGGGTGAGAAAGTTAAAGCGTACCAATCCGTTCTCAAGGAAATCATAAAAGCGGATAAAGAGCCATTCTTGCATTTCCTTCTGTACGGATTGAGGCTCCATTTCCCGTTGGCGCTTCTGCATTACCTGATCAAAATTTCGATTTTGGATTAAGACTGCCCCTTGAGGACGCAGCAAGCGGTAAAAATCGGCCAAAGCTTCGTCCAACGCTTCTTCGGTAAGCAAATGAGGCAACGAATTACCCAGACACAGCACGGCATCAAAGCTCTTCTCGCCTAGCAAAGCTGCCTGAGCGCCAAATCCCATGGTTTCAAACCTTAAGGAAGTTCCGGCTGCCAATGCGTTCTGTTTAGCTTGCGCAATCATAGCGGGGGAGAGATCCGTCCCAACAACGAGGTAACCCCGCTGAGCGAGGGCGATCGCATGCATCCCTGTCCCACAGGCTGCATCCAACACATGTAATCTCTCTCCTTGTGCCGAAGGGATGGACTCTAGGAGGTGTTCCAAAAATGGAAGCTCATAAGCCAAACGCTCTTTCCAATTGACAAAGCGATCGTATGATTGACTTAATGTCTCGTACATAATCAAACCATCATTGACTGCACTTTACGAAGCCGACACCTTGCGATAAATCAGCGACCAAAAGATCCCTGCGGCGAGCACTTCGAGGATGAAGACCACGATGGGTAACAAGTTCATGGCGGATTGAACCATCCATCCCAATAAACCCCCTCCCACAAACCACGCTGCACCGTAAAGCGTATTGAAGATGCCGTAAGCGGTGGCTCGCTTATCCATTTGAGCGATGTCTGCCACCGCTGCACGCATGGTCGTCTCATGCACAGCCATCACCGTCCCCCACAGCACGATACTGAGCATAATCAACGGCAGTGAAGCCGTAAAGCCAGTGATGGGGATTAGAACAGTCAATAAGGGAACACCAAGCAGGGTCCTTAAGCCATAGCGGTCATATAGTTTGCCGACCACGAGAGCTATCCCTGCATCCACACCCATTGCTAAAGCATAGAGCGTAGGAATCCAAGCAGGTTCGAAGAGTCCTTCTTTGACCCAATACAGGGATAACAGCGGGAAACTCACAAAGCCGCCAACACCCAAAAACGTGAAAGCAGCATAAAACCAGAAAGTCGCCGATAGAGTATTTTTCGCAGAAGGTTTGGGACTTTTGGAAATATCCGTTTCCAAAGCCTCTGGATGGGGTACTCTCCAGCGGGCAATTAGGAGAAATACGATGACCAGAATCGCCGGTACCCATAACCATTGAAAACCGGAGCGATAACTCTCATGAATGAAAAAGGCAAAGGAGAAAACGAGCGGACCGAGAATGGCGCCGCTTTGATCGAGGAATTCATGCAAAGCAAAACCCCACCCCCTCCCCGTTTGATGGGTAGCATGCGAGAGGATCGTATCTCGCGCCGGTGAACGGATAGCCTTGCCAATGCGTTCCAAGATCAGCAGCACAGCCGCGATTTGCCAACTACCCGCAAAAGCTAAAAAAGGAATGCAGAGGATTAACCCATAACCGATAAAGGTTGCCAGCCAGTAAGCTCGCGTTCGATCGGCAAGATAACCAGAGACCAAACGCAAGCCATAACCCAGAAATTCCCCCAAACCGGCCACCGATCCCACCACAACCGCGCTGGCGCCTAAGTAGGCAAGGTAAGGACCGCTGATACTGCGCGCCGATTCATAGACAATGTCACCAAAAGCGCTGACTAACCCCATCATCATAATCAATGAATAAGCTGTGCTGCGTGTCGTTTTCATTTTTCCTTCCCAGAAAGAAAATCTAGTTCTCGAATTTCTTCCCAAAGTTCGCGCGCCTTGATATACGCCTCGTGAAGAGCCACCTCTCCCTTCGAGGTGATTCGGTAATATTTTCGCACCTTTCCCCCCACCACTTTCTTCTCTGACTCTAAATACCCCTTGTGCTCCAAATCATGAAGGATCGGGTAGAGCGTACCCGGGCTAATTTGATAGCCATGGCGGCTCAACTCCTGAATAAAGTCGAGACCATAAATCGGCTCTTTGAGAGCATGGTAAAGGATATGGATGCGAATGAAACCGAGAACAAAATCTTTAATCATCTTTTATAACGAAATCCAATATCGGTTTTCGTAATCGAAATCCGATTATAATTTCCCCCCTTCAATTTGTCAAGTATCTTTTCTAATGGCTTCTCTGTGTAGTGCTGATTTGAATGAGTCTGTTGTGGGGATTAAAGTCTATCTGAATGAGCGGCGAAACCGATCAAGCGCGCGGCGAATAGAGTACCAGATATAAAGGATCAGGTACGAAAGTGCAAGCATGACATTGACAAGCGCAAAGATCAATAACGATTTCATTTTCCTTCGCTCCTCCAATGAGCAGCTATAACAGCTAAAAGCCGATGATACTGCAACGAAACAGACCGCTTTTCCGTCGCCAGCTACATTCTTTTATATTTTATCAAATCATTGTATGAAATACATTAGAGCCATATCATCGAACTTCAACAATGCCTTCTTGCGCTCGCCAAATCCCTCTATGGTCAATTTTTCAATGAAACCGAGGTCACTGCGGACGGGAGCAGGTGGATAGGCTATCAAAGTGGAAAGGTAGTTGCAGAATGAATTTGGATTCGGAAGCCTTGCTTCCGAATCCAAAAAGGAACCATCCCTTCACCATCGCAGAGACCTCGGCGGGTCTGATCGATTTAATTCAAGAATTTGGCTAATACGTCACTGCACTCCATCAAGAGATACTCTTCCCCATCGATCTTGAATTCGGTGCCTGTGTATTTGGGGAATAACACCTTGTCATTAACCTTTAAGCACACCTCTTCGGAATCGCCCACTGCGATGACCACCCCAGTTTGAGGTTTCTCTTTGGCGGTTTCGGGGATATACAATCCTGAGGCCGTTTTGGTTTCTTGATCTAAGGGTTTGATCAAGACACGCGTACCAAGGGGTTGAATTTTGAGTTCACTCATTGTTTACCTCCAAATTTGAAATTTTCCTATCTTAAGCCAAGATATTGGTCAATTTTAGCCCGGTCGAATCCGACAACGATTTTGCCGCCGATATCGATGACCGGAACACCGCTTTGCCCAGAACGGCGTACCATATCGCGAGCTGCGGCGGTATCTCGACTGACATCTACATCACGAAATTGGATGCCCCGTTCGCGCAAGTACCGCTTTGCCGCATTACAATAGGAGCACGTAGGTGTGGTGAAGAGAATGACTTTGGGTTGTGGTTTTGTTGGGTTTGCCATCTTTCCATCTCTCCAAATTGCTAAGTTCGGTAGATCATCGATTTAGATGCAATACCCAGAAAAACGTTACACCTTTGAGGCGCAGAGTGTGTCCTTCTCTAAGATTAGCAAGCCACAAATTCATCCCCAAAGTCTGCATCCTCGCCTGAAATCAGTGCTAAAGACGATTAAAATTAGATCCAATGTCCTAGACCATCATCGCAGAAAGGGTACAATCCCTTTGCAGAAAGGAAATTTTCAATGGCAAAATATCGCATTGCATGGTTACCTGGCGATGGGATTGGGGTCGATGTTCTTGAAGCCGCCCAGATTGTGTTAGATCAGCTTGACTTGGATGTCGAAATTCTCCCCGCTGACATCGGATGGGAATTTTGGCGTACGGAAGGCGATCCGCTTCCTCAACGCACCATTGAACTGTTACACACCGTTGATGCAGCCCTTTTCGGGGCAATCACTTCCAAACCGAGTGATGCAGCAGAAGCAGAGTTAATTCCCGAATTACAGGGGAAAGGATTAGTCTATCGCTCGCCGATCGTGAGGATGCGCCAACTCTTCGACTTATATATCTGTCTCCGTCCATGCAAAGCCTATGCAGGTAACCCCCTGAATTATAAAGAAAAGATTGACCTTGTGGTCTTCCGTGAAAACACTGAAGATTTATACGCCGGGGTGGAATTCTTTCCTGTCCCAGGGGAGGTAAGGCAAGCTCTTGAAAAACACTCCCCCAACTTCACTCCCTTTATGCAATTAGGTGGTGATCAATACGCCATTTCGTGTAAGGTGAATACCAGACACGCCTCCGAACGGATCGTGCGCGCCGGCTTCGAGTATGCCCGTAAAAACCAACGCCGCAAAGTGACCATCATTCACAAAGCCAACGTGGTACGTGCCTCCGATGGGCTGTTCCTCAGCGCTGCCCGTGAGGTAGCCAAAGCGTATCCCGATATCCAATGGGAAGAAGCCAATGTGGATGCAATCTGCATGTGGTTGTTGAAAAACCCTCATCAGTACGACATCTTGGTCGCCCCGAATCTGTATGGGGATATTATTTCCGACCTGTGTGCCCAAATGGTCGGTGGGCTTGGTTTCGGTTGCTCTGGAAACATCGGTGAGAAATTAGCGGTGTTCGAACCTACGCATGGCTCTGCGCCGAAGTACGCCGGTCAGTACAAAGTGAACCCGATTGCAACCATCCTATCGCTCAAGATGATGCTCGATTGGCTAGGAGAGAGCGAGAAAGCCCAGCAGGTAGAGGCAGGCGTGGCAGCGGTGATTGCCGAAGGCCGGGTACGCACTTACGATATGGGAGGCAGCCATTCCACGCTTGAAATGGCGCGCGCCATCGCCGAAAAGCTCTAAACATAAGCTCTCAAAGAAAGGAAAGCGGTGAAAAAATCTACTCTCTTACGAAAAGTCATTATGGAGCGACGCGCTGTCGTCGTCCCCGGTTGTCATGACGCATTGTCCGCCAAGGTGATCGAAAAAGCTGGCTTCGAAGCAGTACAGGTCTCCGGCTTTGGTTTGGCTGCTTCTTTTTTAGGGAAAGCAGATGTAGGCATCGTCCAAATGAAGGATATCTTAGACATCACTTGGAACATCGTCCAGGCGGTTAATATTCCAGTCATGGCAGATTTGGATACAGGGGGCGGCAACGCGATCAACACCGCCGAGAACTTAATGCGAGTGATTCAAATCGGCGCAGCCGGGGCAAACATCGAAGATCAGGTGTTTCCAAAACGCTGCGGTCACATGGCAGGTAAAGAAGTCATCCCTGTTGAAGAAATGGAAGGAAAAATTCGCGCCGCAGTTGATGTCCGCAATGCGCTCGATGCGGATTTCATCATCAACGCTCGCACAGACGCCTACGCTGTTGAGGGTCTGGAAGCTGCCATTGAGCGTTGCAACCATTATCTGGATGCGGGCGCCGATATTGTCTTTATCGATGGCATTCGTTCCCGAAGCGAAATCGAGCTTGCCGTCCAAAAGTTGCATGGTCCGCTTTCGGTCAATCTTATGGATGCCATCACTGGCGTTCGTACGGAACTCATCCCAATTCCAGAATTAGCTAAGCTGGGAGTCGGCCGAGTATCCATCCCGATTGCCTCAATTCTCGTCACCCATCGCGCCTTGACCGAATTCTTTTTGACACTCAAAGCCTCCTCCAGCGGCATTCTCGCTGGCCAACGACAGTGGATTTCGTCTTTCGAGGAATTTACCGATTTTGTGGGTTTAAAGGACTATCAAGCGATGGAAGAGGCATATCTGCCGCCTTGTTATTTAGATACCAAATATCACCGAGCATCACAAAATTAATTTGGAGGTAAAGATCATTATGGGTATGACAATGGTTGAAAAAATCCTCGCTAGGGCAACCGATCGCTCGTCAGTAGAGCCCGGCGAAGTCGTTGAACCGCGGGTTGACTTGGCAATGTCTCATGAAAACTCTGCCTTGGTCATCAACCAATTTCAAGAAGTGTTTAAGGGAACCGGTTTAGAAGCGAAAGTTTGGGATCCGTCCAAGCTAGCCATCATTTTCGACCATCGTGTCCCGGCAGAAAGCGCTAAAACAGCCACCAATCAGAAAAAGATCCGCCAATTTGTGCGCCAACAAGGCATTCAAAAATTCCATGATATCCGCGGCGACGAAGGTGGCATCTGCCATCAAGTGCTTGCCGAATCGGGTTATGTGCTGCCTGGCTATGTCGTAGTAGGAACGGACAGCCACACCACAACCCATGGCGCTTTAGGCGCCTTTGCGTTTGGGATTGGAGCCACCGAAATGGCAAGCGTTTGGACGCTCGGTCGTGTGCTGAATGTTGAGGTGCCGGCGACCATCAAAGTGATCATCAGCGGCAAAATCCCGCCTTTTGTCAGCGCCAAAGATGTTATTCTGGCACTAATTGGCAAAATTTCTGCCCAAGGAGCCAACTTCAAAGTATTGGAATTTCACGGTGACACCGTTCGCCGCTTGCCAACCTCCGGGCGGTTGACCCTGTGTAATATGGCAATCGAAGCTGGAGCAACCAGCGGCATTGTACCGCCCGATGAAGAAACCCTGCGTTACCTGCAAATCGAATGCGGGACTTCGGACTTAAAGATTGACCTTTACCCCGATCCCGATGCGAACTACGCCGAAGTGGTTGAACTAAATGTCTCTACTCTAACTCCCATGGTTGCCTTTCCGCATACCGTTGACAATGTCAAACCGATCGAGCAGGCTTATGGATTGGAAGTCGATCAAATCATGATCGGTTCATGCACCAACGGCCGGCTTGAGGATATCGAAATTGCCGCCGAGATTTTGCGCGGTAAAAAGATCGCCCGCACTGTCCGCCTGTTAGTCTTTCCTGCTTCCTATCGCATTTATCACCAAGCGCTTGAAAAGGGATATATCAAAGATTTGCTCGAAGCAGGAGCAGTGATCATGAACCCGGGTTGCGGTCCTTGCTTGGGCGTACATGAGGGCATCCTCGGCGATGGCGAACGAGGGTTGTCAACGACCAATCGAAACTTCAAAGGGCGCATGGGCAACCCAAATGCCGAGGTCTATCTTTGTTCCCCAGCAGTGGCAGCAGCCAGTGCTTTGACCGGCGTGATCACCGACCCGCGCAGCATTGAAAGCAGCGCTTTAGCTAGCAACGCATAAGGAGAGCAAGATGGCAAAAGTGGTTCTGAAACTTGAGGATGACATTTCCACCGACCATATCTACCCCGGTCGCTTCATGGCAACCGTCCTTCCCAACGAAACTCCCCAGCATGTATTTGCTGATTACCCGCTGAATAAACAACTCAACGCTCGCCAAATCCCCGCTGGCAGCATCATCGTCGCCGGAAAAAATTTTGGCTGTGGCTCGTCTCGAGAACAGGCCGTCTCGGCGCTCAAGGGTTGGGAGCTGATTGTGGTTGCCAAAAGCTTTGCGCGCATCTTCTTCCAAAACGCCATCAATCTCGGCTTGAGGGTGGTGATCTGTCCCAACATTGAAGCCGAAGAAGGAGATGAAGTGGAACTGACCCACAGCGAGGTGATCAACTTGAGCAGCGGCAAGCGTTTCCCCATCACGCCCTTACCCGCTGCCCGACAAGCGATCATTGAAGCTGGCGGTTTGATCGCTTATACCCGTCAAAGATTACTGGCAGAACGGGGTATCGCAGAAAGCAAGCCACCTATATAAAACCATTCATTTCATTGACTTTACCACACCGCCTGCTGCAAGCATCCGTTGACCCACTCATAGATTAGACATCAGCAGGTGACTGCTGACCGCGCACAAACCGCTACACAACAAGGACAATTTCACCAAGAAAAGGGGGGATTTTTTGGTCAAACTTGCGCTTGACCGATGAGATTTTGCTTCTATAATCACGACTAATTCAGTCGTATATTCAGGATCAAAGGATGAAAATCTCTAAAAAGTGCGACTATGCCTTGCGAGCGCTGATGACCTTAGCCGAATGCTATGGCAAAGAGCCGCTTTCCATTCGCCAGTTAGCCGAACGCAACGCTGTACCCAAACGTTTCCTTGAGCATATTATGCTGGACCTAAAAGCTAAAGGCTGGGTCACCAGCCTTGCCGGTAAGAATGGCGGCTATCTTTTAGCCAAAAACCCAAACGAAATCTCGATTGGCGAGGTGGTGCGGTATTTTGATGGCTTGCTAGCACCAATTGGCTGCGTTTCGATCAGTCACTACGAATCCTGTCCCCTCGAGCCCGTCTGTCGGTTTCGGCGCATTTTTCTGATCATACGCAACGAAATTGCTCACATCATCGATCACACTAGCTTAAGCACAGCAATTCGAGGGGAACCGGTCAGGCGAAGGGAAGTCTTTGACGAATCGCTGATCGAAGGTGCCGGGATTTAGCTAAGCGGTCTCCCGCAACTTTCTGAAAGACCTTGTAAGACGATCGCTTCATTCCTAAATTCAAAGGAGTAAAAAATGGCGAAAATCGCAAACGATGTAACCGAACTCATTGGTAACACGCCTTTAGTGCGACTGAATCGGGTGACCCGAGGCGTCCACGCAGAAGTCGTTGCCAAGCTGGAATTCTACAATCCGGCGAAAAGCGTCAAGGACCGCATTGGCTTCTCGATGATTGAGGCTGCTGAAAAAGACGGCACGCTGACCCGAGACAAGATCATTGTTGAACCCACCAGCGGCAATACCGGCATAGCCCTCGCCATGGTTGCAGCCGCCAAAGGATATAAACTGATCCTCTTCATGCCCGAAACCATGTCAAAAGAACGGCGGATTCTCTTGCGCGCTTACGGCGCCGAACTGGTCTTGACGCCTGGCGCCGAAGGGATGGGCGGGGCGATCCAGCGGGCTGAGGAACTGGTGAACTCCAACCCTGAGAAATATTTCCTCCCGCAACAATTCAAAAACCCCGCCAACCCCGAAATCCACCGTAAAACAACGGCGGAAGAAATCTGGCGCGATACCGATGGCAGAGTCGACTTCCTCGTAGCCGGTGTAGGAACGGGTGGAACGATAACTGGCGTTGGCGAAGTGCTCAAAGCGCGCAAACCGTCCTTCAAAGCCATTGCTGTCGAGCCAGACGCCTCGCCGGTCTTGTCTGGCGGAGAAAAAGGACCTCATCCGATCCAAGGAATTGGAGCTGGCTTCATCCCGGATGTCTTGAACACCCAAATCTACGATGAAGTCATCCGCGTGCGCAACGAGGACGCCTTTGAAACCGCACGACGGGTTGCCCGCGAGGAAGGGCTGCTCATCGGCATTTCAGCCGGCGCAGCCACATGGGCTGCCTTACAGGTAGCGAAACGCCCCCAAAATGCCGGCAAGCTCATCGTCGTGATCATCCCATCGTTTGGTGAACGTTATCTATCCACTGCCTTATACGCCGATCTGGCGGATTAACACCCTTGCTCCCGAAACCTAACGCAGAAGGAGACTCTCATGGAAGCAGCGCAACATCAATTTGGTTTTACCACCCGACAACTCCACGCTGGCTATGCCCCCGATCCCACCACCGGCAGCCGCGCCGTCCCCATTTACCAGACAACCAGCTATCAATTCAAGAGCACAGAACACGCTGCCAATCTGTTTGCTCTGAAAGAATTGGGCAATATTTATACCCGCATCATGAACCCTACGACCGATGTACTCGAAAAACGGGTAGCTGATCTCGAAGGCGGCGTCGCCGGGCTAGCGGCCAGCAGTGGTCACGCCGCCCAAATTCTAGCCATCCTGACCTTGGCTGAGAACGGCGACCATATCGTCTCCTCCAGCCGCTTGTATGGGGGAACCTATAACCAATTCCATTACACGCTTCCCAAAATGGGCATCGAGGTCACCTTTGTCGATCCCACCAACCCCCAAAACTTCGAGGCTGCTATCCGCCCCAATACCAAGATCATTTATGGCGAAACATTGGGGAACCCGGATATCTCTGTATTCCCGTTCGAGGAAGTAGCTGAGATCGCTAAAAAGCACCAGCTTGTGCTGATGATCGACAACACCCTCGCAACACCCTATCTCTTCCGCCCCATCGAATGGGGCGCCAACGTGGTCACTCACAGTACGACCAAGTTTCTTGGCGGACATGGGACAACCATCGGAGGGTTGATCGTCGATGGGGGCAATTTTGATTATCGCAGTGGTCGTTTCCCAAACTTCACCCAGCCAGACCCTTCTTACCACGGCTTGGTTTACGCCGATTTAGAACAAGCTGGCTTGCCCCCCTTTGCCATCAAAGCCCGCGTTCAAATGTTGCGGGATATTGGCGCATGTCAAGCTCCCTTTAACTCGTGGCAGACCCTGCAGGGTATCGAAACCCTCTCTCTGCGTATGGAGCGCCACGTGCAAAACGCCCAAGCGGTGGCTGAATTTCTCGAAAAACACCCCAAGGTCAATTGGGTCACCTACCCCGGACTAAAAAGCCATCCCGATTACGAGCGCGCCAAACGTTATCTTCCCAAGGGGGCTGGGGCAATTCTCGGCTTCGGGATTAAGGGGGGCTTAGAAGCCGGCAGAAGGTTCATCGAAAGCCTGCAACTGTTTAGCCATCTAGCAAATGTGGGCGATGCAAAATCCTTAGCCATCCATCCGGCTACCACCACTCACAGCCAGCTTTCCCCCGAAGAGCAGCTATCCGCCGGCGTCAGCCCGGATTTCATCCGTCTCAGCATCGGTATCGAAGACATCGACGATATTCTCTGGGACCTCAATCAAGCTCTTGAGGCGTGAGGTTATCGATCCAATGCTTGTCATCATCCTTGAAAGGTAGGTGAAACTATGCCCGTCATCATCCCCTCTACCCTCCCAGCACGCGAAATCCTGCAGAAAGAAAACATTTTTGTCATGGGGGAGGAACGCGCCCAACGTCAGGATATCCGCCCTTTGGAGCTTGCAATTCTCAACCTGATGCCGACCAAAGTCGCTACTGAGACCCAGATCTTGCGCCTGATCGGGAACAGCCCTCTGCAAGTAAAGATCACGCTCTTGCACACCGCAACTCATGAGAGTAAAAACACCTCCGCGGAGCATTTGCTCAACCACTACAAGACTTTCACCCAAGTCCAACATCGCAAGTACGATGGCTTAATCATCACCGGAGCGCCGGTAGAGCAGATGGAATTTGAGGAAGTTGATTACTGGCAAGAGTTGGTAGACATCATGGATTGGGCAGAAGAGAACGTTGAGTCCACTTTCTACCTCTGCTGGGGCGCCCAAGCAGGCTTATACCATCGTTATGGGATTCCAAAGTACCCCCTGCCCCGTAAAATGTTTGGCGTCTTTGAGCATCGCCCTTTAATTCGCACCTCGAAGCTCCTGCGCGGTTTCGACGATCTCTTCTATGCTCCCCATTCCCGCCACACCGAAGTGCGGCGGGAGGACATTGAAAGAATTAGCGAGATAGAAATTCTCTCCGAATCAGACGAGGCCGGCATCTATATTGTGGCAAGCAAAGACGGACGGCATATTTTTGTCACCGGCCACTCTGAATATGACCCATTAACTTTGAAAAGCGAATATGAGCGCGATGTCAATAAGGGATTGCCGATTGACATTCCCAAGAATTACTTCCCAAACGATGATCCCACTCAACAGCCGGTTGTGCGCTGGCGAGCGCATTCCAACCTGCTCTACACCAATTGGCTGAACTATTATGTCTATCAAGTGACCCCTTACGACCTCGACCAAATTCCTCACGGCATATACACCGATTTTTAGCACATTGCTGTAATCAAAAAAACACCGTTCTCCCTAGAAAGATCATTTCCGACTCTAGGGAGGACTATTTTTTGAAGGAGGGTGAGTTCCTTTTTTCTGCGTTAAGCCAGATTAATCTACCCTAGAGTAAAATTCCCACAAGTTAGTTTTTGTTTTACAATTGGGGTATGAATGCCGAACAGACTGCCTGGATTACCCAAACGCTTGAAAGGCTTCAAAGCCAACGCGTCATCCCCCGCATTTGGGAACATGACTACACCCTTTGGAGTTCGGAACCAACCGAAATCACCAATCGGCTGGGATGGCTACATTGCACAGAATGGATGCCAACTCGCCTGCACCAACTGACCGCCCTCGTAAAGGGCCTGCAAAAAGATGGCTATCGTCAAGCTGTGCTGCTTGGCATGGGCGGCTCCAGCCTTGCACCACAAGTTTTTCGACAAGTCTTCGGTGTGAAAAAGGATTACCTCGACCTGATCGTCGTCGATACCACCGACCCTGACTCGATTGCGGCGGTTGAAAGACAGTTAGACTACTCTAAGACCATTTTTATCGTTTCAACCAAATCCGGCGGCACGGTCGAGACTTTCTCTTTATTTCGATATTTCTACAATCGCTGTCTCAATGAATTAAACGCGGGAGAAGTAGGCGGTCATTTTATTGCCATTACCGACCCCGGCAGCACCCTAGCTGAAATCGCTGAAAATTTGCGTTTTCGAGCCCTTTTCCTCAACGATCCCAACATCGGCGGGCGCTATTCGGCGCTCTCTTTGTTCGGCATGGTGCCTGCTGCCTTGATTGGCGTTGACTTACACACCTTCCTCGAACAGGCTGCTGCGGCTGTGCAAGCCAGCCAAGCCGAAACCCTTACCCCAGAATGCCACAACCCGGCAGCAATGCTCGGCGCCACCTTGGGCACAATGGCATTGCACGGCAAAGATAAGGTCACCTTCTTCATTTCCCCTAGCTTGAAGAGTTTTGGGGATTGGGTCGAACAACTCATCGCCGAAAGCAGTGGGAAAGACGGCAAGGGTATCCTGCCGGTGGTAGGCGAACCGCTCGGCGAGCCACAGGATTATGCTTCTGACCGTCTTTTTGTCTATCTGCGTTTGGATGGTGAAGAAGAACTAGACCATCTAACCCTCGCCCTGCAAAAAGACGGCCATCCTGTGTTGATCTTACCCTTAGCCGGCCGATATAACCTTGCCGAGCAATTCTTTTATTGGGAAATGGCAACCGCCATCGCCTGCCATCTCATTGGCGTTCATCCTTTCAACCAGCCCAATGTCGAAGAGACGAAAACCCTCACCCGCCAATTCGTGGCTGCCTTCAAAGAGAGCGGCAATCTGTCTACCGCCAAGCCGCTGCTGTATACGGAAACAGTCGATGTTTTCGGGAATCTCACCGCAAAAACCCCCCAGCAAGCCTTAGCCGATTTTGTCCGCGCAGCTTCGCCGCCCGCTTACATCACCATCCAAGCCTTCGTTCCTCAAACTGACGAAATCGACAACGCCCTTCAATCCCTACGCCATGCCTTACGTCGTCAGACGCGCTGCGCTGTCACGTCCGGTTATGGACCCCGCTACCTTCATTCGACTGGACAATTCCATAAAGGAGATGCAGGGATGGGTTACTTTATTCAATTTACCTGTGACCCGCAGATTGAAGACCTGCCTATCCCTGACGAAATCGGATCATCCCATGCCAGCATCAGCTTTGGCAGTTTAAAAACCGCTCAAGCTCTTGGCGATCAGCAAGCCTTGCTCAACCATGGCCGTCGCGTGATCCGCTTTCACATAAAGAAAGACATTCCGTCAGTCATTTTGTCCCTCATTGCCGGTCAAGACGAGCCAATTTCATCGTCAGCTCAATGAGGACGATTGGTTTTTACGGAGGTACGATGGCTTTTACCCCTCAGCAAATACGCGAATTGATCAATCAAGATCACGAACATTGTTGTGACGGCTATGGCCCCGATCAAATTTGCGTACGGATCGTGGCGATTGCTGAACTTCCCAGCCGCTTCGGAAAATTCCATGTAGTCGCCTTTTACAACAATAAGGATGGCAAGGAACATGCTGCTTTAGTTCACGGAGATGTCATCGGTGCAGAGGATGTCCCCGTCCGCATTCACTCAGAATGCCTCACGGGTGACGTTTTTGGCTCCTTGCGCTGCGATTGTCGAGATCAACTCGAAACTGCCCTGCAAACGATTGGTCAAATGGAAAACGGTATTCTCCTCTATCTCCGTCAAGAAGGACGGGGGATCGGTTTCATCAACAAAATCAGGGCATACAGTTTACAAGACCACGGCTTAGATACGGTCGAAGCCAATTTGGCATTGGGATTTCGAGATGATGAACGCGAATATTGGATTGCCGCTCACATGCTCGATTCGCTCAAAGTGAAATCCATTCGCTTGATGACCAACAACCCTAGAAAAATCTCCGAATTAAAACGCTATGGAATCCGCATCACAGAGCGTATCCCCTTGGTCATCCCGCCGAACCCCTATAATGAATTCTATCTAAAAACAAAAGCCCTAAAATCGGGGCATATCATCGATCCAAACGGCAAACGCCATCTGTTAGAGCAAATTGACTTTCCCCTCATTGAAGGGATGTCCCTAAGCTCGCAAGAAGAGCAGGAGGATTGATTCGATGGAAGCCAACAAGGTTGTCGTCATTGCTGGGGCAACCAGCCCTAGCGGAAAAGCCATCGCGCGGCGTTTTCTAAAAGAAAAGGCCTCCTTAGCCCTTTTTTCACGCGACCAGCAACATCTAACTCGAATGTGCGAAGAACTCGCCCTCAACTCACGGGATGTCTTGCTTGCGCCATTGGACTTTCGCCAAGCTGAAGCTGCCCAAGAAGCAGCCAATTTAGTCAAGCAAACTTATCAACGATGCGATGTGCTGATTAATTTGGTGGGCGGATGGATAGGCGGAAAGTCGATCGAAGCGTTCGACCTACAAGATTATGCTGCCATGTTAGATCAGCATTTCTGGACGACCCTTCATTTAGTAAGGGCTTTTCTACCCTTACTGCGCTTGTCCTCACACGGGCGGGTGCTAATTGTAAGCTCGCCTTCAGCCGCTTTACCCCCGCCAAAAAGCGCTCCTTATGCGGTTGCCAAGGCTGCTCAAGAAACCTTGCTGCTCGCCCTTGCCCAAGAGACAAAGGGCACTTCGATCACCGCTAACATCCTACGCGTCTCCACCATCACAATTGAGAGCAAGGGTCAATTCGATTCCGCAACAAAAACGCCGTTACCGACCACCCCTGAAGAAATCAGCGAAGCCATTTTCTTCTTGTGCAGCGAGGCAGCCCAAGTTATCCATGGCGCCCGCATTCCCCTCTATGGAAGCCCGTAAGCAGGTATAATCTTGAAAGTTTCGATTTCGACTCAAAAGGATTTTTTATGAAGAGACAATCGCATCTCAGCTTTAAATGGTTTAGCCTCCCCTTCGTTGTCATAACCATCTTGGCTTGTTCAACGGCAAATTTGCTTCCCATTAGCTCAACGCCAACGCCCGAACCTTCTGCGACGATGGCTGAACCTCCAACCGCAACGGTAGATTTCGCTGCCCAAACCGCAGTTGCTCAAGAAACCCAAGCGGCCTTGGATGCGCAAGCCACGCAAGTCGCAGCGCAGCAAACCCAGGAAGCCGCCGAGATTCTGCGTGCCACTAAAGCCGCCCTCGAGCCTTATGAGATCGCCCTATCGGGCTTGGGCGTGATGCCCTCCGAGGGGCAAATCTATGTAGCCGATTCTTCAGTCACCGTCCAGGGAAATGGCTTCAAAAAGTACTTTTATGCCGATCAATTTCCAGGAGTAGTAGGACGCAACATCGCCATTCAGGCGGATATTCAATGGGACTCACGGTACGGTGATGCAGGCTGTGGCTTCGCCTTTCGTTCGAGCGGCAGCGGCGACAAGCCCAACCAATACGCGGTCGTCGCCATGCGCGAGTTTGGCGGATACGTGGCTTTCGAAGTGCACAATGAGGGGTTGGTGATCAACCGCAAAGAAGTCTATCCAGGGTTCTTCGATCCGCAGTTCGATTGGAAAAATGGCGTCACCAACCGCGTCTCGGCAGTCTTAAAAGAAAACACGTTGCAAATCTTCACCCATGGCATCCTGCTCGATACCCTTGACCCTACCGCAGCGCCGAAACCACCTGTCTTCCCTCCACCCCCCTCACCACCGACGAGCAACGATCCAGATGAGATCGCCGAATACAAATATGAACTAGATGCCTACAACAACATGAAAAAACTAGCGTTAGAGAAATATCAATTGTATATTTCTCGCTACCGACAAGGTAACGCCAACTTACAAGATGGCTTTATCTATCTGGTGGCTTATGCGGGTAGTGGCGAGATTACCTGTCAATTCAAAAACGCCTTTGCGTGGGTTGCCACACCGTAAGCGTATGGTTAAGTTTCGCCTTCCATGACATACTGGGTCAATTCACCTACGCTCAAACCTTGAATGCCCAAACTCTCGGTGGTTCGTCCACGCCGCCAGTAATCCGTGCGGTGAATGATACAAGCTAAGCGGATAATCGAATCAATGCCGCGCACCGAGACACCATATTGTTGTCCTAGCGAGGCAATCGGCACTAGGCTCATCGGTACATCTTCCGTGATGTAGCGATGGTTCAAGAGCGCCGGGGCTTTAATTCCATAGTAACCAGGTTGGTTGTGAATCGCCTCGTAGAGGTCGTTACCGGTGGCGTCATAAGCCATTTTCAGCCATTCCAGCGCAGTGCGCGCTCGAATGCCCAGCGCGGAAGCTACGGTCACTCGTTCGCGATCTAAGACTTCCAAAACCCTTGCTACCGATGGGGTCACGCCATCGATATAAAATTGAAAGTCACCGCGGGTCGATTCAATTCGTCCTGCATTTAACAATGTCAGCGCAGGATGGAAAATCGCGCCCATATTATTTAAGCCGGTGTGCAGAACGCTGACCCCATCGATAAATTGAGGATAAGCGCCGTGTAAAGCTGCTAACACTTCGTGAGTGCGGCTGGCAGGCAAAGCGGCCAGCGGCACGGTCTCCTTCATGCTGAAGATGCGTGCTTGAGCGGGACCATCCGAGCGGCTGGCATAAATGAGGGTCTCCGTTTCAGCAATCAGCGGTTGAGTGGTACAACCGTTTTGGCGGATGGTGCGCTCGAATTCCACTGCCCCAAGGGTACGCCCAGGGTTCAAGACCACGATATGACAGTCTTTCAGGTAAGGAGCAGCCCAACGGGCGATATCCGCATGAGCAGAGGAAGGCACGACCACCATCATCACATCCGCAAAATCTAAAGCCTCAGCGATATCCCCCGTCACCAACGCCAATTGACTAAAACCAGAAGGCAAGCGCTCGGGGCTCTCTAAGTCAATTCCCCCTCGCTCTTTAATCACATAGATATTGTCAGGCGTTCGATTCCACAGGGCAACCTCAAAGCCCATTAGGGCAAGATGGGCCGCCATCGCCTTGCCGCCATGACCAGCCCCCAGCACTGCATAACGATTTGCTTTTGTCATCTTTAGACCTCCTTAGTCGTCTCTTTTTTCAATATTTGTTCAACCCTCTGCCGTTCATCCAGCGGCTGACAGGTTTCTGGATGAATCTCAACACATGCCCCGCGTTGGTCAATCCAAGTGACCGCTTTCCCAGCCGCAAAAGGATTGTTCTTCAACTGGGGGGCATCCAAGATGCCGAGTTTCACCGCTTTCGCTAACGTAGGTGGGTCGGTCAACGCATCGTCTACAGAAGAGTCGGCAAGTTGCCGAATTGCTCCCAACGTAACCTGTGCCTGTTCGGTCAATTCCTCAACCCGCTCTTTGACCACAGGGTCGGCTTGCATCGCTGCTTGTCCGTGCAGAGCGGTTTGGACGACGCGACGCGCCATCTTACAGGAAGCAATCACTTCATCGGCTGTTGCCGCGTGATGAGCTTCGTTATATCCCACCACATGGAGAATATGGGGGTGAATTGCCATCTGAAGATAGACACTCGAAGCCAAATGAGCCCGCGCTTCATCCAAGTCGAGCGGATAACTCAACAAACCGGTGCGAGTTTGCTTCCAGATGCGAAAGTTCTCATTTTGCAACGGTTCGATCAGGGCAACAATTGCCAACATCTTGGCTAAGTCCATGGCATCCGATAAACCCGGCGGACTGTTGAACATCATTTGCGCAATATAGTCCTTCACACCAAACGCCTTGGCGTTGTAAGCCGAGAGATAGGCGGAAACGACAAATACGACATCCGAGGCATCCCGCATTCCCCAGTGGTGCGGTTCGTTTAGTTCAACTGGGATATCTCGTTCACCATACCACCTCATCACTTCCTGATGCTGGCGGATAGACCCTTCCAAATCCCAAGGTCCTCGTCCATCCATCTGGTTGAACCAGAACAGCGGAATGGCGCACCAGGCATTATGGATGGTTTCCATATAAACTTCAGCTAAGGCGATAAAATCATCTGTTCCTGAATAGGTGCGCATCAGGGGATAGTTGCCGCAACGGCTGGCTTGATACAGGGCACGATAATCCTCGGCAGAGCGCACCGGCACACCACCCGCTCCACGGCGCCGTGGATCTTGACGCTCAGGATGGAAAAAGTTTTCCTGCGCATCCTGATCAATGCCCAAGGAAATCACATCCAAGACTTTCGCTTCGGCAATCTGACGAATTCCTTCGATGGTCTCTTCCATCATCGGTAAGCCAAAATGATGGCGCAAGAGAGGATACGGCGATTTCCAGAGAATACGCTCAACGGTTCCTTGGGGATAGTCTTGCTCGGTCATCGAAGTTGGGGAGGCACCTCGCAAGTAGGCTAAGGTCTCTTCCTCAGGCTCACCGCCAAAAAACACTCTATCGAAGAAACCAATTTTCGCCGCCCGTTCGGCAACCGGCGGTGTCCCCCCAAAGACAAAATGGACGCCCTTTGCGCGGAGTTCGTCGGCCTGTTCGGCAAATTGTGCTAGCAACCGCTCGCCGGTTTCGGGCGTCAGCCGATAGGAAACACCCACCAAATCCGGCTTTTCTGCTTCCACCGTTCTTAGGAAATCCTCAATCGAAACCGCCGGTCCCAAGAAAATGGTCCTCCATCCGGCCTTTTCTGCCAAATGCAAAAAGCGAGTTACACCCGCAACATGAACACATTCTCCTAAGGCCCCTGCCACAACGGTCTTTTGCATCGCTTCTCCTTTCATTTGCGCCGTGCACCCATCGTCTGCCAAAAAGGCCACTCCTGAGAACGAGGGAAGACCCCTTGAGAAGCAGTGCGAATTTCCTCCACCGCATAGAAGATCTTCGGGTCAATCTGATGAATCAAATCCACCACTTGTTTCAGGGAACGGCGCGGGATTAAGGTATAAAGAATGTCAATTGAACCTTGTGTCCCAACCGCAGGGAGTTTTGTGACTCCAAAACCATTTTCTTTTAGCTTTTCCATGAGTTGATCACAATCTCGTTTCAGAAAGACCCGCACAGCCAACATTCCCATGGCAAGTTTTTGCTCGATGAGCAACCCCATATAGTTACCGGCAGCAAATCCGGCCGCATAGGCAATATAAGTAAGCGGATTGGTTAGATTGCGCATAATCTGACTGATAGCGAGAATCCAAATCAGCACCTCAAAAAAGCCCACAATGGGAGCAATCGAGCGCCGCCCCTGCGCAGAAAACACAATCCGTAAAGTCATCAGCGTGACATCGGAGATGCGTGCCACGAAGATCAACAACGGCAATACCACCCATTGAAACCACCCTGATTGTAAAAACGTCTCAATCGTCATCCAACGAACTCCTTGATTTTAAGAACAAAAGAAAGCAATTCTTTCATGACTAGTATCATAATAACTGCTTAGCCGATGTCCATTTCACCGCCAAGCATGTAGAGATCTGGGAAACAAAAACTCACCCAATTTGCGTGATGGGTACCACTGCGCGGTCTCGGCGTTCTCTGCGGTGCGAAATCCCGCATGCGCTGACCAATTCCGTATCATGTACCCAAGCTTTAACAGTTTGCTTCTGCGTCGCCTCTGATAACCAGAGAAACGTTGCTTATCCACAAAGCTGGCGAGGGGTTTCTCTATTTTACCCTATTAGAACTTGGCTGCTCACACCATCTATCCCTACTCGGCGATTGCCTGTTTCCATTGCTAAACAGCCTTAAGATTCGGCAATTCTTCAAAGGCAGGGGAGCACCTGAGGTTGAAAAGCCAAAAATCCACCCAATGACCTCGTTGGCGTAACTTGAGAGTATTTTTTTGGTTTAATTAACAGCACTTAAATCTAGCAACCTTTTTTATCACTTAATAAACGACATGGCAAAACATTTTCTGGACAAAGTAGCACTCATCAGTGGAGCATCCAGCGGAATTGGCAGAGCCCTTGCCCTACAACTTGCTCAACGGGGCTGCAAGGTCGCCTTGCTGGCGCGCACTGCCTCGCTTTTGGAAGAAACCGCCAATCAAGTAAACCAAATGGGCGCCGAAGCACTTGCTCTTCCCACCGACTTGACCGATTCAAGCGCTGTCCAATCAGCCGTTCAACAAACCCTCAATCACTGGGAAACCATTGATTTCCTCTTTTCTAACGCCGGACAATATCATCGGTCCCCCATCCTCGACTTGGATATCGAAATGCTGCGCCGCTCGATGGAGATCAATTTTTACAGCCATGTCGAATTGGTCTTGGCGACCCTGCCTTCGATGCTCAAGCGAAAAAGCGGCCATATCGTGCTGGTCTCCACCATGGACGCTAAAAAAGGCATCCCGCCCGATACCCCTTATGTGGCTGCCAAATGTGCTCTGGCAGGGTTTGGCGACATCTTGCGCCAAGAATTAGCCCCGCAGGGCGTTGCTGTCACGATCGTTTTTCCTGGCAGAGTAGATACTCCCATGATTCAAAACCTCGATGTGCCATGGATCTCCGCCAAGATTTCAGCCGAAGCTTGCGCCAAAGCCATCCTAAAAGGCGTTCAAAAGAGAAAAGCCGAGATCATCTTGCCTCCCCAAACCCTTTTGCTTTATTACTTACAGGTATTCTCCCCCCCTTTAGCAGACTTGGCAGTACGTGTCTTCCGTCTAGAAGGCTGGGAGCGATCCGAGAGAGGTAACCGATGACAACCTACTTCCCAACGCTATCGATTGCAAAGCCGATCCACCCGTGGTTGCGCCCAATTTCGATTGCCTGCGTAGATGGAGCAGCCACACCCCTGTTGGAAGCGTTTCATCAACAGCTCCTGCAAAGATTTGCTGCTCACGGACACGAGGTGCAGTCTACCCCCGATGCACAAACCGACGTGTTGATCACCAGCGCACCCTTTGGCATCCCGCTCGATTGGCGTCAAGCCTATCTGTTTACGGCGAGGCGCAAGTTCAATCTTCCCCGTTCACCCATCTTGTTTACCACCCTTCAGGCAACGCCGCATCAGTTCCAACGACTGCTCGAACATTTTGAAAAAGCCCTCGCCAAGCCCACGGCCGACCCCAAAGATTTCGAGTTCCCTGGTTTGGCGCCTACCGCTTACCTCACCCTTTACGAACAGGGAAAACGCGGTGGTCCGATCCTTTCCCTTTTGCGCCTCTTGCAATCGCAAGCCAAATGCATCCGCCTGTTGCTGGTAATCGGCAACGACGAACCCATCGAAGCCTATACCTTTGATTTAGTCGGTGCGCACCCGCGCACCAAAGCACAGCCTCGCGAGGCCTTCTATGAGGATTTAATGTTGCGCATCGTCACCGCGGCTTGCACGCACGAAATCACCCATCATCAGTTGGTTGGCGAGCTTATCCCTGATGATCAGTGGCAAAGTCTATCCTCCCCATTAGCAATGCGGCAAGCCGGTCAAGAATTCGGCAAACGCCGTTTTTTCACCGAGATGGTGCGCATTGCAGGTTTGGTCAATGTGCCCGCCATAGCCGATGCAGTCGCCAGTCAATATAGCGAGGGGTGTTTTGCAACCTGGGACCCCAAGCTGCAAGCCTTGATCGCCACCATTACCGGCAGCGCTCGCCCGGTGGATAAGGACAACCTTAGCGATGACGAAATGGCGGTCATTGTTGGCGTACGTCCAGATGGTCAAGGAGCGCTTGTCCGCCACGTCGAAGGGAAACGCAACGATCCGCCATCTTCCGAAGCCGTTGAGCTCTTCCTGATGGATCGAGATTTACCCCGCATTTGGCTGGATCATGAAGGGGGTTTTGACTCTCCAATTGAGGTGCCGGTGACCCGCTCCAAGCTGCATGGCCACCGCAGCATTGGCGCATTTGATCCCAACTATGTAGAGCATGTTCATCTTGATCCAGCTTATTATGCTTACCCGGTTTCTTGCTCCACCGAAGCCCAAGCCCATGCCATCCATCAAGCATTTTCGAGGTCAGAGGCGTTGCGCAATCCCCAAGACC
>FWPV01004579.1_pt1 | contig 29012 bp, 23 predicted proteins | sample 2228371 | NCBI WGS metagenome assembly FWPV01 (sample SAMEA103939776, study PRJEB20133) | metagenome | reverse complement strand
GGGACAGGTGTTTGTAACGCAGCAACATGTTATCCTCCCGGAAATGGTCTCACAACAGCCCTATCCTACACCTATCTCCGCTATTGTGCAACGGGTCTAATGATAGCACATTGGTCTATGACCGATGTTTGCAATTGGGATTGTAGTTACTGTTTTGGGCACAAAAAAGGACCTGTCCGTATGACCGTAGACGTCAACGATGTCATGCGCTGCCTTGACCAGGCAGGAAGCGGCTGGCATGTGAATCTTGTCGGCGGAGAGGTCTTTCTTATTCCAGGCTTTGTGCAAATTTGTCATGCCCTGACATCGCATGGTTTCCACATCGATCTGGAGACGAACATGAGCGTCGGGTCAGTTTTGAACGAATTTATGGAGAGAATCGATCCCAGCCTGGGGGTTCGCCTTAAAGCGTCGCTTCACATAGAGGAACGGGAACGGCGCGAAGGAGGGATTGACCGTTTCGTGTCCTGTGTCACGCGTTTGCGCGAGCATGGATTCAAGGTTGAGGTTAATTACGTCATGCATCCGCGTTTGTTCAATCGGCTGGATGAGGATGTGGCGCGTTTGCGAGATCTTGGAATCACATTCAACCCCCAGCCTTATGTGGGAACATGGAAAAACAAAGTGTACCCGGATGCCTACACCAGGCAGGAAAGGGAGAGGATTTTGGCCCTCAATCCGACAGCGGGAAGTACGCTCAATCTTCCGTCAAAAGGGAGTCTCTGCAAAGCCGGCATGACCTTTATCGCCATCAAACAGAACGGCGAAATCTACCAGTGCATTGGCGTGAAAAAATCTCTAGGCCATGTCGTTAGCGGGGTGCAACTGTACCAGGAACCGCAACCTTGTCCCCTCGTGCGATGCCCTTGTTGGGGACAGCGATTGTTGGTTGAGCGCGAGAAAGTGGACGCGATCTCTGCTGCGTTTGCGGAACAAACAGCGAAACAATGAGTATCATCGCGGATTGGCGTGGCCCGGCCGCTACGCAAGGCTGCATCGCGAATCAAGAAGAGAGTACTGAGGCGATAACTCAGAAGCGTTTCTTTTCCACATCGCTATAGTCAACGTGGAAGAGAAACGCTTCCAAGAAATGAGAACAGAACATGAAGGTAACGCTGATTTCACCTTACAATACTGTTTGTACTGTTGGAGTCAGAACTTTGTCTTCGGGCTCTTCGGCGCAAGTAACACGCGCTGTCTGCTGCAAGATCAGCCGAATACATGGTCAGCCCTGCTTCATGCCCAACAGTAAATGGGCGGAGCGTGTGGATTGGTTATGCAAAATGAGGTGTCTATGATGGTTAATGCAAGTTTCGTCAAGCAGACCAGGAGAGCACGTTTATTAGCCCAATTGGCGATTGGCGCCATACGATCGCTTGGCAAACCAAAGGTATTTTGTATTGGCCGCGGCAAGACCGGTACTACCTCAATGGCCAAAGCGTTCAGTGAACTGGGATTGGTTGTAGGTGTGCAATGGCTGGCTGAGCGGCTATTGTACGATTGGGCGCGCCGGGATTTTCGCAGACTCTTTCTGTATTGCTACACAGCACAGGCGTTTCAGGACACCCCTTTTAGTCTGCCCTTTACATTTCACTGGACTTTGGACAAAGGGGTAGTGCTCGGGCGCAAAGCGTCCGCTTCAACACAATCCCATTTGCACTTTGACCAGTGATTTGCCGGGGCTACGCGGCTTTTAGGCGGCGGCGGGGCCGCTTGGTGACCACCCGGTGGCGGGGGCGGCGCTCCAGCCGCGTCCCCTGGGCCCGCCCGGGGGCTTTCCCGCGCCGTTTGGGGGGTTGGGCCGGCGTCCCAAGCTGGCAAATAATGCGGCCCCAGTCCCGCTGCACCTGGCTGGGAGACGCCACCCCCGTGGCCCGTGGGACCAGGTAGCGTTCCCAGGGGCGGAGCTGGACGGCCGCCAACTGGCGGGCCAGCCAGAGCAGCACGGTGGCCAACTGCACCAGTTGTAACCAGTTCTCCTCGTGGTCGACCTCCGGGGTCTGGAAGGCAGCCATCAGGAGCCGCTGCTTGCCAAAGCGGAAGTAATGCTCCAGGTCAAAGCGTTGCCCATAGGCTTCCCAGGCCGTCACCAGGGACACCTCGTGCCGCCGCGCGCCCAGTACGATGAGCCACAGCGCGCGCTGGAACACGGGCTGGCCCTGCTCATCCACCACGACGGCACGGATCAGGGTGAAGGGGTGCTGATGCATGGGGAGACCCCGTTTGCCCCGCATCAGCAGGTTGTGCCAGCCCTGCAACTGCACCCGGTAGCGCCGCCCGTGCTTGGTCGTCCAGGTGGTCTCCGCTGTCGCGTCGGGTGGCCCCCAGGTGGCCGGGTCTTTGAGCTTGAAGGGCGTCCCGTACCAGCGGCGAGGGCCCTGGCGCTGCGGCTGCTGGGCCGCCGTGGCTGGCCGATAGAAGGTGCGGTTCTCGGCGACGCGGATCACCTGGACCGCGTTGGGCAGGGCGGCGACCCGCCCCAGGAACTCCACTGCGCTGTAGGCGCTGTCGGCCACGTGGAGGCACAGCGACCCGTAGAACGGCTGGGTCTCATCTTCCAGCAGGGCCACCAGTTGCTCGGCCCCCACCACCCGGGCCTTCTCGGTACTGTGCACCCGCCGCACTTGCAGGGGCACCACCCACGGCGGGTCCGTCGCAGTAGCTTTCTCGGGCAGACAGGCCTGGACCGAGTACTGGTGCCCAATAGTGATGGGCTTGTTCCCGCGTACCGGCGTGGGCTGGTACACGCAGGTGCGGTCGGCCAGGGTCGGAGCCCACGGCCGCGGGATGGGCACCACGTCCGTACCCAGGAGCCAGAACGGGCGCTGCTGGGGCGCGGGCAAGTAGCGCCCGATGAGCTGGGCAACCTGCTGTTCCCAGGCGCGACGCTCCGCTGCTTCCTGTGCCGGGTCCCGGGCCTGGAAGAACTGGTCAATCGCGTCGGTGAGACTGCTGTACCCCCGCCGAAACAGCGGATTCAGGCTCAGTTCCACCACGCTGCGGGCCTCGGGGCTGCTGCACAGGGCATCGAGCACATCCAGCAGCGCATCTCGCCGCGCGGGCAGGAGGTGATACAACTCCTGCCGAAACTGTTGCAACTGGGTGATCGCGGCCTGGGTCTGTGGATCAGCGGTATTCATTCGGGTAATCACCTCGCGTATGATGGGGGCATGTGCTGGGCGGTACGCCAGCCCCAACTATGCCACAGACTCACGAATTGTGCAAGGCCCGTTCAGACCCTGGATTTGTCCAAAGTCCAGTCAAAGAACACCGCATCGAGATAGAATGGCGCGACATGATGAACTATGCCGCCGCCATCGATGATCCCAACCCCTCCTACTTCGACGACGAGCGGCCCGCAGGCATCATTGCCCATCCCATGTTCTGCGTGGCGGTCACCTGGCGCGTGCTGGAGCGGATCTGGGAGTTCATCGAGGCGCACGATTTTCCCTTCCATCTCCTGGCTACGCAGGTGCATTACACCGAGCACTTGATGTTTCATCGCCCCATCCGGCCCGGCGACAGGCTCACCATCACAGGCCAGATCGCAGCCGTCCTGCCGCATCGGGCCGGGACCCACGTGGTCATCCGCACCGACGCCTTTGACGTGGCTAGCGCGCCGGTCTTCACCGAGCATTCCGGCACCCTGCTACGCGGGGTCAAATGCACCGATGAAGGGAAAGGCAACGATGCACTGCCCCACGTCCCGGCCGGCCCTGCCGACCAATCGCCCATCTGGGAGACGCCCATCCCCATCGAGCCCTGGCGCCCCCACATCTACGACGGGTGCACCGGCATCACCTTTCCCATCCACACGTCCCGGGCCTTCGCCCACCAGGTAGGGTTGCCAGACATCATCCTGCAGGGCACCGCCACCCTCGCCTTTGCCGTGCGCGAGCTGGTCAACCGGGAGGCGGCCGGCAACCCGCTGCTGCTGCAATCTCTCAGTTGCCGCTTCACCCGTATGGTGGTGCCGGGCACGGAGATCCGGGTTCAACTCATCGGGAAGACAGCGACACAGACCGGCGTAGATCTGCACTTCTGCGTCCTGAACCAGGACGGGCGCAAGGCTGTCAGCCAGGGGTACGCCTTTCTGGGAAAGGAGTGAGGGAAACTATGGACTTTCATCGCCGACACGCCATCATCACCGGCGGCTCCAGCGGCATCGGCCGGGCCACGGCCCGGCTGCTGGCCCGGCGCGGCGCTCACGTATCCATCATCGCTCGCCGGCCGGAATTGCTGGAGCACGCCCGGGCCGAGCTGGAGAACCTGCGCACAGGCCCGGCCCAGCGCTTTCAGACCCATTCCGCCGACGTGACCGATTGGAACCAGGTCCAGGAAGCCATCGCCGTCCTCACCGCCGACGGTCACGCGCCGGACATCCTGATCAACTCGGCGGGCATGGCCCATCCCGGCTATTTTGAGGAGCTGCCTCTGGACATCTTTCGCCAGACCATGGACACGGATTTCCTGGGCACGGTACAGCCCATCAAGGCTGTCGTGCCCATGATGATGGCCCGACACAGTGGACACATTGTCAACGTCTCCTCGGTAGCCGGGTTCCTGGGCGTCTTTGGCTACACGGCCTACAGCGCGGCCAAGTTCGCCGTGCGCGGCTTTTCCGACGCGCTGCGCCAGGAACTGAAACCTTATGGCATTTGCGTCTCTGTGCTGTTCCCGCCGGATACCGACACGCCACAACTGGCCTACGAGGATCAGTTCAAGCCCCTGGAGACCCGCCGCATCGCCGGGGCCGCCCAAGCCATGACCGCCGACGCGGTCGCGGCCGCCCTGGTACGCGGCATCGAGCGGCAACAGGCGTACATCCTGCCCAGTTTCGACACCCGGCTGTATTTCTGGCTGACCAATCCCCTGGCCGGCTTTGTCCGCTGGTATATGGACCGCGCGGTGGCCCAGGCACGTCGGGAGCGCGGATTGGTGGGGCCGTAAACCGCAGGGCAAGCCGTCAGCTTGCCCCCACTGCCAGCGTCTCCAGGCGATGAAGCGGCCGCCCCCCGGCTCGCGCCTCGCCCGGCCCGGCCGCCTCGTCCGGCTTGTCCGACAGGCCAAAGACCAACGCCCCCCGCTCGCGCAGGGCGCTGGCCGCCGCCCGAACCTCCTGGGTGATGACGATGCGCTGCGCGAGCACCTCTTCCACGGACGCGCCGGGCAGGTCGCCGAAGCGAGCCGCCGTGGTCAGGTACTCGTGGCGGCGAAATGCCTTGAACGGCGTGGGGTCGCCAGCCTGGACGCGGCGCCACACGTCGTCGTGGATGGACAGCAGCCCGGCCGGGGCCAGCTCGGCGCGGCGGCCCTGCACCCGGGCGATAAAGTCCGGGAAGCCCGACACTTCGCCGGCCCGCACCTGGCGCAGCAGGTCGTCCAGGGCGACGAGGCCGGCCCCCAACACCAGGCAGATGTAGGTCAGGTAGTCCTGGTTGTCGGCCGTGAAGGCGTGATAGGCCGGCCGGTTCAGCTCATCGTAGGCGGCGCGGAAGGCGGCCTCGTCGAAGCGCGAGCCGAGCAGGCCGGCCATCGTGCGCCGGACCGCCTCCACGCGCGCCGCGTCAATGGCCCGGTCGTTGCGCCCCCGCGCGCCGATGGCGGTCTTGTCCACGTCCACCACCACGGCCGTCCCCTCGTCCACGGCAAACCCCTGGCCCTCCACGAACCGCACGAAATCCGGCAGCGCCGACCAGCGGTTGGCGAGATAGAACGAGCCATCCACCACTGCCTGGGCCGGCTGACTCATCTCGTCGCGGCCGATGAAGGCCCAGCCGGGCCAGTCGCCGGCGGCGCACAGGTGGCGGAACGCCATGCCGTCGTTCATCTGCGTGTCGCCGATGAAGAGCAGCCGCCGGATCGCCGCCCCGGGCCGGTCCAGCCGGCGCGCGCAGCGCAGCATCTCGGCCACCACGCGCCCGTAGGCCGGCTCCGCCTTGCGCGGCAGAATGCCAGCGGCCAGCCCCAACTGTCCCCGCAAATCCGCCACCGTCGGCAGTCGGCCATCCGCCGGCGTCAGGTTGCGGTAGACGACCAAGTCGCCCAGGAACTCGTGCAGGGAGGTCAGGCCGTGGGTCATATACATTTTTCGTGTCCTTATCGTAATGCTTCATGCGTCAAACGTCATTCATCAGGCATAACCGCCAGGTGACGCTTGACGGATGACGCTTGACGTTTCACGCCACCCACCCCTGCGCCGCCAGCAACTCCGCGTTGTGAATGGCCCCGCCGGCGGCCCCGCGCACGGTGTTGTGCCCCAGGATGACGAACCGGACGTGAAAGAGCGGGCAGGGGCGGACGCGGCCTACGCTCACCGCCATGCCCCGGCCGGCGTCGCGGTCGCGGAGAGGCTGGGGTCGGTCTGGCTCGCGGCGGACGAGGATGGGCCGGGCCGGGGAGCTGGGCAGCCCGGCGACCAGCGGCTCGCCCCGGAACCCGGCCAGCGCCGCCAGCACCTCGCCGACGTCGGGCGGACGCTCGAACTCGACGGAGACGCATTCGGTGTGCCCGTCTTGGACCGGGACGCGGTTGCACTGCGCGCTGATGGCGAACGGCGCGGGGACCACCCGCCCGTCCTGGAGCGCGCCCAGCAGCTTGCGCGGCTCGCGCTCCACCTTGTCCTCCTCGCCACCGATGAACGGGATGACGTTGCCCAGGATGTCCAGCGCCGGCACGCCGGGGTAGCCGGCCCCGGAGAGGGCCTGCATGGTGACGACGAACACGCGGCGCAGGCCGAACGCCTGGTGCAGGGGCTTGAGGGCCAGCGCCAGCTCGGTGCTGGAGCAATTCGGGCTGGTGACGATGAACCCCGGCCCGCCCCACCGCCGTCGCTGCGCCGCGATCAGCGCGGTATGGTCAGCGTTGACCTCCGGGATGAGCAACGGCGCGTCCTCGTCCAGGCGATGGGCGGCGGCGTTGGAGCAGACGGCGTAGCCGGCCCCGGCGAAGCGGTCCTCGGCCGGCCCGGCCACGTCCGCCGGCAGCGCGGAAAAGACCAGCCGGCAGTCCAGCGGCGGCTCGCAGGGCTGCACGACCAGATCGCGCACGGCGTCCGGCATGGGCGTGGACAGCAGCCAGCGGCAGGCGTCGGCGTACCGCTGCCCGGCCGACCGGTCCGACGCGGCCACCGCCGTCACCTCGAACCAGGGGTGATCGGCGAGCAGTTGGACGAACCGCTGCCCCACCATCCCCGTCGCGCCCAGGATGCCCACCGGGATTCTAGTCATGGTGCTCCTCCAATCCCAACTCACGGTGCAGAAACCGCACGGTGCTCACCACCTGATCCTCCGGGATGCAGAACGAGACGCTGTACTCGGTGCCGGCCTGGGCCACGGCGATGACCCGCGTGCCGTGCTGCCCCAGCGCGGCGAAGGTGTGCGCGACGATGCCGCGTTCGCCCCAGCCCGGCGCGCCCACCACCGATACCGTGGCGACCTTTTCCTTCGTGCCCAGGTGATACCGGGTCTGGTCGCCGTTGAACTCGCGGCGCAGGACGTTCAGGCAGTGGGCCTGGTTCTGCTCGCGCACCACCAGGTTCAGGCGATGCTCCGAGAAGGACTGCGAGAACAGCGGCACGTCCACGCCGGCCTCGCTGAGCAGTTGCAGGACGCGGGCGGCATTCGGCAACGTCCACGAATCGTCCTGGCTGCCCACGGCGATGAGGGTCAGGCCGGTGGTGGAGATGATCGCCGGCCACAGCTCGCGGTCCGGGCGCGGCGATTTGACGATCCGCGTGCCGGGGTGAGCCGGGTTGAAGCTGTTGAGGATGCGCAGCGGGATGCCGCTCTCGATGACCGGCCGGATCGTCTTGGGATGAAGCACGTCCGCGCCATAGTAGGCCAGCTCGGCCGCCTCCGCATACGAGAGTTCGGCCAGGGTGCGCGCCTGGGGGACGATGTTGGGATCGGCGGTGAGGATGCCGTCCACATCGCTCCAGATCCACACCTCATCAGCGTCCAGCCCCGCGCCGACGAGGGCGGCCGTGTAGTCGCTGCCGCCGCGCCCCAGGGTGGTGGTCACGCCCTTTTCGGTGGCGGCGATGTAGCCGGTGATCACCGGGATAACGCCTCGCTCGAGCAACGGCCGGACACGCTGCCGCAACCGCTGGCGGGTGAGTTCCATCCATGGTCGGGCCGCGCCAAAGTGGTCATCCGTGACGATCAGCTCGGTGGCGCTGAGAGCCTGGGCGCGCGCGCCCCGCTCGCGCAACGCGGCGGCCAGGATGTTGGACGACAATTGCTCGCCCAGGGAGGCCACCGCGTCGCTGCCCCGGACCGTCAGCTCGCCCAGCACGGCGATGCTTCGGTAGAGCCGCTCCAGGTCGTGCAGCCGGTCCTCGATGAGGCCGCTGACCTCCAGCCGCTCCGGGCTGTGGTTCAGCAGCGACTCCACGGCCTCCAGGTGCCGGGCCAGCAGCCGGGCCTTGATCTCGCGGTAGACGGCGTCTTTCCCCTCGGCGGCGGCCCGCGCCCCGGCGATCAACTGGTCAGTGACGCCGCTCATGGCCGAGACGACGACCACCGCCGGCTGCGCCCGGCCCTGCTCGATCACAATGTCTGCCACGTTGGCGATGCGCTGAGCGTCCCCCACCGAGGTCCCCCCAAACTTGTGTACGATCATGTTCCCCTCTTTTCTGTCGTTTCTGGACGCAGATACACGCAGATACGCGCAGATCGACGCTGATTTTTCTGCTGATCTGCGTTTATCTGCGTACCATCTGCGAAATCTGCGTGCTGCTTCTCCACGCTAGAGCAGTCATACTGTCTGATTAGATTCCAGCCAATGCCTGGCTCAAGTCAGCGATCAGGTCGTCGGCGTCCTCGATGCCCAGGGCATAGCGCACCAGGTTATCGGTCAGGCCGGCGGCCCGGCGCTCCGCCGGGTCCAGGGAGACAAAGATGGCCTGCTGCTGCACGATGCTCTCCACCCCGCCCAGCGTGGGACCGATGTACGGCAGGCGCAGCCGGTCTATGAAACGCCCGGTTCGCTCCAGGTCCCCGGCGATCTCAAAGCTGACCACCCCGCCAAAGCCGGCCATCAGCCGCCGGGCCACGTCGTGATCGGGATGGCTGGGCAGGCCGGGGTAGTAGACGCGCTGGACGGCCGGGTGCCCTTCCAGAAACTCGGCCACGCGCTGGCCGTTCTCGTTCTGGCGGCGGACGCGCAGGTCCAGCGTCTTCAGGCCCCGCAGCAGCAGGTAGGCGTCGTGGGGGTTGCTCATGCCGCCCAGCAGGCCCCGCGCCTCCCGGATGTCGGCCAACGCCTGGCGTGAGCCGACGACCGCCCCGGCCAGCAGGTCGTTGTGGCCGCCCAGGTACTTGGTGGCGCTGTGGATCACCAGGTCCACGCCGTGCTCCAGGGGCCGCAGGTTAACCGGCGTGGCGAAGGTGCTGTCCACCACGGTGACGAGACCGCGCGGCCGGGCTGTCTCAACCAGGCGCGGCAGGTCTATGACCCGCAGGTAGGGATTCGTGGGCGATTCGGCCAGGAAGACGCGGGTGGTCGGCCGGATGGCCTCGGCCCAGGCCGCCGGCTGGTCCACCGGCACGATGGTCGTCTCCACCCCCCAGCGGCTCAGGAAGCCGGCCGCAAAGTCGCGCGTGCGGCGGTAGCAGCCCTCGACCAGCAGCAGGTGGTCGCCGGGCGAGAGCAGCGCCAGCAGCATGGTGGTGATGGCGGCCATCCCGCTGGCAAAGAGCAGCGCGCCCTCGCCGCCTTCCAGGGCCGCGATCTTGCGCTCGGCGGCGGTCTGCGTGGGGTTGCTGTAGCGGCCATACTCGTCGCGCGGGGGTTCGCCGGCCGCCTTGCGCCGCATAAAATCCAGGATCTCCGCCGTGTCCGCAAAGGCGTAGGTGGAGGTCTGGACGATGGGCGTGGTGACGGCGCCGTAGGGCTTGGGCCGGTCTTCGCCGGCGTGCACTGCCTGGGTAGAGAGATGGTCTGTCATCGTGGTCTCCTCTCGTGTTGATAGATTCTGTGGCCCCCAGAGAGAGCCGGGACGCAGATTTCGCAGATGTTACGCAGATGCACGCAGATGAAATAGAGAAAATCTGCGTGTCTCTGCGTGAATCTGCGTCCTGGCGGCCCACCGGCAGGTTTTTTGTTCCAGGGCAACAAAAAACCTTCCTCGGCAGGTGGGAACCAGGCTGAGGAAGGCAGTCGTCGTGGCGCGCCGCTTCTCATCTTCCAGAACCCACCGGGGTCTGCCGGAATTGGCACCATAGCGTTGCCGCCTGGTTGCCGAGGCTTCACAGGGCCGGTCCCTCCGCCTCTCTGGATAAGAGCTCGCTTATGCAATTGTTGGGCGGGATGATACCATAACCGGGGCGAGATGTCAACTCGGGCACGGAGCCATGACCATACGGATGGCTCCGCTGGCTTTATGCGGGGGACAGGCGCATGGCCTGCACAAAGGTGCGGGTAAAGCCGGGGACGCCGGCCAACTCGATGTACCGCACCCGTTCGGCGAGGGCCTGGGCCTCAGCCCGCCTGGCGAGAGAGAGTAACGCCAGCCGCGCGCCGGTGCCGGCCGCGTTTCCCACCTGCCGAAAACGATCCAGCGGCAACGCCGGCAGCATCCCAACGGCCACCGCGCTCGCCACGTCAATGTAAAAGCCAAAGGCCCCGGCGATGATCACCTGCGCGATGTCTTGTTCCGCGCAGCCCTGAGCCTCCAGGAGTACCTGGATGCCGGCGCGGATGGCCCCCTTCGCCAGTTGCAGCTCCCGCACGTCGCGCTGGGTGAGGGTGATGGCCGGCCGGCCCTTCACCTCGCGCTCGACCAGTACGAACTCGCGCTGGTTATCCCGGGTGCGTACCCGGGGATGTTCGCTCAGCCGGCCGTTGGGGTCCAGCACCCCGGCCCGGCGCATCTCGGCCACCGCGTCTAGCAGGCCGGAGCCGCACAACCCCACGGGCGGTCCCCCGCCGATGGTCTGGTACTCGACCCGGTCGCCCACCAGGCGCACCCGCTCGATGGCCCCGGCCGCCGCCCGCATCCCGCACGAGATGTGCGCCCCCTCAAAGGCCGGGCCAGATGCGCACGACACGCTGGTCAGCGTCTCGCCCTTTGCCAGGCACACCTCGGTGTTCGTGCCGATGTCCAGGGCCAACATCACCCCATCCGCCTGGGCCAATCCCGTCGCCAACAGCATCGCCACGTGATCGGCCCCCACAAAGCCGGCGACGTTCGGCAACAGGTGGACGTAGGCCCCCGGCGCGATCCGCAATCCCACCTCGCGGGCCTTGATGTCCAGGGCAGATTGGACGGCCGGCACATAAGGGGCCAGGGCCAACTGCTTCACCGGCAGGCGCAGGAACAGGTGGTGCATGGCCGTGTTGCCCACCACCACCGCCTCAACGATGGCCGCCGGCTCTGCGCCGGCCTCCGCGCAGAGGTCAGCGGCCATCTGGTTCAATGCATCCACCACGAGCGTCTGCAACCGTGTGGCTTCGGCCGGCGCGCCATTCGCGCGCATGATGCGCGTGATAACGTCCTCGCCGTAAGCGATCTGCGGATTCATGACCCCCTGGGCGGCCAGCGTGCGGCCGGTATCCAGGTCCAGCAGATAGCCGGCGATCTTGGTGGTCCCCAGGTCCACCGCCAACCCCAACGTGCGGTCTCCCACGGCCACAAGCTCCCGCCCACGCACCATCGCCCGCACCTGCCAATCGGTCGCCCGCAGCCGGGGCGAGAGGCCGCGCAGGTTCTCCAGATCCACCGTGTCCACGTCCAGCCCGTGCTGCCGGGCCAACGTGGCCCGCAGTCGCTCGGCGTCGGCCTGCAAATCGGCCAGAGAGGGCGGCGGGATACGCAGCGAATAAGCACGAACCGGCGGTTCCGGGCGCACCGGCACCTCCAGCCCTTCCACTTGGGTCCGCTGCAGGGCCGTGAGCGATTCGGGCGGGACAGATACCCGCACGTCGCTGGTTGGGATCGTCTGACAGGCCAGGCGGTAGCCGGCAGCCAGCTCGTGTGCGGTGAGGGCTTGTCGCTCACAGGCGGAGGGTTCTGTGACCGCGCCGGCCATCACCTGCACCCGGCATCGGCCGCACGTGCCTGCGCCGCCGCAGATGCTCACCAGGTCCACACCCAGCGCGCGGGCGCAATCCAACAGCGATCGCCCGGCCGGGCACGGCCCACGCCGGCCCACCGGCTCGAAATCCACGTGATACGATGCCATGTTCGCCTCGATGGAGGTGTCGCCCGGAACCGGGGCCGTTCTCGACACGGGAGTGTCTGAACAATTCTTGAGGCGACAACGCCTCCTTTCCCGGAGGGTTACGAGGGATTGCGGCGGCCCAGCCGGCCAGCCCGGTAGGCGCGGATATAGTTCAGGCAGTGCGGGTCGCGGCCGAGGACAACCTCGGCCGCCCACAACGCGGCCCGCAGTTCCCAGTCGAGCGGGTCCAGGATGGCGGTGTCCAGGCCGGCCGCCAGGGCCAGGGTCAGGAACGCCTGATTGATCCGGGTGCGCGCCGGCAACCCAAAGGAGACGTTGCTCAGGCCGACGGTGAGATGAACGGCCGGGAACTCGGCGCGCAAGGCGCGCATGGTTTCCAGGGCGATCAGGCCGGCGTCATTGTTCGTGGCGATGGTCAGCACCAACGGGTCCACATAGACGCGCTCGTCTGGTATCCCGGCGCGGCGCGTCTCATCCATCACGCGGCGGACGACGGCCAATCGCTCGGCCGCGCCCGCCGGGATGCCCGTATCGTCCATCGCCAGGGCGATCACGCCGCCAGCCTCACGCACCAGGGGCAGGATGCCGGCCAGCCGGGCCTGCTCCCCGCTGATGGAGTTGATGAGCGGCGTTTGCCGCGCCTCCGGGATCGCCGCCGCCAGCGCGCGGGGGTTGGTGCTGTCCAGACACAGCGGCACGTCCACGGCCTCCTGCACCGTCCGCACCAGCCAAACCAGGTCGGCCGGCTCCTGGTCCGGCGGCGTGCCCGCGTTCACGTCTAGCCAGTGTGCCCCGGCCGCCGCCTGGCGCCGGGCCAAATCCTGGATGAAGGCGGCGTCGCGCTCAGCCACGGCCTGGCGCACCGCGCTCCGCGTGCCGTTGATCTTTTCACCGATGATCTGCATGGGAGTTCCTCTCTACAATGGGAAAAAGTGTTCATAGCCGATGACCTGGCCGGGCGAGACCACCACGAACTCCTCGTCCCAGGGGCCATAGAGCATCTTGCGTAGCAGGGCCGTGGATCCCGCGATCTCCTCGTAGCGCAGGCCAAAACGCGCCGCCGTGCGCCGGGCATAGTCCCGGTAGCGCTCCATGTCGTGTGGGCCGGTGTGGATCAACGCCAGCCGGGTATAGTTCTTGAGCATCTCGCGGATCAGCCAGTCGGCCTTTGAGCGACCATACCGCTCCACCAGGCGATCATACCCGGCAAAGGGGGTATCGCCGACCTCGATCCAGCCCTTGGTCAGATAATAGGTGCCCGGCTCGGCCCGGGCCTGCTGCTTGTAGGCCGCGCCAGAGCCGAGAAAGAGGGCGATGCAATCGTCCACCCGGGGCACCACCAGGGTGCAGCCGGGGGCACGCAACCCGATCACGGCCTGGGAGCACAGGCCATAGCCCAGGATGATCGTCTCCACCTCGGCCGCCGCGGCATCTATCGCCTCCTGGAGAACACGGTTCAGATTCTGGGGATTGACGTGGAGGCCAAAGTCGAGGACGCGATAAGACACCCCCGGCGGCAGCAGGGGCAACATCTCCTCGATGACGGTAGCACAGGCGATCACCTGGCGAGTGGGGTTCATCCGGTTCGTCTCAGACACGGGCGAATTATAAGGTATATAGGGAAGCTGTCAAGCCCTCCACATCCGGGCCACGAAGGACACGAAGGTCTCGAAGGTTTGATCTTGGCGGGCACCGCGCCTTTTGGTGCGCCTGGTGTCCTTTGGGGTTGAACGACCGTGCCAGAGACCATCCGCGAAGCCACGCACATCTTCGCCCACTTGCAGAAACTATTGGTGTAGATTCGTGGATCAGCTTTTGGTTGCGGCCGGCGGCCGCGTTATGCACAGATCTCAAAAGCCCGGCTTGACTTTTCGCGCCGGGCATTGTACACTTGACGTGGATGGAACCGCATCAGGTCGAGCCGGTCGCGGGTTCATCAGGCCATGCAACCCCGGCCCCCCGCACCCCCCAAGCCTGGGGGGAACTGGCGCCCTACCCCAGAATTGGGGGCCGGGGGCTGTTTACGGAAGAGACTCGCACACGCCCCGGCGCACCCCGTAGCACGAAAATAGGCCGGGAAGACCTCCCTCTCCCTACCAGGGAGAGGGCCGGGGTGAGGGTGGAAACCGCCGCGCGCAGGCAAACTAACACGCGAAGCGTGCCCCACGGTTATTTACGAGAGAGGAGGTCATCACCATGAAATTTGGCAGCATGGAATACCTGCAAGAGGTCCAACGTCGCACCAATGCCGACGCCGGGTACCAACGCCTGGCCCAAGACGAGAACGATTCATACACGATGATCATCCAGGCTGAACCGGACCGGGGTGTGCCGGCCACCATCACCGTCGGCTATGCTATCGAGCAGGGGCGCATCATCGCCGTCTGGGAGGGCGAGCGCGAGACCGACTTTAGCCTGCAAGCGCCATACGGCGTCTGGGTGCGCATCCTCAACGGCCAGCTCGATCCCAACAAGGCGATGATGATGCGCAAGCTCAAGGTCAAGGGGAACCTGCTCAAACTGCTCAAGACCGCCGACGCCACCATCCGCTGGCTGCACGTCTTGCAGACCATCCCCACCGAGTTCGCGGGAGAGTACGCGGCCCAGAGCTTGCCGGGGAGGGCCGAGCCATGACGGAAGGGGTCATCAACCTGAGCGGTCAGACAGCCATCATCACCGGTGGGGGTTCCGGCATTGGAGCCGGCATCGCGCGGCTATTCGGGGCACTGGGGGCCAACCTGGTCATCGCCGACGTGGACCCGGAGGCCGCCGGCCAGGTCGCCGCCGAGCTGGAAGCGGCCGGCTACCCGGTCCTCCTGGTGGCGGTGGATGTGCAGGACGCCGCCCAGGTGGACGCGATGGTGGAACAGGCCGTGGCCCACTTTGGCGGGGTGGACATCCTGGTGAACTCGGCCGGCGTCGGCACCGTGTCTTGCATCGCCGACATGCTGGAGGAGGAATGGGACTGGGTGCTGGGGGTGAACCTGAAGGGCACGTTCCTCTGCACGCGGGCCGTGGTGCGTTGGTGGCTCAAGAACCACCGCCGGGGCAAGATCATCAACCTGTCATCCCTCAACGAGTGGGTGCCCCTGGCCGGCGAGGCCCATTATTGCGCCTCCAAAGGCGGCGTGATGATGTTCACCCGCGCGGCGGCCCTGGAACTGGCCCCTTATGGCATTCACGTCAACGCCCTGGCTCCGGGCATGATCCAGACCCCCCTCACGGAGGAAGTGACCGTGATTCCCGAACTCCACGCCGCCCACGTGAAGCAGGTGGCTTTTGGGCGCTTTGGCCGCCCGGAGGACGTGGCCAGGGTGGCCGCTTTCCTGGCCTCCTCCCTGTCCGACTGGGTCACCGGGGCCTCGATCCCCGTGGACGGAGGGATGCACCTGATCGGCGAGGAGAGCTATGTCTGGGCCATCGAGCGGGCCATGGGCCACCACGACCAGATCCCCAAGGTCCCCATGTGCTGGCCGCCCGGCGCGTTGAGCCTGAGTGAGGAGGAACCGACATGAGACGGTCTGCCGGTCTCACCATCGTCGCCGTGCTGATGTTCCTGACCGCTGTCGGCACGCTGTTGTTTTGGGCTGTCTTTTTCGTGGACCTGGAAGCCCAGCGCGCCGGTTACCTGGCCTCCCACGCCCCGGCCTGGTTCGCCTGGGAGCTGTCCTTCCCCCTGGCCGACGGCTGGATGGCCCTCACGGCGATCCTGGGGGCCGTGGGGCTATGGCGCATGCGCCCGGCCGGCCTGCTCTTCAGCCTGGTCAGCGGCGGCGCGATGGTCTTTCTGGGGCTGATAGACATCCTGTTTTTCCTGCAAAACGGCCTCTACCGGCCCTTGAACGCCGAAGTGGCGCTGGAACTGTTCATCCACGTCTGGGCAGTAGCCTTCGGGCTGTTTGCCATCGCACATGTCTGGAGCCGACGCGCGTTGCTGGGCTGCTAGGGCACTCTCGCTTCAAACAACAAAACACCGCTGCAAGCCTGCAGCGGTGTTTTTGATGCGCACCCGGGCGACCCTGTGACCCTCCCTGGTCGAGGATAGTGGCTCTACGGCAGCCACTTGACGAACTCCGCCAGGGGCGCGTCGTAGGGCGTGTGGACCCGGTTCAGACGATAGAGGGCGCCGCGCTCCTGGCGGGGAGAGGGGTTGATGGTCACCGCGGCGCGGTAGCCGTGTCGGGCCACCAACGAGACCACGGGATCGTTAAAGGCCCCGTAAGGATAGCTAAAGACCGTCACCTGGCAGCCCAACCGCTCCTCGATGAGCGACTTGGACTCGCTCAGCTCTCGTTCCACCTCATCCGGCGACAGGCGGGTCAACGTGCGGTGGCTCTTGGAATGGCTGCCGATGTCCACCCCGGCCGCCATTGCCGCGCGGATGGCGTCCCAGCCCATGTAGGCCCCGTACTGGCCCTCCGGGTAATCCGTCACCACGAACAGGGTGGCCTTGAACTTGTGCTTTTGCAACACCGGCAGGGCCTCCGTGGGAAAGGTACGATGGCCGTCGTCGAAAGTGATGAGCACGGCTTTGGGCGGCAGCGGCTCGTTGCGCTCCAGGTAGTCCAGGAGGGCCGGGAACCCGATGGGATTGTAGCCCTCGCGGTCCAGGTAATCCATGTGGGCCGCGAAGCTGGCCGGCGAGTTGGACCATTCGCGCAGGGAGGCATCGGCGTCTGGCTTCAGGTCAATGAGGGCGTGGTACATGAGGATGGGGATGGGGACCTGGCCCCCGGTGGAATTGGCCCGGAACCGCACGGCAAAGGGCCGCGCCAACGGCTCCCCGGCCGCCGTGCGCGCCGCGTTCGTGAGCGTGACCGTGTACGTGGTGGCCGTGGGCCAGGCGGTGGGAGCAATGGCGAGGCGGTGGTCCCCGGCCCAGGTCAGGGTCACGGAGATGGGCGGGATCACGACCACAGCAGCCTCCACGCGGGCGCGGTCCATGGGCCGGTTGAACACCAGCGTGACCGGCGCGTCCGGCGGCACGCCGGTATCCCGGTCCACCGGGAAGCTGGCGGAGACGGCCGGCACATCATCCCGGGGGCCGGGCGTGGGCGTTGGCGGCAGGGTGGGAGTGGGAGTGGGTGGGGTGGTAGGCGACGGGAGCGGCGTCGGCGTCCCGGTGGGGACCGGCGTCGGCGAAGGCGTAGATGTGGGAGTCGCGGCCGGGGCACTGTCACAGGCGGCCAGCAACCCCACGGCCAGCAATAAAACGAGTCCACTTAGGCAAACGCGCACGGCAGAGATTCCTTTCCAGTCCTCTGGTGGGAGGGATATGGACACAATGGAACGCTATTATACCACGTTCTTCCCGGAATGCCAAAGCCTGCGGTACAAGCGTTTGCGGCTGGTTCGCTTCGGCCCGGGGCAGTAGCTCAAGAAGCCCGACGACAGACACGGAAGGGGGGACTCGGTCGAGTCCCCCCTCGTCGTTTGGGGTAGCGAATGTGATTGGGACGCTCAATCAGCGGGGGCTGTATGACGTCCGACATCATCCGGTGGTCGTATGCGTACAAGCTCGGCCAGGCTCGCCGGGCGTGTCAGGGGCACGAACATCCGCTGGCAGATCTGGCATCGCAGAAGCGATTGGCCGTTCACGACCACCCGGGCGGGTTGGGTGCGATTCGAGCCGCAGTGGGGACACTGGTGAGACATGGCGCACCTCCGACGTGACACAACTGCTCGAGCATCTGCTCATACATTTATAACGCCGAGAGGTCACGAAGGATAGGAGGGCGTATCGCCATTCTCAGTAGATGGAAAATTGTGCTCCTCGGCGGTTTGCCAGGCTCAGGCCTGACTGGGCAACCGCCGAGAGACGCGGGTCGCAGACCCGCTTTGAGCCACATTTTCCATGTACTGATTCTCCTCAGTCTTGGGGTCGCTGGTTGAATACGCCTCCGCGCAGAAGCGATAGCCCACGCCTGGCTCTGTCACAATGTAGCGCGGGTTGGCCGGGTCCTCCTCGATCTTGGCACGCAGCCGTTGGATATATACGTGCAGGTAGTGTGTCTCACTGCCATACTCGGTCCCCCACACCCGTTGCAGCAACGTGTGGTGCAGCAACACCTGGTCTGGGTGGGTCGCCAGTTCCAGCAACAGGGCATATTCCGTGGGCGTCAGGCGGAGCCGGTCTTTACCCAGGGTCACGGCGCGCCGTTGGGGGTCAATGCACAGGGGGCCAAATCGTCGGGGCTGGGTCTGGTTGTCCGGCACCGTATACGCGGCCCGGCGCAATAGGGCGTTCATGCGGGCCACGAGTTCATCGAAGGCAAAAGGCTTGACGACATAATCATCGGCGCCTTCGTTCAGCGCCTGGACCTTGATCGCCGTGGTGTGCCTGGCGCTCAGCACGAGGATCGGCACGGTGTACGCGCGGCGGATCTGTTCCAGCACGGCAAAGCCATCCACGCCGGGCATCATCAAATCCAGGATCACCAGGTCTGGCTGTACCCGTGGGAAGAGGGCCAGGGCCGCGGCCCCGTTCAGGGCCACCTCCACGTCATAGCCCTCAGACTGCAAGGCCCGCTGTAACACATCTACCAGCAATGGGTCGTCGTCAACGATCAGGATGCGGTGGGCCATGTCTCCGCCTTGTTCGCCTGGCCTGTCACGCCAGCCGGTTGTTCTCATGGTCGTACACGATATGGAGTGAACAACACACTGGCTGCCCGGCGACCTTAAATATAGTATAGCAGATCGTGGCTGGTCTGACAAGGTCGGTATGCCCCCGGTTCGTTCATGGTCTCGCCGCACACCGTCAAGACATGTCTGCTCCGCCCGCCCTCCCGCAGGTTACCCGGAATCCACAATGGAACCCACGTGTCTGATACCGCACGCGCCAACCGGCGGGAGGGTGAGCAGCTTGCTGGTCTCGTCACGCACCGTTTTTTGAGACTTTGTTAAGGGAAAATAGACGATGCTTTGAGACTTTTCGCCGAGTTATGTGGTATAATACTACCTGGGGAATAACGTGGTAGCGTAGGGCAACGGAGGGCAAGGTCGTGGACCGGCTTCTGGCTTGACTGCCTGAGAATCTGTTCCCCATGACCGGCTGCTGTCCAACATGGGGAGGGAAAATGCGCCTTTTCCTGTCTATCCAGGAAGCTGCTGACATCCTGGGCGTGCAGTACAAGACGGTCTACCGCCTGGTCCGTGACGGTGAGTTGCCGGCTGCCAAGATCCGGAGCGTTTACCGCATCAAATACGAGGATCTCCTGTCGTATTTTGAGGCCAATAAAACCGTTTCCAAAGGGCCAACCCCAGGACACGCTGCGAACAGTGAGGCCCCCACAGTCCAATAACAAGACACGACCAGCAGCCACGCCTTTGCAGGCCTGCGTCTGGAGATGAGATGGGGAACGAGCCGGGTGTGGGGCGGGAGCCGCCAATCGCTCGGACGATGCATGTTCAGGTACGGGAGGCGGGGCCGCGCCTCAGCGGCGGGCTACGGCTGTATCTGCGCCGGCAGGCGGATGGCCTGGGCCGCTATGTGCTGGAGCAGACGCTGCAGGCCCTGGTCGGCTGGATACCCACGATCGTCGGGATCGGGCTGCGGGCCGTGCTCTACCGGCTCATGCTGCGGATGGACGGCCTGGCGGCCATCGAGCCTGGGGTGCGGCTGCGTTTCGCCAATCACATCCGCCTGGGCCGGGGCGCGTATCTGGACCAGGGAGTCTATCTCCACGCCTGCCCGAACGGCGTGGAGATCGGCCCAGGCACGTTGGTGATGCACGGCGCGGTGCTGCACGTGTACAACTTCCGGGACCTGCCCCACGCCGGGATCCGCATCGGGCGGGATAGCCTGGTGGGGGAGTACACGGTCATCCGGGGCCAGGGCGGCGTAACTATAGGGGATCGGGTGTATACCTCTCCCCTCGTACAGATCGTGGCCGTGAACCACGTCTTTGATGACCCCACGCGCTCATTCACCGAGCAGGGGATCACGGCCCAGGGGATCACCATCGAGGATGACGTCTGGATCGGCTCCGGGGCCATCATCACCGATGGGGTGCGCGTGGGCCGGGGTGCGGTGGTGGCCGCCGGGGCGGTGGTCACACAGGACGTGCCGGCGCATACGGTGGTCGCCGGGGTGCCGGCCCGCGTGATCCGGGAGATTGATGGGCAAGCTACATTCTCCCGCGGAGAGGTATACTTTGCATGACTCGTGATGCGTGAAACGCCAAACGTCATGCGTCAAACGTCATGCGTCAAACGTCATGCGTGACCCGCTCATTGACGCCTGACGTTTGACGAGTGACGTCTGCTGATGAGAGAGGACATTATGGAGGCACCAGCGGCACATTCGCTCGTTCTGTCCGTCGTCATCCCCGCCTACAACGAGGAGGACGGCATCGCCGCCATTGTGGAGCGAGTGCTGGCGGTGCGGCCGGCGTTGGCCGAGGCCGGCGTGGCGGACCTGGAGCTGATCGTGGTGGACGACGGCTCGAAGGATCGCACGGCCGAGATCGCGGCCGCCTGTCCGGGGGTGCGGTTGGTGCGCCATCCGACCAACAAAGGGTATGGCGCAGCCCTGAAGACCGGTTTCGGCGCGGCCCGGGGGGACCTGCTGGCTTTTCTGGACGCCGATGGCACCTACCCGCCAGAGCATTTCCCGATCCTTTGCCGTGAGGCCCTGGCCGGCGCGGATCTGGTCGTTGGCTCCCGGCGGTCTGGGGCTGCGAGCGAGATGCCCTTCGTCCGGCGCCTGGGCAACCTCCTGTGGTCAAGCCTGGTGACGCTGCTGGGCAACCATCGGGTGGTGGACCCGGCCAGCGGGATGCGGGTCTTTCGACGGGAGGTCCTGGAGCGGCTTTATCCGCTCCCCGACGGGCTGAACTTTACCCCGGTGATGAGCACCCGGGCCATCCACGAGGACGTGCGCCTGGTGGAGGTGCCCATCCCCTATAAGGAGCGCGTGGGGCATTCCAAGCTCAGCGTGGTACGCGATGGGACGCGCTTTCTGCAAACCATCATCTGGACGGCGTTGAGCTATAACCCGGCCCGCATCCTGGGCGGCATCGGCGTGGTGCTATTGGCCCTGGGCGGCCTCATCGCCGCGATCCTGGTGGGGATGCGCCTGGCCGGGATCACGGCCCTGGGGCCGTGGGGGGTGGCCAGCACCTTTGCCGCCGTGGTGCTGGGTATCGCCGGGGTGGACCTGTTTGCCCTGGGGTCCACGTTCAACTACCTGGTATCGCTGTTCCACAAACGTCCGGTGCGCCAGGGATTGTTGGGCCGGCCCCTCTTGCGCGTGGCGTTGGATCGCCAGTTCTGGTGGTTGGGGCTGCTGGGCGTGGGGGCCGGACTGGCCTTTGGCCTGTATAGCCTGACCATGGGCCTGCGCGGCTGGCCCATCGAGCGACTATGGCTCTACCTGCTGGCCGGGACCATGCTGGTGCTGGTGGGGATGCAACTAGCCGTCTTTTGGGTGATCATGCGCGTGCTGGAGGAGCTGAGCCAGCGCGAGGCACAGGTGCAGGCTGACTTGGATCGGGGTGCATGAGCGACCAGGAACTATTGTCTAATCGGGGCGTGCGCGTCCAGCAACACATCACCCCACCCCATTTCCCGGACGCCGACGAGGCCGTGTCGGCCGGGTCACGGTCAGCCGGGGCAGTGGACATCCTCTTTGTCAATCCGCCCGCGCCAGATGGGGGCATCTGGATTCGTTCTCAGCATCGGGTGGGGCGGCGCTCGCGGGAGGGCATGATCTGGCCTCAGGTGGACCTGGCCCAGATGGCGGCCTTGTTCCCGGATCACCGGGTAGACATCGTGGATGCCATCCCACAACGCATGACCTGGGCCGCCTTTGAGCGGCTGTTGCGAGAGAAACAGCCCCGGTACTATGTGACCCAGGTCACCGGCCCAACCCTGCAGAACGATATGTACGGCGTCTTTCTGGCCCGCAGCCTGGGGGCGACGACCATCGCCTTTGGCACGCACGTGACGCCGCTGCCCCGGGCGACGATGGAGGCGTACCCGGCCCTGGATTTCGTGCTCCGGGGCGAGCCGGAGCTGACGTTGCGGGAGTTGATAGATACCCTGGAGCAAAGCTCAAGGCCAAAACCTCAAATCCCAAATCCGCAATCCGCAATCCGCAATCCGCAATCCGCAATCCGCAATCCGCAATCCGCAATCCGCAATCCGCAATCCGCAATCCGCAATCCGCAATCCGCAATCCGCAATCCGCAATCCGCAATCCGCAACCTGGTGGCCGGGGGTGGAAGTGGGGTTCGCGGAGCGGTTGCACAAGCTGTTCACGGAGGCCGACCCGGACTGGCAGCCCGCCTGGCTGGATACGCAATCCGTCTCCCGCATCAAGGGCCTGGTCTGGCGGCACAATGGGGCGGTGGTGCTCAACCCGGACCGCCCCTTCATCCGCAACCTGGATGATCTGCCGTTGCCCCGGCACGACCTGCTGCCGCTGGATCGCTACCGCGCGCCTTTGGTGCGGGGGGCCTACTCGTTCATCGTCACCAGCCGGGGTTGTCCGGCCGGCTGCCGGTTCTGCATCAAACACGCTTCGTATGGCCGCGCGGTCCGGTTCCGTTCGCCGGAGAATGTCCTGGCCGAGGTGGAGCAACTGGTGAGCCTGGGCGTGCGCGACGTGAACATGTACGCCGACCTCTTTACCGTGAACCGCGACCACGTGCTGGGCATCTGCCAGGGTCTCCTGGAGCGCGGCTTGAAGGTGCGTTGGACGTGCAACAGCCGGGTGGATTTTGTGGATGAGGAGATGCTACGGATGATGGCCCGGGCCGGCTGCTGGATGATCGCCTGGGGTATCGAATCCGGCGACGAGGAGATGCTGCGCCGGATGCACAAGGGGATCACGCGCGACCGGGCGGCCCAGGCATTGCGTTGGTCGAAGCAGGCCGGGATCATGAATTGGGGCTATTTCATCATCGGCCTGCCCGGCGAGACGGAGGCCAGCATCCGTCACACCATTGATTTTGCCAAGTCCCTGCCCCTGGACCTGGCGCTGTTCCACATCGCTGCGCCGCACCCCGGCACGCCGTTCTTCTTTGAGGTGGTGGAGAACGGCTGGTTCCGTCCCGGCACGCGCTGGGAGGAAGTGGACATGGACCGCTCCACCGTCCTGGACTATCCCGACCTCCGCGCGGAGGACCTGGAGCGTTGGGCGCAGGCGGCCTTTCGCGAGTGGGTGCTGCGGCCGGGGCCGGCCTGGACCTACCTGAAGATGCTCCTGGGCAGCCCCTCCCTGTGGCGGCCGGCGTTGGAGATCGGGCTGGAGCACCTGAGTTGGGCGCGGGGGTAGTACAGTGGAGATGCCCATCGCTGATCCGCACCTGGACACGCTCGTCCGGCTGTTGCAGCGCTATGACCCGGAGCAGATCATCCTGTTCGGCTCACGGGCGCGGGGCGAAGCAGATGTCTATAGCGACTATGACGTGATCGTCATCAAACGCACAGAACGTCCTTTTCTGGAGCGGCTGCGCGATATGGTACCCTACTTGGTAGAGTTTGACCAACCGGCCGAGATCCTGGTGTATACCCCGGAGGAGTTCGAGCACATGGGCGAAACCGGTCTGGGCTGGGTGATTCGGAAAGAAGGTGTGCTCCTATATGAACGTTCACCAGATTGAAGCACGACGCTGGTTCAGGCAGGCACAGGATGACTGGGCAGTGGTCCAAACGCTCCAATCCGGAGGACATTACGCGGCGGCTTGCTTCTACGCTCAGCAAGCCGCGGAAAAGGCGCTGAAGGCCGTGCTGTTCAGCCAGGGTAGTCGCGTGGTCTGGGGTCATTCGGTGCGCGAACTGGCCAGGCAGTGCGAGGCCCATGATGCGGCATTCGCAACGGTGGCGGGCGCAGCGGCGCTTCTGGATCAGTTCTACATTCCGACACGATATCCCAATGGGTTACCCGCTCCGGCCATACCCGGCGAAACGTACACGGCAGCCCAAGCGGAGGCCGCTGTAGAAGCGGGCCAGCACGTGCTCCGGCTGGTCGAAACGTTTCTGCGCACCCGCACGGCGGTGCTCAGTTGACCACGGATATGCGCTCTGGTGAAGGCACACGTGGCTGGTGGACCGTGTTGGGGATCATCGCGGAGTGGACCTGTCTGCTGGCCGCGTTGGGCGCGTTGACCATCACAGAGGAAGCCGACCGCTACGTGGCCGTGGAATGGCTGATGCTGGCGGGCCTGGCCGGGCTGGCGGCGTCGTTCGCGGTGCGGTGGGCGCGAACCGGCCACCCCATCCGGCGCACCGGGCTGGACGGGCCGTGGGCATTGTTCCTTGTGAGCGCGGCCATCGCCGCCTGGATCTCGTATAACTATGGAGAAGCCTGGCTCAAGTTCGCCCGCATCCTGGCGGCCGCCGTGCTCTACTACGCCCTGGCCGATAGCGACGAGCGAACCCTGCGCGGGGTGGCGGCCGGGTTTGTATTGGCCGCCGCTGGGCTGGCGCTCTACTGGCCCACCCAGCACGATTTCGCCGCCGAGCCGGGCAAGCTGGCGATCATCACGACCATCGGGCAGTGGATCAACGCGCACGTGCCGCGCCTGCCCGGGCCATCCATCCAGTGGAACGTGGCCGGCGGGTTGCTCGTGTTGGCCTTGCCCTTTGCGGCTGCGTGGGCCGGTTGGGGCTGGCAGCGACGACAGCGTGGCGCAGCAGCCCTGTTTGGGGTGCTCGGCCTGGTCCTGTTGGGGGGGCTGTTCCTCACCAGCAACCGCAGCGGTTGGCTGGCCGTGTTGGTGGCGATCGGGCTGGTCGGGCTGGTCGGGGTCCAGCGGCGTTGGTTTCGCCAAGGGCGGCGCATGGCCCTCTTTTGGGGCGTCGTCGTCGCGCTGGCCGGCGGGCTGGGGATTACCACGCTCCTCACGGGCACCCTGGACACGCTGGTGGGAATGGTCCCTGACCCCACCGGGTCGGTGCAGAGCCGGCTCCAGTTGTGGGACCAGGGATGGGGGTTGGTTCGGGATTATGCGTTCACTGGCGCGGGCCTGGAGACCTTTTGGATGGTCCACGCCACCTATGGCATCCTGATCCACACACCATACCTGGCCCACGTGCACAACACGTTTCTGGAGGTTTGGATCGAGCAGGGGGCGTTGGGGGCGCTGGCCCTGGTCTGGGGAGGCGTAGCCATCTTGATGGGGGCCTGGCGGGCGCTGCATAGCGACCGGCTGCCGCTCCTGGGCTGGGCCGGCCTGGTGGCGTTGGCGATGATGGTGGTGCACGGGACGTTTGGCGTGGACATGTATGGTACCCGCACGCTGCCATTGGCCGGGCTTGCCGTTGGCTATGCGTGGTACGCCGTCCGCAGCGCTCCTGTTGTCACCGGGAGCCTGACCCCTGCGACTCGCTGGGCACTGGTGGCGACCGGGGGTGTGGCAGTATTGATGGTTGCCCTGGTCTTTCACCGGGGACTACTGGCTGCCTGGCACGCCAACGCAGGGGCGCTCAACCAGACCCAGGTCGAATTGGCAGCCTATGACCCCGCCCACTTTGACAACCCGACGCTGGATCAGGTTCGGCAGCGGGCAGACCTGAGTGCCGCCGGGGGCGAGTTCGCGCAGGCGTTAGCGTGGGATGCGAGCAACTTGACAGCGCGGCAACGATTGGGTACAATCGCCTTGAGCCGGGGCGAGTATGAGCCGGGGCTGGCACATTTGCAGGCGGCCTGGGACGCTGGACACCGGGACGACCGGACCCGCCTCCTCCTGGGCGATGCGCTGGTGGCGACCGGCCGGATCGAGGAGGCGGCCGGGCTGGTGCGCGGGCTGAGCTGGGCCAAGATGCGGCTGCTGGGCCAGGCCTGGTATCGCTACTGGGTGAACAAAGACTATCGTCGGGCGGCAGATGCCTGGGCCACGGTGTTGCTGCTGGACCCGACCAACCAAGAGGTGGTGTACTGGCGGGCAGAAGCGGAGAAACGGGTGAGGTAGTCCTCAGTCACCAGTCCTCAGTCACCAGTCCTCAGTCCTCAGTCCTCAGTCCTCAGTCGGCAGTCGGCGGTCAGCAGTTATCAGGTAGCAGGAGAAGACGTGCAGCGTTATCTTAGATGGTCGTTCGTGTTGGCAATTCTGGCGGCGATGCTGGGGGTGAGTGCGGTCCAGGGGCAGTCGAATGCAGAGACCTGGACCCAGCCGGTGAACCTGTCCCGTTCCGGGGCGGCCGCGGCGCCGCGCATCGTGGCCGGGCCAGACGGCCGGCTGCGGGTCTTTTGGTGGGACCGCTTCGACGGGCTGACGATGGCCCGCTTTGACGGCCAGGCCTGGTCCGCTCCGGTGGCGGCGCCCATCCGGGTGGGCGTTGACAAGGCCGGCGACGAGTGGCTCCCGCGCTATCTGTCCGCCATGCCGACCATCGTGGGGGACGCCCGGGGCGGGGCACACGCCTTCTGGCTGGGTGAGCCGGATAAAAAGACCGGCGCCCGGCCACTGATGCACGACCGGATGCCCGCCGGGTCGGTATCCTGGGTATCGCCGATCACGCCCACGGTGGTGGTGGAATCGGCCGTGGCCTTTGACGTGGCAGCTACTCCCACTGGCGAACTCACCCTGGCGTATGTGCGCACCCTGCACAACCGGGACTTGCCCGCCGGGGTCTATGTGAAGCGCACCGTCGAGGGTGGGGCCGGGTGGCGGTCGTCGGTGGCGGTCTACCAGAGCATCTATTTCCGGCTGCTCACGGCCGAGACCGCTCACGTGCGCGTGGCCGACGCGGGCGATGGGACGATCCACCTGGCCTGGGATGACCCGCACCGGGGGCTGGCCCTCTACGCCCGCTCCGCCGATGGCGGGTTCACCTGGTCTGCGCCGGAGGCGCTGGGCGACCCGACGCAGCGGCCGGCCCGCCCGCGCGTCTTTGCCCGGCCCGATGGGAACGCCCTGCGGCTGTGGGAGGCGGCCGGCATGGGCGGCTGCGCGCTCTATCAGCAGCGACTCGTCGCGGGGCCGGCGGAGACGCCGGCCCCCACGCCCGTTGCCACAGGGACACTCACGGCCACGCTCGCCGTTACCATGACGCCTCCTCCGACGCGGACGCCAGCGGCCCCGACGACACGGGCCTGGAGCGCGCCGGGACGGGTGTTGGAGGGCGTGAACCCCTGCCCCCAGGAGGAACGGACGTGGTCGCACGACAATGGGCTGCTCTGGCTGTGGGGCGAGGGCACCGGCGCGCTGACCCTGGCCGCGTGGGACGCCGGGAACGCCCGCTGGTCTGTGCCCCATAGCCTGAGCTTCCGCTTCCAGGACCCGGATACGGCCCGTTGGGTGGGCCTGGGCGACCTGCACACCGCCCTGGCCGGCGATGCGCTGGCTGTGGTCGGCCTGGACCCCACCACCAACGAGGTATGGGTCACGGTGGGCCAAGTGAAGGCACTGGACCTGGCCTTTGCCCCGCCGCCGCCCTGGTCCGGCCCGGTGCGGTTGTCCCAGACAGGCCAGGAAGCCGGCGAGCCGGCCGTGGCGATGGACGCAGCCGGCGGGGTTCACGTGGCCTGGAGCCAGGGGGCTGGCGGCGGCCCGGGCGCGTCGCTCTACTACGCTCGCTTCGATAGCGCGACCGGCCGCTGGACGCGGGCCGTGGAGGTGGCGCGGGGAACATCGGGCGAGATGGCCCGCCAGCCGGCTCTCCTGGCCGATGGCCGGGGATTGCTGCACCTGGTCTGGAGCGGGGGAGCGCAAGGGCAGATCATGCACAGCCGGGCCAGGCTCGGCGAGGCAGCCTCCGCTGGCGGCTGGTCACCCACGCAGCCATTGTCCGCGGCGGACGCGGCGGCCAGCGAGCCGCAGATCGGCCTGGATGCAGCCGGCCGCCTGTATGTGGTCTATGTCGTGCCGCTGAATGAGGGCCGGGGGGTCTACCTGGTTCGCTCGGAGGACGGCGGCGAGACATGGTCCAGGCCGGAGCTGGTCTTTGATGCGGTGGCGGAGGGCCAGGCGATGGTGGACCATCCGACTCTGGCCGTGGCCCCGGATGGGACGCGGCACGTGGCCTGGGTGCAAAAGGCCCTGCCGGACACCTGGCCGCCCCAGGGCATCGTCTATACCCGCCAGGAGCCAGGCGCGAGCGCGTGGGCGGAGCCGCTGGCGGTCGCCGGGGTGGGCTACGACTGGCCCCGGCTGGCCCTGGTCGAGGGCGCGGTGCACCTGCTCTACGGGGAAGCCAGCGGCGGCAGCGTGTGGCATCGCTGGTCCGCCTCCGCAGGCGAGGCCGGTGGTGGTTGGAGCACACCGGCGCGGGTCCCCGGCTGGCAGGGGACGGTCGGGCCGTATGGGCTGGCGGTCAGCGGCCCCGGCGTGGACGCGAGTGCGCCGGGCGTGCTGCACCTGGTGGGCGTGAGCGCGGACGGCGAGGCGGTGCTCTACAGCACCTGGGCCGGCACGCGCTGGAGCGCGGTGGAGCGCTACTCGCTGGGGCCGGAGGTGGAGGCTGACCGGGGAGCGGCGGCGGCCACGCGGCCCCAGGGCGGGCGGCTGGCGGTGGCCGTGCGCGCGCAGGCGGCGGGGAACGAGGCGGGGACTGGCGAGGAGGCGGCGGCCTTTGCCATCGTGCGCACGATACCCACGGTGGACGTGCCGGCGCTTCCCACGCCGGCGCCCACCCCCACACCGCTGGTGACGCCCAGCCCCACGCCCACGCCGACGGCGGCGCCCAGCGCCACGCCGGACCTGACGAGCGGGCCACTCCCCTCGGATTCGGGCTATTTGCCGCTGATCCTGGGCGGCGGGCTGGCGGCGGTGGTCGTGGTGGGAGTACTGGTGGCGCGGGGGATGTGGGGGAGACGGGAGTAGGCCGGGGAGGGGGAGAGCCGGGGAGCGGAGGAGCAGGGGAGCGGTCGGGAAAACG
>FWPV01004578.1_pt1 | contig 29015 bp, 24 predicted proteins | sample 2228371 | NCBI WGS metagenome assembly FWPV01 (sample SAMEA103939776, study PRJEB20133) | metagenome | reverse complement strand
GAGATAGGTAAGGGCGATGTACGGATCGGTCAGACCCTGGCCATGTGCCAGCCGCGCCCCGGCGTTGAAATAGTAGTAGGCATCGGTGTACGTCGGACCGGGGATGCCTGTGGCCACGATGCCACCGACCAGCAGGGCGATGACAGCCAGGACAGCATAGTCCCGGCGCGCTGGCGTGTACCTGCTCATGGCACTACCTCGTAGATGGTCACGGTGCCCGCCGTGAAGGCGGGCCGCAGCCAGTCAACATGTTCTGGCTCCCACGCGTCTCCGCTCACAGTTGGTCTGTCAACCCACACATAGTCGGCCCCCGCCTTCTGCAGCAGGGCCAGGCGTCTCTCGTCGCTCATGCCTTCTGTTGCGAAGAACGCCCTCACCTGTGTCTGTCTGGTGGCATAGTCCATGGTTTCGATCCAGTGGCCGATGTATACGCGCCGCCCGGTGAACGCTGCGATCTCCCCGCCGCGCTCGAACGTGCTGAAGACCACACTGTCTACCGGTTGCTGACGTAGCCAGCCCTGGGCGGCCAGCGTATCGCCGTCCAGGAACAGAAGGGGGCGTTCTACGGGATTGGCCAGCAGGATGGCGGAGAGGAGGAACAGGGCATGAGTCAGGGTGCTGAGTAGCAGGCCGCCGGTAAGCAGCAGCCGCCAGGGAGCGATTCGCCATCCCCGCGCCAACCATAGTCGCTGTTCCTGCTCCAGACCCTGCGCTGCCAGCACCGCCAGCGGCACCTGGACTCCCATCAGGAAACGGCGCTGGGTTGGCAGTGGCGCATACACCAGCAACGCGACGAGGATCACCCATGCCAGCGGTAGCAGCCGGTGGCCATCCTTTGACTGCCTCGGGCCTGCCATACCGAGACCTGCCGGGATTAACAGCCAGAAGTAGGCCAGCAGGTAGTAGACTGGCGGCGGCGAGAGTGTCAGATTCTGCGCGGCGAACGCCTGCCAGACCGGGTGGCTGTTGAACACGGCCCAGTCATAGGCGACTACCAGCCCATGCGCCAGCGCCACGGGGACGAGCATCACAAGTTGCCGGAATGCCAGCGCCTGTCGGGCGAAGGCGATCAGCGCCAGGGTTAGGGTCAGCAGGGCGGTCAACAGCAGGTCAAACGGCTGCAGCACCCCCAGGATGAGACTGAGCAACACGAGGACGCCGATCCTGCGCCACGAAGGCGCAGCCAGCCAGCGATCCAGAACGAGGGCGAAGCCGAGCAGTGTGGCGATGGCCGCGCATAGATGGGGAAAAGTCAAAGCCGCCAGAAACGTGTAGCCATCCAACAGCCAGAACTCGATCGGCGCCAGGTCTGCTGCCTGGACGGAGGCGAACAGGTAAAGCACCCAGCCCAGGCCGCCGGTGATCGTTGCCAGCAGGAACGCCCACCACCGCCCGCGGTCGTCCGGCAGCCAGCGGGCCACAAACTGCCAGATCATGGCCCACATCAGGATCATCCCTGCCAGGCGGGCCAGATGGTAAGCAGCAGCCGGCGACAGGCCGGTCACGCGGGCGATCTGTCCCAGCGCCGTGTAAAATGTCTGCAGCAATGCGGCGGGGTGGTCTTCTGGTGTGAATAGTAACTGATCCAGCCATTCTCCGCGCAGGCCAAGCTGGATCTTCGCCAGGTGACTGTTGTAGTCCACCCGCGTTTGCTCGAAGGCGTTGCCGGTGAAGCTCCCTCCCTCCGGGGCATTCAGGTAACCGGCGAAGTAGGGCATGTTGGCGACGATCAACAGCAGACCGATGGTGGCCCATACCCGGCGCGGAATAGGGGTCATGGGGCTTCCTCCGGGCAGGACGGCGTGTAGCTATTTGGCTCACTGAAGGGGATGATCAGCAGATCCTCAAAGACTGTTGCCTGACTCTCGTGATAATGGGTTCGTAGCCAGCTCAGATGAGGATGCGCCTCTACACTTGGCAGACTCAGGTACTCTTTCTCCTCCTGGGCAAAGATAACCAGCCAGACTCGTTCGGCGCCGCCCAGCACTGCTGGCAGGCAGCGTTCCCCGATCAGGCCCAGCACCTCCTGTGTGGGCAGCGCCAGCGTATCCTCACCGCTGCCGGGTCGGTCGGCCATGTAGATCTGGGGCAGGGTGCGGTCGTAGTAGACCATTGGCAGCATGGTCAGTTTGTTGCTGTGCACGATCACGTCACCGGGAGTGGTGTTGGCCTGCAGGTAAGCGACCGCTGCCTGAAACGGCGGGTTGGGGAAGGTCCGCCAGGTAATGTGGTAAACATACCCTGCGCCAGCCATAATCAGCCAGATTACTGCGACAAAGAAGGCAATCAATCGTGGCAGTCCACCATGCACCAGCAGCCAGGCCAGGGCGATATATAGCAGAATGCCCTGCGCCAGCAGCGCCCGATCCAGATACATCGGGGTGAGTACCTGCGAGGCCAGCCATAGCAGCGCGGTCGATCCTGCCAGCAACCAGATCACGCCTAGCAGCCCCCGCCTCTCCCGGGAGGGCATCCGCTGCCAGCGCACCCGGATCTGTATGGCCAGCAAGACCGTCAGCATCGTGCCGACCACAAAGCCTGCAGTGCTCCATGGCGCCGGGTAATCAAGGCTGACCGTGACAAACGAGCGCAGGGTCAGCAGCGGGCGCAGGGGCGACGGGCGCGGAATCCAGTAATAGGCCTGCAGCTTGCCCAGTTGCCCCGGCAGGTTGAGCAGCCAGGGCAGGTAAAGCAGCAGAGCCAGACCTGCTGCTGCCGCTGTGGGGACAATCTTGCGCCAGGCGCGCGCCAGAGGGGGAATCAGGCCCAGCGCAGCCAGGTAGAACGCGGCGAGCTGCTGGGTATACATCGCCAGCGCCGCCAGCACGCCGAAGCCGATCCACCATGCCACCCTGCCGGTGCACCATGCCCGCCGGTAGGCCCATGTGGTGAGCAGAAGCACCAGGGCCAGCAGCGCGTACATGCGCGTTTCCTGCGAGTACTGGATATGGAACGGAGCCAGCGCCGTGATCAGCGCTGCCGCCATACCCACCCGCTGGTTGAACAGGTCTGCTGCCAGACGATAGACTACCGCCACCGTCAGCAGGCCGGCGAAAACGCTGAACAGGCGCACCATCTCCGGCTCCTGACCGAAGACACTCATCCAGCCGTTGAGGGACGTGTAGTACAGCAGGGGGTGGATGTCTGACGCACCGCCCTCTACCGGTGTCAGCGTGCCGTAGAGCATTGCGCCCAGGCCTTTTTCGGCGAACAGTACCGCAAAGGCCTCGTCATACCACAGCGCCCGCCCGCCGAGATTCACCAATCGCAGACCGAAGGCCACAAGCAGAATCAGGATCACCCGACGGATGTGCTCCTCTTCGCTGTGTACCTTCATGGCTGTGCCTCCCCGAAACCCTGGGGGGCCAGGGGGGCATACTGAAGCCATAGTTTGCGCGAAACAAGCAGCAGGAACAACGACCCGAAAGGTAATGGCAGGTACATAGCGGGATGCTCGAACTTGCCCTGCAAGGTCAGCAGGAATAGCACCCACAGCCCGCTGATCAGCACAACCTGGGTCAGCGCCACCACACCCGGCCCGCGCCGCCGATCGGCGGTGGTTAGCGTTGCGAAATAGAAGAACAATGGCACATTGAATACCACGAAATGTGGTGTCGCTGTACGCACTGCAATCAGATGGGTGACAGTTAGCGTCAGGGCGACCGTCCAGCCAAACTCCACTGCTCGCCGCTGGACGATCACCTGCCACCATGCCCACAGAGTCAGGGCGAGGAGTGCGCCGCCGATCGCGATCTCCCCTGGCGCACCCAGAAACGGCAGGTAGAGGCGCGTCAGTACCCACAGCGGCGAACCGATGGCCGTGTAGGAGGGATAGCGTGCCAGCTGTTCCCACCATTTCCCGAACCAGCCCGGCAGGACGATGAACGACCAGGCCATCAGCCCGGCCCATACCAGTGTGAACGCTCCAACCAACTGCCAGCGGCGCTCCCGCAGCCCCCACAACAGCAGGAAGGGTACGAACAGAAACCCCATCTGTGGCTTGATCGTCGAGATCGCCAGTACTACACCGGCCAGCGTGTCCCTCCTGCGCACCAGTGCCCATAGCGCCAGCACTTCCAGGAAGTAGACCACCAACCCGGGCTGGCCGAGCAGGATTCCGCGCGCTGCCGGATAGAAGAAAATCGCCCACAACACTGACAGACCCAGCAGGGATGGCCCTGGCCGCCAGTCAAAGACATCGATCAGCAGGGCCAGTGCCCCGATCTGGAGCGCAATCAGCAGTGCCAGCCAGATCGCCTCCGCCCAGGCATACGGCAGCGGTGTCAGCGGGGCCAGCAACAGCGTTGTGTACATCGGATAGGCGTAGTAGCCGGGGTCTTCGTCCTCGCGGGCCGGTCGCCCATAGATACCGATCTGGATGGCCTGGCTGGCCTCCTCGCCGTATGGATCCAGACCCTCGATCCAGAAGGATCGCGCCCCTGCGTAGCGGGAGAAGAAGTCATTGGCGCCGGGGTAGGGCCTGCTCTTGAAGGTATAGATACCCCAGACTATTGCCGCGAAGGCCAGCAGCCCGGCCAGGATCAGCAGCACGATTTCCCGTCTAGCCCACATTGGCTTCTTCCTTGCTGATGTGCCATCGCAGGCGGGTATACAGGGTTACGGCCAACCCGGCCAGGATGACCGTTCGCCCGATCACCAGCGCAATGAACGGCGGGCGTAGCGCTCCAGTAATCAAGCCGTAGGGATTTCCGGCACGGAGGTGCAATAGCGGGTACTCTGTAAAGATCATGAAGCTCAGCAGGAGCAGGATCAATATGCCAGGCCGTGTTGGGAAGCACAGCAAAATCAGCGGGATGAGTAGCGCCAGCCACTGCACGCTCCAACCCTGCGACCACAGGAAGAACACCAGCAGTGTGAGCGTGGTCATGGCAACGACGCCCCAGTTATCGGTGCGGCGTGCCCGCAGGAGGGCAGCCAGCCCCAGCCCGCCGAAGACCGTCAGACGTGCCAGCGGCGGGATCACCGGTGGATAGCCGCGCAGTACGAGCGCGGTAGCGGGATCAGTTCGCACCTCCGGGCCGCCAAAGATGCCGGTCCCATAGTTGCCGTCCAGCAACGCCCAGATCGTACCATAGGAGGCCTTGCTGAATTGCACGACCAGCGACAGCGCGCCCATCTCCCCGGTCGCAGCAATCAACCCGGCATAGACCAGCGCGAAGACCCCCAGGCTGAGCAGCGTGTAGCGCAGCGCCTGCCGCCAGCGCCGCGCCCGCCACACCGCCGGAAGCAGGATCAGTGGCACAAACTTGGCCAGCCCGCCGGCAGCGATGGCCAGCGCTGAACGATCATCACACCCGATTAGCAGCCACCACAGGCCGAGCAGTAGCGAAAAGACCACGATGGCTTCGAAATTCCACCAGATGAAGACGGCCGGGGCCAGCAGCGCAGCGTAGACCCAGGCCAGCGCCAACCCGGTTTCACGCCCGTGCAGGCGGCTGCCGAGGCGGTTGAGCAGGATCAGGTTGCCGGTATCGAAGGCTAGCAGGATCAGGCCCAGCGCACTGGCGAACGCGGTGTAGGACGGCTCGCCGGCGGCCAGCAAGCGGTACAGACTGACGTAAAGCCAGGGCCACAGCGGCGGGAATTCGCTCCAGTAGTCACGGTAGGGGTACAACCCATTGTCGCTGAGCTGCGCCAGTGCATAGAAGTAGGCCATGTCCCCACCGGCAGTTATACCGCGCTCTACGCCCTCCACCACCAGCGGTTGGTAGACGATCAGCAGCAACCGCATTCCGATGAACAGGTAGAGCAGCAGGCGGAAGTCGCTCAGCAGGGCTGGAAGGGCAGGGATGTTCTTCTCGCTGCTCATCCATCTGCCTCCCGTACGAAGATGGCCGCTATGCCATCCTCGTAGTCCAGCTGCCAGCCCGGTTCCTCCCGCAGGGCGTTCGCCAGCAGGCTATGAGCTTCGATCACGACAAAGCTGATGTTGTGGCTGTCCAGGGCGGCGCGCCAACCATCCTGCAGCAGCGTGGTCTCCAGGTACTCACGGAGGAAAGCATCGCCGTACAGGTCGGTGCGGCCATCCACGTAAACCGGGTAGTCCGGGGCTGCGAACATCAGGTAGCCGCCCCAGTTGTAGCTGTTGAACATCAGTCCTTCTGGCCGGGTGGCGTTAATGTGCTCGGCGGCGCGCGCCGGCAGGATGGCGTTCTGAGCCTCACGGATCATGGTCGGATTGAGCGCATAGGCGATCTTACCGGCCACGCCCAGCGCGATCAGCGTCAGCAGCAGCCAGTTCAGGCGGGCCATCGCCGGCGTCGCCCGCTCCGATAGCCTGATCCGCCAGCCGTGATCGGCCAGCCAGACATCGGCATGGCGGGCCAGGACCGGCGTGGCGACGACAGCGAACAGGGCGATATTCCGCCCCGCCAGCAGGGCCATGAAGCCCGTCCCGCTGATCAACGCCAGGTCTGTCCAGTCAAGACGTTCGCTGCTCAGACCGCTAAAGCCCAGGGCGCCAACCAGCAGCCAGATGAAAGGCCACGTTTGCCGCTGATGGAAGTCCGGCGCGGCCCATTCCTGGATGAAGTCCTGCAGTACACCGATATTGACTGTTGCGAAGGGTAATTTGAGCAGGTCCAGCCCAAAGGGGTTGATCACCAGCGCTGCGACTGAGATCAGGCCGATCACGACCAGCCGCCCGATTCCGCGCCAGCCCAGCACTGTTTCTGTCCGGGGGCCGAATAGATTGCCCGCGATCTCTCCGGCTATGAAACCGGCCAGCAGGATGAACGCCGCTACAAAGCCGGCGTGCATGTTCCCCCAGATGAGCACGATGACCGGGATCAGCCACAGCCGGTCAACGCGCTTCCACTTGTAGAGCCATAGCAGATAGTAGACAACCGCGCTGAAGAAGAAGGTAAACATCTGGGGTCGTGGCGACCAGAAGACTGCCGCTGTTGCCGCGCCGAGCACAATTGCCAGCGCCCGGATGTACACACTGCCAGGGCTGGCCACATAGACAAACGCCATTCCTCCGGTTGCCAGTAAGCCGCAAAGTAAGGCCAGCCCGGCGCTGCCACCTTCGCCAGCGCCGAACAGCCGGTAGACAAGATACAACACGTTCTGCGAGGCCCAGCTGTGATTGATCCAGGGCGCGCCTGCCCGGGTGTGGGAGAACAGATCAACGCGCACTACCGTTTGATGCTGAACCTGGTATTCCCCACTGCGGAGATGCCACCAGAGATCGGTGTCCACCGGGGTCCGGACGGCCATGGCCAGTAGAAGCAGGAACAGGATCGCTGTTGTCAGGCGTCGTACCGTTAGCTGTTGCCACATCGCTTCCCTCGCTCCCTGGTACAACCTGCCCACGCAGTGTAGCACAGGTGGCAAGGCGGGCAACTCCGCTGGCGTTGATGCCCACCGCACCTGTAGACACCGGCCTGAAGCGTATGATAGACTATCAACAGATGTTAGGGCGAGTTGCCGACCAGTGGAGGCCGTTCGATGACCGCGGGACAGACGAGCGTCATCAGGGTGGTCTGCATCGAAGATGAGACCGAGATGATCGACCTCGTCCAGCTTATCCTGAGCCGGAGAGGGATGGAGGTCATTGGAGCGGAAGGTGGTCGAGCAGGGTTGGAAACGGTCAAACGGGTTCGCCCGGATGTGGTTCTTCTTGACCTGATGATGCCGGATATGGACGGCTGGGAGGTCTACCAGCGCATGAAGGCCGATCCGGAGGTTGCCCATATCCCGGTGATTGTTGTAACAGCCAAATCTCAGAGCATCGACAAAGTGCTGGGGCTGCACATCGCCAAAGTGGACGATTACATCACCAAACCGTTTGGGCCAGCGGAACTGGTCAGCAGTATCGAACGTGTGCTGCAGGGCAAGAAAGCGGCGCTAAAGCGCCCCTGAGTTGCTGGCGGTACCGAGTCTTCTCGGGCCAGTTGGCTGGGGAGAAGGCGCTCCTGAGGGAGCGTTTTTCATTTTCGCTGGCGGCGCTGTCATGCTACTATCGTGAGCGTAGCAGCTACCACCGTAGTTGGGATTCCGGCCCGTACCGCGCTTGTTGAGATTTGCTTTTGATCATGGGGGAGTGGATCATGACTTTTCGACGCCTGATCCCGGTCGCGTTGATTCTGGCTCTGGGGGTGGGCAGCTGGCCGCCAGCCTGGACGGCAGTCGCCGCCCCGGTGGCGCAGACCAACCTGCTGGTCAACCCAGGTTTTGAGGATCCTTTCGTGCCGTTCGGCGGGGATACCACGCGTCTGGTAGCCAACGGCTGGTCGGCATGGCACGTTCCCCAACGGGAGGGCGATGAAGGCTTCCGCAACCTCAAGCCGGAATACCAGCCTGCCAGCGCCAGCAATCCTGACCGCATCCTGCAGGGCAACAACGCCCAGGAGTACTTCAGCTTTTTTGCCACCCACACTGGCGGAGTCTACCAGCAGGTGTTGGTTCCGCTGGGATCGGATGTGCAGTTCAGTGTTTTTGTCTATGTCTGGTCTTCTGCCGGTGATGATGCCAATACCAGCGAGAACCCGGGCCGCGTTCAGGTGCAGGTTGGGATCGATCCGAATGGCGGCACGGATGGGGAGAGCGAGCGCATTCTGTGGTCACTGCCGCTGGAATTCTATGATGAGTACCGGCAGGTCTCGGTCAGGGCGGAAAATGTCAGCGATCGCATCACCGTCTTTGTCCGGACGACCTTTGATCTGCCCCGGAAGAACAACAACGTGTACCTGGATAACGCGGCTCTGATCATCACCCAGAGCGCGGAACCTACTTTGACTTCAACCGCGGTTCCTACCAGCACCCCAACAGCTACACCGACCACGGCTGCCGGGCCGACCAGCACCCCTGCTGCTCCCGGCATCGCCACGCCCACCCAGGAGGTGGATGAGACGGTTCCACCATCGGCTACGCCGATCGCGTCAGCTACGCCGACTCCGCCTTCCACCGAGTTTCCGTACCAGATTGTCTACAGGGTGGTGGCAGGAGATACCGTTGGTGCTCTGGCCCTCCGCTTCGGCAGCAGCGTGGAAGCGATCATCCGGGCCAACGGCCTCAACTCGGAAGCGCTGATCTACGTAGATCAGGAACTGATCATCCCCGTTCGGGAGCAACCGGTGCCGACGGCCACGCCGACGCTCAGCCTGACTTCGATCGGGATCATCCCAACGGCGACGCCGGTGGGCATCCTGCCGACGCCAACGCCGATCCCCACTACTGGCTCCAGCACGCCGGTGATGACCTATGTTGTGGTGGCCGGGGATAACCTCACCCGGATTGCCGCGCGGTTCAACACAACTGTGGCAACGCTGGTGCAGCTCAACGGTATCGTTAACCCCAACCTGATCAAGGTCGGCCAGCAACTGCGTGTCCCAGGTGTTGTGCCAGCGACACCTGTCCCACCGGCGCAACCGCCACGGCCAGCGACTCATGTTGTCCAGCGTGGGGAGAATCTATATCGCATCTCCCTGCGCTATGGCGTTCGTCTGGATCAGCTGGCGCGGGTGAACGGGATCACCAATGTCAACCGCATCTATGTTGGTCAGGTGCTGGTTCTGCCATGACCGGCCGGCTCCCTGAGTGGCGTGTTCTGCGCAAGGAGGATGGCACCATCCTCCTTGCGCGGGTCAGATGGTGCGCCAGCTTCTGGTGCAAGTTTCGGGGTCTGATGTTCCGCCGGACGCTGCCGGAAGACGAGGGACTGCTGTTTGTGTACGATCGGGAAAGCCGGACGGAAACCAGCATTCACATGTTCTTCATGCGCTTTCCCATCGCGATAGTCTGGCTGAATGGGGAAGGAATCGTGGTGGATATGGTGCTGGCGAAGCCCTGGCGACCATTCTATGCGCCGCGCCAGCCAGCCCGTTACTTTGTTGAGGCATCCCCGTCCCTGCTGGATCGTGTTATGATTGGCGACCGTCTGATTTTCGACGAGGTTATGGAAGCGTGATGGGTCGCCGATTGTTGCTCTGGGTGTGGATTGTGCTCACGTTGAGCATAGCCAGCCCGGCACTGGCCCAGGGAGGCACAGGCCAGACCACCATTCACGTGGTGCAGCGTGGCGAAACCCTGTACCGGATTGCCCTGAACTATGGCACATCGGTCGAGGCTATCGCCCAGACTAACGGCATCTCCGATGTCACGAACATCCAGGTCGGGCAACGCCTGGTGATTCCCAGTGGGCCGGTAAACGCCAGTGTGCGTACTGCCGGTCGCCATATTGTGCAGCCGGGCGAGACACTGGCGCATATCGCCCTGCGCTACGGCACAACCCCTGAGATCCTGGCCGCTCTCAACAATGTGGTCAATCCAGCACGACTATTCGTCGGCCAGACGCTGGACGTTAGCGAGATGGCGCCGGGACATCCCCCCCTGACCCATGGCTATACGGTGGTTGTAGCTCCTGGCGATACGCTGTACCGTCTTGCCCTGCGTTATCATGCTTCGCTGAATGCCATCCTGCGGGCCAATGGGCTGAAGTCGCCTGCCCGCATCTTTCCTGGCCAGCGCCTCTTGATTCCCGGTTCCCCCGATGCTCCGGCGTTGCAGGTGTTGCCGGCGCCGCTGGCTGCGCTGGAACTGGCGCCGCTTCCCATCGAAGTTGGGCGCAGCTTCCGGGTGCGGTTGACTGTTGCGGAAGCGACGACCATTGCCGGGCGCTTTCTCGATCGTGAACTCGTCTTTTTCCCGGAAGCGGATGGCCGGACATACACGGCGTTCTATGGTGTCTATGCGTTCACGCCGCCGGGCAACTATCCCCTGACCCTGACGCTGATAACTTCCAGCGGTGTGACAACGACGTTTTCCACAGAACTGCGGGTGGCCGACGGCGGGTACCAGAGCGAGACGATCACCGTTCCTGACAGCCAGGAAGGGCTTCTCGATCCGGCGGTCAACAGCGCCGAGCATGACTTGATTGCCGCCGTGATGAGCGCTCATACGCCGGAACGTTACTTTGATGGCCCGCTGGGATTGCCCGCTGCTGCCCCGGTAACCTCGTCATTTGGCACCCGCCGTTCCTACAATGGTGGGCCGTACGATCGCTTTCACACCGGCACCGATCTTGGCGGCCCGCCCGGCGCCCCGATCTATGCCGCCGCCGCCGGGCGGGTGGCCTTTGTCGGTACGCTCAACATCTACGGCCTCTTCACTATCATCGATCACGGTCAGGGAGTGTTCACCGCCTATGCGCACCAGACCGAGAGTTACGTCGAAGTCGGCCAGATGGTGGAGGCCGGGCAGCAGATCGGCACGATAGGCAACTCCGGACGCTCGGTTGGTCCGCACCTGCACTGGGAGCTATGGGTCAACGGCGTGGAGACCGACGCTATCCAGTGGACTCGCTTTGATTTCGTGGCCAGTTGAAGCCAGGAGAGGATGCTTTGAACATCGGTCGCTTCCCGCTGAACAGGCTGCTTAATCTGAATCTTCTATTGCTGGCCGGTTTGGTTGCTATTGCCGTGGAATGGCTGGGGCTGTTCGGTGGGGCGCATGGCAATGAGACGCTGGTGTTTGCCGCCTCGGCGTTGGCGATCATCCCGCTGGCAGGGCTGATCGGCCAGGCCACGGAAGCGCTGGCCGGACGGCTGGGGCCGCAGATCAGCGGCCTGCTGAACGCCACGCTGGGCAATGCCGCCGAGTTGATCATCACGATCTTCGCGCTCAGAGCTGGCCTGACCGAGCTGGTCAAGGCTTCGATCGTTGGTTCGATCCTGGGCAATCTGCTGCTCGTTGCGGGCCTCAGCCTGCTGCTGGGAGGGTTGAAGTGCGGGCGTCAGCGTTTCAATCAGCGGCAGGCAGGAATGAACGCTACATTGCTGGTACTGGCCTTCTTGGCGCTGGCAATTCCGTCGCTGTTTGATGCCGCGCTGGTTGAGGTCAATGCGCTGCAATCGGAGTTGCTCTTCAGTGAGGGCGTGGCTGTGATCCTGATTGCGCTGTACGGCCTCAGCCTGTTGTATTCGTTCCGCGATCCTGAGAACCGTACGATGCACCATGGCGGAGTGCAGGTGCCTCAGTGGGGTGTAGGGCAGGCGGCTGGCGTGCTGGCTGCAGCGACACTGGGTATCGTGATCATGAGCGAGTTTCTGGTTGGCTCCGTTGAACCGGTGGTTGAGCAGCTTGGCTGGACGGAGTTCTTTGTCGGTATCATCATTGTACCGATCATCGGCAATGTGGCCGAGCACCTGGTGGCGGTGCAGGTGGCGATGAAAGATCAAATGGACTTGAGTCTCAACATTTCTCTGGGTTCAAGCCTGCAGATCGCGCTATTTGTCGCGCCGGTGCTGGTCTTTGTCAGCCTGCTGTTTCGGAACAAACTCCTGCTGGTATTCAATCCGTATGAGTTGATTGCGCTCTCGGCGGCATCGTTCATCGCGGCTCTGGTGGCACTGGATGGGGAATCAAACTGGCTTGAAGGGGCCATGCTGCTGGCGGTGTATCTGATTCTGGCGCTGGCGTTCTTTGTGCTGCCGGGGGGAATGCCAGCGGCTCTGTAGGTGGGCTGGTGACGGCGGCGAGTTTCCGGTGGTTTGCCCGGTATTCTGGATACTCGGACGCCCTCCGATGCTCTAGGAAGGCGGCTGGTCATCCCTGTCTCACACCTGTTGGCCTGATCGCCTTCGGAAATCAGCCATTGACAGCCCCCCTTGGGAAGAGTATACTTTTCGCCGATGATGCGGGGTAGAGCAGTGGCAGCTCGTCGGGCTCATAACCCGGAGGTCGCAGGTTCGAATCCTGCCCCCGCTACCTGCAAAGCGCCTTTTGGCGCTTTTTTTGTTGGGGCTGCCTTGCGCTATAATCAAGCCAACGACACGTCCGGCAGGCAGGGAAAGTGTCGCTTCAGTGGCCTGTGCCCTGTACATTCCGCCGGGTGTAAGGGTGGTTGGTGTTGTACGGATGGCTTGCGGTTGCCAGGTCGTGCAGTCTGATCGTCTCAACCGCGTGGTTTTCCAGTGAGGGCATCCATGTCAGAACAGCGCATCATGATTGTCGATGATCACGAGGTTGTCCGGCTGGGCCTTCGAGATTTGCTGACGCATAAAGGCGGCTTTGAGGTCGTTGCGGAAGCCCGTACCGCTAAAGAAGCCATCGAGAAAGCGGATATCCACCAGCCCGACGTGATCCTGATGGACATCCGCCTGCCAGGCGCCAGCGGTATTGAGGCCTGTGCAGCCATCAAGCAGAAGCATCCTCAGATCAAGATCATCATGCTCACCTCGTACGAGGAAGATGAGATGCTGTTCTCCGCCCTGCGGGCTGGCGCGGAAACCTACCTGCTGAAACAGATCGATGGTCAAAGCCTGATTCAGGCTATTGAGGCTGTCGGGCGCGATGAGGTGCTCCTCGACCCCAGCGTCACCAAGCGCGTGCTGGACGAAGTCCGCCGGGCCAAACGCCAGGAGGAGGCGGAAGCCTTCGCCGATCTGACCGCTCAGGAGATGCAGGTCCTTAATCTGGTCTCCGAAGGCAAGACCAACCGTGAGATCGCCCAGGCGTTGTTCCTGGGAGAAGGCACTGTGCGCAACTACGTCAGCAACATCCTCAGCAAGTTGAATGTCTCCAACCGGGCTGAGGCAGCCGCATATGCTGTTCAGCACCATCTCAAGGACTATCTCTAGGTCTGCGCCGCGCCATTCCATGGTAGGGGACAAGTAGGGAACAAAAAGCCCGGCCAATGCCGCCGGGCTTTTATTTTCGTCCCCTCATTGCTCAGGCGAATCGGGCGGGCACAGCCGGTAGAGATAATCCCAGGTGTAGATTCCGGCCTGGTGACCGTCATCCCAGTAGAACTTCAGCGCGTAATTCCCTACCTGTTCGACCTGTTCAACCCGATACGATCGTGCGGGTTTGAGCGCCAGGATATCCTGCGGATCGTACTCCCGGCCCATAAAGGCATGGCCGCCCCGGCATTCCGCGCACGGGCAGGCTTCGCGCAGGTGGCTCAACGGATAGTGACACAGCCGTCCATCGCGCCATGTAATTCGCAATTCTCCGGCGGTGCGGTCAAGATCGATCTGAACCGGACGGATCGCCATCAGTTTTTCTGTCCTCTGGCCAGCCGCGCTGCCTGCCCGATCCAGTCCTCCTGACGGATGCGGTCGCCAATGATCCGCAGGCCCTGGGCCTTGAGGCGAGCGGTCAGTTCGTCAGGATTCTGCTGGCTCAACCGGGCAAAGGTTGTCACGCCCAGCCGGGCCAGGCCCTCGGCATAGCGGGGGCCGATGCCGCTAATAAGGGTCAGGTCATCCGGCCTGACGGCCAGACGCTCAACAGCGGACCCCATCCCGGTTGCCGATGGTGGTGGGGAGGCTTCGGCCAGGACTTCCGGGCCGAAAGGCACCGGGATGTTCCGTTCCACCGCCCGTTGGGGAGGCATCACACTCGCTTCCTGCACCTCTTGTTTGCCCTGTAGCAGGCGCCACAACCACCAGCCCAGGATCGTGGCGATGACCGCTCCGGCAATTCCCAGCCCCAGGGCAAGGACAACCCTGCGCCACTTGGCCATAGGTTTATGCCTGTCTCATACGCTGATCTGATTCGAATTGTAAACGGGCAACCATCCGCTGTCAAAGCTGCTTATGTAGCGCAGAGGCATCTGGCTACTCGCATCGTAAACGGAAAAGAGCGAGCCTTCCAGTAAGCCATGACTACTCCCCCCTTAACTGATAATTGCCCCATGGTGAAAGCTCGCGTATACTGTAGTATAAGGCAACCTGTTCTTCGGGAAGAGGCCATATCATGACACTCAATAGCATGGTCACGGGGAGCTACGAGGCGTTCAACCGTTATGCAGCGGGCGCGAGCGTTGTCCTGCTCCACCCGCGCAGCCGCTACCGGTCGGTGCTGATCGCGCGCTTGCTCAACGATCCTGATCTGCAGACGCTGTACTACGCGATGGGGCCGGATGACACCAGCGTCCCGGCTTTCCTGGCCGGGCTTCGGCATGATCTGGCGAGTCAGCACCCAGAATTCGGTCACAACCTGAATCTGGTGGGCGACCAGGCCAGGGGGATGGAGCCATGGCTCGACGCGCTGGCTGCCGACTTAAGCGAGTGGACCAGCGAGCCTTTCCTGTTGATTCTGGATGAATATGATCGTTCTGACAGCGCTGATGATATTCAGCAGTTTGTTGAGCAACTGATTCCCCGGCTTCCTCCCCATGGCAAGATCGTCCTGAACAGCCGTACGCTTCCACGTTTGCCCTGGGTTTCCCTGCTTGCCCGCAATCTGGCCGCGATTCTTGAAGATGAGCATTTGGTCGTCAGTGACTTCTACGATCACCGTCGTCATCCCGACGGAATCCGGCTTGAAGTTACCGCTCTGGGACCCGGGTATGTCTCGCTGGATAATCAGCTGATCACCAGCTGGGAGGGTCACCTGCCCCGTTTGTTATTCTTCTTTGCCCTGGATCGCCCTACCGTCACTCGTTCCGAGATTTGCCAGGCTTTCTGGCCTGATCTGGACGTCGACCAGGCTGTGAACGTCTTCCATGTCACCAAGCGGCGTCTGCACAAGGCCCTGGGCGAAGATGTGCTGGTGCATATCGATGGCTACTACCGTGTCAGTCCGGAACTCACCGTCATCTATGATGTGATCGATTTTGTGGGCGCGTTGGTCAGAGGACGTACCGCCCCTGAGCACGAAAAACCACAGCACTGGCAGGAGGCCATCAATCTCTATCGCGGGCCTTTCCTGCAGGGGCATGACGATCCCTGGATCCTTGCCCGCCGCGCTGACTTCCTGAACGGCTATATGGAAGCCGTGATCCAGATGGCCGAGATGCGTCGTGCAAAGGGGGCTATGGAACATGCCCTGCGGCTGTACCTGCGTGCCCTCCAGGAGGATTCTGGCCGTGAGGATTTGCATCGCCGCGTGATGCAGCTCTACGCGGACATGGGCCGACGCAGCGAGGCAGCTGCCCATTACCAGCGCCTGCAGCGCGAGTTCAAGGCGGCCCGGCGCAAAGTCTCAGCGGAGACGGAGGATCTCTACCGCTCCATCATGTCCTGATTTCAGGTCGGGAGTCACAGCAAAAAACGCCCTCGCAGGAAGGGCGTTTTTTGTTTTCTGGCGCCCCCTGAAGGACTCGAACCCTCGGCCAACTGCTTAGAAGGCAGCTGCTCTATCCGCTGAGCTAAGGGGGCGGATGTGTGTTGTGTATTGTAGGTTCCGCCATCAGGGCCGTCAAGCATCAATTCAGGCTAGCCCAGATAGGGACGGATTCCCTTGTACACCTGGGCACCGGTTAGCGTCCGCAGAATTGTCATGGCCGGGCGATTGATCCGGGCTGCCAGTTCAATCGGCGTCAGGGGATAGTTGTTGTTGGTCAGAAACACGCGGAAGACCGCATCGACCAGCGAGACAGGCGGCAGGAAATAGGCAGGGTCTTTGGCCGCCTCCTGCAAGGCCATGCGCAGGGCGTCAACGCGGTGGACTTCGGCAGTCTCCGGGTCGATCCAGTCAGACTCGGTGTCGCCCGAATGCTGCATGAAGTACTCGCGTTGTTCGGGGGGCAGCTGGTCGATCATATTCATGCGCAAGTCCTGGCCGGAACGCTCCCACCATTCATAGTCGATGTGGAATCGTGTTTCAAGGGTTGGTCTGACGCGCTGACTGGCAATACTCCCGGCAGTCATCGATCGTTCCTTCGGTCAGTGAGACATCCGTTACGTAAGCAGGACCCGGTCAGGCGCCCCGTTCATAGCGCCAGTAGTGCCCACCCACATGCTTAAATTCCGGCTGGGCCTCCAGCGCGGCCAGAATCGGCCCCGGCGGGCACCGCCGCACCACATTGACGGCGCTGTACAGGGTCTTGGCATGCACAGCAGCCTGGGGATTCAGGCGGGCAAGCTCTGGCAGAATATCCCGGACGATCTCGATCAGACTGCGCTTTTGATCGCGCACCGTTCGCCAGACGGCGTCGATGCCTTCCAGATCGTCGGCACCCAGCACCATGAGGGGGTCGTAATTCGCCCCGATAAGCCGACGCTGGTTGACAAAACCCAGTCGTCCGCCGCGCGGCTCGATCAGGACAATCCATTCTGTGCGAGGCCGATATCCGTCAAAACTCACCTCAAAACGCCCGGCTTGCCCTGTCGTCCGTACCTGGAGCACCGCGCCAACCGGCAGCTTGTGCTTGCGATAGAAACGCTCCAGGCCACAGACATAGCGACCGGCGCGCACCACCCAGCCTGTATACTCATCACCGGTTGCGCCATCGACCAGGGTGATCAGGATGCGCTCGGCTTCGTAAGCCGTCGGCAACATCGCCGACAGCCCCGCTGTGAGCGGCAGTGTACCACAACGGCGATGCGGATAGTTCAGCACAATCGTAACCCGATCAACTGGCCCCGTGACCTCCGGCAGTGCTGAATGTTCATCCCCGATCTCGGCTTCCAGTGCCAGATCATCCGGTGTAAGCAGGCTGCGATCATACGGGATGCGCTCGTAGACCAGGCGCTCCGGCGTGCGCTGTACTTCCTCCGGCTCCAGCCGCCGCAGGTACCAGCGCACCAGGCCCGCCGCTCCGACTTCGTCAAACCGGTTGTCGTTGTACAGCGCGCAGTTCAGCGCGAATGCCTGCAGACGAGGATTGATCTCCGCTGGCAGATCGAGAATGGCCAGAATCTCCTCCGGTGAGAGCGGCCCGCCACCATTCATATCCAGCAGGGCTTCCGCCAGGTTGGTATGTCCCTTGTCGATGGTCGGCAGCAGGGACTTCAGGAACCATAATCCGCCGGCGTAAGCCACATCATCGATGACGCTCAGCCGCTCCTCAAGTTCCCTGGCCAGGGTGTCGCCATAGGTCTGTTCCAGTGGCTCGATCTCGACCGGCTCCAGCAGTTGATCCAGGGGCGTCCCGCCATTATTCAGGTCAAGCGCATGGGGGGCCTTCAGTTCGCTGGCAAATTCGCGCCGCAGGCCACCCGGAAACTCAACCTGGATCACGGTAAAGTCCCCATATTCCGGATTTGTTCCAGGGCGTGTCCCGACGACTTTGCCCAGCGCAAATCCCAGTGCCGGGAAGACCAGCTTCTGCCCGATCTCGTAGTGCGCCTTCGGCTGAAAGAGCGTACCTTCCCTCAGATGTCTGCGCCAGGTATCTTCTTCCTGTCTAACACGGTGCTCGATCAGCAGGTGAACCATGCGCCGGATGTCCAGCGGCATTTCCTCCTCGAGCATGACACTGAAGAGATGTTCAATGTCGTCATCCGTGATCTGCAGCGATTGACTCCAGTATTCTGGCGTAAGGATCTGGCGCCTGAGCAACGCTGATGCCTCCAGCTAACCTGACCTGAGAATTCAGGCGGATGCAAAACGACTATAGTATAACATCCGATCCGGTGTCGGCCAAGCGTCATACGCGAGGTACGCTCATGGAAAACCTGTCGGAGACTCGGTCTGGCATACCTGGCAGGGTGGTCTAACTGGTGATTCAGCCCTTGCCAAACAGCCTGCCGGTGTGTATACTGACAGGCACATCAGGGGCGTTGGCTCAGCTGGTTAGAGCACTCGGTTGACATCCGAGAGGTCAGAAGTTCGAGTCTTCTACGCCCCACACATTGGACCGCCGGCAAATCGGGCGGTCTTTTTGTTGTGCCTGGCTAAAGCACGCGGCATGGTTGCCGCGGCGAGCCGTACGGCTCTGCACCTCCATGACCGAGTGTATGGCCCCTGTCTGTTCGACCAGGGGCCATGTCCTGTCGGTGGTCATCGCTCTCGCGGTGGAGGTTCTGACTCCTCACAGCAGCTCTGAAGTCATTCCTCGATGATCTCAACCGAATAGAGACGATCGCCGGCGATCGGATCACGCATGGGATCGCGCAGCCGCAGCCGCATCACCACTTCATTGAATCCCTCGATCACCTGGCCGAAGACGGCATGCTTGCCATCCAGCCAGGGCGTTGCCACATGGGTAATGAAAAACTGACTGCCGTTGGTGTTCGGCCCGGCGTTGGCCATGCTCAGGATGCCGGGGCCATCGTGCTTGAGCTTGAGGGCGCCCGGTTCGTCATCAAAGCGGTAACCGGGGGTGCCGGTGCCCGTTCCCAGCGGGCAGCCTCCCTGAGCCATGAAGTCCTTAATCACCCGGTGAAACGTGGTATTGTCGTAGAATCCTTCACGGGCCAGAAAGACAAAGTTGTTGACTGTTCTGGGCGCTTTATCCGCAAAAAGGTTTACTTTGAAGTCGCCTTTTTCGGTATGGAAGATCGCCGTGTACTTGCGCTGGGGATCAATGATCATGGGTGGCGGCGCGTTATAGGTCTTGGCCATGCAGGGTCTCCTTCAAGAATTGAGAAGCGATACAGGGATATTGTACCGCTCCTGGACGGCCACCGCCGCTGTGGTGCGATCACGCCGGCTGGCCCGGCGAACGCGAACACAGCGCGTTTGACCGCCCTCCGCCGGCGGATTACAATCGCCCGTGTGTTTGCCATACCGGGCAGGGAGGGATTTACGGTGGCCAGAGGACTCTACTTTGAGGAACTTGAGGCGGGCTGGTCGGTTTCCACCAAGGGCCGGACGATAACCGAAACCGATGTGGTGAGCTTTGCCGGACTCACGGGGGACTACAATCCGCTCCACACTGACGCAGAATTCGCACGGCAGACCGAGTTCGGGCAGCGAATTGCGCATGGCGCCCTGGTTCTGAGTATTGCCATCGGGCTGACATACCAGGCCGGCTTCATGGAAGAGACGGTGATGGCGTTTCTGAGCCTGGAATGGAAATACAGTGCCCCGGTCTTTATCGGCGATACGATTCACTGCGAGGTCAAGATCATCGACCTGAAGCCTATGCCCCGTCTGGGCGGCGGCAAGGTGACGCTGAGTGTCAGGATCGTCAAGCAGGATGGAACGGTTGTCCAGCGGGGTGAGTGGGTCGTGCTGGTTCGCAGCCGGCCACAGGAAACCGCTACTCCGGCCTGATACGGTTGTCTTTCGTCATTAGTTGGTTAGAGTCGCGTTAGAACAGGGGCGAATTCCTTTGTGTTTTGCCTGAATTGAGAATACAGTGAGAGTAGCTGTGCGGTTACGTTTTGTCCCGGATTGACAGGTCAGCATGAAGCCGTCTGTGAAATGGGCCGTTGTGCCGGTTCTGGCCTTCCTGATACTGGCCGCCGGATGCGCCGACAACAGTATTCCGGTTACGCTGACGGCTCAGGCAGGTATGCTTGCTGTCCAGGCCGATGACCTGGCAGCGGCTCAGCGCTGGGCAGGCGAAGCGCGTGTGACATTGACGGCCTGGCCGCTTAATGCGGCAGCCAGTGCTACTGCGCTAACCGGTGCGGATGCCACCGCCCAGGCGTTGGCCGTTCAGGGAGCGGCTACGGAGGCCGCGGCGAGTGTACGAGCTGTCGATGCGACACTCCGCGCCAACGAGCTTGCCGCTCTGGAAGCAGTGGCAGCGACTGATCTGGCCGTCCAGGTTGCCACGCTGGACGCGCGTGGTTACGAACTGGCGACGGCAGTGGCCCAGCGGGAGGTTGTCGCGGCGACCGCTACCGGTGCGGCGCGTATCGCTGCGACGGAAATCAGCGGCTGGCAACTGGCCGGCACGCTGGCGGCTCAGGGATATGCAAACCAGGTGAGCGTGTGGGCGGGCACAGTGACCGCCCAGGCGCAGAATCTGGCAGAGCTGCAGGCTCTTCAGCGCAACACGATCGCGACGGCAACCGCTGCTGCTGAGGTTGCACTGGCCCGTATTGCGACTGTTGCAGCGGGGGCGTGGGGCACAGAGCAGGCGGCGGCCACGGCTGTGGCCAGGATGGAGGAAGCGCTGAGGGGCCAGATGACCACTTCAGCGGCAGACCTGGCGACTGCGCTCGCTGCTCAGGATGTGTTGGAGAGTCAGGCCACGCAGGCGGCGGTGACCGCCGTGGCCCGACTGGAAGCCGAGCGTGCGGCTAACGCAACCGCACAGGTAGCTCAGGCGGCGACTGCGGCATCCGGCTATGAGGCGCTGGCATTGCGCGCTACGCTGGCTTCCAGGTCTGCCGGGGCAACCGTGCGTCATGTGGAGGTGCAGGCTACGCTTGGCGCTCAACAGGCAGCGGAGCAGATTGGACGCCTGGAATCCACCATCGCCGCGCAACAGGCATTACTGGCTACCCTGACGCGACCCACAGCTACCCCGACGGCGACCGCTAGCCCGACGGCAACTCCCAGCCTGACGCCTTCCGCAACGGCGACACCGTCACCAACAGCGACGCCTTCAGCGACAGCAACTCCAACGGCAACGGCCTCGCCCACCCTGACGCCCTCAATGACGCCTTCCCTGACGTTGACCCCAACGGCCACGTTGACTTCCAGCCCGACGTCTACCGCAACAGCGACCCGCACGGCCACACCAACGGCGACGCCTTCCCCAACCAGGACAGCCTCGCCGACGCCGACGCTGACTCCATCTGCCACCGCCACGGTGACTGCTACCGCCTCGCCCACTGCGACACCAACTCCGACGGCGACCCTGACCCCTACCGCCACAGCCACACCGACCGCCACGCCAACCCCCATTCTTTGCTGGGTGTTTGTGGAGAATCCGGATGGGGTGAACATGCGCCTTAACCCGGCCCTCAACGCACCGGTATTGCTGGCAGTGCCCCGCCGGACGGTGATGACTGTGCTGGACATCAGGCGTGGTGCTGATGGTCTGGTATGGTATTACGTGCGGGTGTGGTTTGATGGCCGCGTTTTTCGCGATGGGTGGGTGCTACGCGATGTGGTTGTCGAGATTACAACCTGCCCAGCCGGGTGAACGGGAGAGGTAGGGGGGCCTCCACGGCGAGAGGCCCCTTTTTGTTGTTCGCCGTTCTGGTGAGCGATTCAGCGGCGACCGATGAGCATTGTGCTGAAGTTGAAGGCCCAGGGTGCCAACCGGGCCAGCGCGTTTCCCAATCTGTCGGCCAGGGGGGAGGTTCGGTAGTAACCCGGGGCGCGGAACGGGCCGCCCAGTCCCCATAGAGTGAAAGCATGGCTGGTGGGTGTGACCTCCAGGATGGTGAAGCCAGCAGCTTCTGCCTCGCGGATCAGGTCGTGCTGCGTATAGGTGCTTTCGTAGAATTCTTCCTGATTCAGGCGGCTGGCGCCCTGCAACCGACGGCGGAGCTGGCTGAGCTTCCAGATCACATTGGGGTAGGGGATGGTCAGCACCAGAATTCCGCCGGGCCTGAGCACACGGGCAGCTTCCTTCAGGGCTGGCCCCATGCCGTGGGCAAAGTGTTCCAGCACGCCGAATGACAGGTAGCCCGCCAGGGAGGCGGAGGCATAGGGCAGGGCGTGAACGTCACCGGCACAGAGGGTCAGGGTGGGGTCATAGGCGCGCGCTTTGTGCAGGGCGTTGACTGCATAATCCAGGCCGATCACACGATACCCCCGCTCGCGGAGGTAGATCACGACGGCGGATAGCCCGCAGCCAGCCTCCAGGATGATGCCATCCCGATCCAGGTAGCGCATGTAACGGGCAATCGTCTCCCTGGCACGGCCATAGCGCAGCGTCTCAAGTTCTACTTCGACGCTGGCGCCCTCCCAGATTTCTTCCCATGTCTGGCGGGTGGTATCGTAGAGTTCGGTCATGGGTCTCGCTTTTGAAGGCAGCCAGACAGGCTGCCAGAGTGATCAGGGACAGAGAAAGTACAGTAATTGTACCCGCGGATTGGCCGGTTGCACGGCTGAAAGTTGCCCTGCGGCGGCAGTAGCGGGCTTTTTCCGGAAGGAGCCGATCTGCTATACTGCGCATAGCTGTAAACATGATGCGCCTTTTCCACCTCTGGATCAGGACCCATGCCCATGGTTACCCCGCCTGAAGCACCGATTCATGAGTCGAAGTATCTGCCGGTTGCTCCCCCACAGCGGATAGTTGGTCGCGAGCGCGAGCTGGGCCAGACATTTGCCCAGGTTCGGGCGGGCGCGCCTGTGCTTCTTTATGGCCCGCCGGGGATCGGCAAATCGGCGCTGGCTGCTACCCTTGCGGCAGCGTTTACCAGCTTTCCGGCGGGCGTCCTATGGTGGAGGGTTCGAGAGGAGACGCTCGATCGACTCGTGGCGCGTCTTGGTCGTGCCTTTGGCGATCGGGATATCGCTGACAGCGCCAATCCGCTCGCGCTCGTTGACCGTGCGGCACGGGTACTTCAGGAACGGGGCAGGCCGTTGATCGTGCTGGACGGTCCGCTCCCTCAGGAAGTGGCCCGCGATTTTGTGCGCCGGGTGGCTGCCGGTGTGCCGCTGATCTGGACGGTAGAAGAGAGTGCCTCCGGCCCATGGATTCCCTTCCAGGTGGACAGGCTGAGTGAGGCGGATGCAATCCGGGTGTTGACGCAGGCGGCGCAACAGGAAGCCCTGGAGGACGCAGGCGATCTCTGCCGCACGCTGGATAGGGTACCGTTAGCCCTGGTGCTGGCCGGGCGCCATGTGGCTGTGAGCAAGCAGAAGACCGCCGATCTGCTGGGTATGCTGGATCGGGCGGCTTCCGATCCCATTCACAAAGTGCTGGCTGCGATCTACCGCCAGTTACCTGAGGCGTTGCGCGGGATCATTCTGACCCTCGGGGCAACGCCGGGCGGCGGCGGTTCGTTGTGGTTGCTGGAACGGTTGCAGCCCGCCCCGGCGAGTGCATTTGCGTCAGTCATGGAGTCGCTGGCGGCGCGTGGCCTTATTCATCGTCTGCCTTCTCCGGCTGGGCGCTACGAACTGCATGAGGCCGTGGTTCGTTTTGCGCGGGATATTCTGCAGCGGGCCGGGCATCTGGAGACTGTGCAGGCCCATGTTGAGGCAGCGCTCCTGGCCCATGCGGAGGCCAACCGGCGGGATGACCCCGAAGCGCAGGGCCGTCTGCTGGCGGAGATGCCCAACCTGCTGGCGCTGGCAGATACGGCCGGGCAACGCGGCGACGAGGAAGTCCTGGCCCGTTTGCTCGATGTGCTGGAAGCCGCCTTCGGCAGCGCAGGGATTTACGGCTACGAGATCTATAGCCTGCATGGTCGGCTGGGCCAGTTGCAGGTGGTGGAGGAAGCCGCTGAGGCGCAGCCTGAACCACCCGCGCATGGGCATCCGGTGGAAAGTCCGGCTGAGGAGGTGGCGGTTGCGCTTGCGGCGCCAGCCGAACCGGCGGCCAGCAGCGAACCGGAAGCCGCTTTCTATGATCAGGGGGCGTGGGAGCCTTCGGATGTTGCGGAAGCTCCGCTGTTGGAGTCGGCTGAGCCGGTGGGGGAAGGCATGGTTCCGCCGGAGATCGTGGTGGAGCCCGTGTTGGGCACCGAAGAGGAAGCGGCCAGTTACGGCGAGGCCACGGTCCACCGCGGTGAAGTGTCGCTTGAAGGACTGCTGCAGGCCTGTGAGACGGCCCGCCGGGCTGGCGATGACCGGGAACTGCTCAACCTGCTGATGTCTGTTGGCCGGACATGGGAAGAGGCCGGTCTGGCGGAGCGGGCGGTGGAGAGCTATCGGGAAGCGCTGTTGGTGGCGGAACGCCTGGCCGATGCGGAAAGCGGCCTGCAATCGCTGGAGGCGCTGGCCCGGCTGAGTCTGGAGATCGGGAACCTGGAAGATGCCGTGACCTATGCCGCCCGCGCAGAAAATGCGCTGCGATTGCGCGATGATCCGGGTCGTCTGGGCTATGTGCTGGCGCTCCTGGGGGATATCCGGCTGGAACTGGGCAGCCTGAACGAAGCCGCTGACGCCTACGCAAGTGCAATCGGGCGGTTGCGGGCCGCAGGTGACCAGGTCAGTCTGGGCGTGGTGCAGACCAAGCTGGGCGCAACGTACATGGATCGCGGGGAGTACGGTCGCGCCGTCAATATGTTGAATGAAGCGCTGCTGATCTTTGAACAGACCGGCAAAGAGGAATACCAGGAACGCGTGCTGGGCATCCTGGGCATGGCTTACGGGCACCTGGGCGAATGGCGGCAGGCTGAGCAGCGTCACCTGCAAGCGCTGCAAATGGCGCGGCGACTGGGCAATGTGGAGGAGCAGGAACGCCAGCTGGCTAACCTGGGGTATACCGCGCAGGCCCGGGAAGACCGCGATGCCATGGTACGCTACTACGCTTCGGCGCTCGATCTGGCCTACCAGACAGGCCGAACAGACTGGCAGGTTCGTTATCTGGATGTGCTGGGGCGCCTGCTGATGGATGATGTCTCATATGTGGCGCTGGCCGTCGCCCTGTTGCAGGAGGCCCAGACGCTGGATGGCGATCCGGAGCGCGACCGCTGGCTCAACCGCGCTCAGAAGCGCCTGCAGCGGTTGCGGCAATCGGCGGTCGCCCAGGCGCCGGTGCCGATGAGCATCGCCAGCTGGGCAGCTGCTGAGTCCATTCTGGCGGACGACAGTCTTTGATGCCTGCTCCTGGGGTGCTGGCTTACTGGCGATCAGGGAACGGTATCGGAACTGGCCGGAGAAGTGTGTCCGGCTTCTGCATCGGGGGCCTCACGCAGCAATGCCACTGCATGGGGCAGGACAGGCCGGATCACGGCCAGATTTTCCTGCACAGCGCGGGGACTGCCCGGCAGGTTGATGATCAGCGTGCGCCCGCGCAGGCCACAGACGCCGCGGCTGAGCATTGCATGTGGCGTGCGCTGCAGGCCGGCAGCGCGCATAGCCTCGGCCAGACCGGGCGCTTCCCGGTCGATCACGCTGCGCGTGGCTTCCGGCGTGACATCGCGCGGGGCAAAGCCGGTCCCACCGGTGGTAAAGATCACGTCCAGATCATCGTGGTCGCTCCACGCGATCAGGCAGGCGCTGATCGCGTCGCGCTCGTCCGGCACAATGCCGGAGCGCACGATCTGGCACCCAGGGAGGGATTCAGCCAGCAGGGTGGCAAGCAAGGGGCCGCTGCTATCCGCTCGTTCACCGCTGGCGCTACGATCGCTGACGGTCAGGATGCCGATCCGCATGGTCTGGATGCTCCTTCAGCGCTGGCCACTGGCAATCAGCGGGGTCTGCCGTTCAGGCAGGCCCCGCTGTCAGCGGCTGGGTGGTAGCGTTAATCTTCCTCTTCGATGAAGGCCTGCCAGGGACCGTGCATCCCGTCCTCCGTAACGCCGTAAAACACCCGTAGCCCTTCCGGTGTCCGGTACACCAGGTCGTAGCGGACGGTCTCGCCGCGTTTGTGGCGTTTGATCAGCCCGTAGTTATTGCGCCATGTCACTTTGGACGGATCGACCGGGTTCTTCTCTTTCTCAGTGATCGCGTAGTGCCACAGGCGGCGGGCGGAAGAGCGAGTGACATTGTTGACAATGTTGCCGTTCCGCAGGTCGCGCATCACGTGGTAAAGCTTGCCCTTACGCTGCTCCGAGCCGATGATCTCCACGCCGGTCTTGGGCGCTTCATTGTCCAGGGTTTCCGCCGGGGCAGGGGGCTGTTCGGCCTCGATCGGCTCCGGTTCGGAGGTGCCGGTCGGTGCAGGGGCCGGTGAGGCGGCCTGCTGAGCGATCTGGCTACCCTGCACCAGGCGGACGATTTCATCGCGCACAGCCAGCGTTGTCTCCGCTTCATCGCGGACATAGATCTTGTTGTCGTCGATGGCATATGGCGGGTCATCGCCGCGGGGAACCTGGATGCGGATGATGGTCTTGCCCTGGGTCTGCTGATCGTCGATCTCGACGTTCAGCGGCGGCGTCAGACGCTGCTCAAGCTCAGCGTTGATCATTTCGATGGTCTTGGCGACCTGCTGGACACCGGTTGGCGGCTGGGTGGGGTCGGGGCTGACGCCGATGTAGATCGTCCCGCCATTGGTATTGGCCATTGCGCAGACATCAGCGACGATCTCATACAGCATTCCACCGCGCCGGGTCGCTTTATCGTAGAATGCCTGGACGATGCTGGGGCCTTGCTCCCTTGCAGCCTGGATAAAGTCAAAAGGCTTGCGGTTGACGGCGTAAGGACGGGTGCGAGCGAAATCGTTGCCCTCGAACATCTCCCGCAGGGCTTCAAATGTTCGGTCGGATAGCAACACTTCGGTCACGCGGTCACCCACACCGAGGTTCTGATTGCGTCCGCTGCCTGTTTCGGCATTGATCCGGTGAGCATCCGACCCCTGGATACAGCGCATCCGGCGCGGGTATTCCGGCTTGCTGCCGTCGAAGAAATGCTGGGTTGTGCCCCTGCCCCGACGTTCCAGGTCAGTCACTTCCAGGGCATGCAGGTGGGGATCCTGCGTGTAGGCGATCTTGGTCTGCCCGCCGAAGTCAAAGCCGCGCATGGCTACACCGTGACTCGAATTGGCATGGGCGGCAATGACGATGCCCCCTGCCGCATGGATGACACGGTAGGCAGTCAATACATCGGCGGAAGCGCCTACGACCGATGAGCCGTTGTCCAGCGTGTCCGGTGGCACGTTGAGGCTCAGCAGGATGTGCTCCAGTTCGCGCGTGGTGGTGGTAGGCGAAAAGATGCCCAAAATATGAAAGCCAAAGGTCGCCGTGAACTCAAAGCCCGGCAGGATCAGGATCTTCTCCATCAGGCGGCGATATTCGCTCAGGCGACGCAGTTCCTCCGGCGTGGCCCGTTTGAGGGTTTCCAGGAAGGTGAGCTTTTCGATCTCGTCTATCATCGCCCGGTAACCGCTGACCGTGTTGTGGTCAGTGAAGGCGATGATGTCCAGGTTGCGGGCTTCAGCTTTACGCAGGATGTCGAGGTAGGAAACCCCGACATCCTGATAGTCCGCTGACGCGGGGGTATGAATATGCAGGTCCATGCGGAACCACTGCATCTTGTTGGATTTCTTTCTTGCGGCCACGAGGCCCTCTCCATCTTTCTTGTAGTTTCATGTCAATGATTGCGCCAGCCTGAAGGGCTGGATCAGAGCAGGTTTTGCAGGATACTGGCCAGATTTGCTGGTTCGAGCGGTTTGATCAGGAAGAGGGAAGCTCCTGCCTCTGCTGCTTCCTGTTCCACATTCATCCCGGAGGCGACGACGATCGGCGTTGTCGAAAACTCCGGATCCTGCCGCAGGGTACGGACGACCTGGGGGCCGTCAATGTCAGCCAGGTGGTAGTCGATCAGGAAGATATCCGGGTGCTCCTCGTGAGCGCGGGCCAACACCTCTTTACCCCGCCCAACCAGGCATACATCGAACCCGTCCATGCTGAGCAGAGTCTGGAGCAGCATGGCGGTTGTCCGGTCGTCGTCGACGATCATGATCTTAGGCAAAGCACCTTCTCCTGTTCTTTAACACCTGGGAACAGGCGTACCGGAGAACCTGTGGTGCATACGGTGCCTCTCACGTTGGCTCGGCCTCCGCTTCAGGGCTGACTTCGGGGAGCAAAGCCGCCTCCAGTACCTCGTCGATTGTCCCGACGAGGATGAAATTCAGCGACTGGCGCACGCTCTCCGGTAGTTCTTCCAGATCCTGCTCGTTGCGCCGCGGGAGGATGACGGTATCCAGCCGGCTGCGGTGGGCGGCCAATACCTTGGCTTTGATACCCCCGACCGGCAATACCTTGCCACGCAGGGTGATCTCGCCGGTCATGGCGACATTTGAGCGCACCGGCCTGCCCGTGATCAGCGAGGCCAGCGCAGTTGCCATGGTCACGCCCGCGGAGGGGCCATCTTTGGGCACCGCGCCCGCCGGCACGTGCAGGTGGATGTCATGCTCCTCAAAGTACGAGCTGGGGACGCCCAGTTGTTCCGCGCGGGAGCGAATATAGCTGAGCGCGGCATGGGCGCTTTCCTGCATGACACTGCCCAGCTGGCCGGTCAACTGGAAGCCCTTACTGCCCGGCATACTGGCAGCCTCGACAAACAGGATGTCGCCGCCCATCGGCGTGTAAGCCAGGCCGGTCGCCACGCCAGGCTCATTGGTGCGATCTTCGATCTCGGTCTGGTAGCTAAAGCGCGGTTTGCCGATGAGTTCCCGGATGGTCTCCTTCTCAATCACGTGCGGGGTGGCGCCGTTGTCTTCCGATCGCTCGGCGACACGGGTGGCGATCTTGCGGGCTACCTGGCCGATCTGCCGCTCCAGATCGCGGACTCCAGCTTCCCGGGTGTAGTTGTTGATCAGTTCGCTGAGGGCTTCCTCGGTGAAGTGGATCTCTTCC
>FWPV01004577.1_pt1 | contig 29025 bp, 25 predicted proteins | sample 2228371 | NCBI WGS metagenome assembly FWPV01 (sample SAMEA103939776, study PRJEB20133) | metagenome | reverse complement strand
TAAAGTGTCGAGGGCAAAGTAAAAGATACTTCCCTTTCCACAGCCTGTGGTGACTATACGTTTTTCGTGCAGCTTTTTTTCAAATCTGCCAACTTCTGCCTGAATGTAGGCTCTTTTCAGGTCTTTTGATATGTCTATCCCTTTTATGTCCTTTTTTGTGGTTATGAGCCCTTCCGATTTTAAAAAACCTGCGGCTAACTCGTCCAGATTGCCGGGGTAACACAGAAGGGTAATAAACTCTTCGTCGTTCAGATAAATGGTAAAGGGCTCCTCTCTCACGAGCTCTACCATCTCTTCATAAAAGGATTTGCCGTCAAAGTGTAACACCTTTTCGGCTGCTTTTATGTGGTCCATTATCTGTTCTTTTTACTTCCGCCCTTTTTGTCTGCCGTCAGGTGATTCAGCTGATAGTTTGTAAACTCCACCTCTATCCTTCTTTCTTCGTCAGACACATCGGGCCCTTCACCTGTTCTTATCTGTTTCACCGGCAGGTAGTAGTCGCCAATCTTGCCGAAGTCGGTTCTGAATCCAATCATAACGGAATGGTCGTCCGCCATAAGGTAAAGATTGTACATGTAAAATTTGTTTTCAATTTTTTTATACTCGGCAAGAAGCTTGTATTCTTTGTAACCTTCTGTTCTGTCATAGGTAATGTAAAGGTCTTTCACAAGCCTTTTTTCCATATCAACACTGAGGGTGACCGATTTGACATCTTCTGTTGGAATGGGCAGTCCGCCTTTGAAAAAGGCGTTTTTTATATCTGTCTTTTCTTTAAAGGTGATGGTAAAGCGGTGGTAGCCATTGACAATTTCCAGCTCTTTTTCGGCATTTTTTAACAGTTTGTGTCTCAGCTGTCTGGTCTGCTGGGGGAGGAAGTAGTCATAAAGGTCAAGGGCAAACTGGTCAGACATCTTCTTTGCCATCTCGTTCATGTAGGGGAAGATGTTTTTGCCTTCCAGCTTTATGGTCATGCCCTTTTTTCTGTCCCAGTATTTTTTTATGACAGGCTTTTCAGGGCGGGGCAGATTTTCAGGCATGGAAGCGGTCATCTTTTTCATCATCTTGTCAAACTGGCTTGTTTTGACATCGCAGACATAGCTTTTTAGTCCGGGATTGTGTTCCGAATGTATAACCGTCTCTGCCTTTTTAAAGGCTGTGTAAAAGTCTTCAGCTGCAAAAAGGTTGTTTTCAAGAAAAGCTATAAAGATAAGTATGAACAGAATCTTTATTTTTTTCATAACCCCTCCTGCCTTTTAGTCTAATTTTTAACTTTTAATTGAGCAAGCCATATTTTTTCATCCGATAACGCATGGCGTCAACACCTATGTTCAAAAGCCTTGCCGCCTTTGACTGGTTGTTTTTTGCCATAGCCAGAGCCTGCTTTATTAACTCCTTTTCCACTTCTTCTATGTCAAGCCATTCCTGTGGTATTTTAACCTCTACAGCCTTTGAAACAGGCATTGTCTGTCTGCATGACATGGTGATAATCTCAACCGGCAGCCTTTCCACAGTTATCATGTCTTTGTCTTCAAATATCATGGCACGTTCTATGGCATTTTTAAGTTCCCGTACGTTGCCGGGCCAGTCGTACTGCAAAAGCAGCTTTTCTGCTATGGGGGCAAAGCCCCTTATATTCTTCTTGAACTCGTGGTTATAAATTTTTATGTAAAAGTGGGCAAGCTCCAGTATGTCCTCTTTTCTCTCCCTTAAGGGGGGCATATTTATGGGAACAACCTGTATCCTGTAATAAAGGTCTTCCCTGAATTTGCCTTCGCTCACAAGCTTCTTCAGGTTTTTGTTTGTGGCTGCAATCACCTGCACATCCACATTTATGTCCGTTAATCCGCCCAGTTTTCTTACCTGTCGGTCTTCAAGAAACCTGAGCAGTTTTGACTGCAGGGCAAGGGGCATGTCCCCAATTTCGTCCATAAACAGTGTTCCACCGTCGGCAAACTCTATTAAACCCTTTTTGGTTGTTTTTGCGTCGGTAAAGGCACCCTTTTCATAACCGAAAAGCTCGCTTTCAAGAAGATTTTCTGGAAGAGAGGCACAGTTTATTGCAACAAAGGGACGATTGCACCGTGGACCTTCGGCATGAATGGCACGGGCAACCAGCTCTTTTCCCACACCACTTTCGCCTTCAATCAAAACAACCTTTACATCCGCTTCAGCCACCTTTTTTATCAGTTGTTTCACCTCTGATATTGGTTTGCTTTTACCTATTATCATCTGAACACCATAATTACATCTGAACTCTTTTTTGTAATATTTCAATTCTTCAGAATTTGCCTTAAACTCCAGAGCCTTTCTAACCACCATAAGCAGTTCTTCCATGGAAAAGGGCTTGGTAATATAGTCAAAGGCTCCCAGTTTCATCGCCTTAACCGCTGTCTCAATGCTGCCATAGGCGGTCATCATTATGACGGAAACTTCACTTTTTTTCTCTTTTATCATCTGTAGCAGCTCAAGCCCCGTAATGTCCGGCATCATCAGATCAAGAAGTATTAAATCAAAGTCTGTGGCATCAATCAGTTTTACCGCATCTTTGGAATTATTAACCACAGTTACATTGTAATTGGACTTTTCCAGTTCCGATTTGACCAAGTCAAGTATGAGTTTTTCATCATCAACAACCAGTATATTTGGCATAACCACTCCTTATTATTTTTTAACTACGTAAACAAACTCCCAATCTTTATAACGCATTTTATCTTCAAAGTGTTTATATTCTAAAGGAAAATTTTTTTTCTTTAAAGGCTCTTTTTCACTTTTGCTACGCACGCCTTTAATTCTGCCCTGCTCGTCCCTTATTATCTCCCACTCACCGTTTTCTGTCATGGGATCTTTGTAAAGTTTTCTAAGGTGCCTTTTCACTGTAAGGAAACGATTATCCTTTATCAAATCCTCCAGCCTTCTCGGAAGAAAGTTGCCACCCCCGTGGGAACTTTTGTAATAACTCTCTATGGCTTTAACAATCTGATCGCCACGAAAAAGCAGTTCTTCCTCCTTCTCCCTCTGTGCAGCTACAGACCACACCTTCCCTGCTGTTGCCAGCCCAACACCCATCAAAATCAGGATAATCAAAACAAATATGTATGTAAAGCCACGTTCACCAGTCACTGTATGGTACCCCGGTCAGACTTCGTTCGTTACTTCCGCTTTTAACGTCGTAAACGCCTGTTTCGTCAGGACGGGGAGGGGCAACAAGAATCCATGTTGTGTTCGAGTTTGTAAAGGGGTCTTTCGGAACTGTCCGCAAATAACCTTTTGTCACCAACTCATCAAGGGCAGGTGGATACACACCGTTGTCTGCATAGTACTGGTCTATGGCACTCCTCATGGCAAAAAGGTTTTCCTTGAGCACCGTCTCCTTCGCCCTTATTACAGAACTTCTGTAGGTGGGCTGGGCTATGGTAAGCAGTATGCCTATAATTGTCATGACGATTATCAGTTCTATTAGGGTAAATCCACCCTCTTTTTTACCAGTCTTTATAATATGTGCCATCTATCGCCTTTTCCTCGCTTAATGAATAAACATCATAGACGTCCTCGCCTTCTTTCGGGTCCTCCGGTGGACTACCATAACTCCTTATCCCCCATGTTTCTTCCGGCGTCAGTTCCATGTTGTCATTAAAGGGGTCTCTCGGTATTCTTCTTAAAAACACAATCTTTTTACCATATGTTGCAGAGGTTAAATCATCTACGCCTTCCACCAGCTCTCTCAGCGATTTGGGATAACCTGAGGCTCCCAGTATCTGGGGGATCTTTTTTTCATCATAAGCCTTTTTGTAGTCATCTATCGCCTTTCTTATTATCCTCAAATTCTGCCTCAGCTCATACTCTTTCTGCCTTTTTACGGTCATCCTTGCAATGGGAAAAACTGCCGATGCAAGGATTGCCAGCACCGCCACCGCAACAACAAGCTCTACTAAGGTTACACCCCTGCATTTCATTTTACTTCCATAAAGGCGTTAAAACTCTTTAAATAGTAAACCTTTCCGTCCGCAGTCTTTATCTTGCATTGACCGAGTGTTACCAGTTCGATTGGAGTCACCTTATTTTTACCTTTAATCTCCAGCGTTCCTACAGAAATGGAACCGCCTGTCTCCTTTGGAAGCTTTACAAAAACTGAGAATGTGCCCGTTTTCGGTTCAAACTTAACCTGCTGGTTTTCGTCTCCCACACTTAAGGAAGGAGAAAACTTAATGGCTTCCACAAAGGCAATATTTGCAGCGCCAGAAAGTTCAAACTCCACTATGGGCGGCACACCGTTCATAACAATGTCAATAGACGCCGTCTCCCCAACACCGATTGATTCAGGAGCAACAACCGCCACAAAAGCATTTTCTGATTTGAATTCACCTTCAGGTTTTTCGGTGATGCCTGATGTTTCTTTCGGTTCTTCAGCACCAGACTTGGGCTGTTCTTCTATGAAAGATTGAAAGACAGGCTTTGAAGACAGCCTTTCTTCCGTACCAGACCAGATGTTTGAGACATCACTTGATGGATAAACAACCCCTTTTGAAATACGGGGTGTTATGGAGATAAATATATCTGACTGGTCTGTGCTGTCAGCATAGTAGGTGAAAAGACTGCCGATTATGGGTATGTCACTTAAAAAGGCAACACCCTTTTTTGTCTTTTCTATCCTGTTCTGAATGAGCCCGCCAAGAACTGTGGATTCACCATCTTTGAGTCTTAAAACCGTCTTTGCGTTTCTTGTGCCTATTCTGTAAACGGTGCTACCTTTTCCCCCTTGCGTTGTTTCCTTGCTTATGATGTTACTCACTTCTGCCTCAATCTTAAGCTCCACCTCGTCATTAGAGATGATTTTGGGCTCTGCGTTAAATTTTACACCCACATCTACATACTGCACATTTTCGGAACGCTGGTCTGCGCCACTTACGGTAACCGTAATTACAGGCACCCTGTCGCCCACATGCACCTGTGCCTTGCTTCCGTCGAGAGCCCTTAGCTGAGGATTAGCCAGACTTTTTGTTACACCGTTTTGTTTAAGAAAATTTAGTGTAATGGTGGGAAGGGTAAAAAGTATATTTCTGTTTAGTTTTGCAACCTCCAAATCTCTTATGTTTACAAGTTCCGGTGTCCCTTCAAATCCTGAAGCCACAACGGTTGTTGGCTTGCTGCCCTTTCCAAAGCCAAACTGCATCTGGTTTGGAGAAAAATCCAGTCCAAGCCGCTGCAGATCGTTTCTGTTAACCTCTATAAACTCAAGTTCCATCACCACCTCTGGCTTTGGAATATCGTTCGCCTCTATTACCTTCTCAGCCAATGCAATGGAGTCAGCATCAGCCCTGAGGACTATTGCGTTTAACTCTTCGTTCACAAAGATCTGTCTTGCCTCCACAAGGTTTCTGATTGTGTTTATAATCTTTTTGGCATCGCCATATTTAAGAAAGAAGGTCTTTATGTAATACTCTTCATACTCCTTCCTTTTCTGTTTTGTGTCGGGATAGATAATAACGTTTTTCGGATTTACCACCTTTACCGCCAGTTTATTCGTAAAAAGCAGTAGCTCCAGTGCCTGCACAAAGGAAGCCTCTTCCACAAAGAAGGTAACCTTTGAATCCTTCACACCTTCGTCAAATATGAAGTTTATACCGGAAAGTTTTGACAGCACCTCAAAAATGTCTTTAAGATTGCCATCTTTGAACTTCAATGTTATCGGTTTGGTTGATTTAATATTCAGTTCATACTCAAGGGGGCTTTTTAAGCCTGTTCTGGAAAGTTCATCGGCAAGCTTTTTCGCTTCTTCCAGAGATGGATTTAGCGAATATGCCTTTTTTGCCTCCTTTATGGCATCTTTTATATTGTTTGCAGCTGCGAATGTTTTTGCCCGTTCAAGGCTTTCCAGTGCCTCTTTCCTGATTTTTATATCCTGTAACAACTGAGCAGCCCTTTTAAAGGTGGGGTCTAAAACGAGGGCGAGGTTTAACTCTTTCTCCGCCTCAGTAAGGCTGTTTTCTTCAAAAAGCTTTTTGCCTTTCTGAAAATGGAACTGGGCAGCAGCATCTTTGGCACGTGACAACTTTATGGAATACTCCACTTCTCCCGGCTTCTCCGACAGAGCTTTGTTGTAATATGTGATAGCCTCGTCAAACTTTCCCTGTGCCATCAGGGTTTCTGCCTTTTTATAAGCCTGATAGGAAGAACAAGCCCCCAGCAAAAAGACCGCTACTAAAAAAAGCATCAGCTGTAAAAGGTTATTTTTTATCATCCTTTTCCTCTTTCTCAATTTCTAATTTTCTCTCTTCCTTTGACGTACTTTTTAATATAACCATGTTAACGCCTATTTTTTCAACAAAAAAGTTGGTGTTGAACACAGCCTCTCCCTCATGAAAGGGCTTTATTTCCTTTTTATATTTTATAAAAGCCATCTTTTTGGTCTTTTTGTCAAGCACACCAATGAGCGATACATCTTTAAGCTCATCCTGTTTTTCCACAACAGGTTCTTTTACCTCCGCCTTTGGCTCCGGCAAAATGGGAAGTGGTGGTGCAGGCAGCGTAATAACCTTTTTTGTTTCCTTTTCAGGTTGTTTTTCCCCAATGGGCTGAATGGGGGAACTGAAAAGATTTTTCCTTGTTATTGAAAGTCTCAGTGTGGGATAGGTGATGTCAGAAACCTTTTTACTGTCGGAGGCTGCCCTATGAAGGCTATCTTTTTTCACTTCGGAAATGGGTGGTGGGGTCTCCTTTTGTGACAGAAAAAATCTGTCTGTCAGAAGGATTAACCACAAAAGTCCAAGCAAAAGGGCTATTAATTTTTTCCTTTCCATTGGTTAACTCGTCTTTAAATAAGAAATCAGGGTTATTGATGCCGCAACCTTTTCCTGACCTCTTGTAATCTTAACAGAATCTACCCTGAACAAATGGGAGCCGCTTTCCATATTGTATATAAATCTTCTCAGGTCTTCATAATCGCCTTCTATGTTAAGCCTGAGCGTAAGTTTTGACACCTGAATCTCCTTATTTTCATCAAAGCTGTAATTCACGTCTTTAATCTCAATCCTGGTAAACATAGCCTGTTCAAAGAGATAGGTTATAAGCTTTGAAAAATCTTTCTGTGAACGTAAACGCTTTTCAATGTCACCGAGTATGTCTCGTTTTTTATAAACATCCTGGAAGCTTAGCAAACCTCCTGTGGCGACCTCCTTACGGATGGCACTATAGCTTACAAGCTCCCTCGTAAGCCTGCTTTCCATGTATGGCTTGTAGAAAAACCACACAAAGATATTTGCCACAACCAGAAAGGCGGTAATGTAAATTAACCGTTTCAGAACAGGTCCCCCTTTATCTCAAAATCAGAAATAAGTATCTTCTTCTCTCCCATCTTCTGAAAGCTCTGTTTTGTAATCTCCACCTTTTTCACAAAATTTATATTTTGCAATGACGGAATAAATGTGGCAACCGATTCGGGATTTAAACTTTCGCCTGTAACGATAAAGTTTTTTCTCTCAATGTCAACGTCAAGTGTCTTAAGATAGATGCTGGCAGGTGTTTTTTCCTCAAGAACATTAAGAAATGCTGTGGTATAAAGCCTGTTCGAAAAGACGTCTGAATAAAATTTCAGCTTCGTTTCTATAATCTGCACTTCGGCATCGCTGAAAACATTTCTTCTTTCTCTCAGCATCTTTTCTTTTTTAGCAATCAGTTCCTCTTTTTTAGCCTTTATCTCGTTTATTTCATTACCGAGTTGAATGCTTTTCTGCATGCCCTTTATAAAAAGCACAAAAAGCAGTAAAATCCCACAAAACAGCAGAATCTTCTGGTTTCGCCTGATGGCTACCTTTCTTCTGTCATAGGTGGCAAAATTTATTCTGTATCTCATTCCAGTACACCCAGTGCTGACACATATTTTGGCAGTTCAGGCATGCCCTCGTCAGATTTCTGAAGCAGTTTTTTATAATCAAGCTCCTTTGCAAATTCTGAAAGGGCTGCCTTTAGTTCACCTTTCTGTTGTTCATCAAAATAGTAAACCTCCTCCTGACTGTATTGAGGATAGGTTTCCTTAACAGACTGACTGAAGCTATAAATCTCTGGTTCTATCCTGCTTCTGTTAATGGGTCTGTCCACCTCTCTGATTACAATCGGAAAACCATCAGAAAAACAGATCATTGAGTATGCTTCCTCTCTGAGCCAGCAAACAAGCCCGTTTTTAGGCAGTGTCTGGCTAAAAAGGTTTAAAAACGAAACGGTAGGTGGCGACACCATGATAATACGCAGTCCGAGCTTTTTAAAACTGTTTTCCATAGTTTTTACAAACTGACTGAATGTTGCTGCCACCAGAACCTTTGAAGCACCCTTCTCCTTTGACAGCAACTGATACCTGATAAGCGACTCCTCCTTAGGAATGGGTAGCAGTTTCTGTGTTTTCCACAGGATAAACTCCTGCACCTCATCCTCTGACTTCGGCAGACTTTCCACCGTCAGATAATTAAACCATGTAACCGCATGAGGCAGAATAATATGAAGCTCCTTCAGCCTTATCCCAGCCTTTTCCTGAAAACGACCGATTGCGGTAGAAAGACATTCTTCAGAAAGCGCAACTTCACCGCCTTCTCTTTTGTAAACGGGCATGTCGCACTTAAGACTGCTAAGCGAAATAATGTTGTAAAGGGACTGTTTTTTTTCGCCCCTCAGGTAGTAAAGATTCTGCTTTTCTATTATAATTACATCGTGTGCCATCACTGCTCCGAAAAGGTAACTCTGTTTATTTCTCTTAAAGTGGTCACTCCCTCAAAAACCTTTCTCAACGCCGCTTCTCTCAAAAATACAGTTCCTGTCTGACTTGCCTTCTTTTTCAAGACCTGTATTGGTGCCTTCTCTATTATCATCTCTTTAATTTCGTCATTCAGTATAAGCAGTTCTCCTATGGCTATCCTGCCCTTATAACCTGTTCCCGAACACTCATCGCAACCTTCACCTTCATAAAAAACAAAATCTTTGTATTTTTCCGGGTCAACTCCAGAGTATTCCAGATACTCTTTCATATAATTTATAGGTTTTTTGCAGTTTTTACAGATACTTCTAATCAGCCTCTGGGCAAGAACACAGTTTAGCGATGAAACAAAGTTGTAGGTGCTTATACCCATATTCAGAAACCTTGCAAGGACGTCAAAGATATTATTGGCATGAACCGTTGTAAACACAAGATGCCCCGTTAATGCGGACTGAATGGCGATCTGTGCGGTTTCGGCATCCCTTATTTCACCAACCATGATTTTGTCAGGGTCGTGCCTGAGTATCGACCGCAGTCCCCTTGCAAAGGTTAAACCCTTTTTTTCGTTAACCGGTATCTGAACAACACCTTTAAGCTGATACTCAACAGGGTCTTCTATGGTGACAATCTTGTCCTCTCCCGTGTTTATTTCGGTTATGGCGGCATAAAGTGTTGTGGTTTTACCGGAACCAGTTGGACCTGTTACCAGCACCATACCGTAAGGTTCTCTTATCTTTTTGCGAAAGGCGTTGATAAGCTCCCTGTCAAAACCGAGCAGGTCAAGGCTTAGGCTCTTTAGATCCAGCATGATGCTTTCCTTGTCAAGCACCCTTATTACCGCATCTTCACCAAAAATTGTGGGCAGAATGGACACCCTGAAGTCAACAGATTTGCCCCTGAGACGCAGTTTAAACCTTCCATCCTGTGGAATCCTCTGCTCCGCAATGTCCAGATCTGACATGACCTTTATTCTGGAAATGATATGGCTCTGATACTTAAGGTCAATAGGTCCCACAGCTTTTTGAAGAATACCGTCAATCCTGAATTTTATAACAACACCATCCTGTGAGGATTCTATATGAATATCACTTGCCCTTTTGCGAAGGGCGTCGTAAATTGCGGTGTCAACCAGTTTTACAACAGGGCTGGCGTCTTCTGAGAGTTTTTCAAGGGAAAGAACCTCCTCACCCTCTTCCGTCTCTTTTACAAGTAACACCCTGAAGTCTTCCGTTATCTCTTCCAGCACCTTTGACGTGCCTTCAAGATGTTTCAGTATCTTTTCTATCTGTGATGAAGGAGCAACAACAGGCTCAATAACCCTGCCCAGTATAAGATAGAGTTCATCAAAATCCATCACCCGTGTGGGGTCACTAAAGGCAAAGTAGTATTTGCCCTCATCTTGGTAAAGGTAAAGACAGCGGTACTTTTGAAAAAGCTCTATATCCACACCTTCCGGCAATGTTTCTGGAATGGTGTAGCCATCAAGCGTGGTAAAGGGAAGCTTTAGCTGCTCTGCAAGGGTTTCGTAAAAGGCACGCTCATCAACATAGCCGTTTTTTATCAGTATTGCACCTAACTTTTCCTTGCTTTTAGCTGCCTCTTCAAGTGCCCTGCTTAGCTTTTCGCTGTCAATCAGCCCCTTTTCAACAAGCATTTCACCAATTTTTCTTCTCAAACTTAGCCTCCTACAGCACCAGCTAAACTGAAAATAGGCAGATACATAGCTATCACAATGGTGCCCACCATAAGCCCCATCACAATCATCAGGGCTGGTTCCACAAGTGTGGTCAATGTTGTTAAAGCTTCGCTTACAAGTGTATCATAATAGTCTGACACCTCGTCAAGCATTTCCCACAGCGACCCTGTTCCTTCTCCTGCTTTTATCAAACGTATGGCAATGGATGGGAAAAGCCCCATCTGTTCCAGAGATGAAGAAAAGGCATTCCCTTCCTCAACACTTTTTGTCACCTCTTTTAATTTCTCGGCGTAATATGCATTGTCTATCACCCCTGTTGCAGTTTTCAACGCAGTTACAAGGGGTATGCCTCCCTTAAGAATAGCAGCCAGCGTTCTGGTAAAGTTTGAAAGCAGGTAGTTTTTGTATATTGCAGATATGACGGGTATTTTCAACCTAAGCCTGTCTATGGTAATTTTTCCCTTCTGACTTTTTATGAACTGTCTGTACCAGAAATAAAGTGCAGCAAAAAACACAATCAGAGCAGGAAAAATATAGCGGAAAAGGTCAGTTATAATCAGCATAATCCTTGTGATTAAAGGAAGTTCCACCTTTGCGTCCAGATAAATTTTGCTGAAGTTTGGAATAACATACACAAAAAGAAACACCACCGCAATTACTATAACTGCAAGTATGACAACGGGATAGACAGCCGATGAAACGATTTTTCTTCTCAGTTCATCAACCTTTTTAATGTAAAGCTGGTAATCTTTCAGCCTTTCAACAAGATTTCCGCCCCTTTCACCAGCCCTTACATTTGCGATATACAGTGTGGGAAAGTAGTCAGGGTGTTTTTCCAGTGCCTCAGAAAGGGAAAGCCCCTGCTCTATATCCTTTTTTGTCAACTCAAGGATTTTGTAAAAACCCTTTCGGCTGTCCATCTTTTCCAGAATGATTTCAAGGGCTTTTACAAGAGGCTGACCAGCCTTGATTAAAACATAAAGTTCCTGATTAAAGGTGATAAAGTCCCTGATGGGAACCTTGTTTTTTTTACCAAAAGAAACTATGCCAGTCTCCTTTATTTCAAGAAGGAGAAGATTGTCCCTCTCTGCAAGTCTTCTGACATCGTCTTCAGACTCTGCATAATATTTAACTAAGCTTACTTTTCCTTCTGTATCGACAACTTTGCAATCAAAGTACGGCATAATTACTTGTCATGACAGGAAAGACAAAGTGAATCAGGGTCTGTCCTTAAAAGATTATTTTCAAAGGGGCTCCCTTTTTTCGGATGCATATTATGACAGGTAATGCACACCATTTTCCCTTCTGCATCCAGCGGTAAGGAGGCTTTGTTAAGCTTTGTTTTTACATCAACCTTGTGATGCTGCCCCTCAGACAGGGGATGACATTCCTTGCAAAGGGTAATGGGATCTTTGATAAGTTGTTTTCCACCGTGACTTACATGGCAGGTGTTACAGCCTTCCCTGGAAAAATGGGGATAGCCGCTCTTTTCTTCACAAAAGGCATATTTCAAAAACACAAAAAATACAAGAAAAAGAACAAAGCCGGAAATTTTCATAAATAACCACCCCCTTTTACTGACCATAGGTCTTAGGACTGTGGTCAACGTCATGGCATCGCAGATAACAGGATCCCCTGAACACACCTTCAGATTTGAACTCCAGTTTTTGGGTAACTTCGTCATTTTTGACATAATCGGTGTTAAACTCTATCAGGAAAGGATATTTTACCGAACCATGTGAATTGTGACAGGTGCTGCAGGATGTGCCTTTCCAGTTTCTTGCTTTAACACCTTCTATGTGCTGGCGGTGATAGGGAAAGCTCTGATTTCCCAGTATACTGTCCTCCCTGTGGCATTTATAGCACAGATCATATCGGGGCGTTAATGTTTCTTCTTTCTTTGTGTAAGGCAGCACAAGGATGTATTCGTTTTCCGACCCGTGCACACCTCTTACCCATTTTGCCCCCTTAGTGTCACTGCCATGACAACTGGTACAGGAAATGATAGTTTCATGGGTCATGCCCTTTTTAAGGCTGGGCAGATAGTTATTTTTCCCCGTTGTGACCACAGGATGGAAAGAAGGATTGTCGGGAGAAAACTCTCGCACCTTGTTTTTTGCATAATAGGGCTTATTTGCGTCTGCACCATGACATTTAAAGCACACCTCGTATTCGCCGTAATTAGCATTTGTAAACTTACCTTCAATAGTTACACCACTTACAGCAAGCAAAGGTATTTCAGGTATGGAGTAGTGTGGATCATGGCAGTCGAGACATTCGGCATGTCTTGAGGTGGCTGGATCAAGAACAGGATAAGTCTCTTTGTCTTTATGCAAACCTGTTTTTCCCACCGGATGGCGATAGGGCTTTTCAAAATCTGTTCTTACGTCAGCGGCTTCAACAGTTTTTAGCTTTGCTTTTTTAAGTCTCTCTGTTGACTTTATTTTCGGACCATGGCAGATATAACAAAGCTCTTCTTCCTGCCCCCCCATATAGGCAACACCACCATGACAGGTTTTGCAGCCGTTAGGGTTATTATGGGGCAGATTATGGGTTGGCACCTTGGCAAGTAATCTATTAAACTCATCAGGTGTATAAGCATAGGTAACAGAAAAACAAAGAATAAACATTATAACTGCATATTTTTTAACAAAGGTTACCATGGGTTCCCCTGATTATAAGGATTACCAGGCTGGTTATAAAGCGTGTTTAAAGGTTTTTGCTCGTGACAATGTACACAAAAACCCCCGGCAGCAGCATTGTAATGGGCACAGGAGAAATTGGCAAAAGACACCTTTTCCCTGATAAACATGCCATGTTCATTGTTATGGGCATCATGACAGGTTGTGCACTGAATACCAACACCCCAGTTTGTTCCTGTTGGATAGGCATAGCCGGTTGGCTGAAGAGGGTAGAGATTTGTACATGTTCCAGATGAGTCTCTGTCAAGACATTTTTTGCCACCTACATCCAGAAGTGGTGTTTTCAGCATGTATGTTGCTCCGTAACTTCTTGTGGCATCGATTAAATCCTGATTAACCCCTATGGAGATGGGATGCCTTATATGACTTTGAGGTGAGCGTAAATTGGTACCAAAGTATGCAGTGGAAGTTGATGTGAGTTTGCCAGCGCTTAGTTTTCCTGTTCCGCTGTCGGTCATAACTATGTCACCCTTCAGTGTGCCACCAATGGCAACAGTACCGTCATGACAGGAAAGACAGAGCTTTGAACCCTTGTCTGGCTGATTTCTTTTAGGGCTTCTCATTGACTGAGAACTGTAAAGGGTGTATGTGGCGGTAGACAGTCTGTGCCCCCACAAAGGTGCCACAGAGGCAGCATGTACCGCATGACAGAATTTGCAGACCTCAGATTCGGTTGTAGCCTTAATATCGCCCGGACCCCATTTGGACAGATTGTGTTTGGACGACACAACACTTGCTGGGTCTCCCACGGGCACCTGTGCATACAACCCTTTTATAAAAAAGGAAAAGGCAACAAAAAGCATCAACAACAATAACTTTCTCAATCACCGCCTCCAATATACCTCAGAATCTGAATCCTTTTGTTAAGCGTATCAGCTACGTAAATATAGTTTTTCTCATCACAATAAACACCTGAAGGCAGATTAAACTGCCCGGGAAATACACCCTCCTCACCAACTATCATAAGAAACTTTTCGTCAGCATTAAACACCTGTATAGCGTCTTTAAGTGCATCCACTATATATAGATGACCAAAACTGTCCACCGCCACCCCTTTGGGTCTTTCCAGATAACCTTCACCTTTACCCAACTCTCCTATTTTAGCAATATATTTGCCATCATAGGAAAAAATCTGGACCCTAAAATTCAACGCATCGGTCACATAAAAATTTCCTTTTGAATCCACCGTTACATGAGAAGGAAAGTTAAACTGCCCTTTATCTTCCCCTCTTCCACCAACAACCTTTATTAACTCCAGCTTTCTATTAAAAATCTTAACATTATGATTCTGGGCGTCAACCACGTAAAACCGCCTTTTTGTTTCACTGTAGGCAATTCCGCATGGTCTCCATTTTCCGAAATCACCCACAAAATTTTTTACAGGATAACCATTTTTGTCATAAATTACAATTCTATTTTTCTCAGGATCACACACGTAAATATAGCCTTCGTCATCAACGGTAACAGCGGTAGGATAAAAAAGGATATCATCATCTGCGGTTTGCTGGAGATAAAACATTTCAGCCTCTTTTAAATCCAGCACAATTACACTAAAAAGCCCCTGATCAACCACGTAAATTCTGTCATCTTTTGAAAATACGTGGTAAGGTCGTTCAAAGCTTTTGTAGAGTTCCTCATCCTCTCCAATAAGCCATTTGATAAAGGCGGATGTTTTTGTATCCACACGAACAGATTTCTTAAAGGAAGCAGGTGAATCAATAACCTTTACAAGTTTCAGACGGGCTCTGGCAGGAGGGGCAGGCCAGCTAATGCCAACTTCATCTTTGAAAAACAGTGAAGGTTCCACCTTCGCCTGAAAATTCTCGTAGCTGCAGGCGGTTATAAAGGAGACTAAAATAAGAACAGTAAGCCTTTGCTTCATAAACCTTTATTAATTTTATCATAAAACCTGTTGATAAACAAAAATATTTAAGGCATTTCATGTGTTATCTTAAATACACCGCTTTATATTCACACAACTCCTGACAGCAGTAACAGCGGATACATTTTGACCTGTCAATTTTTGCAACCTTCTCGGTTATTTTTATGGCGGAAGCGGGGCAGTGTCCTGCACAGACACCACAGCCCCTGCAAGAATGGTTTATCCTCGGATAGGAAAAGAAAAAGGCTTTTGCAAGTCTGTTCAGAAAAGGTGGCACCGAAAAGTTTGCAGCATGAGAAGCAGGAAGCTTTACTGGTTTACCATCTTTTAAACAGAAAACAATTTGTGATTCTGTCTCAGGCACCAGTCTGTGTTTTATTGCCAGCTTCAGATGGGGCACCTTTTCGGGCTTAATTTTAAGCAGTCCGGCAACTTCACAGTCAAGGGCAAGGGCGTCATCGGAAGCGGCAACCAGACCAAACTTTCTTATCACCCCGGCAGAAGGTCCGTCCCCTTCCATACCTGTAACACCATCCAGAATATTAATCGAAGGGCGAACAGCAAGATATATATCCAGAAGAAGCGTTGCAAAAATATCATGATCTTCGCCGGCGGTCAGATGAAGTTTTATCTTTCTGGCTCCGTAAATACAACCATAGAGATTTTTCACCGCAAGGGTAAGCACCATCATCTGATGGGTTTTTAACTTGGGCACATTAACTATTTCATCGCAGTCAAAAAGAACACGTGGCAGTTCTATGTGCCTGAACAACAGGGAGTTTTCGGGCTTTATCTGAACGGTATCGGAAAAGTCGGCAGTCTTAACATTATAGCGTCTCAGAATAGGGAAAAGTTTTGCCTTATTCAGAACGGCTTCAAGAGAACCAAAGCCCGGACTGTCACCAATAAAGATGGTGGTGGCACCAGAATCTGTCAAAGCCTCAATAATGGCTGTCAGAAAGACAGGGTGAGTAATTATAGCCTTTTCGGGTAAGGAAGGTTTAAGAAAGTTAGGCTTAATCAAAACCTTTTTGTTTCTCAAATCGCTTTTATTAATCGATTCAAGAAAAGAGGTTACAAAATCCTTTATCGCCCTTCCTTCTCCATAATCTTCAATATTTTTCGCAATAAAAAGAGCCATTTCTTTTCAAACCGTTAAATACTTTCTATTTCCAGCCCCATTTTTCCAGTCTGTATATCAGAATATGTCTCGGCATCTTTAAATATTCGGCAGCCTTTGTTTTATTGCCCCTGAATTTTACAAGTGCCTCATTGACCACCTTTTTCTCAAAAGCCTCCAGATCAAAACTGTCTTCGGGAAGGGTAAAATTACCGGCAAAGGCTGCATCGGTAAAAAATTCCTGCGGCAGGTAACTTTCGTCCACCAGCCCACCCCGGGCAAGAATACAAAGTCTGTAAACAATATTTTCCAGTTCTCTCACATTTCCCTGCCATTGGTAAGCTAAAAGACGTGCCATAACTCCATCGGTAAATTTAACTGTTTTATAACCATATTTTACAGCAAAGTACCTCACCAAAAGTGGAATGTCTTCTTTTCTCTCCCTTAGCGAGGGAATATGCAGCGGAAAAACATTCAGACGATAATAAAGGTCTTCCCTGAACCGACCTTCCTGAACAAGCTTTTTAATATCTCTGTTTGTGGCAGATATGATTCTTACATCGAGCACGAGGGGTGTGTTGCTGCCTAAGGGCACCACTTCCCTTTCCTGCAAAAATCTTAACAGTTTTGCCTGAACAGCAGCAGGCAGTTCTGCCACTTCATCTAAAAAAATCGTGCCCCAGTTTGCCTCTTCAAACTTACCGGTTCTGTCCCTTTCGGCGCCTGTAAAGGCACCTTTTTTATGGCCGAAAAGTTCGCTTTCAAAAAGGGATTCAGGAATGGCTGCACAGTTTACCACCACAAAGGGTTTATCTGCTCTTTTGCTTAAAACATGGATCTTTTTTGCAAAAAGTTCCTTGCCAACACCGCTTTCGCCTGTTATCAAAACAGATGCGTCAGTTGGTGCTACGGTTTCAACCGTTTTGAGCAGTTCCCTTAGTTTGTGGCTTTCACCGATAATAACCGTCTCTATGCTTTTCTTTATATAGTCTTTTAAGTCCTGATTTTCCTTTTTTATTTTTGTTTCTTCCAGTGCCCTTTTCAGTTTCACCAAAAATTCGTCGTTATCAAAGGGCTTTGTAATGTAATCGTAAGCACCTTTTTTTATTGCCTCAATGGCATCAGGAATGTTGCCATAGGCGGTCATCATTATTACAGGCACATCATTTTTCAAAGCCTTTACCCTATTTAGCACATCCATACCAGAAACAGACGGAAGTCTTATATCTGTAATCACAAGCCCTATATCCTTTTCCTTTTCAAAGGCTTTTATGCCTGCAATCCCATCGCTTTCATGCCTTACGGTGTAGCCCTCCCCTTCAAGCATCAGCTTTATTATTTTTGCAAGGGAAATATTATCTTCAACAAGCAGTATTTTCATCTTTGTTTGCCGGCAAAATGATTATAAATTTTGCCCCTCCATTGCTTTCCACACTAATTTTACCACCATGTTCCTCAATAATTTTTGAGGCAATGCTCAATCCCAGTCCTGTTCCGTTGCTTTTTGTGGTAAAAAAAGGTTCAAAAATCCTTTCCTGTATTTCTCTGCTGATCCCTTTGCCATTATCAGTGATTTCAAATAAAAGCTCTTTACCGTCAACTTTTGCGGAGAATCTGATAACTCCCCCTTTCCCAAGGTCAGCCAGCGATTCAAAGGCATTCAGGATAATATTCAAAAAAGCCTGTTTTAATGCTGCCACGTCACCCCTCAGTGTGGATTCTGCTTTAACTCTGAAATCTGTTTCGAAGACGACGTCTTGATAGTCCCTGTGTAACAGCTCAACCATGGCGGTCACCTCCTCCAGAAAGCCATTCACAGTAACAACCTCATCGGTCTGTTTGCCAATACGTGCATACTGCAGAAACTTTTCCACAATACCATCCAGTCTTTTTATTTCATCGGTAACGATGTTCAGAATCTGTTCATTCCTGCCGTCTTTTTTTATCATCAGAACACCGGACTTAATTGCCGCAAGAGGATTTCTTATTTCATGGGCAACACCGGCTGTAAGCTGTCCTAACATTCGTAATCTATCCGTTCTTGCCACCTCTTTTTGTAACATTAACATCTCTTCGCTGTTTTTCTTAACAACATTAAGGGTTTGCTCAAGTTCTTCAGAAACTTTCAGAAACTTCATCTTTTCCAGATGGGCTTTCTGGGAAAAATATCCTGTAACACCCCCTACCGCTATCATCAGAATGCCTTCAAGCATTAACTGTGGATCGTGCCCCATATGCTGGAAAAATCTTATGTTGTAGATAAGCGTCAACACAAATGATGACATAACACCACCGATAAAACCAAAGCTGTATGCAGAAAATATGACCAGAAGAAAAAACAGGTAGTAATGCATAACATGAACAAAATGGCTTGATTCAGCTTCGCTATAGTGCAGATAGGCTGTAACGGCAGTTCCGAGAGAAATTGACAGAAACTGGTTTATGCTGCCTTTTATGTATAACTTTTCCAGAAAAGCAGGCTGATACACATATATAATTTTATTTCATCGCAGCTTTTATTGCTACAACATAATTTTAAATTTCGTTGTTTCTAATCATTACATTTTTTACCTTTTTGGTTTGTTGTGATAAAATCTTTCGGTATGAACAAACCGAGACGCCCTACAGAAAATGAATACTTTCTCCTCGGACTGCCTTTACTGAGAAGGCTGTGGGAAGAACTTAATGTGCCTGAAATATACAGGGAACAGGGTGGCGGCTTTTCCTTTTTCGTCACCCTGTCTTCCAGACTAACCCGTCTTGAATATTACAGAGAAAATCCTGTAAAAGCAGGGGAAATAAACCTGTTTTCATTACTGAACTTTATATACAGGCACCTGATTTCGGTTTACGGCGGTTTTGAAAACACAGATGTGTCTTCAGAAAAGCTAAAAAGAAGTTTATCAGAATTTGTAAGTTTTTACAGTGGAACACCATTTTTAGATTTCGGAATGACTGTTCCCCTTTTTTTGAAAAATATCTCTGACAACAAAGAAAAGATACTACCTTTATTAATTGATCTGGTGATTCTTTATCTCTCCGATATTAACCCTGCAGTGGCAAAACTAAAGCCGCTTTTTGATCCGGAAGAGTTGAGAAAAAAAAGTGATATGGAAAAGGTTTTAAACCTCCTGTTGCGTGAGCTTGAAGGCACAACCCTGCCGGGGGTTAATAATTCTCTGAAAGAGTTTTTGCTTTTACCCATACGCCTGAATCCTGATTCTCTATATGCCCAGCTCCTTTTTCTCTTGAAAAATTACGGTTTCCTAATGCCGGAAGAGATTTTATCTGAGGCTTTGCACGCAATAGACATTTACAAAGAGGAGACCGTTCTGCGTGGTATCGGGGGCGGTGAAACGAAGTTGCCTGAAGTTTCCTGCGACCTTTATCCCGAACCAGAACGGTTTTCGCCAGACAAGGGCTGGATGATTAATGTGGTTTTGATTGCAAAAATGGTTTACGTCTGGCTTTATCAACTTTCCAGAAAATATAAAAGAGAGATCTCCACCTTAGACCAGATACCTGACGAAGAGCTTGAACAGCTGGCAATGTGGGGTATTAATGCCATATGGCTTATTGGAGTATGGAAACGTTCCCCAGCCTCACAGAAGATAAAACATCTGGCTGGCAACACAGACGCTGCCGCATCTGCCTATTCATTATACAACTATGAGATCGCTGAAGATCTTGGTGGAGAACAGGCACTGTTAAATTTAAAGGAACGGGCATGGAAACGAGGCATAAGACTGGCAAGTGATATGGTGCCAAATCATACAGGCATCTACTCGGAATGGATTTTAAATCATCCGGACTGGTTCATCCAGATAGATGAACCTCCTTATCCCGATTATCGCTTTAGCGGAGAAGACCTGTCATTTTCCCCTGAAATAAGCATTTTTATTGAAGACGGCTACTGGACAAAGACGAATGCTGCCGTAGTTTTTAAATACGTGGACAATAAAACAGGAAGAACACGTTACATTTACCACGGAAACGACGGCACAAGTACGCCATGGAACGATACAGCCCAGCTGAACTACCTTATACCGGAAGTAAGAAAGGCTGTCATGGACACAATCCTAAAGGTTGCCCGCCTCTTTCCCATTATAAGATTTGATGCGGCAATGACACTGACAAAAAGACATTATCAACGGCTCTGGTTTCCTTTGCCCGGACATGGGGGAGCAATACCCTCAAGGTCAAATTTCGCTATGACAAAAACCGAATTTGACAGATTGATGCCAAATGAGTTCTGGAGAGAGGTGGTTGACAGGGTATCTGAAGAACTGCCCGACACACTTCTTCTTGCAGAGGCTTTCTGGCTTATGGAAGGCTACTTTGTAAGAACACTCGGCATGCACCGTGTTTACAACAGTGCATTTATGAACATGATAAAAATGGAGGAAAACTCAAAATACAGAAAGACAATAAAAAACATCATAGAGTTTGACCCTGAAATACTGAAACGCTTTGTAAACTTCATGAACAATCCCGATGAACAAACAGCAATAGAACAGTTTGGTAAGGAAAAGAAGTATTTTGGAGCCGCCATTATGCTTGTCACCATGCCGGGGCTGCCTATGTTCGGACATGGACAGATTGAAGGATTCAGGGAAAAGTATGGTATGGAATACAGAAGATGCTACTGGGAAGAAGAGCCGGACTGTGGACTTATAAAGGAGCATGAAAGGCAAATATTCCCTCTGCTCAAAAAACGTTATCTTTTCAGCGGATCGGAAAATTTTACGCTTTACGACTTTTATACAGGTGACCATATAGACGAAAATGTGTTTGTTTATTCCAACATGTTTGGAGAGGAACGGGCGGTTGTAATATATCACAACAAGTTCGGGACCACAAAGGGATGGTTTAATATTTCCACACCATTTCTGATTAAATCAGAAAAAAGCCTGTTCAGAAAAAGATTGGCTGAATCGCTTAAACTAAAAAATGACATCAACTGCTATTACATTTTCAGAGACCATAGGGATAATCTTTTCTACATCAGAAACAGCAGAAAAATATGGGAAAAGGGGCTATATGCTGAACTTGATGCCTATGACTATCACGTATTTCTGGACTTTGTGGAGGTTTATGACGATGAAGAAGGTAACTGGAAAGTGGTTGATGACGCCTTGAACGGCAGAGGGGTTCCTGATATATGGGAGGAATACAAAAAGACCCGTTACAGAGAATTGCTTAACCTGATAGAAAAACAGATTAATATTTTGTTTGAAGAAATAAAAAAACTGCTTGGGGAAAAGACAAAAGGTGTTATCAATTTACCTGATATAAATGAGGGCTTTCGTAACATTGCTGAGCTTGCTGCAAAAAAAGGCGTTGCAACAAAAAGTGAATACAAAAACATCACAACCCTTTTAATAAACCTTATTTATAAAAAGAAAAAATTTATTCTGCAACTGTTAAGTGATGTTGAAAAAGCATCTCTTCTGACAGCATTAGTTTTGTTATTTGATTTTTTTACAGAAATAAAGCTGAATATTAAAGAAGACCTTTTAGGATTGTTAAACTGTGTTGTAAGACTGAAGCCAGATATGGTTCTTAAGGATTTTTTATTCTTTCAAGAATACAGCAAAATTATGGACGTTGAAAGTGACGAAAAATTTACAGAAGAGCTGGTCAGTCTTCTTAAAAACGAAAAAACCAAAGGTTTTCTTGAACTAAACCTTTACAACGACACATTATGGTTCAGAAAAGAACGTTTTGAAGAGCTGTTACTCCTTCTCTTCATTAAAAACATTACAGAAAAAACCACCCCTTCAAAGAAGTCGGCTTCTTTGATTAAAGTGGCTGAAAAAAGGGTAACAAAGCTAATAACTGCTGCAGTAAAGGCTAACTACCAATATGTAAAAACATTAAGTCTGCTGATTGGCAATTAGCCCTCTAAACAAACTCTATTTTTTGGTAGCGGTTTTTTTCGCTGTAGCCTTTTTGGGTGCAGCCTTTTTCGCTGGTGCTGCTTTTTTAGCAACTGTCTTTTTCTCAGTTGCTTTCTTTGCCACCACCTTTTTTTCTGTCTTTGTTTCTTTTTTGGTAGCCGTTTTCTTTGCAGGCTCTGCCTTTTTGGTAGTTGTTGCTTTTTTGGCGGGTGCCGCTTTTTTTGCAGCCGTCTTTTTTTCTGGCTTTACTTCAACAGTCTTCGCTACCTTTTCAGTTGCTGCTTTCTTTTCCACCTTTACCTCTTTTGTCTTTGCCGCCCCACATCTTGTTCCACATTTTCTCTTAGCCGTTTTGGTTTCCGTCTTTTCCTCTTTTTTAGGTGCTGCCTTTTTACCTGCCATATTGAGCCCTCCTTTTTTTGTTATTACACACAAATAAAATGTGTAACATTACATTGATTATACAATCACTGGATTGCATTGCAAGAAAAAAACACTGTTTTTTAAGAAAAAATTTCATCAAAAATTATTCTCACATCTTTTGTTATATTTTTTACATCCTTTATAAACCTTGCTTTTTCCTTTTTATCGTAACCCATCGCAAAAATTACATCGTCCGCAACCGCATCTTTTGTACTGAGTATGTTCCTTGAAAATCCGGAGTAGATCCTAAGATTGGTTTCAAGACGTTTCAAAAAAGAGTAAGCCTTCATCAGGTTAAAAATTAGTTCCTGTCTCAAAATGTTTTCTTTTTTTAACGCTTCAAAAAACTCTTCCGTGTTTTCTATACGTAAAGACTTAATATTTTTGCCGTAACAGAGCTTTAAATACTGCACAATAAACTCTATATCAACAAGACCACCTTTTCCTGTCTTAATTTCTATGTCATAATCTGAAGACTGTTTTCCCAGTTCCTGCTCCATCTTTTTTCGCATTTTCTTTATTTCTTTCTTTACAAACTCTTTTTCATAACCGTGTTCATAAACAATGGTGTCAATCGTTCTTCTGAGTTCCTCCGCAAATTCAGACCTTTCACCAAGAACTCTCGCCTTTGTCAATGCCTGCTTTTCATAAAGCCATGAACTTTCTCTGTGATAGGTTACAAAGTTATCAAAGGAGGTAACAAGTGGTCCCTGACTGCCTGTGGGTCTTAACCTCATATCCACCATGTACAGATAGCCTTCCTTCGTGGAAACCGTCAGGGCTGTTATAACCCTTTGCATCAGTTTTGTGTTAAAATAGGCTGCCCTTTCGTCATCACTTCGGTAAACAAAGATTAAATCAAGGTCGGAATGAAAATTCATTTCTTTTGTCCCGAGCTTTCCCAGCCCTATAACTGCATAGTCCTGCTTAATATCCCCATATTTTTCAATTAGTTTTTCTCTGCAGAGGTCAACGGTAACTATAAGAAGTGCCTCAGCAAGATTGGTAAGCATGAGTTCCATCTTTCTGTAATCTATTTCCTGAGAGGCATTTAACAAAGCAATCTTCAGCCATTCGCTGTTTTTAAACTGCCTCATGAGAAACATTTTGTCTTCAAATTCAGAAACACCGGATACTATCTGTCTTATAAGATCTGAATAGCCTTCAACAGTTTCCCTGTTTATATCATCCTTTTTCATTATAAAAAAATCCAGCGATTCAGGATGCACCAGCAGTATTCTGGAAAAGAACTCTCCGAGAGAAAACACATCAATAATTTCACCTATAATCTGCGGATTTTCCGCAAATAAAGGCAAATAAACACTCCTTTTTGCAAGAAGGGCAACAAAGTCCTCCATAAGGGTCAACATCTTTTCCCAATTCGGTCTTTTCATCGTCTCCAAAACAGCTGCATACAAAAATTTGCTAAAGGCTTCCCTGTATTTTGCAGGCACACCTTCATGTAAATCGTATAGTCTCTCCAGTATTGCCACCTTATCTTCGCCAACATCACCGACACAGGAAATCATCTCCTTTACAAAAGAGCCTTTATTTATAGCATCGGCAGAAACTTTTATTTTCTCTCCAAACAAAAGGTCAAAATGCCTTTTTATAACGTTTCTGTAATAATCAAGTTTTTCGGCAAACTCCTTAGTATTATCAAAGCCACATCTTTTCAAAGTCCTCAAAAAAGTTTTTTCATCATTCGGTAGTAGATACTCCTGCCTTTCTTCATCCATCTGAACAGAGTTTTCCAGCCGCCGCAGGAAATAGTAGGCATCCTTAAGTTCCGCACCATCCTTAACATCAAGTAATCCTCTTGCAGAAAGAGCATCAACTGTGTCTGAAAACTTTACCTTTCTTAAACTGATATCCCTGCCGCCGTTGATGACCTGAAGCACCTGAACAAAAAATTCAGCCTCTCTTATGCCACCTTTACCAAGTTTTATATTAATTCCTTCCCTGTCCCTTGCCCTGCTCTCGCTGTCAATTTTCTCTTTTAACCTGCGTAAATCATCTATGAGCGAAAAATCAAGGTATTTGCTGAACACAAAAGGCATAAGTTCCTTTAGCAGGTCACTCACAAAGGATTCATCGCCTGCAAGAAATCTTGCCCTTAACCAGGCTATCCTCTGCCACGTTTCTCCAAAAACCAGATAATGGTTTGTTACGGCTTCTCCGCTCATGGCTAGTGGAGAAAACCTGCCCCCCGGTCTCAAATCGTTATCCACCCTGTATAAAAATCCGTCTTCCGTCATGGTTGTGAGCAATCTGTTAAGCTGAACCGCCTTTTTGTTATGTGTCTCCACTCTGTCAATATCGCTATCACCATATACATAAATCAGATCAACATCGGAACTAAAATTCAACTCACAAGCCCCCAGCTTACCCATGGCGATTACAGAAAGAGGTGGACAGTCTCTGGAAAAACGCCTTTCCACATAGGCACAACAGGCAGCAATTATCAAGTCCGCCAGCACGGTCAGTTCTTCCAAAGTTCTGGAGACAGGATTAATTTCATTTACATCCCGTATAGCGATTTTGATTAGTTCACTGTATTTTAAAAAACGGATTTTCTTTGCGAACAACCTTTCGTCTTCAATCTCGGAAAGATGTTTCAACTGTTCAAATAAAGGCTGTGTTTCAAAGCTTTTGTATGTTCTGAGTATTTCAAAAGGGTTTAACTTCAACAACCATCTGCAGATAAAAGGGCTGATAGAAGCAAAGGAGGCTAACAAATCACGCTCTGACGTGTTAACGTCTTTCAGTTCTGCATTTTCTTTAAAATTTTCAAAAAGCCCCTCGTCAATTATTTTCATTTTCTCTCAATTATATAACACCTAAGCCAAATTAAGAAAGATTTTATCTGTTTAAAAATTATGTAAAAAGGCTTATAATTATATAATTGAAGCAAGAATCCCGGAGTATATATGCGACTTTTCAGTAAAAGAGTTCTGGTCTTTTTATCAATGTTAATAAATCTTTTTTTTCTGTCATCGTGCAGTGAGATTGTGACTGGTATTCCTTCTGTGAGAAAGTCAACCGTTTCAGGCAGCTTTTACCCGGGTAACAAACATGACCTGTCCGAAATGATTGATGATTTTCTTTCAAAAGTGGAGGGAAATTCGGATAATAACAGGGAAATATGGGGATTAATCACACCACACGCAGGCTACGAATATTCAGGACAGATAGCCGCATACAGCTACAAAAAAATAAAAGGAAAACCTTACAAAACGGTTATTATTCTTGCTGCAAGCCACTACATGAAATATAACGGCATAGCCATATATCCAGACGGAAAGTGGGAAACACCACTGGGAACCATTGAAGTTGACAAAAATATTGCCACCCATTTACAAAAAAGAACCAAAATTCTCAAAGCCTATACTCCCCCCTTTATGCCTGAACACTCCATAGAAGCACAACTCCCCTTTTTGCAAAAAACTCTTTCAAATTTTAAAATTCTGCCCATACTGTTTGGTCAAAACATAACTCCCTTAGAGTTCAAAATACTTTCTGAAGCCATCTCCGAACTCCTGAAAAACAAAACAGGGGATATACTTGTTATTGCTTCAACAGACCTTTCCCATTACCATGAGTATTCGCGGGCGAAAATAATGGACAATATAGCAATAAAAAACATACTCAGTCTTGACTTTGAAAAACTTAAGACAAATCTTGAGCAACGCAACTGTGAGATGTGCGGAGCACCGGCTGTTTTAACTTTTCTGATGGTAGCGGATAAGTTGCCAACAGAAGTTGCTTTACTGAAATATGCAAACTCAGGTGACACGGTGGGCAACAAAAATAGCGTTGTCGGTTACAGTTCAATCATCTTTTTCTACTCAAAAGAGTCCCATCTCCTCACAACATCAGAACAAAAAACATTGCTGAAAATCGCCAGAAGAACACTTGAAAAATACGTAAGAAACCGTGTCATTCCTGACTACGACATTGTTGATGAAAAGCTTAAGGAAAAAGGCAGCGTTTTTGTAACACTGAAGAAAAATGACCAGTTGCGCGGCTGCATCGGTAACATTTCTCATAAGCAGCCGCTTATAGACGCGGTAATTGAGGCAACTATAGCTGCAGCAACGAAAGATGTTAGATTTCCGCGGGTAACACCCTATGAGTTAAGTGATATTATGATTGAAATATCTGTTCTTAGCGAACCGAGGAAAATTGCAGACACAGAAGAAATCGAGGTGGGAAAACACGGTTTATATCTCTGTAACGGGCTTCGTTGTGGTGTCCTGTTGCCTCAGGTTGCTGTAGAAAGTAAGTGGGACAGGGAAGAGTTTCTGAAAATGGTCAGTCTGAAAGCAGGCTTGCCACCATCGGCATGGAAAGACAGCAACAGTGAGATTTATATTTTTACAGCTCAGGTCTTTTCCGAATCTGAATAGTTTTCCGCGGAACTAAAAGTTTTTTTAGCTTTATATGTGCCTTACCAAGCTATAATAGTCCGAACAGTTTTTCCTGCTTATTTGGCTTAACTTTACTGTTATTTTTGATTTCCCCAATGTTACCATTTAATCTTTGTGAGATAATATTATGATATTCCTTTGATATCTCTATTGTTATAAAATTCCGTCCTAATTTTTTAGCTACTGCTGCAGTTGTTCCTGTTCCCCCAAAAGGGTCTAAAACTATATCCCCCTGATTTGAACTTGCTTTTATTATTAGTTCCAGCAAATTTTCGGGCATCTGACATGGGTGTTTACCAATCCGCTCTTTAAAAGTACCGCATATTCTTGAAAATTCCCAAACATCATCAGGAATTTTCCCTATCGGGTTAGCACGTCTATCTTTATAAACAAGTTGTCTTGCCGAAGGCACTCTTATGTCTTTATCATTAAATGTAAATAGTTCTTTGTCTTTGGTAAAATATAAAATATGTGTATGTGCACGGTTAAATTTCTTTCTCTGATTTTGTCCAAAAGTATAATACCATATAATCCAATTTCTGAAATAAAAGCCGGTTTTCTTTAAAATTATATTTATTTCTGCAGCGAACTCATCGCCAATAGCAACATATATAGTGCCATTGTTTTTAAGTAATCTATATGCCTCACCTATCCATTTTTCAGACCACTTAAAATACTCCTCGTAAGGCATATTATCATTATGAACATCATATTTAATACCTATATTAAAAGGAGGGTCTGCAAAGATTAAATCTATTGAGTTATCAGGTAGCCCTTTCATAATTTCTATACAATCGCCTAAATATATTTTATTTACTTCCATATGTTATTCTCCCGATTTGAATAATTGACAGGGTTTGATTTTGAATTGTAATTTCGTGGGGTCTGGGGTTCCACCTTTTCTTTGCATGGTCACCCTCCCAATAGATAGACTTCCTTTTGGAGAGATACAAACTAAGCCGCTTCCAAAAAAATTCATTACAAGATTTATGTCTTTAAGTATCCATGTAGCGGACTGATTTTCTTTATCAAATCTTGTAACCAGCATCCAGTCAGCCGATAATCCCCCTCTGCCTTTAATAATATCGCTTATTACAATGATTCGGTTTTCATGGAAAAAATTAATTATTTTATTTTGAATGTCAGCTGACATTTCATCTAAAAAGATACGTCTATCATCTCTTAACCTCTTAATACCCGTCTTACTGGAATATTTTCTGGGCTCCAGCTCTCCTGTAAAAAGTTTAAGCCAAAAAGCAATTTCATCGTCAAATCCCCACATTGCCTGATAATCGGCAACAATTCTTTTGTCAATCTGATTATAATCAGGATCAGAGTTAGCTTTTTTCAGTGACAGATTTTCAATTTTTAGTATATTCCCAATCTTTATAACAATTCTTATCTGAGCATCCGCTTTTTTAAATTTCACAAACTGCTCATACTCTTCTTCTTTAACTTTAAACTTATTTAAATCACTTTTCTTTATTTTTGCAGGTATATGAACAGCCTCTACAGTATTAATCTTTTCAGTATCATAACCCATTATTTTTAGCCATTCCTGTGCTTCAGTATCTTTCTTCCATGCATTAAACTTACCACAAATTGTTTTTTCGTTTAAAAATCCACCTTTTGCAGTTTTTGAACCAACTTCTTTGCTATTCATTGATTAGCCTGTAATCTAAATTTAGGGTTTTGAACCATCAGATATAAGTGTATATAATGTACAATCATCTTACAAGAACATAATGCTTTAGTCAACTTATAGAGGGGGGGAAAAAGAAAAAGCTCCCGAGGTAGGACTCGAACCTACGACCTAGTGGTTAACAGCCACCCGCTCTGCCGATTGAGCTACTCGGGAACCGAAATGAGATTTTAATTCTAAACTATTTTTCTAAACCTTGTCAAGCCCATTTATGTCACCAGGGTCAGATAGGTATAGACATATTGACCAGTATGGGGAAAACAGGGCAATGGTGGATAACAAAAAATACAGCAGATTTTCTTAGAGAGCAAATGTTATTTTTTGATTTTTTGGCTGTCTTTAGGTGACGAAAGTCAATAATAGCAAGGGTTTGGTGAAAAAATGTCAAAATTAAACGGGCTGTTGCCCAAAACAGGTTTTTATAAACATG
>FWPV01004576.1_pt1 | contig 29027 bp, 28 predicted proteins | sample 2228371 | NCBI WGS metagenome assembly FWPV01 (sample SAMEA103939776, study PRJEB20133) | metagenome | reverse complement strand
TCTCCACAAAGGAGGCGGCCGCTTCGGTAACATTATCATTTGATAGAACGATTACCGTTCGGTAACATTATCTTTTGACTTGACACGGGGGCATGGCGTCATCTTGAAAAATTTACATCCCCAATTGAGTAAAAGCGCCTGACAGGCTGATTATAATTATTTTATATTGCCCAAAGCAAATGCCCGTGTCTTTACTTGCCGGGCGATTTTCAGACATAACAAAAGGCAAATTGTATGAGCCCGCGCACCAGAAAACCTCGCGACGCTTACAAGGCAGAGATTCTTGATTTTCTACGGGACTATTACCTGGCACATCAAGATTACCCCTCTTTTGATCAGATTGCATCCAAAGTGGGCATCAAGAGCAAAGGCGGGCACCTCAAGCCCATTCTGGACGAAATGGTGCAGGAAGGTCTGTTAGAAAAAGCCCCCGGCGCAAGAGGCGGTGTACGCTTACCGAGGCAAGGGGTGTTATCCATTCCCATGCGAGGGTTGATTGCCGCCGACAATCAGAACCCTGAAATGCTGCTCGACCACGATCCACATGATGTTATAGACCTGCTTGCAGAATTATTGCCCGAACGGCGCCCTGGCAGCCCCAGACTTTTTGCGCTCCAAGTCCGCGGCGATTCGATGGAAGGCGCACTCATCGCCGATGGCGACACCCTACTGATGGAAGAAACGAGCATTTGGAATGAAGGGGACATTGTGGCCGCCTTTCTCAAAAATGAGGGTACTGTTACGCTAAAAGAGATTCGCAGCGCGCGCAGAGGCACGGTCAAATTGATTGCTAAAAGCCACAAGCATCACAGCCGAGTGGAAAAGTTGGATGAGATTCAAATCATGGGGCGCCTGGTGACCGTTATCCGGCGCTATACTAAATCTGCCTGACGCTATAGCGTTTGTGTTGCTGTAACACCGCCGAAGAAGCGCGCAAGCCCGCGCAAAGGGAGTGGGCATTGGGCTGGGGCTGCTCGGCGCGGCGGTTGCCGCCGCCCAGGCAAAGAGACAAGCCCGCCAGGCAGCCGAAGCGCATGCCGAAGCCGCCCGCCGCAACGCCGCCGAAGAAGCGCGCAAAGCGCAAAACTGGCTGCAGGGCAACGCCATGCTCGAAGCCGCGCTGAAGCCGCACCTCAGTGTTTTTTTATTTGAAAGGGGGCGCATGCCGCCGGAGCACAGTGTTGGCGCAAAAACAATAATTTTTAGAATGCTGCGGGGGCGCACTAATTCAGGCGCATGAAATTCCGCCACGAACATGCTTCATCACAATTCTGTGGCAAAATAGAGTCATGTTACGCATTGCCATGCTTTCTTACCACACCTGTCCGCTGGCCACCCTGGGCGGCAAAGATACCGGCGGCATGAACGTCTATGTGCGCGACCTGACGCGCGAACTGGGCCGCCAGGGCGTGCATGTAGATGTATTCACCCGCTCGCAAGACGAACATGTGCCGCATGTTATTCACGAACTTGGCTACGGCAACCGCGTGGTGCATGTTCCGGCTGGTCCCGAACGCCCCCTGAGCAAGCCAGAAATCGTTGCCTACATCCCACAATTTGTGGAAGGCATCAAAGCCTTTGCTGCCGAAAAAGGCATACACTACGACCTGATTCACAGCCATTACTGGCAATCGGGCCTGGCAGCCGAGCAACTTTCAGATGCCTGGGGCATACCCATCGTGCACATGTTCCACACCCTGGGTGAAATGAAAAACCGCATCGCCCGCAGTGAAGCCGAAAAGGAGGGCGCTTACCGGCTGGATGGCGAGCGCCGCGTTCTGACGCGCGCCCACCGCATTATTGCCGCCACGCTGGCCGAGCAGGCTCAGTTGCAATGGCTCTATAAAGCTGACCCACGCAAAATCAATGTCATCCCCCCTGGCGTTGATACCGCTCATTTTTACCCCATTCCGCCCGATGAAGCCAAAGCCTATGTTGGGCTGACGCCCAACCAGCGCATGATCCTGTTTGTTGGGCGCATTGAACCGCTTAAGGGGGTAGATACCCTTATTCAGGCTATGGCTTGTTTGCGCCTCCGCGAAATTTCTACCGAAAACCCGGTGCAGCTGGCCATCATTGGCGGCGATCCCAATGCAAGCCCTGAAGATATGAATGCCGAAATGCGCCGTTTGCAGTCTTTGTGTCATGACCTGTGCATGGATCGCATGGTGGTTTTTTTGGGCAAACGCGGACAGGATACGTTGCCGTACTACTATTCTGCCGCAGAAGTGCTGGTTGTCCCCTCGCACTACGAGTCTTTTGGCATGGTCGCGCTAGAGGCCATGGCGTGCGGCACGCCTGTTGTGGCTTCTCAGGTAGGCGGGCTGGCTTTTCTGGTGCAGGATGGCGTGACCGGCTATGTCGTTCCCGACCAGGACCCAGCCGCCCTGTGCGAACGCCTTTCCCTGCTGCTGGGCGACTCAGCCCTGCGCGCTACCCTGGGGCGTCAGGCGGCCGAATATGCGCGCGGTTACGCCTGGGAAAATATCGCCCGCCAGTTGCTCACGGTATATCAGGACGTGCTTCAGGGCTGAGACAATCTTTACACAATCTTTATATCAGTTTAGCGTATGCTTCATCTCTCCGGCCTAAACTGTTCAGTGATAAACATGACATTGCATATTCAGGCTAACTATGAAAATTTTGCTGGTAGATGACGAACCGAATATCCTCAACCTGCTCACAGCCTACCTGCGCCCCGAAGGCTACGAAATTTACACCGCATCCGATGGACATGCCGCACTAAAAGCAGCCCGCGCCTACAACCCCGACCTGATCGTGCTGGATGTCATGCTCCCCGGCCTGGATGGAATCGAAGTGCTCACCCAATTGCGCCGTGAGTCCGATGTCTATGTCATCCTGCTCACGGCTCGCAGCGAGGAGACCGACAAAATTGTGGGGCTAACCGTTGGGGCCGATGACTACGTCACCAAGCCTTTTAGCCCGCGCGAATTGGTGGCGCGCATCAAAGCCGCTGCGCGGCGTTTGCAGTCTGGCGGCGTGTCAGCGCAGACGCGCCGGGTGTTGACCTTTGAACATGTGCGCATTGATGTATTTGCGCGCAATGTTTGGGTAGACGAAAAACCCATCTCGCTCACCGCCATTGAGTTCGATTTACTCAAAACCCTGGCCGAGAATCGCGGGCGTGTGCTTACCCGCGAGCAATTGCTCGAAAACGTATGGGGCGGCGCCTATTATGGCGAAATGCGCGTTGTGGATGTGCATCTGGGGCACATTCGGCAAAAACTGGGGCGCGACGATCTGATTACTACGGTGCGCGGGGTAGGCTATCGCTTTGAGGACAAGCCGCAATGATTCAGTCCATTCGCAGCCGTTTAGGGCTCAAATTGCTCATTTCATACCTGGCAGTCATCTTCTTAGTGGTTGTGATTCTGGTTAGCGCCACGCAAATTTCACTGCCAGGCGCGTTTGACCGTCACCTGGGGGGCATGGCGCTCAAAGGGCAATTCGGTCAGCCTGGCATGATGATGGGCCCTGCTGGACGCGCCCAGGGTATGATGGCAGATTTGTATCGCGGTTTTCGTGATAGTTTCAATGAAGCCCTGGCGCTTTCAGTGCTGGCTGCATCAATTGCTGCGGTGGGCGTCAGTTTGTTTTTTAGCCGCCGTATTGTTGCGCCGTTGCAGGCGATGACGCGCGCCAGTCAGCGCATTGCCGAAGGCCATTATGATGAGCGTGTGCACGCGCCTGGCAATGACGAACTTTCGCAACTTGCTGCGCATTTCAACCAGATGACCGAGCGCCTGGCCCAGACCGAAACCATGCGCCGCCAGTTGATTGGCGATGTCAGTCACGAGTTGCGCACACCCTTAACGGTCATCAAAGGCATGATGGAAGGGCTGATTGATGGCGTTTTGCCCGGCGCGCCAGAGACGTATGAGCAAATTGCTAAAGAAGCCGACCGCTTGGGCCGCCTGGTAGATGATTTGCAGGAACTGAGCCGGGTAGAAGCGGGCGCATTTCAACTTCGGTTACAGCCGGTGTTGCTTCAGAATGTAATTAAGTCTCTGGAAAAGCGCCTCAGCGCGCAATTTGCGGCTAAAAATATTGCGTTTGTTAGCAGCATCCCCGCTGACTTGCCCGCCATATACGCCGATGAAGACCGCCTGATGCAGGTGCTTATGAATTTATTGGGGAACGCCATGCAATACACGCCTGCTGGCGGGCGCGTAGAGGTGACAGCCTGGTTACATGCCAGGCAGGTGGCCATTTGTGTTGCCGATACGGGCGTGGGCATTGCCCCCGAGCATTTGCCGCACATCTTTACTCGTTTTTACCGCGCCGACCCATCCCGTTCGCGTCAATCGGGCGGGGGCAGCGGCATTGGGCTGACGGTTGCAAGGCACCTCGTGGAGGCGCAGGGCGGCCAGATCGAAGCCGCCAGCGATGGCCCCGGGCGCGGCAGCCGCTTTACGGTATATCTCCCCGCCGCATCTGCCCTATAATTTCTGCGCAAAACAGCAATGACAAATTAGGCCAGGGCTTTTTTAAGGTAGCGAACTGTCATTGCGAGGCGCGGTTTGCGCGCCGAAGCAATCTCCCTGGGACCCTGATCATGTCCGTTTAACGGGAGACTGCTTCGGCGAAGAACGCCTCGCTGTGACATGATTCTGGACCTTAAGAAAGCCCTGAAATTAGGCGCTTGCACCTTGCAATTTTGTAAGTTTTGTGCAAAAATAAGAATGCTCTCCGATAAAAAGCAAAACTGGTGAAAACCAGCGACGCAAAGTCATAGGGTCTAAAGATGGTGTCCACACCATCCATGATAGCCTGACTGCCGATAAAGGCAAAACCGGTAAAAAATCGGTGACGCAAAGTCAAGGGTTCAGATTGTCAATGGAAGCGACCCCCAGACAATCTGGATAGCCAGACTACCCGAAAGGCAAACCCGTCGAAAGGCGGCGACGCAAAGTTATGGGCCTAACGTTTCCCTGACTATGGCTGCCAGACTACCGAGAGCACCTATTTCCTGCCGCCGGAATCCCTAATCCGGCGGCAGGATCTTTTTTGCGGCAGAATAAAAAATCCCCATCTGGCGTTCGATGGGGATGTACCAGGCGATATGTTGCCGCTTTTTCAGGCCTGTTGGTATGCTTTTAGTTTGCTCATTAACTGCGCATCGCCAGGTTCAACCAGCCGTGTGCCATCAGGGAAGAGGATGGTGGGGACGCTGCGGTTTCCTCGATTCAGTTGGCGAACGAACTGCTCGGCCTGGGGGTCTTCGTCAATGTCTACATCGGTATAGGCAACCCCAGCCTGGGCAAAAACACGCCGCGCGCGGCGGCAGTCTGGGCACCAGGCAGTCGAATACATCACGATTGTGTCGGGTTGTGGATTGTATAGCGGGGAAGCAGGCGTCATTTTGCGTATTCAGGTGATCTTATAGCCCCAGTTTGGCCCGCAGGTCGTCGTCGCTCGGCTCGATGAAAATGGCGCCATCGGGAAAGATAACCGTGGGGATGTGAATGCGCTGTTTGCTGATACTTTCCAAAAAGGCTACAGCGGCATTATCTTTGCCGATGTCTACATCCAGGTAATGGATGTTATGGCTGTTCAAAAAGGCCCGCGTCCGCTTACAATCGGGGCACCAGGTGGTGCTATACAGGACGATCGTTTGGGGTGTGGTTGTGTAAAGGTTTGCAGTATCTGACATAAAAAAATTATACCTCACAATCCCATCGCGGGTGAGCGCCCCAGAGTGGCGAAATCCTGGGCTAGCGGATAATTCTGCTGTTTTTTTGTAGGACAAACGCTAGCGTTTGTCCCACCTGTTGATATCAAAATGCTCAATGCAGGGTTTCTGATTGCCCTTGATTTATCCACTCCCCAAAGGTTTTTAGAAAATGGCTTCAGGGTGTTTTTTTGACCACACAGAAGACTGCGCCCTGGCGCTCTACCTGGTAGATGACAGGCAGGTCGGGCAGGGTGGTCTGGTCGCCATTGGTGCGCGTGGTTTGCAGCACTATGCTGCCGCTGGGGAGCGGGGCGTCGTCTGGAATGAAAGCAACCTCTCGCCCTGGGCGGGCGTAATATTGCGCCAGGCGCAGGTTGCGCTGCACAAAGACCGGCCCGCTGGTTGCGGCGTTGATGTAGTCAAAGGCTTCTTTGTAGCATGTCAGCCAGTATTCGGTTTCGTAGCGCCGAAAGACCCCCGGCGTGCCGCCCGCAAAGGCATTGTAGTACGCATATTCATAGGGCTGGAGTTGCGCGTAGCCAGCAAAGGCGGGGAGCAAAGAGAGGGCAATCAGACTAAAGCGCAGGGCAGGCTTTTTCAGTTGAGCAAGCAGCCAGTCTACCCCGGCGGCGACCAGAATGAAGATGCCCGGAATAATGAACGTAAAATGCCGGAAGCCATCGTAAATCGGCGGGCGGCTGATGAGCACATACGCCAGCGGCGCGGCAAACCAGAGCAGGACCGGCAGGTAGGTGCGCCAGTCTAAGCGTCTCTTGCGCAGCCCCCAGGCGGCGGCTGCCAGCCCCAGCACAGCCAGCGGCCAGGTTGGTTCGGTGAGCGTCCACGCGAGCATGCGCGGCAGGTAGGTGGGCGGCAGTTCGTCTGAGTAGGTGATTTGTCCGTCGAAGAGCATGCGCACACGTTCGGGGTTGTTGGCGTTGCGGGCCAGCACCGCGAGGAATTGATCTACCGGCCCGCCCCACAGGTAAGGCCAGGCGATGTAGCAGACCAAAAACGCAATCAGCCCATACCACACCAGGGGGAAAATGGCGCGCTGCCGCCACCTGAGCAGCATGGCCAGCCCTACAATTGCCCCGGCCAGCGGACCTAAAATGCGCACGGCGGTGGTTAGCCCCACAAGCGCGGCGGCGATAAACAGCGCCCTGATGGGCACATCCAGGTACAGCCAACGGCGCATACGGGTCAGGGCAGGGCGCGCAAATTGAAGCACGGCTGCCATCCCGCCAAAGACCAGTGCGGCCAGGACGGCTAGCCATACGGACTGGGATACCAGCCGGGTGAGTTTGACCTGGTACACTGCCAGGGGCGCGTTGCGGGCGTTGACGGTGAGCAGTGAAAAGATGTTGCCCGGCAGGCTGGCGGGGTCGCTGTAAGCCAGGCTGAGCAGGTTTTGCGCGGCTTGCTCAATCTGGTTCGGGAAAATGGTCAGGATGAGCGCGCTCAGGGCGCTTATGCCCATAAGCAGGCGCGCGCCGTACAGCCAGCGCTGCCATTGCCGGGCTGGAAGGTCGGGCAGGCTGGCAGGCGCTTGGGCGGAAGCGGCCAACCGCAGACCGGCATATACGCTGAAGATGAAGAACACCATAAACGGGATGTCTTTGGGGTTCATGAAGGCATGCCCCCATAAGACAGGCTGAAAGGTTAGCAGCGCCGTGGCGCTCCAGGCGGCCAGCGCGCTTACCCAGCGCCGCAGCAGCAGGTAGAAAACCAGCATCCCGGCCTGATAGGTGACAAAATTGACCAAATGCCAGGCGGCGGCGCGGTCTATGCCCAGGTGTTGCAGCGCCAGCACAGGCCAGCGTGCCAGCAGCAGGTAGGCTGGGCCATAGCGCCCGTGGTCCGAACTGGGGCCATAGGCTTCTTCGAGGACAAACGTTCCATCCAGGCGGGCAGTAAGGGAATAGGCGCTGGGGATGGCGTCGGCGTAGGCGTAAAAGAGCGGCTCGTCCCAACTCATGCCGTAGGACTGAAACGTGAACAGCCCGACTATCGTGTTGAAGAAAATCAGCAGGGCAATGGGCAGGTTGGGGTGGCGGATGAGGGCGCGCAAAGACGGGAAGGTCATGCTGCGGGTCAGGGTTGTTGCAGGTTTTCTGGCAGGGGCGGCCAATCGGGGATCATTTCGGCAGCATCTTTCCAGTTCTCTTTGCCGCTCCAGGATTCGATTTTGAGGGCAAAGACGCTGGTGTGCGCCAGCTCCTTATCTGTGATGGGGCGAAATTCGCGTCTGGGCTGCATGGCTGGGAAGTATTTGGCAATCAGCCCGTAGAGCGCGGCGCGTTTTTCGGCTGGGTCTTCGATGATTTGGGCAACGCCAAAAACCATGACCGAGCGGTATTGGATGGAAAACTCCAGCGCTGCGTTGGAGGGCAGCAGGCGGCCTGCTTCGCTGACTTCCATGCATACCCTGGGGTTGGCCTCCAGGTTGCTGCGCAGCCGCCCGCTGATGTTGGCGTGGAAAATGATGCGCTGGTTGGTTTCGTCGTACCAAAATGTGCTGGGGGTGACGAAAGGCTGCGCGCCGCTCAGGTGGGCAAAGTGCCCTATGCTGGCGTGGCGCAAAAAGGATTTTATCCATTCATCGTCGCGCTGGTATTCGGGCAGGCGTTGGTGCGCGGTGGGCGCGGCTTGGGCATAATTTCGGGGCATGAGGCGTTCCTTTGGCGGGTTTATTTTTGTTTTGGGATGGGGATTTCGCGCGCGGCTGCGGCCAGCATCTCGAATCCCAGGCGGAGGAGCGGCTCCAGCCGGGCGGCGGCATGGGGGTCGCTGCCGCTTTCGAGGGCGTCCAGCGTCTTGAGCAGGTTGCCGCGCAGCCCGCTGGCGCGCCGCGCCCAGATGGAATCGGCGGAGAGGCGTTCGAGCCGGGCGGCCAGCAGGCGGGCCAGGGCAATTGGGTCGGGTTGGTCGGCGGGCGGCATCATGAGTCGAATCCCAGCCCCAGGGCGTCGAGCGTGCGCAGCCACAGGTTGCGGCGGCCGTTGTGGCGGTCGGCCTGGGCGAGCGACCAGCGGGTAAAGTTGACTACCAGGCTGCGGGCCGGTTCGGGCGGAAAGGGCCACGGTTTGCTGCGGGTAAAAGCCAGGGCGGTGCGTTCGGTGGGGTGGGCATCCAGCAGGTCGAGCATTACCTGTGCGCCAAAACGCGATGCGCCCACCCCCAGCCCGGTGTAGCCCAGGGCGTAGGCGGTGCGTCCCTGGTGGGCTGTGCCCCAAAAGACGCTGAAGCGCGCGCAGGTATCTATGGCGCCGCCCCAGGCGTGGGTAAAGCGCAACCCTTCTAGTTGCGGAAAAGTCTGAAAAAAGTGTTCGGCCAGCCGCCCAAATGATTCGGGGTGGCGATCGAATTGCGGTCCCATGCCGTTGCCGGGGTAGTAGATGGCGTCGTAGCCGCCCCACAGGATGCGTCCGTTGGGGGTGATCTGGTAGTAGTGAAACTGGTTGCCCGAGTCGCCAATGCCCTGGCGTTCTTGCCAGCCAATGCTTTGGCGCTGGGCGGGGCTGAGCGGCTCGGTCATCAGCACGTAGTCATATACCGGGACGATGTAGTAAGCCAGGCGCTTGAGCAGCGGCGGGTAGGCATTGGTGGCCAGGGCCACGCGCCGGGCGCGCACCTGTCCGTAGGGGGTGCGGGCGTGAATGTGGCTGCGCTGGGGCGTGAGGCGGGTGACGGGGGTATTTTCGTATAAGCGTACTCCCATTTGGAGGCAGGCGCGGCGCAACCCCCAGGCCAGGCGGGCCGGGTTGACGATGCCCACCCAGGGGTTGAGCAATGCGCCCAGGTAGGTGGGCGAGTTGACCAGCGCCTGGGTTTGTTCCTGGTCAAGGAGCTGAAAGGCTTCGCCGCAGGCGTTGGCGGCCTGGGCTTCGGCGCGCAGGTCGTCTAACTGGTAGGGCGCGGTGGCTACGTTCAGTTCGCCGGTGCGCTGGTAGTCGCAGTCTATTTCGTAGCGCCGAATGGCAGATTCGATGGCTTGCAGGTTGTCGTGTCCCAGGGTTACCAGGCGGGGCATTTCGTGCGGCCAGCGCTGCATGCCGTTGGCAAAGCCGTGCGTTAGCGAGGCGGCCACAAAGCCGCCGTTGCGCCCGCTGGCGCCGTCGCCTACCTGCCCGGCTTCGAGCAGAACGACATCGCGGGTGGGGTTGGCTTCTTTGGCCAGCAGGGCCGTCCACAGTCCGGTGAATCCGGCGCCGATGACCAGCAATTCGGCGTCGGTGGTTTCGGTGAGGGCGGGGGCCGCGTCGGGGCGCAGGGGGTCATCCAGCCAGAAGGGGGTAAAAGACACCTGGCTGAGCGCGCGCAGCGATTGGGGACGGGGCTGGTTGTTGAAAGCGAAGGGCGGCATGTTTTTCTTTGGGGTAATGGGCTGGCATGATGTTGTGTTTGGGTGTAAACATTATATTCTGGGGTTGGTAATTCAGGCAGGGAATTTTGCTGCTAAAGCCGCACCAGTTGGATGATTGTGTGCGCAATATGCCATTTCGATAGAATGTATTGTGCGACATGTCACATGGGTGTCGGGTACTAAGGCGCTTTTTGTCACCTGGCGTCTGATAAAAAACACGCATAACCGGCTATAGACCAGGTCATGCGTGTTTTTGTGGCGTTTGGCCGCCTCTGGCGTCCCCGGCGCGGGTCGAACGCGCAACCACCAGATTCGAAGTCTGTTACTCTGTCCATTGAGCTACGGGGACGTGCTCATTTTTGCGCGCCAAATTATACCGCATCTTGCCGGGCTTGCTTGTGGCTCTAATTACCCTTACAATCAACTTATCTCAAGCCGGAGGCGCAGCATGGATAACGTGCAATTATTTGGCGAGCGGTTGATAAGCAACCTGGAAAAAGTGGTGCTGGGCAAGCGCGCACAACTGGAACTGGTTGTGATTGGACTGCTCTGCCAGGGGCACATTCTCATCGAAGACGTGCCTGGCGTGGGTAAAACCGTGCTGGCTCGCAGCCTGGCCCGCTCGCTTAACTGCGCTTTCAATCGCATTCAATTCACGCCCGATATGCTGCCCAGCGATGTGACGGGCGTTTCTATTTACAACCAGGAAAAGCGCATTTTCGAGTTTCGCCCTGGGCCTATCATGGGGCAAATTATCCTGGCGGATGAAATCAACCGCGCCACCCCAAAAACTCAGGCGGCTCTGCTCGAAGCCATGGAAGAACGTCAGGTGACGGTAGATGGCGTCACGTACCCGTTGCCGCAGCCGTTTCTGGTGTTGGCAACGCAAAACCCAATAGAGTACGAGGGGACGTTTCCACTGCCAGAAGCACAATTAGACCGTTTTTTGTTGCGCCTGCGCATGGGCTATCCCAGTCTGTTCGATGAAATGAACATCCTGGAAGGGCAAAAGCACCAGCACCCCATTCAAACCATTGAACCGGTCTTTTCAGCGCAGGATGTCCTGGCTGCAGCCGAGGCTATCCGCTCGGTGTATGTCTCTGCGACCCTCAAACGCTACATCGTAGACCTGGTGACGCGCACCCGCGACAATGCCGATGTGTACCTGGGCGCCAGCCCGCGCGGGTCGCTGGCGCTGTATCGCGCTGCGCAGGCCCGTGCAGCCCTGCAAGGGCGCAATTTTGCCCTCCCCGACGACGTAAAAGCTCTGGCGCAGCCTGTGCTAGCCCACCGCATTATCGTCAGCCCGGCAGCCCGACTGCGCGAGTTGACCGCTGAACGGATTGTGCAAGAAATTGTCCAGTCACAGCCCGCGCCGGGCGGCGAATTTCACGCCGAAGGGATAGCCTGACCCGTATGCGCAATGCTGCGCGGACGCTTGTCTTCGCCTTGCTTTTTGCGGGGTTGCTGGGGGCGCTGGTCACTGGCGCTGCAGTGTATGTTCGGCTGATGTATCTGGCGCTTAGTGTGCTGGCGCTTTCTGGTGTGTGGGCGTTTACGGCGCTCAGCGGCGTTTCACTCACGCGCCGCGCCCGCTCATTGCGCGCCAACGTGGGTGATGTTTTTGAGGAATATTACGAACTGGAGAATCGCAGCCGTTTTTTTCAACTGTGGATAGAAGTGACCAACCTCTCGCCTCTGCCGGGGGCAAGCGGGTCGCGCCTGCTTACCGGTGTGGGTGGGCGCGAAAAGCGCGTTTACACTGCGCGCACCTGGCTTACGCAGCGCGGCGCTTTTCCGCTTGGCCCTACCCGCATTGCTTCGGGCGACCCGTTTGGTCTCTTTCGCCGCTGGCGGGTTTTTCCGGCGCGCCAATCGCTGCTGGTGTTGCCCAAAATCATTCCGCTGGCAAATTTCTCGGTGCGGGCGGGCGCATTGCCGGGCGGGCGCGTTATTCGCGAAAAGTCGCCCGATGTCACCCCGCATGCCGCTGGCGTGCGCGAATACGCCCGGGGCGACTCGCTCAAGCGCATTCACTGGCCCTCTACGGCGCGGCGCGGTGTGTTTATGGTAAAAGAATTTGAACGTGACCCTCAGGAGCAAATCTGGCTGTTTTTGGATGTGCAGCACAATGTGCATTATGCGCTTCCGCATCAGCCGCCTGTGTCTACCGACTGGCTGTTTGCCCGCCACCCCGAAATTCCCCTGCCGCCCGCCACGCTGGAATATGGCGTGAGCATTTGCGCCTCGCTGGCGCATTACCTGCTGGCTCAGCGCCATGCGGTGGGGTTTGTAAGCGCCGGGCAAGTGCTTACGGCCATCCCGCCCGAACGCGGCCCCCGACAGGAAATCAAGATTTTGGAGACGCTGGCCTTTGTACGCGCCGATGGACATTTGCCCCTGGCCGGGCTGATTGGCGCTCAACTGCCGAAAATTGCTGCAGGCAGCAGCGTTATTCTGGTTACGCCTGGCGTTGGCCCAGACCTGCCTGTGGCGGTGCGCGCTTTGCAGCGCCGTGGGCTGCACCCGCTGGTGATTCTGCTGGATGTCGAATCATTTGGCGGGCCGCAAAACAGCCACCTGGCGCAGTCTATTCAGGCGCTGGGAGCGCCAGTGTGCCGCATTGCCCGCGATGAAGACCTTGCCGTTGCGCTGGGAAGTTTTGCTAACCATTTTGTCGTAAAGGAGACCCAACTGTGGAAGCAACCCGAATACACACGCTAGACCTGAACTTTATGGGCCGCCCGCATGCGATTGCGGCCTATGCCTTGCCGCACAGCAGCGGCGTGGCCCTGGTGGAGTGCGGCCCCGGCGCCACTTTGCCTGCGCTAGAGGCCGGGCTGGCTGGGCTGGGGTTTCGACTTACGGATGTGACGCATGTGCTGCTCACGCACATTCATCTCGACCATGCCGGGGCGGCCGGGGCGCTGGCGCGGGCCGGGTCAACTATCTATGTGCACCCGGTGGGCGCGCCGCACATGCTTAACCCGGAAAAACTTTTGGCTTCGGCGGCGCGCATTTATGGCGATATGATGGATACGCTATGGGGTGAGTTTTTACCCGTGCCGCCCGAAAAATTGATTATTGCCGAACACGGGCAAGAGATTGAGATTGGCAGTCTGCGTTTTACGCCGCTTAACACCCCAGGGCATGCCGAGCATCACTTTGCTTATCTTCTCGATGACTTGTGTTTTAGCGGCGATGTGGGCGGCGTGCGCATGCCGGGCTGCCGCTATTTGCGTGCGCCTATGCCCCCGCCCGAATTGCATATTCCGCGCTGGCGCGAGAGTTTGCGCGCCCTGCGGGCTGCGGGTTTTGCGCGCATTGCGCCCACACACTTTGGCATTTTCGATGACGCCGACTGGCAATTAACCACCCTGGAAGCCGCCCTCGATGAAACCGAACGCTGGCTGGAGCAGGTGATGTCTGCCGGGCCAGATGTAGAGGCGCTGCGAGAGGCCTTCGATGCCTGGATGGAGGCGCAGGCCAGGGCGGCCGGGCTTTCGCAAGATGACGTTGCAGCGTTTGCGTTGGCCAATCCAACCGGTATGTCGGCCGACGGGTTGATGCGTTACTGGAAGAAGGTTCGGCTGGCGCAATAGGCCTGGGGCGGGCCAGGCGGCCCGGGTTGGCTGCGCCGCGCGCATTCAAATTAGGTACAATTATCATGGCTCGGCGGTGATTTTACGCCGCCCTCACTGTGATAAAATTCACAAACAAAATCCAATAAGGAGCATTTTATGCACAAAGATTTTCTTCATATTACGGACTTTTCTTCCGAAGAAATTCAGGGTTTTCTTGACCTGGCCGTGCACTTGAAGAAGGAGTATATGGGTGGGGGTAACCCGCCTTTGTTGCAGGGCCGTGTGCTGGCGATGATTTTCCAAAAGCCCAGCCTGCGCACGCGCGTTTCGTTTGATATGGCCATGCGTCACCTGGGCGGCGATGCGCTTTATCTTTCTCCGGCTGAAATTGGGTTGGGCAAACGCGAGTCGATTGCCGATGTGGCGCGTGTGCTTGCGGGGTATGTAGATGCGCTGATGGCGCGCGTTTTCGACCATGCGCACGTGGTGGAACTGGCCAGGTGGTCCAGCATTCCGGTCATCAATGGTCTCAGCGAGTACAACCATCCCTGCCAGGCTATGGCAGATGCGCTGACGATTCAGGAAAAATTTGGCAAAGCCAAAGGGCTGAATGTGACCTATGTGGGCGATGGCAACAATGTGGCGGTCTCGCTGATGCATGTGTGCGCCAAACTGGGCTGGAACTTTACGATTGCCAACCCAGAAGGCTACGATATTGTGCCGCAGGCGGTAGAACTGGCCAGGCAGATTGCGTCTGAGACTGGTTCTAAGCTGACCTTTTTGCGCGACCCGCACGAGGCGGTGAAAGGCGCGCAGGTGATTTACACCGATACCTGGACCAGCATGGGACAGGAAGAAGAAGCCGCCCGGCGCGAGAAAGTTTTCCCGCCATACCAGGTGAATGCCAAACTGGTAAGTGAAGCCGATAAAGATGTGATTGTGATGCACTGCCTGCCGGCGCACCGCAACCATGAACTGACCGATGAGGTGGCCGACGGTCCGCATTCGGTTATTTTCCCGCAGGCGCACAACCGCCTGCACGCGCAAAAGGCCATTTTGGCGCGTCTTTTTGGTGTTGCGTAATACCCCTTGTGGCTCAGGCCGCACTGGAGGGGGCCAGCCCTTCGGTGCGGCGGCAGGCAAGGGTTCATGCCTCTCGACTGCGTGGCGCTCGGGGCGAACATTCTCATTTTAGGAAAAGGAAAAAGGAAAATGAACACGCAGGACTATATTCAACTTGAAGAGCAATATGGCGCGCATAACTATCACCCGCTCGATGTGGTTATCGAGCGGGCAGAGGGAGTCTGGGTGTATGATGTGGAGGGCAATCGTTATCTGGATTGTCTTTCTTCTTACTCGGCGGTCAACCAGGGGCATGTGCATCCGCGCATTTTGCAGGCATTGATGGACCAGGCTAAAAAGGTGACGTTGACCTCGCGCGCTTTTCGCAACGATCAGTTACCTCTAATGTACAAGGAATTGTCTGAGTTCAGCGGTTATGAGATGTCGCTTCCTATGAACAGCGGCGCCGAGGCTGTCGAGACGGCCATCAAACTGGCACGTAAGTGGGCTTACCGCGTTAAGGGTGTGCCGCGCTACGAGGCAGAAATTGTTATGGTGGAGGGCAATTTCCACGGGCGTACGACCACCATCATCTCTTTCAGCACCGAGCCGCTCTACAAGCAGGATTTTGGCCCGTTTACGCCTGGGTTCAAGATTGTGCCCTATGGTGACCCTGACGCGCTTGAAGCAGCCATCACCCCCAATACGGCCGCCGTCTCCATCGAGCCTATTCAGGGCGAAGCGGGTGTGATTGTGCCCCCGGCTGGCTACCTGAAGCGTGTGGCCGAAATTTGCAAGAAGCATAATGTGCTCTTTATTGCCGATGAAATTCAAACCGGTTTGTGCCGCACCGGCAAGCGCTTTGCTTTCCAGCACGAAGGGGTGCGCCCGGATATGGTCATTATTGGCAAGGCTCTTTCGGGCGGGTTTTATCCTGTTTCGGCAGTGCTGGCCGACCGCCCAATTATGGGATTGTTCACGCCCGGCGAACATGGCTCTACGTTTGGCGGCAACCCGCTGGCTGCGGCGGTGGCGCGGGCCGCACTGCGCGTGTTGGTAGAAGAAAAACTGGATGAGCGCGCGGCCGAACTGGGGACGTATTTTATGGAGCAGTTGTCCGAAATCACCAGCCCGCATGTCAAGGAAGTGCGCGGCAAAGGGCTTCTGATTGGCGTCGAACTGAAACCCGAAGCAGGCGGCGCGCGCCGTTTTTGCGTCGAACTGCAAAAACGCGGCATTCTGGCCAAAGAGACACATGACCACGTTATTCGCTTTGCACCCCCGCTGGTGATTGACAAAGAGACCATTGATTGGGCTTTGCCAGCCATCCGCGAGGTTTTGAACATGGCTTAGTTTTATTCGCTGCGGGGGCAAAATGCCCCCGCAGGTTTGTCAGCATCAAGGAGGTTGTATGTACATTGGTGTACCCAAAGAAAGGCGCCCCTTTGAATATCGTGTAGGGTTGCCCCCTGCCGGTGTAGAGATTTTGGTAGAGCACGGACATACGGTATATGTCGAACACGAAGCCGGTTTAGGCGCAGGCTTTAGCGACCAGGAATATGAAAAAGCCGGCGCGCGCCTGGTGTATTCGCCCCACGAGGTGTTTGGGCGCGCCGACCTGATTTGCAAAATTGCGCGCCCGCTGCAAGAAGAGATTGACTGGATGCAGCCCGGCGCCACCTTGCTGGGCTACCTGCACCTGGCTTCGACCCGCCAGAACCGCATTGACGCCCTGTGCGAAAAGCAAATTACCGCCATTGCCTACGAGCAAATTCAATTGCCCGATGGCTCGCTGCCCGTGCTGCGCCCACTCAGCCAGATTGGCGGGCTGATGACCGCCCAGATTGCCGCGCGCTTTTTGCAAAATAATTTTGGCGGCAAGGGCATTTTGTTGGGCGGCATCGCGGGCGTACCGCCAGCCGAGGTGGTTGTTTTGGGCGCGGGCACGGCAGGCCTGAGCGCGGCTAAGTCCTTTTTGGGGTTGGGTGCGCACGTCACCTTGCTAGACCGCAATATGGATGCACTGCAACGCGCAGCAGATACTCTGCCGATGGCCGTAACCATGATTGCATCCCGGCGCAACATTGAGCGCGTTTGCCAGTTTGCCGATGTGGTGGTGGGAGCGGTTTTGGTGCCTGGCGACCGCGCCCCCGTGCTGGTCTCGCGCGAGACCGTCCGCGCCATGAAACCGCGTTCAATCATTATTGACCTGAGCATTGACCAGGGCGGCTGTTTCGAAACCTCGCGCCCAACCATGCACGACCGTCCAACCTACGTCGAAGAGGGCGTTACCCATTACTGCGTGCCCAACATCCCTGGCGTTGTCGGGCGCACGGCCACCCATGCGTTCATCAATGCGGCTATGCTCTACATTTTGGAAATTGCCCGCAGCGTAGACCAGGCCATCGAAAACAACCCGGCCATTGCCGCAGCAGTCAACACCCGTAACGGGCAACTGGTTAACCTGAAACGCAGCGCAAACGAGGGAGGCCGCGATGGGCTGGACTGACATTTACCAATCACGCATGACCACAGCCGAAGAGGCCATCAAAACCATCAAGTCACACAGCCGCATCTTCCTTACGGGCAATGTCTCGGTGCCTAAAACGCTGCTTAATGCGCTGGTTAAACACGCCCCTGAACTGGAAGACGTGGAAATTTGCCAGGCCCTTACAGTGGGACCTGCCGACTACGTCAACCCCGAAATGCAGGGACACCTGCGCGTCAACACCATGTTCATCAGCCACAATGTGCGTAAAGCCGTGCAAGAGGGGCGCGCCGATTTTACGCCGGTGCTGCTTTCGGAGTTTACGCTGCTGTTCAAAAACGGACACCTGCCCCTGGATGCCGCGCTCATTCACGTTTCCCCGCCAGATGAACACGGTTTCTGCTCGTTGGGCGTCGAAGTAGGGCTTACCAAAACCCCAGCCGAAAGCGCCAAAATCATCCTGGCCGAAGTCAACCAGCAAATGCCGCGCACCCTGGGCGATTCGTTCATTCACGTCAGCCGTCTTACCCACATCATTCCAGTCAATTACCCCATTGCCGAAATGGCCATGGCCGAAGAAGGCGATAAAGACGTGGTTGAAAAAATTGCCGGCCACATTGCCGAACTGATCCCCGATGGCGCAACCATGCAAATGGGCATTGGCGCCATTCCCGATGCAGTCTTGAAGTACCTCTTCCATAAAAAAGATTTGGGTATTCACACCGAACTATTTTCGGAAGGCGTAATTGACCTGGTCGAGGCTGGCGTACTCACCAACGCTCGCAAGACCCTGCACCCAGGCAAAATTGTGGCTGGCTTTATTCTGGGCACCAAGCGCCTGTACGACTGGGTAGATGACAACCCCCTCATCGAATTCCACCGTACCGAATACGTCAACGACCCCTTCGTCATTGCCCAAAACGACCGCATGGTTGCCATCAATTCCGCCATCGAAGTTGACCTGACGGGTCAGGTGTGCGCCGATAGCATTGGCCCAAAACTGTATAGCGGCGTGGGTGGTCAGTTAGACTTCATTTACGGCGCATCGCGCTCGAAAGGCGGCAAACCGATCATTGCCATGCCCAGCACTTCCGTTTTGCGCGATGGCACGCGCGTTAGTAAAATTACGCCCATGCTCAAGCAAGGCGCAGGCGTAGTGACCACACGCAATCATGTCAGGTATGTGGTTACCGAATATGGCGTGGCAGAGTTGTACGGCAAAACCATACGTCAACGCGCCCAGGCCCTCATCAAAATTGCCCATCCCGACTTCCGCGCCGACCTGGAAAAGCAAGCCCGCGCGCTAAACTACCTCTAAAATCCTTCTTGCTCAACGTAACGCTCCGCAGGGGTGGGGGTTTTCCCTGCGGAGATGTTTTTTGATGTGACCGAGGTAATACGTTATGGAACGCAAAGCAAAAATTGTTGCCACAATTGGCCCCGCTAGCGATAGCGAAGAGATGCTCGAAGCCCTGATGCGCGCCGGAATGAATGTGGCCCGCCTCAATTTTTCGCATGGCACGCACGAAGACCACGCCCGGCGTATTGCGCGTATTCGCCAGGTAGCCAAAAAACTGGGCGTTTCGGTAGGCATTTTGCAAGATTTGCAGGGCCCAAAAATCCGCGTAGGCGACCTGCCAGCCCCCCTGCAGCTGATGCCCGACCAGGTGGTGACCCTCTACGCTCAGGAAGATGCCCCGCCCGCCTCGCAGGATGTCTGCATTCCGGTAGATTTCCCCGAACTGTTCGAATCGGTACACCCGCAAGACCGCTTGCTGCTCGATGACGGGCGCCTGACCCTCAGCGTTCTCTCTACCCGCGAGCAAACGCTGCGCGCGCGCGTCGTCGTGGGCGGTACGCTCACTGCGCACAAGGGCATCAATTTGCCGGGTGTACGTTTGCGCATTCCTGGCTTTACCGATAAAGACGAGCAAGACCTGGCGTTTGGGTTGCGGCACGGTGTTGACGCGGTAGCCGTCTCGTTTGTGCGCAGCGTGTCAGATGTGATTACCGTGCGGCACGCCATGAAGCGCATTGCCAAAGACCAGCGGCGTCCTATCCTGATTGCCAAACTTGAAAAACCCGAAGCGCTGGATGACCTGGAAGCGATTCTGGATGCAGTGGATGGCGTGATGGTTGCACGCGGCGATCTGGGCGTAGAAATGCCCCCCGAACGCGTCCCTGTCTTGCAGAAGAAAATCATTCAAAAGGCGAACGAACAGGCCAAGCTGGTCATCACCGCCACCCAAATGCTCGAATCGATGATACACAACCCGCTGCCCACCCGCGCCGAAGCATCCGATGTGGCTAATGCCATCTTCGATGGCAGCGATGCGGTCATGCTTTCGGCCGAAACCGCCAGCGGCGATTACCCGGTGGAAGCCGTAAAAATTATGGATCGCATTGTACGCGAAGCTGAAACGCATTACCTGGAATGGGGCTCAGCCCAGCAGGTGATTGCGCTTGGCGAAAGTGACGCCGCTTCGATGGCGCATGCGGCTGCGGCCCTGGCGCACGACCGCGATGTAACCGGCGTGGCGGTGTTCACCACCAAGGGGCGCAGCGCTTTTCTGATGTCGAAAGTACGCCCCAATGCGCCCATTCTGGCCTTTACCCCAGATGAAGAGACCTACACCCGCCTGGCGTTTATGTGGGGCGTGCAGCCCCAACTGGTGCCATTTGCTACCACACTTGAAGAGATGATTGAGCATGTGGACCATGCCCTGACCGAAACCGGCGCTGTGCAGGCTGGTCAGCAGGTGGTTCTGGTATGTGGTTTTCCGGTTGGCGTGATGCGCACACCCAATATGGCTTTGTTGCACACCGTGGGCGAGTGAAAGCCTAGCGCTCGCTATTTGCAATCAACAATCCTGCTCCAATCAACACGCCGCCCAACACAAACAGCGGCGTGATTGTTTCTCCTAAAAAAAGCCAGCCCAAAAGTGTGCCCACCACGGGTTGGGCAAAAAACGTCAACGACGCCACCCCGGCAGGCAGCTCGGCAAAGGCATAATTCCATAAAAACATGGCCACTGCGGTAGAGACAATGCCTAAAAAGAGGATGCCGCCAACCACACCGGGCGTAATTTCTCCCCAGCCTTGCGTGGTCAATTCCCAGCCGCCCAGGGGCAGGGTAATTGGCAGCCCGCCAATTAGCATAATCGCGGTCGCGCTTACCAGGTTGGCCTGGCGGCTTACCTTGCGCACCAGCACCGAGTACAACGCCCAGGTGAGCGCGGCGGCCAGCAGACTGAGGTTACCCCAAAATAACGCCGAATCCAGCTGGGCGTTGCGCGGGTCAATGACGGCCAGCACCCCCAGCGAGGCCACCGTAAGCGCCAGTAAGCGGCGCGGGGTGATTCGTTCACCCAGCAGCAAAGCCGCAAAAAGCAACACAAACGCCGGGGTGGCCGATGTCACCAGTGCGCCATTCGAGGCGGTGCTCAGTTTTGTTCCCACGAATTGAAATCCGAGCGAAATGCCATAGCCTACCAACCCCACCCAAAAAGCGGGCCAAAAAGAGCCAGGCAGGGGCTTTTTGTGTTTATCTTTTGGCTGGCTGCCCAGCCAGGCGCGTTTTTGCCACAACATCACCAGCCCCAGGGCGGCGCTGCCAAGCAGCAGGCGGCTGGTTAGCAACGCAAAGGGCGGAATGACCTCTAAGACCACTTTACTTACGACATACATGCCGCCCCAAATGGCGGCGGCGGCTAAACCGGCAAGCAAGCCAGCCAGCGCGTGTTTTTGAGCCATAGCACAAATCTCCTGAATGAAATAGCGGTATTAAGGGCTGTCTCGGCGCTTATTCATCCCATTCTTCTGGGATGTAGCGCCGGGTGCGTTTGATGATTCCCCTGCGCTTCTTTGCGCCCACCCGCGCGGCTTTGGCGGTGCTGCTGGGGCGGGTCGGTTGGCGCGCTTTGGGGATGTTCCGGGCTTTTTCGATGAGCGCGCCCAGGCGGCGCAGGGCGTCCTGGCGGTTTTGTTCCTGGGTGCGAAAGGTTCTGGCTTCAATTACAATCACGCCTTCCTGGGTGGCGCGCGCCCCGGCGAGTTGAAGCAGCCGGGCTTTGCTCTCCGCATTCAGGGAAGGGCTGTTGACTGCATCGAAGCGCAACTGCACCGCCGTAGCGACTTTATTCACATTCTGCCCACCTGGCCCGCTGGCGCGGATGAACTCGAAAGACAGTTCGTTTTCATCAATCCAGAGTCCGGGTGCAATTTCGATACGCATGGCGCAATTTTACTGGCTCTCTGGTTTTCGCGGGGTAATAGAGAATAAATCAAGCGTTATCAAAAACCCAGCATTGAGCATATTGATATCAACAGGTAGGACAAACGCTAGCGTTTGTCCTGCAAAAGAAGCAGTGGAATTATCCGCTAGCCCAGGATTTCGCCATCCCCTCTTTGGCAGATGGGTTGTTTTATTTGTCTTTTGCAGAGCGCAATGCAAAACAAAAAGCGCGGCCCGGGTGGTTAACCCAGACCGCGCTTACACCTTGCCAGCGGTTAGAACATCATCGCATTGATGCGGTCAATTGTCTCTGGTGCGGGGCGCAGGTCTTTTTCGGTAAGGCGGTTGAGCGGCGTCTCCACCAGGTTGTGCAGTTCGGTCAGGGCGGGTTTGCCTGTTTCGACATAGATGATGCCGGTGATCAACCAGTTGTTTTGCTGGGCTTCTTCCAGCACGCGCATTGCCTGGAAGCGGTCGGTGGGGTCGTAATCCTTATCCAGGTTTTTCAAAACGATGGCAGACCCATCGTGCAGCGTCACTTCACGAATTTCACCCTCAACCATGTCGGCTTCGAGCACAATTTCTGGTTTTGGGGGCACGTAGGAAATGGTGCTGCCGCCCAGTTCCGAGGCCTGGTGGAAGGAGATGTCGTGCAGGGGGTCTTCTTTGCTTTTACCGAAGTCGTAGGAGTAGTAAGAGTTTTCCTGGTTGTTGAAGGTCACGCACGGGCTAATGATGTCTAGCACGGCAATCCCGCGATGCGCCAGGGCGGCTTTGAGCACCTCGCGTACCTGTTTGGCGTTACCAGCAAACAACCGGGCGATGAACGTAGCGCGGGAAGCCAGCGCTTCCATGCAAATATCTACTGGCAGGTAAAGGTTGGTGCCCTGTTTTTTGAGGTTCAATCCCTTATCTGCGGTTGCTGAAAATTGACCTTTGGTTAGGCCATAGACGCCGTTGTTTTCGACAATGTAAACCATATTGACGTTGCGGCGCATGGCATGTTTGAATTGCCCCATGCCAATGCTGGCGCTGTCGCCATCGCCCGAAACGCCAATACCGCGCAGGTGATGGTCGGCAAATAGCGCGCCAGTTGCCACCGAGGGCATACGTCCATGCAGGCTGTTGAAACCAAACGCGCGGTTGAGGAAGTAGGTGGGGCTTTTAGAAGAGCACCCAATGCCCGAAAACTTGACAATATTTTCGGGCACGATGTTCATTTCATAGCATACCTGCACAATCTGATTGGCAATCGAGTTGTGCCCACAGCCTACGCACAGCGTGCTGGGCGCGCCCTGGTAGTCTTTTTTGGTTAATCCAACGGCGTTTACCGGTTGGGCCGGTGCGCCAGCCATAGGTAAGGTGGTGGTCATGTTAGTTTTCCTCCTTCTTCAGGATTGCATTGAATACATACTTCGCAGTAAGCGGCAGGCCGTCGTTGTAAGCAATGGAATGCAGTCTGGTGGCCAGGGTGGGGTTATCTACGATTAAGATTTCGTGCAAATGCCCATCGCGGTTCATTTCAACGACGTAGATGCGTTCGTGGTTGCGAATGAAGTCGGTTACGGTGTCGGTCGCAGGCAAGGCGCGCAGGCGCAGGAAATCGGTTTTGACGCCTTGCGCTGCCAGCATGTGACGGGCTTCTTGAATGGCTGGTTCGGTTGAGCCAAAGGCGATGATGCCCACCTGCGCGCCATCCATGTTGTGGATGACCGGCTCAGGCAAATATTGCTTGGCGGTTTCGTATTTTTTCTTAATGCGGTCGAGCACGCGCACCCACACGTCGGCTTCTTCGGAGTAACGGGCGTTTTCGTCGTGCCCGGTGCCGCGTGTAAAGTAGGCGCTAAGCGGGTGTTTGTTTCCGGGCAGGGTGCGGTATGGGATGCCATCACCATCCACATCGCGGTAGCGGCCCCAGTCGCCTTTAATTTTCTCCAGGTCTTCTTCCCACAGCACTTTGCCGCGGTCCATGGGCGTATCGGGGTAGCGGAAGGGTTCGGTCATCCATTGATTCATGCCGATGTCCAGGTCGCTCATCACCACCACGGGCGATTGAATGCGCTCGGCAATGTCGAAGGCGCGCCAGCCAAATTCGAAGCATTCATTCACCGAACCGGGCAGCAGCATGATGTGGTCGGTGTCGCCGTGTCCCATGTGGGCCACAAAGCCCAGGTCGCCTTGCGAGGTGCGGGTGGGCAAACCGGTGCTGGGGCCCATGCGCTGCACGTCCCAAATGACCACTGGAATTTCGGCGTAGTAAGCCATGCCGTAAAACTCGGTCATCAGGCTTAGCCCAGGGCCGCTGGTGCTGGTCATGGCGCGCAAGCCGCCCCAACCGGCGCCGGTGGCCATGCCAATGGCGGCCAGTTCGTCTTCGGCTTGAATGATGGCGTAGGTTTCTTTGCCATCGGCTGTTTTGCGCAGGTTGGGAATATGCTCGATGATGCTCTCGGCCAGGCTGGAGGCTGGGGTGATGGGATACCAGGCGACAAATTGCACGCCGCCATAGATGGAGCCAAGCGCGGCAGCGGTGTTGCCGTCTGCCATAATCAGCCCGCTGGTCTTGTCCATAGGCTCCAGGTAATAGGGGTCGTTTTTGGTCAGGTTGGCGGCGGCCCATTCGGCGCCGGCTTTGATCATGCTCATATTGAGCGCTACCGGGCGCTCTTTGTTTTTGAAGTGGAAGCGGATGGCTTGCTCAATCGCGTTGATGTCTATGCCTATCATTTGGGCCAGGATGCCCACATAAACCATGTTGCCCACCAGGTCGCGCAGGTTGGCGGTGATTTCGGGGTTGCTGCGCACCAATTGTTTGATGGGCATGGGGTACACGGCGATGTCGGTGCGGTTGATGGGCAATTTGATGTCATCAGCGTAGTAGAATGCGCCGCCGGGGGCAACGCTTTCCAGGTCTTTGAGAAAAGAGTTGGGGTTAAGGGTGATGACAATCTCGCGTTCGTCGCGCCGGGCAATGAACCCGTCTTTGTTGACGCGGATGGTGTACCAGGTGGGCAAACCCTGAATGTTGGACGGAAACAGGTTTTTGCCCGAAACCGGAATGCCCATTTTGAAGATGGCCCGCAGAATGGTGGTGTTGGCGGTCGAACTGCCCGAACCGTTCACGGTGCCGACGGTGATGGAAAAATCGTTAACAATGCGGTTGGTCATAGTCTCCTCGGTTGCAGAGAGTGTGGGATTTCATTTTTCGGGGTGATGGCCGAGCAGATCGTTAAGCAGGTCTGTGTGCTCTAGCAGGGCCTGATACCCTTCGTCAAAACGACCACTGCAGATGCAGTCGGCCATCTTTTGATGGTATGTCCATACATCGCGCAGGTAGTCGTAATCGGTAAAAAAGTTTAGACCAATAGCCTCGTAGGCTTCCCAGTAGGCTTCTAAAATGCCGGTGACAAATGGGTTTTCCAGCCGGGAATAAATGGTCAGATGCAGTTGTTTGTGCTCTTCGTGGGGAATTTGAATGGGGCGCCCGTTGAGTTTGCTCCAGGCGCGTTCCAGCAGGGCGTTGAGTTTGGCGTGGTCTTCGGGGGTGAGTTTTTTGACGGCGGTGTGCCAGTAGGCGGCTTCGACATTTTTGCGCAAATCGGCATAGTGTTGAAAATTCTTTTCGTCGAGCGCCATGGCATACGCCAGGCTGGTGCGAATGGCGGGTAAGAAGGTGTAGGGCAGCCGTCGAATGCCAATGCGCGGTTTGACTTCTACCAGCCCCAGGGCGCGGGCAACTTCCAATTGTTCGCGCAGGCTGGCAACGCTTACGCCTAATTCTTCGCTCAGGCTGGTCAGCGCGGGCAGGGGTTCCTGGTCGTCTGCGTGTGCGGCCAGATAGCGCATGAATTCGGATAGCGTGTCGAGGGAGAGGCGGTCGCGCAGCATGGCTAATCTCTAATTAATCTGATGAATAAGATTAATCTAAATTATATGCTTTTTATGCCGGGCGTCAAGACGCGGCAGCAATATCGGCTGCACATCCGCCGTTCAGGCGCAGCAGGTCGGTGGGTGATATTTCCAGGGTGCGGTCGTTGCGTCCTGCGCCGCAGAAGATGTGCTCCAATGACAAAACGCGCGCGTCGAGAATCACTTGTGTTTGGGGATTGGTTGCAAAGGGGGCTACCCCTCCGATGGGGTAGCCCAGGTCTTCTTCAATTTGCTGTGGCGCGAGCGCAGTGATTTTTGTGCGTTTGACCCCCAGCAGGGCGGCAAGTTTTTTGTAGTCTACCCGGTCTGCTCCGCGCAGGGCGGCCAACACCCAGCCGCGGCCTTTTATGCCAAAGGCAATGGTCTTCAGCAAATGGTCAAGCGGAAAGTGCAGCCGGGCGGCGTCTTGAAAGGTGATGGAGGGCGGATGGGCGTGAATGCGGTAGGCTACCTGGCTTTCATCCAGCAGGCGAATGAGTCTATCGTGCAGGGTGGTGGCAGACATCCGCGGGGTGGGGCTATTAAGACTGTGCCAGAATGTTCACTGCGGCCTGGGCCATCAGCGCGGCGGCATGCGGCAGGGCGGCTTCATCTATGTCGAAGCGCGGGTGATGGTGTGAGTAGTTCAGTCCGCGTTCTGGGTTGGCAGAGCCAACAAAGAAAAAGGCGCCCGGCGCGCGGTTGAGGAAGAAGGCGAAGTCTTCTGAGCCCATGGTGGCCATGTTGTTGGCGTCAATGTGATGATTGGGTAAAACCTGTCCGGCGGCTTGCTGCACTATTTCGGCAATTCTGGCGTCATTGATGACGGCCGGAGCAGTGTTGTAAAACGTTACTTCGGCCTGGCAACCCAGCGATTGGGCTACCCCCTGGGCAATTTCTTCAAAGCGGCGCAGGGCTTTTTCGCGCACTTCGGGCTTAAAGGTGCGTATGGTCCCAGTCATTTCAACGCTTTGGGGAATGACGTTGAACGCATGCCCACCATGAAACGTGGTGACGCTGACGACGGCTGTATCAATTGGCGCAACGTTGCGGGCAACGATGGTTTGCAAGGCGGTGATGATGTGCGCGCCTGCGGCAATTGGGTCTGCGGTGGTATGGGGTTGGGCCGCATGGCCGCCTTTGCCCGTCAGGGTCAGTTTGAATTCATCGGCCCCGGCCATGTAGGGTCCGGGGGCAATCCCCAGCCAGCCCAGGGGCTTTTCGTTCCACAGGTGCAGCCCCAGCACATAATCCACTTTGGGGTTTTCCAGCACGCCATCGCGCAGCATGCCTTCGGCGCCGCCCATGCCTTCTTCGGCGGGTTGAAAGACCAGCTTGACGCTGCCGGGCAATTCATTCCGTATTTTGTTGAGCATTTTGGCCACGGTTAGCAAAATGGCGGTGTGGCCATCATGCCCGCAGGCGTGCATGACGCCGGGATTTTGCGAGGCGTATGCTGCGCCGGTTTCTTCGGTGATGGGCAGGGCATCCATATCGGCGCGCAGGAGCAATACTGGGCCGGGTTTGCGCCCTTCGATAACGGCTACCACGCCTGTTTTGCCCACACCGGTCGTCACTTCTAGCCCCAGCGATTGCAACTCGCGGGCTACTATGCCTGCTGTGCGCACTTCTTGAAAGCCCAGCTCGGGGTGCATGTGAAAATCGCGGCGCAATGACTGCGTATAATCGAAAAGAGACTCGGCTTCTTTCAAAAAGTCTATCATGGCAGGCTCCTGCAAGTTTATTTTAGTTTGATGAGGTGGAAGCGTTCTTCGTAGCGCGGGTTTTCGGGGGTGCTGTCTTCGGTGTGGCGCGCGCGCATGCGTTCTTCTAATTTGGCGGGGTCGCCAATTTGGCTGGCGTGGGCTTTCAGGGCGCGGATTTTGGTTTCCCACTGGTCGGTTACGTCGAGGGTGACGTTGACGTTGAGCGCGTTGGGGATAGATACCCACACTTCGCGCGGCGTCCAGGGTTCCAGTCCTTCTATATCGAGCAGGTCACGAAAGTAGAGCGGGTTTCCGGCAGCGGGAAAGACAGCATCCAGCACCACCTGGCCGGTGTAGCGGTGATCGGGGTGATTGATGCCGTAGGTGGCGCTGGGGTACAGGTTTTGAGGGTCACAGGTGACGAGCACATCTGGGCGGAACTGGCGGATGATGCGGGTGATTTCTTTGCGCAGTTCCATGCCCGGCAGAATGTGCCCGTCGCTTTCGTCTAAAAAATAGACTTTGCGCGCGCCAATTATTTTTGCGGCGGCTTTTTGCTCTTCGCGCCGGGTTGCGCACAGGGCGTTAGGGTCTGTGTTTGGGTCGCTGGCGCCTTTGTCGCCGCAGGTGAGCAGCACATAGTCAATTTCGTGCCCGGACTGTGCCCAACGCGCCAGCGTTGCGCCGCAAAAAAATTCCGGGTCATCCGGATGCGCCAGGATGACCAGGATATTTTGTTTTTCAGTCCAGAGGCCTGGGGTTTCAGTATGGCTCATTCTGTCAACCAGTCGGGGGTGTCGGTATCGTCGGTTTCGGGTTGGGCGGGGGCGGTCGAAGTTTGTTTGGCTTTGCCGCAATCGCATCCGCCGTTTTCGTGGCGGTCGCAGGGGCCTTCGGCTTTGCGGCGCAGGGCCTCTAGTTCGTCCCAGGGTTCGAGCAGGTCTTTGTGATACTCTTTGTAGGTGCGGTTGGTTTCCGTTTCAAACATGACCAGCACGGCGTTGCGCAGGGGGTAAACATCGGCCACTTTGCCTTCGCCATCGGGTGTGACGACCCGCTTGTTGCGTTTTGGCAGTTCTTTGCGCGCCGCAACGTATTGTTCGTATTCGTAGATGAGGCAGCAACGCAGGCGCCCGCACATGCCGGTGATTTCGGTTGGGGTAAGCGAGATGCCTTGCTCTTTGGCCATCTTGATCGAAATGGGGCTGAATTCGGTCAAGAAGCGCGAGCAGCAGCGCGTTTCGATGCCGCACGCCCCCATGCCGCCTAAAATTTTGGCAACGTCGCGCGGCCCAATTTGCCGAAATTCCACTGTCGTATCGGGGAATTGCTTGGCCATATCTTTGCGCAGCGATTTGAGGTCGGCTTTGTCTTCGTTTTCTGAACTGAAGAGGAAGGTCAGCCGCGCGCCGTCGAAGGCGTATTCTGCAGCGACGATTTTGATGCCCTCCAGGTTGAGTTCGGCGGCGCGGGCGCGGCACTCGATCATGGCGGCGGTTTGCTTTTGCTGCCATAGTTGGCGTTGAACCAGGTCGGCGGGGGTTGCTTTGCGTTCTACTTGCTTCCAACCGCCTTCGGTGGGCGGCACGGGGTCTTTGATGAATTGAATCACTTCGCCCAGTTGACGCCCGCGGGTGGTTTCAACTACCACATGGTCGCCAATTTGGACGTCAACACCACTGGCGTCGAAGTGATAGATTTTGCCGACTCTGGAAAAGCGGATACCGATGATGTTCGGTTGCATAGCAAAACTAGATGACGCTGATGGTGGGTGCGTCGTTACCGCTGAGGGCCGCCACGCTAATGCGCGCTGCCACGCTTTCGGCTGCGGTGCGCAGGGCGCGGGCGGCGTCGGAATCGGGTTGGCTCAGGACGATTGGTTGCCCGTTATCACCGCCTACGCGCACCTGTGGGTTCATGGGAATGGCGCCCAAAAACGGTACGCCATAGGCTTTGGCCATGGCTTCGCCGCCGCCTTGCCCA
>FWPV01004574.1_pt1 | contig 29032 bp, 23 predicted proteins | sample 2228371 | NCBI WGS metagenome assembly FWPV01 (sample SAMEA103939776, study PRJEB20133) | metagenome | reverse complement strand
AAGAAACAGGATTAAAAGGGACAATATACATAAAATCTTCAGACAGTAGCTACAACTCAGGAACTCAAGAAATGATAGAAACAGGTAATGGCATCTACACATTCTTATGGAACACAGATGGATTAGCAGATGGTAAATATATATGCGAAATAACTCTTAAAGACCGGGCAGAACATACCGCTAATGATAAACTAGAAATGACGTTAGATAGTCGCGGTCCATCAAACCCATCAATATCTGTAAGCTCAGAGTCTGTGGACTCAAGAACTATTGAAATCAAACTGAGAGCAGATAGAGAACCAACAGAAGTTTTTATTTCAGGTGATGTAGTTGACGATAACAGAACTTTTGAATGGATAAAATACTTACCCACAGAAGGAGAAATGAAGCTATCAATCAACCTGATCGGAGTTGATGGAACAAAAAAGATAATAGCAAAGTTCAGGGATAAATTCCGAGCTGAAAGCACAAGCATAGAAGAAGAAGTTTTGCTTGACCTTAAACGTCCTGAAATATCAGGGTCTTGCAGGCTAATACAAACCGATAAAAGAGCTTATCTGACAATTAGATTTGATGAGCCAATCGACAGTATTGATTATAAGAAATTTTTTGTTGTTCTTAAGGATGAAAATAATTCAATACAAATCGATGGAAGCACAAGCGAAGTTCTATTGTCCAGGGACACTGTAATGGTAGAAATATCCCCAGAACAACTTGAAAAGATAAAGCAATGGCAACCAATATCTCTCGTTAGCCCATATATAAAGGCTGAAATAGCTGAAAACGGAGTTTTTGATAAAGCAGGTAAAGGGAACCTTAGCAATGAAAAGAAACCAACTAACGTGTTCTTTACCACATCAGAATTAACAATGCAAGTCAGTGTTGATCCTGCTAGTTTCAGTCCCAATAACGATGAAATTAAAGATAAAATGTTGATTTTGTATTCACTAAACCAAATTTCAGATGTGACAATACGTATAGTATCTCCAGATAAGCAGATAATCAAAGAATGGGAGATTAAAGATCAGGCAGGAGGTCTGATCTATCCATTGGAATGGAACGGAAAGAAAGAAGATGGTTCACCATATCCTGATGGCTTATATACATTAGTCATAATTAGCTCAGGAGTTGAAGCAAATAGCCCTGCCTATGGTGTTAAAAGAGAATTTAGTATAGATAATACAAGCCCGCAGATATTAGAAGTCCGACCATACGAAGGTGCAAATATATCTGCACTGTTTACCGCATCAATCAAAGTTATGGATACTCCCGAATCAAGCGGAATAGAGTCTGTGTATATCACTCTGGATGAAGATATAGAAACCAAATTTCCAATGGTAGAATCGAAAATAAAAGGTGAATATACTGTCCCAACAGCTTCAGAAACATTGCTTAGACCCGGAAAACATAATATAACGTTTCATGTTATCGATAAAGCGGGCAATAAAACAGAAAAAACAGCTAGCTATATTGTCATAGCAGAAACAAAGCTGATCCTGAGCTTGATTAACTTCCCTAATCCATTTAAGCCAGGAGGTGTAACGAACATAAGATACTCTTTACCTGAAGAATCTCAGAGCGGTGAAATAACGATATATGATGCAGGTGGAGATATGGTTTTCTTAAAGACACTCTCATCATCAGAACTTGAATCAGGAGAACATATCTTACAATGGGACGGGAAAGATATGTTTGGCAATACAATGGCAAGAGGTATATACTTCTGCAGGTTGAAGATATCTACTGAAACAGGTGATAAGGTTAAGACTCATAAAATAGCAATAAGATAGAAAATAGTTCTATAAGTGAAGGAAATCAACAAATAAATGAGTTTTTCAGCATGAGAAAGGTAGTAAAGTTATGAAAAAATTATTTATAATACTGATTTTTGTCTTGCTAATTATTTTACCACAAAAGTTGGTGTGCCAGGAAGCAACTAATTCCGCATCGTTCATAAGGATTGGCTCAGGAGCGAGGGCAATAGCACTTGGAAGTGCTTTTGTAGCAGTTGCTGATGACGCACTAGCGGGTTACTGGAATCCTGCTGGGCTTACTCAGCTTAAAGGTCCTGCCATATCAATAGCCGATAGAGCTCCTGTAATGGATACTGATTTTGCAAGCATTGCAATAGCTTCTCCCATATTCAATTTCGGATACATCGGTTTAAGTGGTATATACTACGGATGCAGTGATGTTATCATGTATGACGAGAACGGATTAAACAAGGGTGTTCTCAACGATAAAGAAGCCGCAATTATCTTGTCCTATGCATATAAACTGAACCAGCTTTCATTAGGAGTAAATGCAAAGTATATATATCAAAACATGAGTGCTGATGATGGATCAGCAACATCTGACGGCATAGGTACTGATATAGCGCTCTTATACCGAGTATTTGAAAATCTTGCGGTTGGTGCCATCTTTCACGGCAAATATAAAGTGACAGACAGAGAAAACAACGAAATTTCCAGCCAATCACCACTCAATATTCAGGCAGGTGCAAATTATAGGCTCAATTTGGGACGAAATTCGCTAAATTTTATGCTGGATCTCAATCAAACAAAAGTCTATCCGCTGAAAATGCACTTTGGAACGGAGCTGGTGTTCTATGACTCATTGGCACTTAGAGCTGGTATTGATGATATATACATGGAGACAAAAGCTGTTGTTGACCATATAAAACTGTTACAACACAATGCAAAACCGACGTTTGGCATAGGGCTAAAATGGGGAATTGGTAAAACTCAAAGCGTTTTGATGCTTGATTATGCTATGAGTGTCGAAAAGCTTGGATTAAGAAACTTTTTCACATTGGGTTACAAGTTCTAATAACAAATTAGTTTTGGTAAAGGTGGAAATTCTAAAAGTTTCTAAAGAGAGATTTACAGGAATTATTTAAATCTCCCTTGTATAGTATATATTATCATCTTTTTGCTTTCTTTAATCACTTCATAAACAAAGGGAAATCTGCTCTATCCGTATACGGGGAGAGCTAGAGAGGGGTAATAATCTTATGTTTCATCATTCGTGTAATTCGTGACATTCGTGATTAAAAATATAATAAAATATCTCCGTGTCTCTGTGCCTCTGTGTTTTGTCTCTATTATGTTCTTTGTGAATTGTTGTTTAGAGTTCGCTGACGAAAAATTTATAGCAACGGTTGACTATATTAAGAAAGTTTCATATAATTTACCTGCGTAATTGTGAAATTAAGATGGGCAATGCCCACCTTACTGATTTTCCAATAAAACATGGAGGTGTAATATGGTTCGTGTCGGTGTAGTTGGTGTAGGAGGAATGGGTCAGGCACATTGCAATGCATTAAAGAATGTAAAAAATTGTCAGTTTGTTGCAGTTGCAGATGTAAGACCAGATCAAGCTAAATCAGTTGCAGAAAAATTCGGAGTAAAACCATTTACTGATTATAACGAGATGTTTAATGAAGTCGATGCAATAGTAGTTGCAACACCGCCCTGGCAGCATACTCCAGTAACTGTAGATGCAGCTAAAAGAAAAATTCATGTCTTTTGTGAGAAGCCATTCTCAGCAAATCTGGAAGATGCTTCCGCAATGATCTCTGCGAGTGATGCTACTGGTATTGTATTGATGGTTGGGCAGGTGCTAAGATTTTACCCTGTGCATGTTCTTGGTAAAAAGATGGTTGATGACGGAGTCATTGGAGATATAGTCTATATTGAAACCGATTATTGTGGGACATATTCTGGACCTAGAAAGAAGCCTGATTCATGGTTTGGGAAGATGGGTGGCTTATTGGAAAACGGTATACATAAAGCAGACCTTATCAACTGGTTTGCAGGTATCCCTGTTGATGTTTCAGGTGAAGTAGGAAGCTTTTCAGACGATCCCGACTGGGAAGATTATACTCTATCATTAATACGGTATGAATCTAAAGCAGTTGGAATATTAAGATGGGGACCTTTCCTTGGTTCAAGAGGTAGCCGTGCAACAATAATTGATGGAACAAAAGGTTCAATGAGACTGGATATGGATTCTGGAAATGTCTATCATAAGCTTTTGGGTGAAAGAGATTGGGTGGAAAATGTGCCAGAAAATAAAGGAGCCGATGGCGTTGTTGCTGAGCTTCAGCATTTCATCGATTGTATAACCGAAAATAAAAAATGTATCGTTGACGGCAGAGAAGGGCGTAAAGCAGTTGAATTAGTCCTTGCGACCTATAAATCAGCTAAAGAAAAGGTAAAAGTCTCATTACCAATGAAATAATATGACCATAGAGCAAGAACAAAAAATTAGAGAGTTTGCTATCAAAAGGCATTTAAACTCTGATATAGCCCATGGATTTGACCATATTGAGTGTGTAGTTGATATGGCAAAAAAGATTGCTCTTGATACAGGAGCAAAACTACACATTGTAATACCATCAGCATATCTGCATGATATAGTCTCAAGAAAAGAGGTCGAAAGCTTCGACCTTCATACAGAGAATTCCATTTTGCTTGCTAAAGAATTTCTTAGTAGTATAGGATTTTCTGAACAAGAGATCGAAGATATAAGCTCAGTTATTATAGCCTCTTCTTATGAGTCTTACCTGAAAGGAATAGAACCAAAAACACTGGAGGCTAAAGTGGTCAGAGATGCAGATTGGCTTGATGCCATGGGAGCAAGAGGGATTGCGAGAGTTTTTGTTTTTGCTGGTTATTATGGATGCCCTGAGATAGGTAAGGTGGAGATGGATCCAGAAAACCCTGTTAAGCTCGTTATGAGCATTTCAGGTCCTGATCCATCACCTATATACCATTTCTTTTCAAAACTACTATGGCTCAAGGATTTAATGCAAACAGAAACTGGTAAAAGGGAAGCAGAGATCCGTCATCAGTTTATGATTAATTTCCTTAAACAGTATAAATCTGAATATTCAATTTAATTGCACAATAGAAGATCATGAAAGATGCTTTTTGAACCAATTTTTTGCACGGTTCCACATCTCGTTAGATAGTATGTGCCCGGAACCTTCTTCAATATACCAGCTAAAATTTTCCTCTGCATTCATCTTTTTGTAAGATTCCGCAATAGTTTTAATCCCTTCAAGAACTTCCTGGATTGGACTCCCGCTGTCTTTTTCGCCAAAATTTAGATGTAAAGCACGCGGAGCTATTAAGCCTGCAATATCAGGTGTATCGCCATACTGAAACCAACCCGGTATAAAATTTGGAAAACAATGCAATAAATATGTGCGATGTATTGCTTTATATGTTGGTAAACAGCAGTTACCTACGAGGCAAATTAACCTTTGCTCCCAGGGACCTATCAACCATGTATGTGTTGAACCCATAGAATGACCATAACAGCCAATTCGGTCAGACCTGACTTCTGGTCTTGTGCAAAGATAATCAATTGCTCGTTTCATATCAAGAATATTCTTCCATGCCATACATTTACCGGATACAACATATCTTAAGAACTCGAAGCGTTCATAATCTACACCTTTAAGGTATTCATTTTGTCTTTCTTCAAAACATAATGCATCAGGACAAAGCACAACATATCCTTCTTTAACCAATGCAACACCTGTATGATGCATAGGATCACCAGCAAGCCCTGCTGGCTCGCTTTTACCTAAATGCCATTGACCATTATGTTGATGCCAAACAGCAATGGCAGGGGCAGGATTTTCCGCATTAATGCCATCAGGTATAAGTAAATAGGCTGGTATCCTTTCATCTGGTTCAGCTTCGTAAGTCAAAGATTCAATGCGATATCCATCTTTTTGAATGATTTCTCGTATAATAGGCTTTAAGTCATGAGAATCAGGCCATTCTCCACCCAAACACTGCAAAAGCTTTTCACGAAGATATTCAGTTTCCATAATTATTCTCCTTCATTAATCACGCTAAAGTTTGCCTTCAAGAAGTTTGTCCTTTTTTTCCATATAATAACAAAAATTTTCCCAGGATATATCTGGCGGAAAGGTATGATCTAACGTTGGAATGAATCCTCCCTCTTCAATTAATGGGACAAGCTCTCTTAATGCCGAATCGATTTCATCATGACCTTTTGTAAGTTTTCGTTTGTCTACAGCTCCCCATATTCTCAATTGCTTGCCAAATTGATTCCTTATTTTTATTGGGTCCATATTTGCTGCTCTTTCAAATGGCCAGTGAACATCAATGCCCATTTCAAGAAATAATGGTATTAAAGGTTCGGTATTTCCATCACTATCAAGACTTATATATCGAACACCGTTTTTCTTTAAATGATCTATTGTCCTTCTGTAATGTGGAAATATAAATTTTCTAAAGCTAGAAGGACTCATCAAAGGACCGGATACACAAGCCATATCTTCAAAGAAATTAAAATAATCAAAATCCACTTCTTTCAAAATAGGTGTGGTTACAGCAATGGTAAAGTCTGCGATAAACTCGAACATTTCTTCACAAAGTTCAGGCTGATCGTAAAATGCAAGTGAAAGGTTCTCTGTTCCCATCCATGCACGAGCTACCCCATAGAATCCTATACAGGCATTTAATCCTAAAATAAGCACGTGGTCGCGATTTTTCCACTGTGGTATTTTATCCCTCCAATCTTTTGGATATCGAGCAGGGTCTGTCGGGTCATACCTTTTTTTCATGTCTCGCAAGTCTTCTATATTTTCTACAGGGAATCGTAGATATTGATCCATAGATGCCCTTGTTCCACCAACAGTTCCTTCTATTAATGCTTTAGTTATGATCCCATTTCCATGCTGGATTATTTCATATCGATCTGTTCGTTCTATTACTTTGCTCTCAAATCCTGGAATCATGCCCATATTTATAGGGACAAACTCGCGTTGATCATGTCCTAAAGCTGGTATGCCAGAAAACCAATTACCATTTATTTGTTCTGGTTTTGCACCCTCTTTTATCCAGCGCTCATAAGTATGTCCCCATAATCCTAATTCCCAATTTGGAACTCGGTCTACAGGTTTATATTCCATTACACCAAGAAATCGCTCTCGTGAGGTCATATTATATCCTCCGTTGTGTTTAAATTACTCTTTCCTTTTCATAAATATTGTTGTCCCAACTTTTGCCGATTCTACATAATTATTTTTAAGATATTCATATATTAAATAGTGCCTATCTGTATTCTTAACACCATCAATGCTATCCATCCATGTATTATTGCTAAATATTACAAGCTTTGTCTTGTTTTTCTCTAAACAATCAATAACTTCTTTCTGCATCTTTTCAGTTGACGCATAGCATATCTGATGATATCTAGTAGCTGAAGGTCTATCTGCGAAAAAATAATATGCGCCTTGATTACTAAAATCAAATATTGTTTCATCTGGATCAGTATTATTCTGTATATATTCAACAACTGCTTTAATCTGTGTGGATTGATCAGCAGGTATAGAAATCATGCCGATGCGATCTAATGGAGGAGTTACATATCTTTCTATCTTCTGATAACTTGTAAGATTTTTTGCTAATAAGCGAGTTGTATTAATCGGATTATAAACAGATGTTACATACCATAGAATAAAAAGGATAACAACTGACCTGCATAATATTGCAGGCATGTAATTGAATATATAAGAGTTATTGGATGAAGATAAACTAAAATCCTTCTTCAAATCCTGCCAAATCTTTGTAAATAAACTTTCCATCAAAAACATACCTAATAACCATGCATACTCTAAACCATAAAGATGCGTTGAATCAGACCTACCCAGCATTGTTCTGAAGAAAACAACACCACTTATAAAAATGAATAATAAAATAATATCAAATTTTTCTTTCCATAAGCGAAATGTAAGTGCTTGATAACCAAGATAAATAGCGGTAATAAGATATACCAGAATAGGAAGATACCATTTAAAATTATAGCTAAGTAAAAATGCCTTTAAACCTTCGATAGATTTAAGATTGGCTAGCTCTGAGAATAATGAAGGAAATTTAAGTCCCCATATAATGCTCTGATAACGCGCCTGAACGAAAGAGTTTATAAATAGATCATCAATTGCACGATGAACGGAAAAATATATTAATAATGGTAAAAAAGCAATTAATAATCCCCAAACGTATGTTATTATTGGATAAAAATTTCTTTTCTTTATGCTTAGTATTAATAAGAAAATAAGGCATGATGCGGTAGTATATAATCCTATCTCAAGGCTATAGAATATTGCAGAAGTTGAACAGATACCAGATAAAGCAATCAAATATTTCCTATTTTCATTTTTTATATAAGAAACTAAAAGCCCTATGGCTAAGAAAGCTAATGCAAGCCGACCAGGAGTATATACCATCCTATGCTCAGGAGATAAGAAAAAAAATCCTTCTGATACTCCTGAAGATAATATCCAGATCAATAAGAAAGATGATAGTTTGCTCCTGAAAATCTGTAAAGTAAGTATATAGAAAGTGCAGAATCCGAGCGGGTCCAATATATGTCCCAATGCTCTATCAGCAGCTAAACTTGGACCGAACAATTTCGCAGCCAAAAGCGGTCTCCAGGCATTATAGAATAGTCCATGCTGTAAATATATATCCCTGTATGGAATTGCACCACGCAAAAGCTCATTTAGCGGAGCTAGCCTTTCTCCTTCATGGAAAAGGTCTATCCATCCATTTATATTTCCTCCACTATAGAAAATAACATATATTATTGCTGGTATTATCACATAATCGCGAATACATTTTATATTATAAAATGGCTTCCTTTTAAAAATAATTACAAATTTTATAGCCAAAATTGATATAATTGTTATGATCAAAATAACTCTTTTATATTCAAAAAATAAAGAAACAGAAAGAAGTATTACACAAGGCAGGAATGAATATAAGCCGAGTTCAAGAGTATCTTTATAAGGATATTTAATTATAATGCTCAAGACTTTCGAGTAAGCGATCCAGATTAGCCATAAAATTACTGCAGATATACCTAATATTAGCAAACATGATAAGAGAGTCTTGGTATCTCTGCTAAAACCTATAACTACGAAAAGACCTGCACTTATACCTAAAGTAAATATACTCCAATGAAACTCTGATGATTTATCAAAAAAGATCGTTTCCTTAAGCTTTTTCAGTCGCGTTTGAAATAGATCATAAATGAAAAAGACTATTTTAACAGCAACAACAAAGATAATTGGTAGGAGCAAAGTTTTACTAAATGATGGTGTATGGATATTCTTAAGAACCAAAATAAAAGGCAGATAAGCAAGACTATATTTTTTAAATACATCATGGAAAGGTATTTTCGTTATAAAGAATACAAGCTTTGAAAATAGAATATTTATGATCCATAATATAAAAGTTATTGATGGAATAAATATAAGTCCTGCTATGTAATAGAAGATTTCCTGATTTTTGGGGTATTGGTTTATACTTACCCAGCTTACAATATCGGTATTAATATTGTATTCAAATTTTGGACGTATAACTAATGCTAATCCTAAAGAGAATATAAAACAGCAGACAATTACAATACTATTGTATATTTTACAATGAGTTTCTTCAGCAGAATTTATAAGACCTTTTAAATTATGAAATATTCGCATATAATAATAACAAGGTTTGAAAATCATAAAATTTTTAAATATGTAGATTGGGAACAAAGCCCAATAATTCTCATATTACATCATTTTTTCTGTTGGGTTTTGTCCCCAACCTACCACTATTATAGCAAATTTGATTCTGCATAACAATAAGGAGTTCTGAGCTTCCAAGCATAAAAGTTTTCGTTCATAAACTCTATAAAGGCGAAACATGGAGGCACAGAGACTTGGAGATATTTAATCACGAATGTCACGAATTATTAATCACGAATAGCACGAATAGGGCGAATTACATGAATAATTATTTTTTTATTATATTCGTGCTATTCGTTCTGTTCGTGTCCTTCGTGATACTTTATTCGTTCAATTCGTGATATTTTATTTGTGTAATTTGTGATTAATTTTTTCTCCATGCCTCCGTGTCTCTGTGTTTTTTCTTGAAAAAAAGATACAGATAAAAAATTTATGCTTAGTCTAAGCTTCGGACATGAGTTGGGATAAATCATATGAATGGCAAACAAACCCGCTTGCCCTACTTGGTAAAAGGCAGACAGTATGGCAGTAATCCTTGCATGCCCTTTGCCCTGCCTGCTTTTTTAATTAAAATGAAGTAGAATTCTTGCTAACCTATTTATGTCCGAACTTATACCTGATCATCAAGGAGTTAAATTAAGCATGAAGAAATACACAGGACGAGAGAGAGTTAAAAGCGTATTAAATGGTGAAATCCCTGATAGACCACCATGCTTCCATAGAGGTTATGCTCCGAATAATAAAATTGTGAAGGAGCATCTTAAAGTAGACTCCATCGATCAATTGGTTGATGTTGGAGGGTATATAAACTTCAATCCACCAGAAGGATGGGTAGCAATCGAACGTGATGGAGTTTATTTCGATGAGCTTGGCGTTGGCAGGTCGCTGAACGGGTTATACTGGAATGTTGTTTATAGACCTCTTGGCAACGTATCTGATCCAAAAGCCCTTGATGATTATCCATTTCCTGATCCTTATGATAAATCAAGGGTAAGACATGTCAAGGATGCTGTGCAAAATGTTATTAATTCAGGCAAAGCAGTTGCACTTATGGGTTCTTTTGGAGGATCAACAGGTATATTTGAACAGGCATGGTATATGACCGGCATGGAAAAATTCCTGACAGATTTGTATATTAATCTTCCATTTGCAGAAGCTTTACTCGATAAACAGCTGGAAATACATAAGGGCTTATGGGAAAATCTGCTTATGGAAGTTGGAGATCAGGTTGACCTTGCATGCACAGGCGATGATCTTGGCATACAGGATCGATTATTGATACCACCACAAATTTATCGGGACATAATAAAACCGAGACAAAAGGAACTTATAGATCATATTAAAAAATTTACCTCAGCCAAAATATATTATCATACTTGTGGCAATGTTATGGAAATACTTGATGACCTGATTGAAATTGGTGTTGAGGTGCTTGACCCGGTGCAACCTAAAGCAATGGATACAAAAGTATTATCAGAAAGATATGGCGACAGGTTAATTTTCTTTGGTGGAATAGATGAACAAGAAGTTCTACCATTTGGAACCACTGATGATGTAAGAAAAGAAGTATTTGAAAGATTCAAAACTCTCGGTAGAAATGGTAGATGGATAGCAGGTCCTGCGCATTGGCTACAACCCGATACTCCTGACGAGAATATCATTACAATGTATGCCACAATTATAGAATGTGTATATTAGTATGGTAGGTAGTGGACATAACCCAATAAAAAGGATGTAATTTGAGAATTATTGGTCTTCAACCCAACGTACAAGATTGTTATCACAAAGAATTATTTGACATAATTAAAAAATAACGTATAATAAGATATAGATAGAATATATCTAAAATTTTCTGTAGGTATGTTATGACATTTCTATTATACCGTTTTAAAAAATTGTTTATACAATCCCAAAACTTCTTTGAAAAATGGGAAATCACGAAAGTTTCCCTTTTCCAAGGGAGATTTAGAGGGATTTTACAATAAACGATAATTGTAATAAATAATTATTTTTTTAAAATGGTATTATATGTCAGTCTGAAAGACCGGGTTATATTTTTGTATTATTAAATGGTATTTAAGCAAAGGAGGTTAATTATGGCATACTATATAATGCTAAGCACGTTAACTGATGAAGGAGCTAAAACAATAAAGAAGAATCCTGAGCGTATCAAAGAGGTAGATGCAGAAGTTGAAGCCATGGGCGTCAAAATACTTGCACAATATGCTGTCATGGGACCTTATGACTTCGTTAATATTTTAGAAGCTCCAGATAATGAAACAGTAGCAAAAGTTTCTGTGGAGCTATCTTCCAGAGGAAGCATAAAAATTATGACTATGGCAGCTATACCAGTTGATGAATTCATTAAATCGTTAAAGAAATAATTATAACTTGTTATTATTTTCTCATCTATTGATTTGTTTTAATAAAAATAAAGATTGCAAAGCCAGGCTTTTCTTTTATGCTTATCTTTAATCCATTTCTTATTAACTCTTCTGCCGTCATTTCAGCGGAAGAGTTATTATAAATGTTAAAAACCCATATTCCATTTAATTACCCCCATTAATAATTTGGACTTTGTCCCTTAAACCTTTCGAGATCATAATCTTCATATCTTTTTCGCTTTCCCCTGTTATTATAATACATTCAACATCATTAAGGCTTTCTATTAGCTCCATACCTTTTTCAGCTCCCATCGGAAATATTGCGGTTGATAAAGCATCTGCAATAACGGTTTTTTCTGAAACAACAGTTACGCTCATTATACCATTAACAGGTTTTCCTGTGTATGGACTGAGTATGTGAGAGTATCTTTTACCATTTACCTCAAAATAATTTTCATAATCTCCAGATGTTGATATTGCTTTATCTTTAAGCTCTAATATTCCTATTAATTCACTACTACGACGTGGATGTTGTATACCAATCCTCCATGCTTTTCTTCCATGTGGTGTTCCTAAGGCATATATTTCTCCTCCTGCATTAATAAGTGCATCTTTTATGCCTATAAGCTTGAGTTTTTCTATTGCTTTATCGACAGCAAATCCTACTGCTATTGCTCCTAAATCTAGTTGCATTCCCTGAAGATCAAGTCTAACAGATGATCGAGCATGATCAATGGTAATATTTTTGTATCCCACTAATTGCTTTTTTGCTACTATATCTTTATCTGATGGAACATGTTTATTGCTGTCCTTAAAGCCCCAAAGCTCTACCAATGGACCCACAGTAATATCAAATGCGCCGTTTGTCATTTCAGAAATTGCTATTGATTTCTCTATAATGTCTAACGTATCAGCACTTACTCTGACATCAGAAATACCTGATTGCATATTTATTTTTGAAACTTCACTGCTGTTTTTATATACACTTAGAAGATTATCAATCCTTTCTATTTCATTAAAAGCCTGAGCGATAGCAGATCGAGCAGATTCCTTTTTATCAACAACGGTTATATCAACAATGGTATTTAGGAGAAATTTCGAGTTTTTATATTGTTTCCTGCAACCAGAAGTTGAAATGAGTAATAAAAAAGTCAAAATAAAGGTTGATAATTTAAAAATAAACTTCTCTGTTTGTGCGATCGTATGATGTTGTAGCCGTAGGTCCATATAATAGTGGGGGTGGGAATTGCCCGTCTTAATGGAATTTTGTCGATTCTTCATTTAAAAACCTACCTTTATCAGGTAGCAAAAGTAATATATAGGTTGGGTTGAAAACCAGATAATTTTCATTTTACATCCTTTTCTTTGTTAGGTTTTCAACCCAACTAAGTTGATAAATATACAGCAAAAAGATATTCACCTTTTAAAGGCAATTATGTTATCAACATGTTATTTAAGAAGATTGCATGCGATCAAGCATAACCGCAGATGCAAGACTAAGTTTTGTCGACATCCAAACATTTTCTATATCGACTATATCAGGAGTATCTGTCTCTATATGGTAATTTGGCTCCATGTATGGGAAAGAACCAGTATTTGCAACAGCAACAGGAATTCCAGCTTTTATATAAGAACCATCATCATCATTCGGAAATGGTCTTTGATACTTACTCTGTATTAGACATAAGTTATATTTAATGTTGACCTCCGAAATTAAATCAGCAATTTTTTCACCTTCAGGAGTTGAAAATAGTGTTACATTAGTTTTCTTATTTAAATCTGTATCTTCTTGAGATTTTCCTCCAAGACCGTCCAGATTAAACACAGCTATTATGTTGTCCCCTCTTTCTTTGGCTTTATTTGCCGCTACTGCACTTGTCCAGGGAGTATGTTCTTCATTACAGAAAATAAACCATATAGAGCATAAAGAATCATATTCACTTAATACCCTTGCTATCTCCATTATTGCAACTGTTCCAACTGCATTGTCATAGGCTCCTGGGGAATCAATCCAGCTTTGCGAATCTTTATGTGCAATAAATATTATAAATCTATCTGGATATTTGGTCCCTAACTTTTTAGCATAAAGATTATATGCTGTATACCAGGGATCCTCTGGCATCGGTGTAGAATATTGATGTTGTATGGGTTTTGAAGTATCTCGCCTGAAAGCTTGAACCTTGCAAGCTTCTTTTTCTATCTTATACTCATATAATTCCAGCTCAGAAGTTATATAATCATCTGCTTCATATAAGGTATTTTTCTCATGTCCAGGTATAGTATAATTCAGTTTTCGAAAGGGTAGTGGATCTTTTGATAGGTAAAAAAGATTATTTTTTAACCTTTCTTGGTTTACCTTGTCTATTAGCTTTGTAATCAAGTCTGCCGACATAAATAAATCCTCCATTGATTAATCAATCATCCTCATTAGTAGCCTGTAAGTATTCAGAAATTATTTTTCGTGCTTTTTCTAAATCCTCTTTAGGAACGAGTATAACACCTTTGTAATTAATCGAATTTTTAACATTTGTAAGGTTTAAAAAACGTGCATCTTCAATTACGACACTGATGCCGTTATTTTCTAATATGCCTTTTATCATCACGCCTGATATTTCATCATCTATGTATTCAAATTCTGCCCAATTTTCACGTTCTGCTTCTTTTATATATTGTTTCCTTCTAATTCCAAATAGTTTACCTATCGAACTTAAAACTCCATAGCTTTCTTTATCTGTTTTTCGATATGGGATTAATTGAATACCACAATCATGACATGTTTTTTCTTCATCAATATATTTAGTATGGCATTTCGGGCAAATACGCATTTTTGTATCCTTTATAGAATGATTTTTTAAACACCATTATTATAACACAATACTATATTTCAAGGAAATAACTAAACTTCATGTCCAAGCATAAACTTTAGTTGCTTAACCATATTTTTAGTAAAAAAAACACAGAGACACGGAGGCACGAAGAAAAAATTAATCACAAAGAACACGAATAAAAAATCACGAATTGAACGAATAAAGTATCACGAAGGACACGAACAGAACGAATAGCACGAATATAATAAAAAAATAATTATTCATGTAATTCGCCCTATTCGTGCTATTCGTGATTAATAATTCGTGACATTCGTGATTAAATATCTCCGTGTCTCTGTGCCTCCGTGTTTCACCTTTATAGAGTTTGTGAACGAAAACTTTATGCTTGGATGCCAGTTTTTGCACTTGACAAAATATTTTTGATGTGATATTATTTTAGCTTGTGCCGAAATTAATAATTTAGAAATTATCATAATTGAATTTTAATTTTAGCCTCTGTTGTTTTTTAAAGAGGGAGTCATAATGAAAACTTATTTCTTAAAGACTAAAGACATTGAGAAAAAATGGTATGTTGTAGATGCAGAAGGCAAGACTCTCGGAAGATTGACAAGCCGTGTCGCTGCTATATTACGCGGCAAACATAAGCCAACATATACTCCGCATCTGGATATGGGTGATAATGTAATAGTAATAAATGCCGAAAAAATTCGTGTTACTGGAAGAAAACTCGATCAAAAGAAATATTACAGGCATACAGGCTATCCAGGTGGCTTAAAAGTTACCAGTCTTAGCGATATGATCAGAACTAAACCGGAAAAGGTAATAAGCATGGCTGTTAAAGGTATGTTGCCTCATAATAGGCTGGGAAGAATGATTAATAGACATTTGAAAGTTTACAGAGGTCCAGAACATCCTCATCAAGCACAACAGCCGGAATTTTTAGAAATTTAAGGAGAGAAGAAGTGTCAGAGGTTTCATGTTTTTGGGGTACCGGTCGCCGAAAGACTTCGACAGCACGAGTGAGAATTATTCCCGGGGGAACCGGAGAGGCTATAGTTAATCATAAACCTATAGAAACCTATTTTGAGAGACCTGCTTTAATAAAAATGATTATGCAACCATTCGAGGTCACTGATAACATTAATAAGTTTGATCTATATGTCAATGTTAAAGGTGGTGGGAAATCAGGTCAGGCTGGTGCTATAAGGCATGGAATTGCAAGAGCACTATTGACCGCCTTTCCAGATCTTAGACCCGTACTTAAAAGGTCAGGATTATTAACTCGTGATGCACGCGTAAAAGAGCGTAAAAAGTATGGTCAAAGGGGTGCCAGAGCCAGGTATCAATTCTCCAAACGTTAAAAGCAGGCTCTATATTCTCCATAGCTTAATTATAAGCATTTGTTAAATTGAAGGTATTCTATTATGGCAAATATCCTTGTTGTCGGTGCTCAATGGGGCGATGAGGGAAAAGGTAAAATTGTTGATTTTCTCACTCAAAATGCTGATATTATTGCTAGATATCAGGGAGGAGATAACGCAGGTCACACTATAGTAGTAGGAACAGAAAAATTTGTTTTGCATCTGGTTCCCAGTGGAATTCTTCATGCAGGAAAGAAGTGTATTATCGGCAATGGAGTGGTATTTTCCCCTGAAGCTTTTTTTAAGGAGATTAACGAGCTTGAAAGTCGAGGAATATCCATTAGCGATAATTTATACATAAGCGATAGAGCACACTTGATAATGCCATATCATAAGCTTATGGAAGCTTTTGATGAAAATATCCGTGGATCAAAAAGAATTGGAACTACAGGTAGGGGCATAGGTCCAGCTTATATGGACAAGGCAGGAAGATTAGGAATAAGGGTCGGGGATCTGCTTAATTTTGATGTTTTTGTTGAAAAATTAGATATTAATTTGGTTATCAAAGCAAGAATATTAAATGAAACTGATAGCTGGATTGCCTCAATGAGGTCTGCGATAATTGATGAATATAAGGATTATTCAGATAAGTTAAAGCCATTCATAGCAGATACTGTAACCATTTTAAATGATGCATTAAAAGCTAAGAAAAATATATTATTTGAAGGTGCACAGGGAACTCTCCTGGATATTGATCTTGGAACTTATCCTTACGGGACTTCTTCCAACTCATTTGCAGGTGGAGCTTGCACAGGTCTTGGAATCAGCCCTACTGCAATTGATAAAGTGATCGGTTTAGTAAAAGCCTATATGACCCGTGTTGGCGAAGGTCCGTTTCCTACGGAACTTCCTCCAGAACTGAATGAGAAAATAAGACAAAGAGGTGGAGAATTTGGTGCCACAACAGGTCGTCCAAGACGTTGTGGTTGGTTTGATGCAGTAGCTACAAGGTTTTCCTCAAGGGTGAATGGATTTACAAGTATAGCTATAACAAAACTAGATGTTTTAAGTGAGATTGATCCGATAAAGATATGCGTTGGTTATAAGTATGATGGCAGAATATTGACAGAGTTTCCAGGTCGGATAGATATATTGAGAAATTGCGAACCTGTGTATGAATATATGGATGGTTGGCTCACTGATATTTCTGAAATTAGGGAATATGATAACCTTCCAGAAAACGCGAAGAAATATATACAGAGAATATCTGAATTAGTAGAAAGCAGAGTTGAGCTTATTGGAATCGGAGCTAGAAGAGACCAGATAATTTCTGTTGTACAATAGGAAATTTTTGGGGTTGACAGAAATACAGAAATCGTGTATATTTTTTCTCATCTAAATATGGGGCGTTAGCTCAGTCGGTAGAGCACCTGACTTTTAATCAGGTGGTCGGAGGTTCGATCCCCCCACGCCTCACCATTTTTAAGTCCCTATCGTCTAGCCTGGTCTAGGACATCGGCCTTTCAAGCCGGTAACACGGGTTCAAATCCCGTTAGGGACGCTTTTTTAATTTTTTGTGTTTGAATAAATAAATTTGAATAAATAAAAAAGCCAGATTAAAGCTATTTGAGTATTTAATCTGGCTTTTTATTTGTAACAAAAATGCTAACTATAGACCAAGAAGCTCTTTTGCCTTATCTGCTCCACTAGCTGCATCTCGTGCATAACCATCAGCACCGATCTCATCTGCATAGTTTTGAGTAACAGGTGCACCACCGATAAGGGTCTTTACTTTATCTCTAACTCCTGCTTCTTCAAGAGCATCGATAGTGGTTTTCATGGCTGTCATGGTTGTTGTCAAAAGGGCTGACATAGCTATTACCTGGGCACCATCTTTAGCAGCCTGAACAAATTTTTCAGGTGGAACATCTATACCTAGATCAATAACTTCAAAACCAGCTCCCTCTAACATCATTACAACCAGGTTTTTGCCTATGTCGTGAAGGTCACCCTTAACTGTGCCAATAGCAACTTTTCCAATTGGCTCTACACCGGAAGATGCCAATAATGGTTTGAGTATATCCATTGCTGAATGCATTGCTCTTGCAGCTATTAAAACCTCCGGGACATAAAATTCGTTGTTTTTAAATTTTTCACCAACAACGCTCATGCCCTTTACCAATCCATTATTTAGTATTTCACTAACAGGAACTCCCTCGTCTATAGCCTTTTGAGTTAGTTCCTTAGCATCTTTTGCTTTTCCATTTATAACGCTTTCCGCAAGTGCTGACAAATCTGCCATCCGAATAATCCTCCTGTAGTTTTATTCGTCTCTGTTGTATAATACCTATTCTTGATGAATAAGCTTAAAAAAGAACATGAACTACCCCTTTTACTCAAAGAGGTTTCCTGTTTTACTGATGAGTATCAAAGAAATACGATAATCAATTTAAATTGAATATCAGTAAATTCAAATTACTCATCTAAACAGGCTTTATTTCGGGCTGTCCTATACCCTACTAATTATTCGCTTTATATCCCATTTTAACAAATGGGATTTTTCAGCGAATGTTAAAATCCTTTTTAATCAATTTTGTTTAAAGCTTTAGCTACTTCATTTTTCACTAAAGGTCTGTTATCTTTCTTATAAACTGCCTCTAATGGAGCAACCGCTTTGCTATCGCCTATATTACCCAAGACCTGAGCGACTCTAACAATAAGCTCCATATCAGTAGATTTCAAAAGCTCTGTTAAAGGTTCCACAGCTGGAGAGCCAATACTTTCCAGAGCTTTGGCAGCTGAATTTTGCACACTTTCATCCGTGTCATCCTTAAGGGTTTTTACTAATAGAGGAACTGCCTCTGGATTGCGTGTTTTTCCGATTGCTTGTATAGCATAATTCCTGGTGCTAGGATCAGGGTCTTTGGCAAGCTTCAGCAAAGGAGCTAGAGGAAGATTATCGAGGTATTCTAAAGTAGCCTTGACTGCTGCATTCCGCACTTCAGGAGATGGGTCATCAAGAGCTTCTATTATTGTGTTTGTATGGCTTTTATCTCCCATTGCATATAAAGAGGCTGCTGCTGTTATCTGAACAAGTTTACTTGGATCATTTAATTTTTGATTTAGCACCGGAATAGCTCTCTTATCACCAATTTTACTTAAGGCTTCTATTATCATGCTCCTTGTATATGGTTCTGGATTATTTAATTCAGCAATTAAGGCATCAACAGCAGGTTCACCTATCATTATTAATACAGATTGAGCATTGCTCTTAAGACGCCAGTTAGCACTTTTTAGATCATTCATAAGTGGTTTAACAGATAGGCTTCCTCCTTGAACAAGTATATCATTTATCGTCTTAAAAAGCCTGTCCCCAATTGTTTTATTCTCCATAAGCTTTAATACAGCAGCCATACCGGGTTCACCAGCTTTTTTCAATTCATTAAATGCGTGTTGATATTCAGCTTGCCTATTTTCATAATCATGATATATAACTGCAAGTATGGCATAAGCCTCTATTCTATTGGGATTCTTTTCTTTGCTTAACCATTTTTCAAGTCTAACCATTGCTTGTGAATAGTCGCTTGCTTGAAAATACTCTTTGCCTAATTCGAAATCACTTTTCTTTTTTTCTACGCCACATCCTAAAACTAAGTATAGTAAAAGAGTTATCAAGGTAAATTTAACCCATTTTCCAACTAACATATTTAAACTTCTCCTCTTACCTCTAATTTATATTTGCTTGCCAGAATTACAAATATCAAACTTAGTTTACAAGATATTAGTTTAACTGTCAAGCTAAAAGTTTATAAAAAATTATGAAATAAAAATAAAAATTTCTAATTTTTTCTTACCGCAAGTTGCCCGCATGCAGCAGTTATATCCATACCTTTACTTTCCCTTACAGGTGCAACATAATGAGAAGACGCAAGCACCTGGCGGAAATTTTCAATCCTTTCTATATCAGGGCGTTCAAATGGCAATCCCTCAATCTTATTATATGCAATTAAGTTTACTTTACATGGTATGCCATGAAGCAATTTGCATAGTTTCCTGGCATCAGATAAGCTGTCATTTACATCTTTGATAAGTATATACTCAACTGTAAGCCATCTATTGACTGTTAATGCCCATTCCTTACATGCATCCAGCACTTCGCTAATTGGATATTTTCGATTCACAGGCATTAATTGGTTACGGGTTTCATCATCGGTTGCGTTAAGTGAGATAGCAAGACCTATTTGGGTCATTTCATTAGTGAACTGGCGAATCTGTGGAACTAAGCCGGAAGTTGAAACAGTAATTTTCCTTGCAGCTATCATTAATCCTTCTGATGCATTCATCAAGCGAATTGCTTTTATAACATTTTCATAGTTCAGGAATGGTTCACCCATTCCCATTAATACTACATTGGTTATGCTTTTCTTACCTCCTAAATCAGCTTCTATTGCCATTATTTGATTAATAATTTCAGCAGAGGTAAGATTTCTGACAAAACCACTTCTTCCAGTCGCACAAAAGATACAACCCTGAGTGCATCCGATCTGTGTTGATACACAGCATGTTATTCGATCTGAGTCATACATAAGGACACTTTCTATTTTTTTACCGTCCTCAAGTTCAAATAAGTATTTTGTTGTATCGTCAACTTTTGAAGTTTCTCTAGCTAAAAGCTTCAAATTGCTAATGTATGCAAGATCGTTTAACTTACTGCGAAAAGATTTTGATATATCGGTCATTTCATCAAAGGTCTTAGCCCTTTTATGATATACCCATAGCATCAATTGCCTTGCGCGATAGCGCTTTTCTCCCCAGGATAATACCAGCTCCTCAAGTTCTGGTAATAAACATCCTTTTATATCTATTTTTTTACTTTCCATAATATCAGATTTTGCTTTTAATTTTCTAATTTTTTGGTTAGTATTTTATTAACGAGTTGAGGATTGGCTTTGCCCTTTGATAATTTCATAACCTGACCAACAAGAAATCCTAAAGCCTTTTTCTGTCCATTACGATAATCTTGAACAGAACCCGGATTATCAATCATAACTTGATCTACAATTTTTGTTATTTCATCTTCATCCGTTATTTGTAATAGACCTTTTTCCTTTACAATTACATCAGGCTGGTTTCCTGTATTAAACATTTCTTCGTAAATAGTCTTTGCTATTTTTCCACTTATTGTTCCATCATCTATAAGCCTCATCATGCCTGCAAAATGGCTTGGAGTTATCTTGCACTCATTTATAGTTTGTTTAGAATTACTCAATAGAGCCATAAGTTCATTTAATATCCAGTTGCTGGCAATTTTAGGTTCATTATAGGCTTTCACGCAATCTTCAAAATAATCTGCAAGTTTCTTATCATTCGTAAGTAAGAGGGAATCATGTTCAGGGAGCCCATAAGACTCCATAAACCTTTTACGACGTTCATAAGGCAATTCAGGCAAATTTTCTTTCAAGTTATTTACCCATTCCCTATCAGGTATAAGCGGGACAAGATCAGGTTCAGGAAAATAGCGATAATCATGAGCTTCTTCTTTACTGCGCATGGCTCTTGTAACACCACGATTAACATCAAAAAGCCGTGATTCCATAGCTAGTGTTCCACCAGATTCCAAAGTTTTTGTGTGTCGCTCAATTTCATATTCTACTGCGCGCATTGCATATCTTATGGAGTTTAGGTTCTTAATCTCACTTCTATCGGTAGCAATTGCTGGATTATTTGCATCTCTGACGCTAATATTTGCTTCTATACGTAGATGCCCTTTTTCCATATCACAATCGCTTACTTCTATATATTCCAATATACTTTTTACAGTTTCACAATAAGCTCTCATTTCTTCCGGAGAGCGCATATCTGGTTCACTTACTATTTCAATTAACGGTATACCGCCTCTATTGAAATCAACTGCGCTATTGACTGACTCATCAATTTCACCTTCGCCTGCATGCACAAGCTTTGCCGCATCATCCTCAAGATGTATCCTTCTTATACCGATTTTCTTTTTTAAGCCATCTATATCAATTTCAACATATCCATCGTGTGATATCGGTTGTCTCAGCTGGGAAATCTGGTAGCCTTTGGGAAGATCAGGATAGAAATAATTTTTGCGTTCAAAAATACTATAATCACTGATCTGGCAATTCATTGCAAGTGCAGCCTTTATACCATATTCCAGTGCCTTTGCATTTAATACCGGCAAAGCCCCTGGCATACCCAGACAAACCGGGCAAGTTTGTGTATTAGTATCTGAGCCAAATTCTGCACTGCATCCACAAAAAAGCTTGGTCTTAGTAGATAGCTCCACATGTATTTCAACACCAATAATTGTTTCATATTTGCCTGACATATTTGTTGCTACCTTTCTTACTATTATAAATTCGGTCTTTTTAGATGATAATCTGTGTTTTGCTCAAAAGTATAAGCTACCCTGAATATCATTTCCTCATTGAACGGTTTTGCCAACAACTGTAAACCGATAGGTAATCCAGATGAATTAAATCCACAAGGAATAGATATGCCAGGTATTCCAGCTAGATTACAATTTACTGTAAAGACATCGGATAAATACATTGTTAATGGATCATCCATCTTCTCTCCGAACTTGAAAGCAGTTGTCGGTGAAGTCGGTGTAAGGATCACGTCATAGGTCTTAAATACTTCATCAAAATCCTTTTTTATTAAGGTTCTGACTTTCTGAGCTTTTAAATAATATGCATCATAGTAGCCAGAGCTTAAAGCATAGGTGCCAAGCATAATTCTAAGTTTTACTTCAGCACCAAACCCCTCACTCCTGGTCTTCTTATACATATCCATTAATGATATTGCGTTTTCTGCTCTATAACCATATCTAACACCATCATAACGTGCAAGGTTTGCGCTAGCTTCAGCTCTTGATATAATCTGATAATCTGCTATTCCATAATCGGTATGTGGCAGAGAAACTTCCTCGCAGATAGCCCCCAGATCTTCCAACAGTTTTGCTGCTGAACGCACTTTTTCTATGACATCTGGTTCCATACCTTCGTCCATAAAATATTCTCTAGGGATACCAATTTTGATGCCTTTAACGTCATTTATTAGACTTTTTGTATAATCAGGCACAGGCAGGTCTACTGATGTAGAATCCATTTCATCTTTACCACTTATTGCATTCAACATAATAGCACAATCGGTCACATCCTTTGCAAATGGACCTATTTGATCAAGAGAAGAAGCAAAGGCAATAAGACCATATCGTGAAACTCTTCCGTAAGTTGGCTTTAACCCCACCAATCCACAAAGTGCTGCTGGCTGTCTGATGGAACCACCAGTATCAGACCCTAATGAACTTATGGCTTCACCTGCAATAACCGATGTTGCTGAACCTCCACTAGAACCACCAGGGACTGTGTCAATATTCCAGGGATTGCGTGTTATGCCAAAATATGAAGTCTCTGTTGAAGACCCCATAGCAAATTCATCCATGTTTGTCTTACCAACTATTACAACATCCATAGCTTTAAGCTTTTTTACAACTGTAGCATCGTAAGGAGGTATAAAGTTTGATAATATCTTGGAACCGCAAGTGGTTAAAACTCCTTTGGTGCACATTACGTCTTTAATTGCTACCGGTATACCTGCCAAAGGTGAAATATTTTCACCGGAACTTATCTTTTTGTCAACATTCTCAGCAGACCTGAATGCATCCTCACGGGTTAAAGTTATATAAGAGTGTATCTTATCTTCCACTTTATCTATTTGCTGGAATACCGATTTTGTTACTTCTACCGCACTTACTTTTCGTTTTATTAATAAATCATGTATTTCATGCGATGTAAGGTGACATAAATCCATTGTTTTCCCTTTCCGATGTTATATGTAATTTTCCTTTTTTATTTTGTATCGTTATAAAATTATCCATTATTTTATATGTTTTTGTCAATGATTTATACTGATGATACTAACAGTATCCTTTACGAAAATATTTAAAAGTGCTATAATAAGTAATTGACAAACGGTCTGTAGAGAAGATAGGGGGCAAAAACAATGTTTAAGAAATTATACCTAACATGTTTATTTATCCTAATTATATTGCCTCATAGTGTTTATGCTCAATGGGCAGTTGTTCGTCAGGCTTCATGGGATACAAATTTTCAGGATGTATATTTTGTTAATGAAAATAAAGGCTGGGTAGTTGGAGACGATGGTATAATTGCATATACCGTTGACAGTGGTAAAACTTGGCTTGCTCAGGAATCAAATACAGATATATTTTTAAGAAGTGTATTCTTCATTAATGAAAAAACAGGTTGGATTGTTGGTGATAATGGTCTTATCATTCATACAAATGATGGCGGAAAAACCTGGATGAGTCAGAAAAGTGGAGTTGCTAATCCTTTATATACTGTATATTTCACAGATGAAAATAATGGTGTAGCAGGAGGAAGTGAGATAATTTTAACGACATCTGATGGCGGAGCGAACTGGAACACTGTATTCAATGATCCCGATAGTGTAATACTCTCGATAAGGTTTGTCAATCAAGACACAGGATGGGCAGCAGGACTTAATGGTCTAATGCTACATACTTCTGATGGCGGTAAAACATGGGAACAACAAGATACAGAGGCTAAACTCCATGCACAATTAGTCAGGACTCAAGGTTGTGAAATTCGTTCTCTTGATTTTCTGAGTATAAATGATGGCTGGGGCGTTGGTGAAGGCAATATGGTGCTTTATACCTCAGATGGTGGTGAAACGTGGATACCACAATCAAACACCCCAACTATAGGAAATTTTGATATTAATAGAGGCAAAGAAGAATGCGATTATGGATTTTATGATGTTGATTTTGTAGATAAAAATAATGGTTGGGTAGTTGGATGGAACGGTCAGATATTCCACACTACTGATGGTGGGTTTACCTGGGAAGCGCAGGAGAGTGGAACAAAAAATGTCCTTCTCGCTGTTCATTTTGCTAATGATAAAAAAGGTTGGGCAGTTGGTGAATATGGTATCATAATCCATACAAAAGATGGCGGAAATACATGGATTGCTCAGTCAGGAAGCAGTGAACTACAATCTGGAATTTTCTTTATCGATGAAAATGAAGGCTGGATAGTCGGTGATAGAGGGATGATCCTTCATAGTAATGATGGTGGTATTTCATGGGAAGAACAAAATAGTGAAAGCAAAGAATGTCTCTCAAGAGTATGGTTCGTAAATAACAAAAAGGGTTGGGCTGTAGGAACCGGTGGAGCTATCCTTCACACAGCAGATGGCGGTAAAAAATGGGAGACTCAGAAAAGCAATACTAAGGATGTTTTGTTAGGAGTTTGTTTTATAAATGATCATGAAGGATGGGTCTGTGGTATGAATGGAACCATTCTGCATACGAGCGATGGTGGATTCTCCTGGATGAAGCAAGAAACCAACTCGTGGGATTATCTATCCCAGATATTTTTTACAGATAGCAAAAATGGCTGGGCAGTAGGAATGAATGGGACCATACTTCATACATCAGATGGTGGGCAAACATGGAAAAGCCAAAAAAGTGGCACTTATAATTTGCTGAATGATGTGTTTTTTGTGGATTCACAAAAAGGTTGGGTTGTCGGCATAAGTGGAACTATTTTGCACACAAAAGATGGTGGAAAAATCTGGACTCAACAAAAAAGCGGAAACAAAAATCCTCTAGCTGAAGTTTTTTTTGTTTCTCCAATGAAAGGTTGGGCTGTGGGTGATTTTGGAACTATCATTCATACAACTGATGGAGGCAAAACGTGGAAGCCTCAAGATAGCACAGTTAAATATGAGTTGACTGGCTTGAACTTTGCAAATCAAAACACTGGTTGGGCAATAGGTAAATGGGGAATAATATTAAAATATGTAGAGCCTTCCCCAATGTCTGTTAAACTTTCAAAAGGAATGTAAAACAAAGGTGGTGTAATATGCTAAAAGTAGGTATCATAGGCGCAGGAACAATGGGAAGTATGCATGCTGACTGTTATTCGGAAATTCCGAATGCAAAGCTTATCGCTATAGCAGACCCCAGAATAGATGCTGCAAATAAAATCGCCGAAAAGTATTCGGCTAAGGCTTTCAACAATGTTGATGATCTTATAAATATGAAGGAAATCGATATAGTTGATATATGCGTTCCAACTACAATGCATAAAGAAAATGTACTCAAAGCCGCATCTGCAAAAAAACATGTATTCTGTGAAAAACCTATAGCACGGGAATTAACCGATGCAAAAGAAATGATAACTGCATGCAATAATGCTGGTGTTAAATTTATGGTAGGTCATGTATTGCGATTTTTCCATGAATATGTTACCGCCAAAAGACTTATAGAAAGTGGGTCTATTGGAAATCCTGTAATGGTAAGAACAACAAGGGCTGCTGGACATCCTCAGGGATGGTCTAATTGGTATTCAAACGTTCAAATGGCAGGTGGTGTCCCACTTGATCTTATTATCCATGATTTTGACTTTTTAAGATGGTGTTTTGGTGATGTCGAACGAATATATGCTAAAGGGTTAACATATTCAAATGTGCCTGATATAGATTATACTTTAGCTACCATAAGGTTTAAAAACGGCGTAATAGCTCATGTGGAAGGAAGTTGGGCGCATCCTTCGGGATTCTTTGTAAAACTTGAGGTAGCTGGCGATAATGGTCTATTTGAGTTTGATAGCAGAACAGCAAGCCCATTAAAAATAGCTACTAAAGCTTCTAAGACAACAGGTGGAGGTGTTGAAGTCCCTCAGAATCCTGTAATGGAAAGCCCTTATATGATAGAGCTTAGGCACTTTGTTGAATGTGTGGAAAAAGATAAAGAACCTTCAGTGACAGGTGAAGATGCTCTAAGAGCTATTGAAATGTCACTTGGCACATTAAAATCAATAGAAACTGGAAAACCTGTTGAATTTCCGCTTATATAATTTCATAACGAAATATTGGAGGTTATTTTAAAATGAACGTTAAAATCGGAATGCTAAGCTTTGCACACATGCACGCTATGAGTTACGCTACCTGCCTGAAGCAGATAGAAGGTGTTGATATAGTCGGTATATATAATGAAGATGAAAATTCAGGAAAATCTTTGGCAGATAAATTTTCCGCAAAATATTTTTCAGATTATAATAAGTTATTGGAACAAGACCTTGATGCTGTCTTAATTTGTTCAGCAAATGCCGATCATAAAATGCATGTTTTAGCTTCTGCTGATTCAGGATGTAAATATATTTTATGTGAGAAACCTATTGCTACCACAATAAAAGATGCCAAAGAAATGATTGAAAAATGTAAAGAAAAAGGCAAAATATTTGGAATATCTTTCCCATGCAGATATATTCCAGCAGTAATTAATGCTAAAAAATCTATAGAAGAAAATACTATAGGGAAAATACTGGCAGTAAAAACTACCAATCATGGAAGAATGCCCGGCGGATGGTTTATACAGAAAGAGAAAAGTGGGGGCGGTGCTGTCATGGACCATACACCTCATGTAGTGGACTTATTAAGATGGTTCATGAAGTCTGATCCTGTTGAAGTTTATGCTGAAGTGGATAACAGATTTTATAATATGGATATTGATGATACTGGAATACTGACTATTCAGTTCGACAATGGAGTTTTTGCGACACTTGACACTAGTTGGTCAAGAACTAAATCGTATCCTACATGGGGCGATGTAACTATGGACTTTATTGGAACGGATGGTGTTATCTCAATTGATTCTTTTGCTCAAGATATCGACCTTTACAGTGATGCGAATATGAGCGCACAATGGGTACATTGGGGAGATAATATGGATCTCTGGCTAATGAAGGATTTTGTCAATTCGATTGCTAATAATTTGCCTTTTGGCATTACTGGAGAGGACGGGCTAAAAGCACTTGAAGTTGCAATTGCTGCTTATGAATCTGCTGAAAAAAAATCTCCTGTTAAGATTAAACCATAATAATTCTTTAATGAATCTAAATCTATATTAGTAAGTCTATTAGCTGTAGCTTGATCTGGAAAACGTTTAATGAAATGCTACTCAGAATATTATAATCATGAGTAGCTACAAAAAATATTTCAACGAATGATCAATATTGAAAGGAGATGGAATCTTGAGGAAAACAGTAAAAGAAGAATCCGCTGAAATTAAGTCCGAATCAGAGGAAAAAATAGATACGAAAGAAGAAATTAATGAGGTAGTTGAAAAAAAAGAAAGCGATTTGTCAATTCCTCAAACTCACTTTTCTCTAGGGAACCAGGCGTTTTATGATGAGCATGATTATTCAAAAGCTATAGAAGAATTTAAACAAGCTATAAAAGAAGAAGGTGATGAATTAAGACATCTTAAAGCTGTTTATATGCTTGGTGAATCTTATGCTAAGCTAGGTAAGCTAAAAGATGCTATAAAAACTTTTGAAACTATCTCCAAAAATTACCAAAAACATTACCTAAGAGACAGTGCAAGAAGAAGAATTCAAAGACTTACAGAGATATTAGCTATAAGAAAATAAATTTAGCAAGCTTCATGATATTTGAATACCTTATGTAAATACTAATTTTTGCTATAGGCTTTCCGCTATTTGGATTTAAAACAAGCTAGTCAGCTTGTTTCTTATGTATATGCTCCGCATATACTATTTATTTTTCTTGTATTTGAGCAAATAGTAGGGGCAGGCTTCCTATCCTGCCCAAACAGCGTATTTACATTAAACGCAAATAGCATCGAGCCTACTCAAGAATAGCATAAAGCCTACTACTACTCAAAAATGGCATCAAGCATAAATATTAAGTAACACATGCTGTCTAGCTTGTGATTTTTACGTGTTACTAACAAGTTAGTCAGCTTGTTACTCTTATGTATATGCGAAGCATATAAAATTAAATCATCTTGTATTGGATATAGAGAAC
>FWPV01002060.1_pt1 | contig 29045 bp, 24 predicted proteins | sample 2228371 | NCBI WGS metagenome assembly FWPV01 (sample SAMEA103939776, study PRJEB20133) | metagenome | reverse complement strand
AAAAAAGAGTTGATAAAGCTCGACATGACGGCGCCCGGCAATGTGCAGATACGCTTTGACGAAATCCTCGGCTACAGCTTCGGGATGTTCCAGGATCAACCACCGTCGCGTTCCATTGATCGGAAACACGGCCACCTTGGGGCCGGCTTCACGCACAATACGGGCAACTTCCTCGGTTGGCAAATGCAAAAAGGTTTCCAGCTCCACTTCTACACCCTTGTTCTATACTCTTGCCGGTTGTTGACCCGGCACGGCGCGCCACAGACGCCCTATCAACACCACATACAACATCACGGCCGTGATCATAATCATGGGAACATAAATCGCCGGATCGGTGGAAACATAAGGGCCAGGGAGAATAACGTTCATCCCCCCCACAACAAAACTTCCTACTCGCCACGGATCCAGCAGCGCATAAGGAAGAAATGCCAGGTGTACCCAACGCTTTTCCCATAATGATTGTGTTGTCCCCAATAGATAAGGATAAATCGCAATCCCCAGCGATAGTTCCCATACCATATCCAACCAGATGAAGGCGCCCAAATACAAGGCAAATGCGAAATCGAGTCCCAATTGTGGCTTCTCGGCGCCACGTTGCTTGGCCGGCTGCAGGAAATGGCGCAAACATGTTACCCCCAAGGGGAGCAAGAGCAGAAATTTGACCATCGTTCCCAGCCGTAATGTTTCTTGCGATACGCCAAGCCAATAAACGATGATCTGTTTGACGGAGTGGTTGTATCCCAGGAATCCTTTTTCCGGGCCACGCCAGGGAAAGTCACGACTGAGACGCTCAAGAAATGCAAAGTAGTCACGATATTGTCCCCATCCATAACTTGGGCCAACGGCCAGCATGGTTATACCGGCGACTGCAATATAGACCAGCACACTCAAGGCCAGTAGCTTGAAGAAAAACCGTTGTCGCCCGAGCAGCAGAGGAACGGCTGCGGCAAAAATCCAATGGGGTTTTATCTGAATAATAACGGACAGCCATAACAATGACCATCCTAAGCGTTCTGTTAAAACTCCTTCAATAAGCAGGGTGGCAAACAAGGCCATGATGAGATAGATGTTGAGATAGCTTAGATCCGTCCAAAATGACGAAAAGAGCAACCATACCGGTAGCGTCCAAGTCAGCGCATCAACTGCACGAGGAAGACCGAGGCGTTTCAAAATCTGCCCCCATTTCACATACAGGATTCCATAAGCGACAATGTGTACCAGTGTATATGCCACCGATGCGCCTATAGGCGATAACCAGGAAAAGGGGGTGAATACCAGGGCAAAAGAGGGTGCATAAGGATAATGCTCTTCAAGCCGCTCCAATGAGCCTTTCAGGTACAGGTCTTGCCGGGCGTGTATGTGTTTGATGGCATTGAGGTAAATCTGCAGATCGGCCGGCACAACCGGTCCCTCTACATCCACCCAGCCCGGGAGCCCTCCCATAATCTTTGCTTCGGGAAATAGCATCATCGCCAAGACTATGCCGTGGATCGCCAACCGCAGCACCGTATACACCACCGTCGCCGTCAACAACGCCCGGTAGGTCTTGGAGCTCCGCCAGAGTTGTTTAATTTCGGTTCCCATGCTCACGGAAATAGCAGCAAGTAACTGTAATCAATGGCGCTGATGACCAGTGTCATAAACAGCGCCAGCCCAACGGCGTTCAGCAGCGCAACCTTGAGCGGCTTGTTCTTCTGCTGCCGCAATCCCCCCATCAACAAGGCCCCGATAAGCCCCAGGGCCAGACCATGCAGAACAACGCCGATCCAGGGAGAGCCTCCCGACGCAACCCCCTGTGCCAACGCGATGCCCACTCCGGCCAACCCACCCAATAATACATCAATTCGCCAATTGCTCCAGCGGCTTTCCGTGCCCAGATAGGCGGCGAAAAGCACTTGCAAGCCCCAGAAGGTGAAGATGTTCACCAGGGTAACTGCCCAGGGTTCGTGATAGCCGCTGATGAGCGGCTCGGTATAACGAATGAGCAATGACCCCGCGACTGCGCTGATCGCGCTACAGACAACCACGGCGCGCCGTCGCTTTTTGGCCCATAGCCATATCGCAGCCGTAAAGAGTACCAGCACGGGCATGTTCTGGACGAATTCCCAGATAATGGCATTGAGGAGTGGCATCGCTCATTCACCGCGTAATACATTGACGATCGAGACCTTCGCGGCGCGGCGCCCCGGCAGATAACTTCCGGCAATACTGATCCCTATCATCAACAGAAGTAGCCCCGGCACGTAAAGCCCGTTCAGCGGTATGACCACTGTACCAAAACCATAACTTCTGGCCAGTATCGCCAGCAAACTCTTTGTAAACAACCATCCCGCCGGCAACCCGCAGAGAACTGCTAAAAATCCCAGAAAGCCGGCACTGGTATTCACCATTGTCATGACCTGCGCCGGGGTAAATCCTACCGTTTTCAATATACCGATGCTGCGCAGCTTCTCTTGCACTGCCAACAGCGAGGTATTGAAGATACTAACCAAAGCTATACCTATTAGAATACCGGATAATCCAAAAAGTGCAAGTTGCAAATAAACCACGACGCCGGGAATGGCCTGCCCGGCCAGCGTCAGGTTCAAATCGGAATCCGGTTCGGGCGCAATATAACGTTTTAAGGTGTCTACGTTCGTCTGCGGGGCAAGTTTCAAGTAATAGACGGCCGGCTTTTCACCATGCAGGAGCCGTTCGAGCGTTGAGAAGTTCACCATCAGCATTTGCCCCGTATTGACCGGTTCGGTATACGCACCGACGATACGCCAGGTCACCGGGCGTTGACGCCATCCTTCCAAAACGACCGTGATTTCATCTCCTACCTTTAAGCCCAGCCAATCCAATAACCCCTGTCCGGCCATGGCCTCATTTGTGCCGGAACGGGGCAGCCGGCCGGCCAGGATACGGAATGGGAAAGCCGTGATATCCCCATCCACGGCACGGACTTGAAAAGATTTGCCGTTCAGTGTTTTAACATCCACCCTGGACTCACCATAAAAGGCGAGGACACCGGGGGCGCGCGCCAGCAAACGCCGAACCGTGCTGTCGGCAGTTATCCCGCGTGTGATGATGGCATCGTAGGCAATGCCCAGGAGATGGGGATTCGCCTTGTAGGTTTCGAGGGTCTCGTTCAACGTCAAGCCAAAGACAATGCCGACCACGCCGAGGAGCAGGTTCAGCCCCGTGCTGAACGAGCGGAAGGGCTTGGCAAAGACATCGCTGAGGCCCAGCACAAAGGGGATAGAAAAGCCCAAGTGCCTTGCCAGACGTGGCAGCCAGAATTCCTTCTTGGTAGGAGCTTCCGCGCCGGTGGCAATGGCTTTGACAATGTTGACTTTGGCCGCACGCCATGCCGCGCGCCACGTCGCTACAAATATGATCGCCGGCACACTGCTCAGGACCGCTATGATGATCCAGGGGTTCAGCGGCGGGCGGAAGGTCGTACTCAACGAAGAGGCGATATTCTTCAGCGGTAAAGGCGAGAGGAGAAGCCCAACGCCCAGTCCCAGGGGACAGCCAAGCGCTCCCAAAACCAGGTATTGCCCACTGTAAAGCCACAGGACTTGGGCCTTGGTGAAACCAATGGCTTTGAGAATGCCTATCTGCCGGAATTGAGATAACACGAAGGTGTTGATACTGTTGACGATCACCAACACCGTCGCCAGAATGGCGAAAAAGCTGAATGCCCCCAACAGAATAAAATTGAGCCGTGCCCCGAAGTTTGCCGAACGTTTGACATCCCGCCAATCGGTATGCGTGCGTATCGCATCCGGTTGTAGGAGCGACTCGATCTGGATCAGGGCCTCGGCGACGGCTTCCGGGTTTGCCAACCGTATTCCCAGAGACCATTCCCACGTTGCCTCATTGGGGAAAAATTTCTCGAAGAGTTTCTCATCGAGGTAGAGGTAAGGGGGTTGAGTATTGCGGTAGGTGTCCCAGGTGGGATTGTAGGCCAGTCCGATGACCGGCAGGGCCACTTTTTCGCCGTCTTGTCGGGTAACGGTGATGGTCTCTCCGACCTTCAAGCCGTATAAATCGGATAAGTCGCGGCTGGCCAAGACCTCGGTTTGCTGCGGGAACAGGTAACGTCCTTCTTGCACGAGTAAACGGTTGACTCGCGGCGGCTCTAAGGGAGTACGCCGGATGCTGACCCACACCCGCGTATCTTTAACCTGTCCCCGACTCGTCATGCTGTACTGGAGACCGGTGCTCTCGGTAACTTCCGGCAGGGCTTCAATGCGGGCGATGTCGCGGCGTCTGACTTTGTCGCGGTCGAAGTAGAGCCACAAGTGCGCACCGTTCAGCTCGGTGAAGGAACGATCATAGGGCGCACTGAGGTTGAGCAACGTCGCCAGCGCCAGGGTCAGCAACATCGTCGCCGAGACGATGGTCACCAGCGTCAAAAGGGAGATAAAGGGCCTCCCGATCACATCGGCTTTGATTTTTTGCCAGACTGCTAACATCGGATATGCTAACGGTCAACTTCAGGGTGATGCCGGCGAGGCTGTTCCTGTCAGGGTGACCATGTATTGGGCAATCCGCCCGACGTCATGGCCCGGCATCTGGGCGGCAATGCGGCCATCGCGGATGAAAATCACGTGTTTGGCCTGCGCCGCCGCGGTCGCATCGTGCGTGACCATCAGAATCGTCTGCCCTTGGGTGTTGAATTCCCGCAGAATGCGCAGCACCTCTTGTCCGCTGGCGCTGTCGAGATTCCCCGTCGGTTCATCGGCCAGCAGGAGGGTGGGATGATTGATCAAGGCCCGCGCAATGGCAACCCGTTGTTGTTGCCCTCCTGATAGCTCCCAGGGATGTTTATTGGCCTGATCAAGGATGCCCAGCCGTTCCAGCAGCGTCTCGGCGCGGTAACGTATCGTTTTGCGATCCCGCCGGCTTTGTAAGAGCGCCGGCAACTCTATGTTGGCGCGGACCGACAAATTATCAATCAAATTGAAGAATTGGAAAATGAAGCCGATGTGCGCGCGACGGAATTTCGCCAAGGCGGTCTCATCCATTTGATTTAGAGCGACACCCTTGACTTCGATCTTTCCGGCGGTGGGACGGTCCAGCCCCCCTACCAGATGTAATAACGTAGATTTGCCGCTTCCCGACGGGCCCATGACGGCCACAAAATCGCCGTCGCCGACCTCCAACGAAACACCGCGCAGCGCCGTAAAGGTGACGGCTCCCGTCCTGTAAACCTTTTCTACCTGGCTGATTTTAACCAGCGTCGTCATGCCAACGTATAACTCGTGCGGCTGAAATACTGTTTGAACCCGGCAATGCGCAAGAAGCGTTCGAACGGCGCGTCCGCCGTCGTCTGCAAAAGGGCGCGTCTGCATCCCTGGGCATAAGCATCGGCATAGATGGCGGTAATCAGCCCGCTGAGGACTTTCAGCCCCCGATGGCCACCGATCACGCCTGCGCTACCGACGATGGCCAGGTCTTGGTAGCAGATGAGGGTGCAGACGCCCAGTGGCTGCTTGTTGAAGGTGGCGAGGTAGTGAAATATTCCCGGCAAGCCGATCGAGGGTGTCAGCACTTCGGCCAGGGCCGGCGCATAGTCTTCCGGCATGCCAAAGGCTTGCAGGAATACCTCAGCAAACACCGGGGCTTCGTCCGGCGCGATGCTGTGCACCGTCACCTTATCGGGCATTTTGGGCTTGAGCAAGTCGTCAGGACGTTCCAAAACCATCCAGGCTTCGCGCAGCTTTTGGCGGACGAAGCCGTGGGCACTCAGCAGGTCCGGCAAGTTCTCCGGTGTGCAGGCCGGAGATACAAAAACTGTTGGGGGCAGCTCGCGCGTGCTAAAATGTTCGATGATCTCTGCAATCAGGGACGACACCGTCTGGTCTGTGGCCTGCAACAGACAGGCATGGTTGGCATCCGGTGTGGGGAAGACCTGACTGCTGGTGATGATGACATCGTCCCGCAGGATCAATTCCACGCCCGGCGTCACTTCGATCATGGGCCGCATCGCCATATAGTTTAAGCGTTCCAGGTTGGCAATTTCCTCACGCTGTGCTCCCATCATGTCCTCCTTCCTCATCAGCTTTCATTACTCTCTCGTTGATGCTCTCCTTGACGCTCTCCGTGGCAAACAATCGGCGCGACCCTATCGCCAGCGTTGCCACCGCCGCACATACCAGCAGCATTCCGTCTACCTGTCTGCGGATTAGGCTATCGCCGGCCAATAATGCCAGCGTGAGTCCTGTGCTCAGAGCAGGGATCCGAGCAAGGAACGTCAAATCAGGCGAGAGCAAGGGGCGCATCGTTGCCGGTGTGGCGGAAGGCCAGCCGGCATACAAAGCGGCAATCCCTGTCCCCACGTCGGTGAACAGCCAGAATGCGCCGGCTATCATTGAAAATGCATCGAGGGCGACCGACCGTACCCCGAAATTGATCCAGTTGGCCATTCCATAGGCAACCATCGCCCCGATCAACCAACCCACGGCAACGCGCATCCGCCTATCGGCGATGCGTGCCCTCAAGAGCAAAGCAGCATAGAGGAGGACCACATCCATGATGGGGTAGAGCGCGCCGCCGAAAAAGTACAACAACGGCCGGGGAAGGTCGGCCATCGTCGGGCGGAAGAGCGTCAGCCATATCGAGGCCGTGGCGGCAGCCAGGAGGGCCAGGTAAGCCCATACTTCCCGTATGGCTAGCGGTCGGCGTGGAAACCGCCAGAGGGCCCAAAACACGAGGATATAACGTGCAATGTAAAATCCATCAATCCAGCTCAGAATCCCCAATCTCTCGCCGGTCACCACGTCGTGAATGCCCCAGGCCAGATTCCCGGCCACATTTAGGATCCAACCCCACATCAACCGGCGCCAAAATACGCCGGCCTCGGCTTCGGCGCCGTGCGCCGTCCACCCTAAGATCACGGTTGTCAGGAGCGCAAACAGTGAGGAGATCAGGAGATCCAACATCCAGGCCCGCAGCACCGGTAGGGCTATGGTGATGCACCAGGCCAGTAGCAACAAGCCACCTGTAGCGGATAAAAGATAAGCTGTCCGTTTCGCGCGCGTGTCAAGTGCGGGCATCTTGCTCACCTTGCTTACCTTTGAAAGGATAGCGCAGGAAGATAAAAAAGGCCATCAGCATTAACAGCCCACCCACCATGCCGATCATCCGTACACCGAGCGGACCGTGCGGGTCACTGCGACTGCGGCCCAGCAACAAGAGCAACGGCAAAATGGCCGCCACGACACCGTTGATGACCTGATCCAGCAGTCCCCATGTTGCGTAATACAACCCTTCACGGCGTTGGCCTGTCAAGGCGGCATCGTGATCGGCGATTTCGGCGCCAAAAGCCATCGGCAGCATGGTGACGCCGGACAACGCCACAGCTTGCAGTGTCACCCAGATGATGCCCTGCGTCATCAAGGGGAGCGGCATCCACTCTCCGATGAGCGTCAGCGTAGGCAATACCAGCGCCGAGGCCAACAGCGAGCCGGCAAATACTTTCCATTTCCCCAGGCGTCCTGCCAGCCAGGTAACCGGTGGATAGCATAGCAACGAGCCCAGAATCGCCGGCACATAAAACCATAGAGTATCCCCTTCGGCCAGGAGACAAATTTCGGTGACGATGTAGGGGATGGCCGACTGCACCAACGTTGTCAGACCCCAATAGAACACACCGGTTGCCGTCATAATGACGAAGGCGCGGTTCTGCAACATGGATTCCACCACGGCGCGCAGATTACGGCGCGGCAATGTGCCCTCCGCCGATGTGGCATAGCGTTCGGGGCGCTCACGCAGAACTAGAAAGGGCAGGTAAAATAACGGCAACGCGGCGAGTGCATAGATAACAGCCATGAAGGGGTATCCCCGGTGCTCAATCAACAGCCCTGCTGCGCCACCGGCGATCATCCCTATCAGCAGGAAACTGGAGGCCCAGGCTGATATGCGCACGCGGTGTTGATCCGTCAACGCCAGTTCGGGCAACAAGGCTGTGTAAGGGATTTGATTCATCGTATAGGCCAGGTTATACAGGACCAGCACACCACCCAGGTATACCAGATTCCAGACCGAGGCTGTAGGCAAGGGGGGCAGCCACAACAGCACGAAGAAGATCAGCAGAGGGACGGCAGATACAAACATCAGCGGCAAGCGGCGTCCCCAACGGCTGCGTAGATTGTCCGAGAAATGCCCGATGAACGGTGCCATAAGAGCGTTCAGGGCACGGGTGCCGAAAATAACCGCGCCGTACCAGACTGCCGGCGCGCGGGGTACACCTTCACCTTGCGGGGGCAGGTAAAAATACAGCAGCCAACTGTTCAAGATAGCCCATATCATCGAGCTGCCCAGGGTAATCGAGGCGTAGGCTACATCTGTTTTTATCGCAGGACGCGCGGTTTCTGGCGCAGGGATTGTCGGCATCTTTTGTACCTATCTGCATTACCGAATCGAAAACTCAACCCCATTATAATCCGAACCTGGATAAAGGGGAATTCGAGCCGGTGATTACCCATAGCTCACCGCAGAGCACGCCGCGGCCACAGAGATACATAAAAAATACATTCTCTGCGCCCTTTGCGCGCTCGGCGGTAAATAAATTGACGTGTCTTGCACCATGTGGGTAATCACCAATTCGAGGGATAAAAAGGGTGTATAGCAACGACTTTGCGGTGTTTTCTTGGCCTTCTCGGCGAACTTTACGGTTAAATCAGACGTTTATCCGGCTTTTGTTCCCGAATTGCTATGCAGCCGCTGAAAAACGCCAAGGCCGGCATAGAAGCCGGCCCTTATCTGACGGTGTAGTGTTGAAACTCGAGCGCTCAAATGCCGAGGATGGCGCGCGCTTCTTGTTCCATCATATCCGGGTGCCACATTTCCTTACCCAACACTACCTCCACATTCTTTGTTGTGATCTCAGAAGCGCGTTCATGGACTTGATTCATCATAAATGAGGCCATGGGGCACATGGGCGAGGTCAACACCATCGTGATTTTCACATTATCCTCATCCACGGCAATGTCACGGATGAGGCCCAGCGCTACTACATCCAACCCGATCTCAAAATCAATCACATCGCGCAGTCCGGCACGGATTGCTTCTATTTCACTTTGCATTGCAGGTGTACCTCCTTTAGTCTGGTAGTCTTTAGTCACGTAGTCGTTTGAAAATGGTTGCTGGGTGCTGGTTACTGATTACTGGTTAAACAAACCATTTTTTATCCGAACGCTGCTTATGCATCCTATTATACCATTCAATGATAATTTAGTCAATAAGAAATATACAAATCTTTCCAATCTAACCCTTGCATCTCGCCTGGGAGGCAATTTTAATGCGCCATATCAATGATGCCCTCGACGGTGATAGGAATATTGTGCCCGTTCGCGCAGCGGAAGGATGTAGCCTGGCGTTGCAAGGGTTGTTGGCAACGCGGACAACGCAGAATTTCCTCCAGGCGGCGCATTCCCACGGCCTCGCGCGCGCCGATTTTAACGGCCGAGATCAAGTCATAATCCTCTTGCCACAACTTGGTTTGTATCATCTCCAGAGGCAATGTGCGCAGTTTGGCGGTGAAGGCTTCCGGCGTATACGTGCGACCGGGCAGCCAGCGCGCATCTTTGCCGACGCGGTTGGTGATGAGAAAGATGCCGCCGGGCCGCAGCACCCGCGTCATCTCACGTAACACTTGATCGTGATCCGGCATAAATTCCAGGGCTTCCAGACAAGCCACGGCATCGAAAGTGGCGTCGGGGAATGGCAGGTTTCCGGCATCCTGGCAGATGAAGGTAAGGCGGTCGGCCCACGCCTGTGTGGCATGCACCGCCTCCCGGAGCATCTTCCGCGAAAGGTCCACGCCGATGAGACGCCCGTGGAAATTGCTCTGCTGGAAAAGCGTGCGGGCCAAGCGCGCCGTTCCCGTTGCCACATCCAGGATCAGGGGATCGGGGTAATTGGCCAGGCTTTGCGCCAGCGGCAGCCCCAGGAACCATTGTTCGTAGCCGGGGTTGTAGTTTTTAATCCGGTCGTACAGGCGGGCCGACCAATCATAGAGCAGAATGACGACCCGCCGGCCCAGATAGGCCCCTTCGGCAAGGATGAGTTGCCAGTACAGGAACGCGCCGACAATGACCAGAACGCCGAAGCCGATAAGCCAACCCATATCACAATACCCACGCCATCACGGCAAGCATGCCCAAAAGCCACGGCAGAACGGTACGGCGATAGTCGTGAACTGCCGGACGATAGAGGATCGCCAACCAACCCGGCAACGCCAACAACAAAATACCGCCGGCAGCGACGTAGTGCTTTTGCCAGATGAGGAAGCAGGCCGCCACCAGGGGACCGCAGGCCGCCAACGCCGACGGTTGAGCATAGAGTCCCACCAACACGCTGAGGATGGAAGCGGAAAGCAACGCCTGCCCCATCTCCGGGTCACCGAGCGAGGCGCCCAGAAGCCACGGCAAACCGACCAGTCCACCGGCGGCCCACAACGGCCCGACATCCCCACGCCCTTCATGCCAGAGGACGGCCAGTTCTGTCCAGGTGACCATGAGAAGCGTGAGCTGTAGAGCACGACGGCCCACAATCATAGCCGTCAAGACGCTGATGATGAACGCCAAGGCCGCGGTGCGTAAGGGTTCTGCCAGCGTCTTTTGTCCGCTGAGACGCCACCATGCACGCGCCCGCCTCAAAGTTTGATGCAGCGTCGCACCGGGTGTTCCCGGTTGGAGATAGGGCCAGTGAGGCAGTGCCTCTTCGCGCTCCCAGGTGCGCCACAGCGCCAGTGGCTCGGCCCAGGGGGTCAAGATTAACGCGCGCCAAAAGGGCAGCCAGCCACCCAATACCAACACGAGAGCAGTCGGGACCGTACTCAGGGTTCCCTTTTCCGGTAGCGCGCCAAAGGCCCATATACCGCCGCAGAGCGCAGCTATAGACAGAAGTCCCCAGCCATCGAGCGTCGGTAGCACTTTGGCATGCGGCGAAGTATCTACGCCGGATTCAGTTTCCATAAATGAGCTTTCTTTATTCCAATAATCTGTCTTATACCTGCGTTACCGGACGGGGTCACGGAAGTTATAGATGGCTCCTTCACGCTGCCACACTCTCCCGCAAACACACGTGAACTCGGTCTGGGGAGGTGCGCCTAATGCCTCTCCACACGCAGGACAGCGGAAGAACGCGCCGGCGGCAGCGCGGCTTTTCCCGGCGCCGGCGCGGGCACGGACGAAAACGCTCGGACTGAGCTGCCAGAGCGCGCCGGTCGGCTGGGCCAGTGTGTCCAGGGTAGTTAAGAGCCGTGTGGGGAGCACGCGCTTCAAAAAATCAATGCGGAAGTGTGAGACGGTGCGCACGGCTTCGCGGCGCAAGCCAACCCGCTCCAATTGTGCCCACATCCAGCGAGGATGGAAATCGAAGTTGAGCGCAACGAATTCAACCGGCTCCAGAACAAAAGGCGACCAGGATTGACGGCGAAGGAGATAGCGGAGGATCGCTTTTATGTTAAGTTTGTTGGCGAATTCCAACACAAAGGCCCCGCCCGGCCCAAGAATCTCGGCGATGCCGCGCAGCACAGCCGGAGCGTCGGCGGCATGGTGTAGCGTGCGCACCATCGTCACGGTATCGAAAAGGCCGCCGACAAACGGTAGATGGTAGAAATCGCCTTGCACAAAGAGGTAGTGCGGCTGTCCCTCCGCTTGGGTCCCAAGGCGTTCTACCGCTTGCATAAGTTGCGTGCGCGCGTAGTCGAAGAGCACCACCGTCTCATAGCCGGTGTAGAGATCGGCCATACGCCCAAAACCTGCGCCGATTTCGATGAGGGTATGTCCGCGGAGAGGGAGTAGCGCGCGCATTGCCACGCGCTCGACGGCATCTTCATAGGCGCGCGTGGTATTCCAGAACTCCGTACGATAACAGGAGCCTTCGTAGTTACAGATGGGAGGTTGATTCATTTTCTGAACAGAGACTTCCCTTGGGGCTGCAAAAGTTCTTCGGGCGAGTTCGGCAAACTTTGTAACATGCCGGTAATAGGCGAGAAGACGGCGCGCAATTGTTCGATGGCCGGGGCCATGCCTGCTTCTGCTAAGGGAATCTCGACGGGAACTTGCATAATGACCGGGACGGTTGTGCTGACCGGCACCGTCATATTAAGGGCGACCGGCAGGACCAACCCTTCCGGGAGGACCAGCTTCACACTGCCATGAATAGCGCCCCCGCCGGCCGGCCAGATGAAAGTGGCCGGGACGTTGAGAGGAACGGGTTCCATCAGGATCACATCGGTTTTTTGCGCCAGGGGAAGATCAAACACAACCGGCATGGTGTCGGTGATGTAAACTGTGGACTTGATCACAGTTTTCCCTAGACCGGCAAATGCGCTATCCAGATCAAGGAGTAGCGGTTCGGCTACCTGGCTCTTGGCCATAAATAAGGGCCTGGGTAAAAGGAGCAGCACCAGCACCAGGATGAAGTTGACGAGAAACGAGAAGAGGATGGCAATATTCTTGAAGGCATTCCACAATCGGCCGATCGTGTTGCGCTTTTGTGGACTATGGGTAGTTTCTATTGGATTTGACATTAAATTCACCTCCATAAACTCGCTTTGAAAATATATTACCATGCTTATTGATAAAAGGCAAAAGAAGTTTTGGGGCTTTCAAGGTGAGGGAGGCCTGTGATGTCAATCGCTGAAACTGTGTTATGATAGGGAAAAGTTTATCGGGCAACACGGCCCATACCGCAGAAAGAGGGAAATGAGGTTATGGAACGTTTGAAAGCACGAATTCTTAGTGAGGGGAAGAATCTAGGCCGCGGCATTCTCAAAATTGACAGTGTAATCAATCATCAGGTGGACGCGACGTTGATGTTGGAAGCAGGGGCCGAATTTGCCCGACGCTTTGCGCCTTTGCGGCCAACGCGCATACTCACGGCTGAAGTCTCAGGCATTGTTCCGGCGATGGCCACGGCATACGCCATGGGCTTGCCATTGGTCTATGCCCGTAAACACAAACCGGTGACGATGCAGGAGCCGGTATTCGTCGAGTTTGCACCGTCGCACACGAAAGGCGGGCAGGTTTCGTTAATGGTCTCGCCGGAGTTCATTTCGGCCGGCGACCGGGTGCTGATTATTGATGACTTTTTGGCCACCGGGCAGACGATTGCTGCCATGGCCCGCATTGTGGAGGAAGCCGGGGCAACCCTGGTGGGCATCGGCACCCTGGTTGAGAAGTCTTTCGAGGGAGGACGCACGTTGTTGGCGCCTTTGGGCGTTCCGATTGAATCCATGGTGATCATCGAAGAAATGCGCGACGATGGGACGATTATCTTTGCCGACGACAAGAAGGCCTGAGAGATATCAGAGCAATGTGACCGACCTTGCAGTACGGCCCTGACAGCGAAAATTTCAAGCATACAGAGAGCGCAGAATAGTTTATTTTCTCCGAGAACTCTGAGTTCTCTGTGGCTATTTGGAGGGGAGTCCAGCCATGTCATCACGTGAGACCATTATTATCCTGGATTACGGTTCTCAATACACGCAACTTATCGCCCGGCGCGTCCGTGAGCAGCACGTCTACGCTGAAATTCTACCCTGGAATACCGCGGAGGCCCACGTTGTAGCCCGTCAACCACGCGGCATTATCCTTTCCGGTGGCCCAAACAGTGTCTATGATAAAGAGGCTCCCATTTTGCCGCCTTATGTCCTGCGCATGCACAAGCCGGTCCTGGGCATTTGCTACGGCCTGCATTTGATCGCGCACACGCTGGGAGGACGCGTTGTCCCCGGCAGTGAACGGGAATACGGCCCGGCCGAGGTGGATGTGATCGAGGCCGGTGAGCTATTTGCGGGATTGGATCGGCGTCAGACCGTCTGGATGAGCCACGGCGACCATATTGAAACGTTGCCGCCGGGTTTTCGGCTGTTGGCATCCAGTACCGGCAATATCGTGGCGGCCATCGGCAATCCGGATGCGCATATCTACGGTGTGCAATTTCACCCTGAAGTACAGCATACCCCCAATGGTTCTGCTATATTGCGCCGCTTCCTCTACGAGGTATGCGGCTGTACAGGCGACTGGACACCGGGATCGTTCATTGATGAGGCCATCGAGCGCATTCGCTTGCAGGTACGCGGGGAGCAGGTTGTCTGTGGGCTGAGCGGGGGGGTGGATAGCGCGGTGACGGCAGCCCTGGTTCACCGAGCGATCGGCGACCAACTCACCTGCATCTTTGTGGATACCGGCCTGTTGCGTCGCCATGAGGCCGCGCAGGTCAAGGCTACCTTCCAGGAAGCCCTGGGCATCCGTTTGGTTATGGTAGATGCCGGGGAGCGCTTCCTCAGAGCTTTAAGCGGTGTGACCGACCCCGAGCAAAAACGGCGCATCATCGGCGAGCAATTCATCCGCGTGTTTGAAAGCGAAGCCCGTCACCTGGGGGAGGTGCATTTCTTGGCGCAAGGCACGATTTATCCCGATGTCATCGAAAGTGCCGGCAGCGCCCATGCGCAACGGATCAAATCCCATCACAACGTTGGCGGCTTACCCGCCGATATGCAGTTGGCCCTTGTAGAACCGCTGCGCGACCTTTTCAAGGACGAAGTGCGTCAGGTCGGCCTGGCCTTGGGGTTGCCGGAGCAGCTCATCTGGCGGCATCCTTTCCCCGGCCCCGGCCTGGCCGTGCGCATTGTGGGCGAAGTCACCCCTGAGCGCGTGGCCATTGTGCAGGCGGCCGACGCGATCTTCCTGGAGGAGCTATGGAACGCGGGCCTCTACCGGCAAACGGCGCAGGCTTTCGCCGTACTTTTGCCGGTACGCAGCGTCGGCGTTATGGGGGATGGGCGTACCTATGCCAATGTTATTGCTCTACGTGCCGTCAGCACCGATGACTTTATGACTGCCGCCTGGACTCCTTTGCCCTATGAGCTGCTGGGGCGTATCTCCAACCGCATTGTCAATGAAGTCGCAGGTGTCAATCGTGTCGTGTACGACGTGAGCAGTAAGCCCCCCGCGACCATTGAATGGGAATAGCGAAACGGGCGGCGGATGCGGTGGTTATCCCCATGACGACTTTCTGTCCGGCGACGATAACGGCAGTTGCCCCCCGTAGTACGGCAGCCCGTGCGGGCGTGCGGGCCGGAGATCTCCTGCTGGCGATCAACGGCACACGATTGCGCGATGTGATTGATGTGCAGATTTATGCCGCCGAGCCGGAATTGACCTTTCTGATCGAACGCGACGGGCGGCGTTTGCAGCTTCATGTCAAGCGACGCTATGGTGAACCGCTGGGGTTATCGTTCGCCGTAGAGCTTTTCGAGGGGCAAATTCGTGTATGTCGTAACCACTGCGATTTTTGCTTTGTTGATCAAATGGCGCCGGGACTGCGGGCGTCCTTGTACGTCAAAGATGACGATTACCGCCTTTCCTTTCTTCACGGCAATTACATCACCCTTACCAACCTGTCCGAAGCCGATTGGGCGCGGATTGCAGAACAATATCTCAGCCCGCTGTATGTTTCTGTCCATGCCACGGAGCCGGACGTGCGGCTGGGCTTGATGCACCATCCACGCGCCGGCGACATCATGGCCCACCTTGAACGGTTGATCGCGCTGGGCATTCAAGTTCATACCCAGGCAGTTCTGGTACCGGGGCGTAACGACGGGGCGCATCTCGATCGGACGATTGCGGACCTGGCAGCTTTGCATCCCGGCGTTGTGGATCTGACGGTTGTTCCCGTGGGGTTGACACGCTGGCATACTCCCCCGGTGCGTCCCTATACCGACGCCGAAGCCGCAGCAGTGCTGGCCCAAGTTCTGGACCGCCAGGCGCATCTCCGTGCATCGTTGGGCGTCGGCTTTGTTTACCCTGCGGATGAATGGTTCCTCCGCGCCGGGGTGCCGGTTCCGCCCCGTAAAGCGTATGATGCGTTGTTGCCCGCGTTGATTGAAAATGGCGTAGGGATGGCACGGCTCTTTCTGGACGGCTGGAAGGAGTTACAGGCCGATCTGGTGCGGCTGGGCGGTCCCCGGCAAAGCTGGGTGACGGGAATGCTATTCGCGCCCCTGCTGCAGGAGCAAGCCTATGCCTTCATGGCAGCTACCGGCCTGGCGGTGGATGTTGTGGCCGTCCCTAATCGTGCTTTTGGTACAACGGTCACCGTGGCGGGTTTACTCACGGTGAAGGATGTGCTGGACGCGCTACGCGAGCATGCGGTAGGTGATGTGTTGGTATTGCCGGGGGAAATGTTCCGTGGGCCGGACGGTTGCGCCTTGGACGGCAAAACGGTCGCGGATGTAGCGGCAGCGACCGCAGCCCAAGTTGCGGTTGCCATACAAACGGAGCAAGGATGGCGTCTCCCAGAGGTACAGCCGCCGCAGTTAAACAAGTGAGAATTTTCTGTATAATGAGATGAGTGGGCAGCGATGGTAAAATTAGAAGTTACGGCTGGGCAGTACAAAATCTCTCTGTCATAACCTGCCACGTGACTTAAGGGCCATCGTTCGCCGGCCTACTTGACCAACGGCTATACGACTACAAAGGAGGTGATGAGTATCAAATAAAATGTGATGAATGCGGGGGACGCAAGCGCCTGACCCGCTCTGAGCGGGTGACGAGGTGGCGGTTCATCGAACATGTCCGGTGTAGGCCGGATCTTCGGCGGGTGCCGCCAGGGGATCAACCTTCCCCTCTCATATTCCCCCTAAAACTGAGAAAGCCGTATTTCAAAACCGCCGGGTAACCGTCGGGACAAAAGATATGGCATGGTTGCTCCCCATCATCTTCGGATGGGGACCTATCCCTGTGATTGATTCAACCGGCATGATGTTGGGCATGGCCGTCAATCGGCCGTGCATCCTACCCTTGTGCCTGCTTTAGGCACGAGGGGATACTCTCAATTTTGCCTTACACCTGGAGGTAGAACATGTGTGGCATTGTAGGTTATGTCGGTCCGCGGCAGGCGGCACCGATTGTACTGGGCGGTTTGAAAAGACTGGAGTATCGCGGCTATGACTCGGCCGGAATCGCAGTTTTGCATCAAAACGGCGGTATTATGGTCGAACGTGCCGTTGGCAAGCTAAGCAACTTACAGGAACGATTGTACCAACATCCCCTGCCGGGCACGATCGGGCTGGGGCATACCCGTTGGGCTACCCATGGTGGCGTGACGGAATCCAATGCCCATCCGCATGTGGGGATGAACGGTCGGGTCGCCGTTGTCCATAACGGCATCATCGAAAACTATGCCGCATTGCGCCGCACCATGACGGAAGAGGGGATTCGTTTCAGTTCCGAAACCGACACCGAAGTCGTGGCGCATCTGGTGGATGGCTGTCTGGCCGGGGGGTGCGATCTACTGACGGCGGTGCAGCGCGCCCTGACGTATATTCGAGGCTCCAGTGCCTTTGTCTTTCTCAGTCCGCAGGAGCCGGAGACGCTCGTGGCGGCCCGCTTGGGCAATGCCGGCGGCATTGTTTTGGGTTATGGCGATGGGGAGATGTTCGTTGCCTCAGATATTCCGGCAATCCTGGAATACACCCGTAACGTTGTCTTCTTGGAAAATCGGCAGATGGCGCGGATCAACCGTCATGGGGCCCAGATCGTCACACTTGATGGTACATCGGTCAAAACACGCTTGTATACGGTTCCCTGGGATCCGGTATCGGCAGAGAAAGGCCCCTATCGCCACTTCATGCAGAAAGAGATCGCCGAACAGTCCCGTGCCATCACCGACACCATCCGCGGACGCGTGGATTTTCATCGCGGGCAGGTCATGCTTGATACGGTGCCCCTCACGCAGGCCGAAGCACAAAAACTCGACCGGATCATCATCGCGGCATGTGGCTCTTCGTATCATGCCGGATTGGCGGGCAAATTTATGCTCGAGGCACTGGCACGGATACCCGTCGAGGTAGATTACGGTTCGGAGTTTCGCTACCGCCATCCGCTGATCACGCCGACAACGGCCCTGCTGGTCATCACGCAATCGGGGGAGACGGTGGACACGTTGGCCGCCATGGAAGCCGGGCGTGAGCACGGCGCGCGGCTATGGTCCATCGTCAACGTCATCGGAAGTCAAGCGCACCGTCTGGCCGATGGTTATATCATGATGCAAGCCGGTCTGGAAATCGGCGTGGCGACGACTAAGGCCTTTACCGCCAGCCTGGTGGATTTGTATCTGCTGGCCTTGTATCTGGGTCAACTGCGCGAGGTGCTACCGACGGAGCTGGTCCAGAACGCGGTAAACGATTTGGTCCGTCTGCCTGACCTGGTGGGGCGTGTGGCGGAGCCGTTGCCGATTTACGAGGAGCTGGCGGAAATCTTCTTCAAACGCGAACATTTTCTTTTCCTGGGGCGGGGGATCAATTACCCGGTAGCGCTGGAGGGTGCGCTCAAGCTCAAGGAAATTTCCTACATTCATGCTGAAGGCTATCCTGCCGGCGAGATGAAACATGGCCCCATCGCCCTCATTGATGAGGTGATGCCCGTGGTTACCGTTGCGCCACGCGACAATGTCTATGACAAAATGATCAGCCAAATGGAGCAGGTGAAAGCGCGTGGCGGAACCGTTATCGGCCTGGTGCAGGAGGGCGACACGGTGGCGCGCAGCAAGGCGGACTATGTGCTTGAGGTGCCCGCCGCGCCGCAGTTCCTTTCCCCGGTGCTCAACATCATACCGCTGCAATGGTTGGCGTATGCGACCGCCGTCCGGCGTGGCGCGGACGTGGATCAACCGCGCAATCTGGCAAAGAGTGTGACGGTGGAGTAAACAGACCGGCTGATGACCATGACATCCTGCGGCCTCTTGGAGAGGCCGCAGGATGAATGTGGGCTGTGCTTCTGCGCCTCAAACGTCCGAAGCTATTCCTACGCCCTTTCTGATGTGGTTAGCGGGTCAATGAGCCCGCGCTCACGTCGGAGCACGTGCCTAAACTGACGCGAGCGCCGTATCCAAAACCATCTGGGTCGGCAGGATGCGGACATCGGTGCGCTGTAACAGACGTTCCAGGAGCTCTTCCAGGTACGCGCTACGCAGCGGCCCCCAGCCTTCGCCGTCCAAGCCGTGCGCAGTGTAGAGCAACCACCCCTCCGGTTGAGCGAACAAAGCCTCCAGGCAACGCTCCAGCATCGGTTCTGCCTCTTCGGAAGCAGGGGACGTCAGGCGGGTCGTATAGGGGGTGGGCAATGGATTGATCATCTCCCCTGAAACACGAAAAGCGCGCACAACCTGTGGCAGCCAGGCATCCAGTTCCGGCGTGGAAACGTTGTACGGGAAATTGAACACCGTCCGCCGGGCATCGAAGCCATCCAACGAGCGTTGGAAAATCTCCAAACACCGCAGGATATTCTCCTGGGCCTGGGTGAACGGCATCTCGGCCAGATTGCTATGATCATAGCCGTGCGGCTGGATGATATGCCCACGTGCCTGGAGCGTGTTCCACAATTCGAAATCGCCGAAAGTTTGCGGGTCGAATTCATGAAACTTTGGCACGACATTGAACTCGGCGCGCAAGTTATAGCGCTCGTAGATTTCCGCAATTTTTAGCACGGAGCGGGTAAATCCATCATCCCAACTGAGCGTCACGTAATACATGGTCTCTCCTCTGATGAAAAAAGTTGGACAACGGTTGGATAGTTACGAAAAAAGTTTTGGACGACGGCTGAATAGTTACGAAAAAAGTTTGTTTCTGTCAGCAAACTAAACGGATTGAGCAGATTTTTTGCATGCTCAAAGCATGATCTGCATGGCTCTGCGAAAATCTGCGTCCTGATTCTGGTTGACACGCCGGGGGAACGATGTTCACTATTCATCTTTGGTGGAGCGCATAGGGCATGTTGTTTGCTGCCGGATGATTAGCCGGCATTCCAGACAAAATTGTTCTCCGCATCGCACAAGCAGGGCGCAGCCGCATCCCGTGCCGAAAGCTGTGGCTCGCCGATCGGCCATGGAATACCAATGGCGGGATCGTTCCACAGGATGGCGCGCTCGTGAAGCGGGGAATACTCGGTCGTCACCTGGTAGAGCACATCCGCCGCATCGCTGACAACACAGAAGCCATGCGCGAAGCCCGGTGGCACATAGAGCAGATTGTGGTTCTCCGCCGAGAGCGTCGCGCCGACCCATTGGCCATACGTCGGTGAGCCGCGCCGGATATCTACCGCCACATCGAAAATTTCACCCGCCATCACGCTCAAGAGCTTGCCCTGCGCCATCGGAGGTAACTGATAGTGCAACCCACGCAACACCCCGTATGCCGAGTGCGAATGATTGTACTGCACGAACATCTCGGCAATTCCGGCAGCGGCAAACTCCGAATGCTTGTAGGTTTCCACAAAAAAACCGCGCGCATCGCCATACACCCGTGGTTTGATGAGAATCACGTCAGGAATTTGTAAACGGGTAAATGTAAAGGGCATTGCTCTCCTCGTCTGTTAATAGAACATCAAAAAGTAGCTAATCGGAGGGTGTCCGTTACACCGCAAAACCCGCGGAGTACGCAGAGAGTGCGGGGGCAAAACGCCGTCGAATGACTCAGAAGTCTGCAAATTCATTCCTCTCGGTGCCCTCGGTGATACATCTTGTCTGAGCCGCCGAGCAGTTACGACGTTTCTAGCCATTCTTCGCAGCGTGGTCCCACAACTTTACGGCGAGCGGATACAAGGGATGGAGTCCTTTTTCCCACAACCCCACGTAACGAACGATTTGTCCGCCGAAGCCGCGTTTGAAGCGATAGACCCCCCACAAGCCGTCGCTGCGTTCGGTGAACTGGGCCTCGAGTGTTTCCGCGTCGGCATCGGGAATGCCCCATAAGTCATAAGTGGTGCAGCCGCGCGTCTTAGCCCAGCGGATCGCCGCCCACTGGAGTGCATAGGGCGGCATTTTCTCACGATGCCGGTCGGAGGAGGCGCCGTAGAAATACCAGGCTTTGCTCCCCAAGGCAAAGACGACGAGCGCGGCGACGAGTTCGCCTTCGACCTCGGCCAGCAACAGCGCCGCCTGGCCTGCTGGCAGAAATAGCTCGAACACCCGCCGGTAGTACGCTTCACTGTGAATGCTGAAGGTGTCACGATTGCCGGTCTCTGTCATCAGGGCATAGAATGAAGCCGCATCGTCCGGCGTGCCTTCACGGACGGTTACGCCCTTACGTTCGGCCAGGCGGATGTTGTAACGTGTCTTCGCCCGCATCTGCGCCAGGATGATATCCTCCGCGGGGGCAATGTTGACGATGATGGTGCGCGGTGGCTGGATGGTGCGCGGGACGGGTTTCAGGCCGAGGCCGCGAAGTTGCTCCTGCACTTCGGGCGTATCGAGTCTCTCCGGCTCGAGCCACAACGCCCAGGCCCGACGACGGCGCGCGGCCCGGCATAGCCTCGCGAAAAGCGCCGTGACCGCCGGGACGTTGTCCCAATCAACCAGCGGCCCACGGGGAACGTAGGCTAGCGTCCCCAGTCCAAGCGGCAGCGAGCGGTATAGCACCAGCGCGCCGCCGTTGCTCTCGCTCTCCGGCGTGACGATCTCCCAATCCCATCCGAAGGTGGCCTTGAGCTGCGCCCAGCGGACGGTCTGCAGGATCGTCCCTGCCGGATGGGTCATCACAAAGGCGTCCCAGCTTTCCGGTCGGATCATATCTTCTCTCCGACCACCAGCAGACCACCGCCGACGTCGCCTTCGGGCACCTCCAGGGTATAGACGCGCCGCCAACGGCGGCTTAATTTTTTCACTATCCACCGGCGAACGAGTTTTTGATACCCGAATTTCCGCAAGCGTGGGGAAGCCAGCCAACGATAGAACGGCGCGCCGTCCTTATGAATGCCGTAGATGGCGTTGGCCCGATCCCATAGGGCTTCTACCTCGGCAGGGATATAGTAGCGGGTGCAAAGCAGGCGCATCCCACTGCGGTCGAGTATCTCCGCCCATTGCGTGGGGGTAAGATAGCGGTGGTGTTCCAGGCGTCGGTCAACGGCCGTGGCATAAGCCTCGGCGCCGGCAATGTCGCCCGCGGCGGCCCGGTTACGGTAGCCTGCCAGCAGACGGCGAAACGCATCGCTTGGCACGGTGGCGAGGAAGCGTCCGCCTGGCCGCAGCACCCGCGCCGCCTCGCACAGCACCGGTTCGAGGTCGGGGATGTGTTCCAACACGGAATTGCTGAACACGGTGGCAAAAGTCGCCGCCGGATAGGGCATGGCATCTCCACGTGCCCGTTGGACGTAACGGTATGCCCCTGAGACCACGGCCCGTTGTACCTGGCTTGTCCACGGGTCAAAGCCACTTTCGACGGGCGCTTCGCCGGCAAAGAGCACCTGCGCGATAAGCCCGTCCCCGCATCCCAGGTCGAGCAGGGGACGGCAGAACATCCCCGTCGCCAGCACCCGCAGTTCAACGGCGCGCCACAGGGCTACCGGCGGCGCGAACCAATACTGCTCAAGCGTCAACGTCAAATAATCACGATTCGGATCGGGCATGAGCCGCATCTCCCCTACCATTCGCCTTTTGTAGCATAAACGGCCGATTTTACAAATAGGAGAAACGTGACATCTCTCCATCCTCCATTCTCCATCCTCCATCCTCCATTCTCCCCTCCCCCCCTTTCGCCCTTCGCTATTCGTGGTAAACTCCGTACTATGCACATCGGGATAGATTTGCGCTTACACGCCTATGCGCCCGGCGGGATTTCACGGTATGCGCGGCATCTGGCCCAGGCACTGGCGCCCCAGCTTGCCTCTGATGAGATGTTGACGTTGATCCAGCATCGGCGCGCGCAGATACCGCTGAATGTGCCGACGGCGCACATCTATCGCGCGTGGACGCCACCCCATCATCGCCTGGAACGGTGGACACTGGGGACGGAGCTTCTGCCGTTGAAGCTCGACCTGTTCCACAGCACCGATTTCATTCCTCCGGCCTGGGGCGCGCGGCACATGGTCATCACCGTGCATGACCTCAACTTCCTGTACTACCCGCAATACCTTACCGCCGATGCCCGCCGCTATTATAACGACCAAATCGCCTGGGCGGTCGCCCGTGCCGATGCGATCCTGGCCGATTCCTATGCCACCCGGCGCGACCTGGAATGCCTGCTGCACGTTGATCCCGCGCAGGTCACGGTGATCCACCTTGCCGCCGATGCCCATTTCCGTCCGTTACCGCCAGAAGAGGTTATCCCCGTATTAGCGCGCTACGGCTTGGAACCCGGTTATCTGCTCTTCGTGGGCACGTGGGAGCCACGCAAGAATTTGCCGGGGCTCCTGGAAGCCCTGGCACAACTCCACGCGCGGGGTGAAAAGCGCGTGCTGGTGATTGCCGGGCGTCCCGGCTGGCTTCATGATGAGATTTTCGCCCGCGTGCAATCTTTGCATCTTGAAGCGTGGGTGCGGTTTATTGAACAAGTTCCCGGCGAGGACTTGGTAGCGCTCTACAACGGCGCGCTATTGCTGGCGATGCCGTCGTTTTACGAGGGGTTTGGATTGCCGGCGTTGGAGGCACTGCAATGTGGCACGCCCGTCGTCGTTGCCGATCGGGCCAGCCTGCCAGAAGTTGTCGGGGAAGCCGGCCTGCTCATTGATCCCGATGAGCCCACCACGATTGCCGATGCCTGTTGGCGCATCGCCCACGCGGCAACGCTGCGGGCGCAATTGCGGGAAGCAGGACGCAAGCAGGTACAGGCATTCACATGGGAAGAAACGGCGCGCCGGACCCTTGAGGTGTACCGGCGCCTCTTGCAGCGGCAATGAAGTCACCGATCACCCATAACACCCAAGACTGAGAGCGACGGTGCTTTAATGAGCTTATCTTGCGCTTTGCCGTCCTTACTTTCTTTTTCTCGATGCCGACTTCTCACTTCTCATTTCCCATTGTGAAGCGCGCCAACGGTGTATACTCCGCGCCGGAGGATTTGAGCACGCTGCGGAAGAAAATAATCTCCTCTGCGACCACTGTGCCGAGTTGTCCCACTTCGGTCTGGCGGATGGCATCTCCCACTGCTTGGGCCTCTTCACGCGAGGCACGTTGGCGAATGCGGCCGAGTGTCAGATGCGGCGAAAAACGGCGGTCTTCGGGCTGAAAGCCGAGTTCGGCCATAGCGTCGCTTACGGCACGGTGCAACAAGGCCAACTGTCCACCGGGTTCATCCAATCCCACCCAGATTACACGCGGACGGTTCACATTCGGAAAAGCACCGATCCCCTGCACCGTGAAAGTGAACGGACGTGCCTTGCGGGACACAACACGCAGGGCGTTGCTGATGGGCATCTGGCGGTCGGGCAGAATGTCCCCCAGGAAGAAAAGCGTCAGGTGAATGTTGGCCGGGTTCACCCACGCCACGACCTGCTCCGGGCAAGTGCGTTGCAGAGTGCGCTGAACGGCGGAGAGTTTGGCGATCACGACAGAGGAAAGCGGCAGAGCAATAAACGTGCGCAGTGTTTCCGGTTGGGCCATAGAGCCTCCTCTGAATATAGTTACAGGTTGCAAGTTACAGGTTGAAAGTTGAAAGACGAATTTTTATTATCGGGGCTGTACCGCAGGTTCGGTTACACTCCTCATGAAAATAGCCACTGAGGACACAGGGAAAAACTCTGTCCGAGAAATTTTCATCACAGGTGGAGAGCCTGGTTCATGGCATCTGCTGACCATAACCGTCATCAGCGGGATCGATCGTTTACAAATTCAGGGATCGGAGCGATGTAGAGCTTGTTGGCGGCGATCAAATACAAAACATGCGGCTCCTCACTGACCGCCAGGGCCTCCAATTGCTTCAGCCCTTCGCCCGGCAGGCGGAATTGGTGGGTGAATTGACCGCGTTTGTTGAGAACAAGGATGCGTTCATGCTGGGGATCGCCCAAATAAATCAGGCCGTGTTCGATATCGGATTCTACGGCCATGACCAGCGGTTGAATATTCGCCTCCGGCAGATTGCTGACTTTGAACGACTCATCCTCGGTCCCCACAAAATAGGCTTTGATCTTTCCGTCTCCCATTAACAAATAAACCCGACCATCAATGCCTATATCGAGAACTTCTGAGAGATGCGGCGCAACGCCCGGCGCGAAGTAGCTCCGTGCCGTATCGTAGATCCCATTGAGCGGCTCGTAAGTGAGAATCTGGTTATCCTGACGTTGAACGAGATAAAGCCTTTCCGCATAAGTGCTCATAAGCGTCACCGTGCCCGCCTTCAGATTTCCCTGGAGACGCTGCCGGGTGATGCTTCCCGGCCCAAGCGTCGGCTCATAGATATAGAGATTTCCACCATCACTGTAAATGAAGACCGCGCCGTTAGGATAACTACCGCCGGCTTCCATCCAGACAAGATCCACGAGATGGTTGACGACCTCGCCATAGAGCGTTTGACCGCGTTTGAGGATCGGCGTGGGTACTTCGGTGTTGATACTGAGGCCGTCTGCTTGCAGCGGCAAGCCGATGATTTCATCGGCGGCAGTATTCAGGATATAAACCCATGAATCGGCAACAAGCAGGCGGCGGGGCATGGGAGCGATGCCCAAATCGAATTGCGGACGAGCATTCAGGACGGCAGCACTCTGTAATGCATCGAGCGCGCCCTGGGCCTCCGCTTTTAGTGCGGCCGCTTCGGTATTCTGCCGCTCCAACGTGAGGATGTGCGTGCTCAATTCCAGCAGTTTGTTCCAATCCTCCGGTGACTGACTCTTGAAGGCCACTTCGCGCAGCGTGCGCGCGTCTTTGAGGTATTCTTCCACCCGTGCATGACCACCGGCTTCAAAGTACACGGTCACGGTGATAAACAACATCACCAACAATAGCCCTAACGTCAGCCCGCCCATCAGGGTTGGCTTTTCGGCCGGTACGGGAGGGGATTGGCGGACTTTGACGCCCTTGACTTTGCCGGGCAACAACATACGGAGCGCGCGGCGCACCCGCGCACGTTGCGCCGTCGTTTTGCGCTCACGGTAACGCCCGGTGCTTTTGGGGGGCGCCAGCCGCTTCAACCCTTCACGCAGCGCTGGCAGCTTGATAGAGGGCAGCTTGAACGAAGGCCCGACAACTTCGACTTCTACCTCTCCTGTCACCTCTGTTGGGGATTCCTTGTGTTCCTCGAAGACGGTAGGAAGTGGGATGGGAGGTTGCACGACCGTGGGCGGCTTGGCGGGTACAAGCGAGGGGCGTGGCTTGGTATCCTTTTGAGAGAACGGTGCCGGCGTCGTCTTGGGTGTTATTGTCACCGGCATAGCGGCGCCTTCGACGCTTACGGGCACAGGGGAGGGAGCGGGTTTGGGCAAAAGCTGTCGCTTCTGCCGGGCGGGCTTCTGAGGCGGCCCAGGTGGCTCCGGCAGCATGTGAATCACAATGAAACTACCCGAGCCTTGATTTTCTTCCATGGCTTGGCCGATCGAATCAACGATCTCTTCCGGCCCCGGTGCCGCCAGGACCTTGCTCCACCGCTCACGGGGTTGCGATTCTATGGCCGGCGTTGTAGCCAGGAGGACGGTACATCCTTCCTCCACCGTTGTATAGCCGATGTGAATAGAAGGTGGGATGGCGCCGCCCAAGGGGAGCAAGAGCCGATTACGGATGGGGAAGGATTCCAGAGTATGATCGGGATGGTGGACAAACGCATACGCCGCCCCTATTTGCCCTAAGAAGACCTCATCTTTGGAAAAAACGATGCCGGTGATACTCCCCGCGCATTTGGAACCGGGAGCCGCCTCCGCGTTGGCATAAACCAGATGGCGGTTGGCCTCGGCAAGCGCGCGCCGCAACCGCGCCACAATGCTGCCTGACGAGGCCCAATACGTACTGATGGCCAAGGCGCGGATTTCGCGGCTACGGTGCGCCAGCGGCGGCGAAAGATCAACCAAAATGGCGAGCTGTTCTCCCGCGTTATCGGTCATCGCCGGCGGCACAACGGCGACCATGGCTTCCGGCGCCGGATGTTGACTACGTCGCCCTTCTTGAAAGCGGAGGATCTCACTGTGACGTTGCATACTTTGTAATCAGGGATTGGTAATCAGGAACTGGTAATCAGGCTTACCAGAGAAAGCTCAACGTGACGTTCCGTACTTTATAACGTCAAGTGTAAGGGGCAAGGAGGGAATTGTCAAGCGAACATGACTTTACCCCTCCCCCCGCAACTGCTCCTCCACCTCCCCAAAATCCGCCCGCGCCGTCATATCCAGCGACAACGGCGTGACCGAGACCACCCGCGCCACCCGCAGCGCCCATACATCCGAACCCGGTTCTGCCAGATGGGGGTCCGCCAGCACAGTATAGGTGGGGCGACCGTTGCCGTTCTTGCGGTCGGGACTCAGGGGCAAGAAATAGCGTCGGCGCGACAGACGGGTGAGCCGCCACGGTGTCTCCGGCGTGGCGGTGTCCGGCACATTGACGTTGAGCACGCTCACGTCGTAGGGCATGGCGCGGTCGAGCAGCCGCCGGGCGAAGTAGGCCGCGAAATGCTGCGCCGCCGTGTAATCCTTCGCCTCGCCGCCTGTCAGGTGCTCGTCCACCGTCATCTCCAGCGAGACGGCGAGCGCCGGGACACCAAAGGCCGCCGCTTCCAGCGCCGCGCCCACCGTGCCGGAGATGGTGATCTCGGTGCTGACGTTTTCGCCGAAGTTGATCCCCGCAACGAGTAACGCCGGTTGGCGCGGCACCAGTTCCAACATCGCGTGGACGACACAGAGAGCCGGCGTCGCATCCACACCATAAGCGCGGACCGATTGCCCATCGTAAATTTCGCGCTGCTGTTCAGTCCATTCGCCCGTCACCGTGCGCCATCCAGACCGTCCCGCCGCCGACCACTGCCGATCCGGCGCGACCACCAGCACCTCGCCAAACGGCGCGACGGCTTCGACGGCGGCCCACAGCCCCGGCGAATCCACGCCGTCATCGTTTGTCACCACAATCAGCGGTTTTTGCATAGGTTACACCTCAAACACAAGATCAACCACGCGATGCTCGGCCATCGCCCGATCGGCGCTAAAGCCGATGAGATGCCCGGCGACGGAATCTTCGATTGGCGTGGTGGAGAGCGAAGCCGGTTCGCCGCGAATCACGCGCACGAAGTCGGCGACCAGGCGCATATCCCCGCCGCCATGCCCGCCGAACGCCCCGTGCATGTCGCCACCAACGGTGAGATCAACGACCTCCTCGCTATACTCGTGGCCCGGGCGCGGATCTATGTGCCGAATGACGAAGCGCCCATCCTCGAAGACGCCCTGGATTTCGCCGCGTGTGCCGATCAGATGAATGGCGCGCGATGGCCGGGACGTTCCGCCGATCATATTGTGCGTCGCCGTCGTCCCATCGGCAAATTCGATCACGAGGGATTGGTGATCCACCACCTCCATCCCGCACTTCCACACGCAGCGTCCGTAAGGATTGTCCATCGCCAGCGAGTGGATTTTCTGTGAAAGGGTAGGGTTGGGGATGTGCTCCAGGCTATCCCACACGTAGAAGCTCCACCGGTCGGGATGGTCAATGTAGTGCTTGCGCGCGGAGTACAGACAGCTCGCCTCGATGGGACAATCCACCAGGCAGCGGGTTCCCGCATTGGCGGGCGCATTTTCCGGGCGGAACTGAAAATTGCTGCCGAAACTGGCGACGCTGCGCGGGCGCACGCCGCTTTTCATCCATGCGATGAGGTCAAGGTCATGGCAGCACTTTGCCATCAACATCGAAGTATGGCTGACGCTTGGCTTGCTCCATTTGCCACGGATGTAGGCCACGGCCATGTGGTGGTAGGAGACGTGCTCGATGGTCTGCACGCTGAACACGTCGCCGATCACACCGTCGGCCAGTTGTCGGCGGATGGCGGCGTAAAACGGCGTGTAGCGCAACACGTGGCAGATGACGACTTTGCGCTGATATTGTTTGGCCGCCCGCACCAAATCCCACATCTCCGCCTCGCAGGTAGCGAAAGGCTTTTCGAGTAGCATATCGTAGCCCGCCGCCAGCAGCGGCAGCGACGTGGGTACGTGCTGGTGATCCATTGTCCCGTTGATGACCACATCGGCGAATTGCGGTCGGCCGGCGACGTCCTCGGCGCTTTCGAAACACTGCGCCGGTGACAACCCATAGAGTTCGGCCACCTTGGCACGCCGCAAGGGATTGAGATCCGCTACACCGAC
>FWPV01004573.1_pt1 | contig 29052 bp, 24 predicted proteins | sample 2228371 | NCBI WGS metagenome assembly FWPV01 (sample SAMEA103939776, study PRJEB20133) | metagenome | reverse complement strand
AACCGTTCATCATCTGTAACCGGCTCGGATGGTTGAGGCGGCACCGGTGGGCGCGGCGGGCGTGGGATATCCCCGCCAAAGGTCAGCGTAAAGCCGCGTTTGCGCTTGCCATGTTCCAGCTTGCGTTCGGCCTGGCGCAGCACGCGTTCGCTCTGGCGCACAGCCCGTTCCGCCTCACGTTCGGCGCGTTCGCGGATGCGCCGGGCCTTCTCCGCCAGGATTTCGTCCAGACCGGCGAGCTGCTCGGAGAGCTTCTCTTCCAGACCGCTCAGGCGGGCTTCCAGCTCCTCTTCAAGCTGGACGTTGATGGCCATCAGGTAGTCCTCGTCCTGGCCGACCAGCCGGATTTCACCGCCTGCTTCCAGTTCGACCAGGGCCGAACCGTCGCCGCAGACGATCTCGTCATAGGCTTCGCCTTCGATCAGTTCGGCGTCCGGGGCGTCAACGGTCAGGTCATCGCAGCCCAGGATGCGGAAGCGCACGTCCTGATCGGGCGGGATGCGACACACGATATCCGAGCCAACCTGGAAGCGGTACACGGCGCCCGGCACAAAAGCGGTGCTCAGCACCAGATCGGCCCCCACACGTTCGACCTCCACCGGGCCGCCGATGTCGCGGAGGTACAGGTCCGCGCCGACGGCGGTGATGACCACTTCGCCCTCGACCTCGCGGATGGTGGCGTCGCCACCGATGTGGGTGATACGGACAGCGCCGCCGGCGCTCTTGAGATGTAGATCGCCGCCGATGTTCCCGATCGTGACCGGACCGACCTTGCGCAGCACCAGGTCGCCGCCGATGCTGTCAATGGCGATGTCCCCTTCAACACCGGTGATCTTGGCGTCCCCGCCGACGGCGGCGAGGACGATCTCCGTCTCGATCGGCAGGCGCACGGTCAGGTCGCCAGCGCCGCGCACATCAAAGCGTCCCTCTTCGCCTTCCAGAATTTCCGCCCGGTCGCCCTCGGCGGAGATGGCCCGCCGCTCCCAGCCACGCAGGCGGAGGTCTCCGCCGACCTGGCTGATGGCCACCCGGGGCGTCCCCGGCTGGGTGAGTTCAAGATAGCTCATCGATCATCCCTCCATTAACGCGCTCCCCGGGCTGGAAGGGCCGGGGGCGGGGCAATCGGCCAGACCATGCCGGGATAAGGGTCTGCCACAGCTGCCCCAGGGTTGCCCTCAGAGCGCTGAAGATGCGCTCCGGCAGGATTGGCTGATGGTAGGTACGGCGTAGCCTGGCAGCATACTCATCCCGCGTCTTCTCCGCGACATAGGTATCCAGTTTGTCCCACATCATTGTTTCCCCTCATCAAGCTCCTGTTTATGAACTGCAAGGCGGGGTAGCTTACGGGGCGCGCCGCCTGCACCCTCGACAGGCGGCGCACCCCTCCCCCTCTAACCGCGCCCGTCCCCTCTACGGGCGCGCGATCAGCCCCCCAGCAGGCGGACGGCCTCCTGGGGCGTGATACGCCCGGCAGCCAGATCGTCCAGAACCTGCCGGCGCAGGGCCTCGTCGCCGGTGTCTTCGTCTTCTTCCTCGCCCACTTCATAGCCCATTGCTGTGATGACTTCCTCCAGCCGGCTGCGTACGGTGGGGTAGGAGATGCCAAGCGCCTTCTGCACGCGGGTGATCTTGCCCTCGCAGGCGACGAACGTTTCTACGAAGGCCAGCTGGGCCGGGGAAAGGCCGCCCAGCCCGCCAAAACTGAAGTGCCCTTCCAGCCTGGTATCACAGGCCGGGCAATACAGGGCAGTGATGATCATCTCGTCGCCACAGATCGGGCAACTGCGAGGTGCGGAATACATAGCGCTCACCTTCTGATATTTAACTTCAACCTTGTAAATTTCAATGTTCAGTTGAAGAATATCACGATTGCAGGAGGGAGTCAAGCCCACAATACCCCATGGTGCAGGCTGGACACAAAAATACCGCGCATCCATGCCGGATGCGCGGCAGTGATCAGATCTTCAGCTAAAGGGGTTACCCGGCGCAGGCCTGGAAAGCAGGCAGGTGGTTGAATTCCGAAGCGTTGCGCAGGTTGGTAAAGATCTGCACAAGATCGGGGTAGTCACCCACTGTGCTCAGCCAGTTGTCGTACAGCTGGAAGTTAGCGATCTCGGCTTCAGCAGCAAAGGCACATGCCTCCGCCAGCGACCCGAAGGTCACCTCAGGCGCGGAGGCGGTGACGGCGCTGTAATCCACCCCGTAGTAGGTCAGGGCGCGCTCCAGGGCGGCGGCGTGGCTGGCCTCAGCCTGCTGAATGGCGACGAAGGGGGCCACTGACCCGAACTGCGCGATCACAGCCTCATAAGCCGCATAGGCATTATATTCGTCGGCCAGTCCGGCCAGCAAGGCATCAGCAACCTCAGTGGGCAATTCACCGCTGAAAGGCGGCAGCGTTGCATACGGATCGCGCAGGCCATTCTGGCCGTTCTGACCATTCCAGCGGTTCATCGCTCCCGTCCCGGCACCCTGCGCCAGCGGATCGCGGAGCTGCTGGCGAGTCTGCAGTTGCACGCCCGCCGCCCCGCGCTGGTTCAGCGAGGTCTGGGCGACATTGTTGCCACGCCCATTGCGCGGCCCCTGCGCGGCGGCAATTCCCGTCCCCAAAACGAACACACTCACCAGCGCCATCACAGTCAACAGGGTAATCACGGTTGCTTTGCGGTTCATCGGTGGCTCCTTTCAGCCGTAGCGCATCACATGACAGTAAACCTGTTGATGCTCGGTGATGCGCCTCAAAAGATAAACCACCTTCATAAAGAACCTGTAACAGCATTACGAAGAATCTGCGAAGAAATCCTGTCAACATGGTGAAAAACCCGCGTTGTTCCAGGCCCAAAAGTAATGCGTGCGGCAGGCCACCGCACGCACTGTGCACCTTCATCGATAGATCGGGCCTAGCCGCCCTGCAGTCCCCGGATCGTCAGGGCGTCAAGCCGGCGGCTCAACCCGCGCAGCGGGCGGCGCTCGAACCAGCGCCGGGGACGCCAGCGCGGGCGCCAGCGGATAACCGATGGCTTCAACCGGCGCGGCACCCGGCGCCGGCTATGCAGCCACTCCAGCGTTCCCGACCAGCGCAAGACCATGATGATCGTTTCCTGTGTAATCTGTGTTTCACACGATGAAGCTGCCGCCCGGATCGACAATGATCACCCGGCAGGCCGTCTCGTTGTGGACGCGCTGCGCCCAGCCGGCAGCGTCCACCTGAATGAGCGGGAAGGTGTTGTAATGAATCGGCAACACCGCCCGTGGGGCGATCAGCCTGACCGCTTCCAGTGCCTCGTCCGGCCCCATCGTGTAGTTGCCGCCAATGGGCAGCACGGCCAGGTCGATCCCTCTGGCCCCGATCAATTTCATGTCGGAGAATAGGCCGGTATCCCCGGCCAGGTACAGGCGCTGGCCTTCGCGCGTGGTCAGCAGGATGCCGTTTGCCTCCCCCCCATAGGAGCCATCCGGCAAGCTGGAACTGTGAACGGCCATGGTCAGGGCGACACGGGCAAAACCAAAGTTCACCGCGCCGTCCGGATTCATGCCATGGGTGTTGCGCACGCCCTGGCGGGCGATCCAGTGACTCACTTCGTTGTTGGCGATCACCTTCGCGCCGGTACGTTTGGCGATGGCGACGGTATCCCCGACATGATCGCCGTGCCCGTGTGTCACCAGGATGTAGTCAGCGGGGATAGTCGCCGGGTCAGCGGCAGCCAGAGGATTACCACTGAGGTAGGGGTCAACCAGCACGTGGGCGCCGTCAATCTCCAGGGCCAGGGCCGCATGGCCCAACCAGGTCACTCTGATGCTCATCAGCCCCTTCTTTCGTATATCGATGTCGCACGCCTTACTTCCCACTATACGGTCAAAGCCGCATAGCGGCAAGAATCCTGGCCGGGCGGCAAACGGCGGCCCTAGTCGGCGGCCAGACTCTGTTCGTCGTCGGCGGTTTCCCGCCACACTTCGCTGGCCCGATCGGTATACAGCACACCATCCAGATGATCGATCTCATGCTGAAAAACACGGGCCAGCCAGCCTTCGGCCTTGATCCGTTGCGGCTTGCCGTGGCGATCCTGGCCCTTGATCGTGATCGCTTTGTGACGGGAGACCGTCCCGAACAGGCCGGGGATGGACAGACAGGCTTCCACACCGTCCACGCGCTCTTCAGAAGCACGGACGATCTCCGGATTGACCACTTCGTAGAGCACGCCGGCCTGATCGCCGAATTCCTGGCGGGCCTGCTCATCATCGGGCAGGCGGACGACGATCACCCGCTGGCTGACGTTGATCTGGGGCGCGGCCAGCCCCACCCCCGGCGCGGCGATCATGGTCTCCGCCATGTCCTCCAGCAACCGGGCCAGCCGGTCATCAAAGACCGTCACCCGGCGCGCTTTGCGCCGCAGAACCTCGGCATGCTCGCTGCCCAGAACCACAATTTCGCGTAATGCCATCCCCGGAACTCCCTGTACTCCTGGCTCAACCCGGCGGAGGGCGGATCCGCCCATAAATCCGACCGGGTTGCGCCAAATTATACCAGCCCGGATGAAGCCCGAAAAGCCCGATCCTTCCGGGAAAGGCCGGCACAGGACCGCCCGATCGACCGTTCTGCAGGCGTCCTGTCTGGCGGGCAGCTCATGTCCCTGCAGCCCGCGGCGCCGCCGCAGGCCCTGCCCCGGCATCCACCGCCAGCACCTCCGCTGTCACCAGCACCAGGGCCAGCCACAGGCTATCCGCCAGCAGCAGGTGCAGCACCTGCATCCAGACCGGCGCCAGCAGGATCACATTGACGAACCCGGCGACGATCTGCGCGATCACCAGGGCGACCATAACGATGACTGGCCGCCGCGCCCCCGCCGACGCTGCCAGGAACTCCGGTGCGGCAACCAGCAGAAAGGCACTGACCACGAGGGCAATGGCCGGATGAATCACGCGCAGGCGGATCAGAAAGTGCGCTGTGGCATCCAGGTCCTGCTGCAGGCCGGCGGCCAGCGAGGCGGGCGGAAACAGGGTATCCCCCAGCGCCGTGACCGCTCCCGCTGCCGAGAGGAGAGCCAGACCGGCCAGCGCGATGCCCGGTAGCCAGAGCAGGCGACGGGGACGCCCGCGCAGGCTGATCTGCCGCCCGGAAGCGCTCCAGGCTGTCAGGGTCAGGCTGCCCAGCAGGGCCAGCGTGTTGACCAGGTGCAGGGCGATGACCACCGCCCGCGCCGTGGAAGCGTTATCCGCCACCAGTTCCAGCCGCACCAGCAGCATCCCGACTGTCGCCTCGACGATCATGAACAGCAGCGCCAGGGCTGCCGCCCGCCGGGTGAAGGTAGAAACCCACCTGGCGCGGAAAGCCCACACCGTTAGCGCCAGTACCAGCAGACCGGACAGCCCGCTCGTCACGCGGTGGGTGAATTCGATCACCGTCTCGATTTGCTCCGGCTGAGGGATGATCTGGCCGTTGCAGGATGGCCAGTGATTGCCACATCCCGCGCCGGAGCCGGTGGCCCGCACTACCGCTCCCCACAGGATGACCAGCACGGTGAACGCGGTCACGAACCATGCATAGTGTGTAAAGCGTCTGGCAGCCATCGACCCTCGCTGTCTGTATGTCTCCCGTGATCGCCACATACCTTACCCGATTCTGGTGCCGGATGAAACGGGTAGTACGCACGCATTTCAGGCGGGCGCGGAACGCCAGGCGTGATCCGCGCTATCCGAGCGCCATCGGCGGCCCGATCGGCCGTCTCTCAGTGGCCTGCCGGTAGGTCCCGCTGCTACCTGCTGCTTGCGGTCGTTCTCCGCTGGAAGTTATTTGTCCCGTGGCGTTGCCGGGATATGATCCCCAGCAGCACAGGGTGTATTCCTGCCCTGGGCGTGATGCCTGTCCGAACTTGAGGAGGAGAGCCGAGATGCCCCCCGAACAAGCTGTTTACCTGGATCCGGCGCGACCGGTGGATGAGCGCGTCGCCGACCTGCTGGGCCGTATGACCCTTGACGAAAAACTGGCCCAGATCGGTTGTGTCTGGTCGCGTGAGTTGATGGCCGGACGCCAGTTCTCGCCGGAATATGCCCGCGCCCCGCTGGCCCACGGCATCGGCCAGGTTACCCGCGTTGGCGGCGCGTCGTCCCTGCTGCCGGGGGAGAGTGCGGCCTTCATCAACGCCCTGCAGCGCTACCTGCGGGAGCAGACACGCCTGGGCATCCCGGCCATCGTCCATGAAGAAAGCCTGGCCGGGTATACTGCTCGCGGTGCAACCTGCTTTCCCCAGGCGATCGGTCTGGCTGCCACCTGGAATCCGGCGCTGGCCGGGCAGGTCGCCGGGGTGATCCGCCAGCAGTTGCTGGCGGTAGGCGCGCGTCATGCGCTGGCCCCCGTGCTGGATATCGCCCGCGATCCGCGCTGGGGCCGCACGGAAGAAACACTGGGCGAGGATCCGTACCTGGTCGGCGCGATGGGGGCGGCTTACGTACGTGGCCTGCAGACGGATGATCTGCGACGGGGCATCGCCGCTACCGGCAAGCACTTTGTCGGCTACGGGTTCTCCGAGGGCGGCATGAACTGGGCGCCGGCGCGCATCCCACCCCGCGAACTGCGCGAGGTGTACGTCCGCCCGTTCGAGGTGGCGATTAAAGTGGCCGGGCTGGCGACGATCATGAACGGTTACCACGAGCTGGATGGCCTGCCCTGCGGCTGTTCCCGCCCGCTGCTGGTCGATCTGTTGCGCGGTGAGCTGGGCTTTGACGGCGCGATCGTCTCCGATTACAACGCCATTGAGTGTCTGGCGACCTACCACCATGTAGCCGCCGACCGGGCGGAAGCTGCCTGCCTGGCCCTGAGGGCCGGGATGGATTGCGAGATGCCCTCCGCCACCTGTTACGGTGAGCCACTCCGGGAGGCGCTGGCGGCAGGCCGCATCGACATGGCCCTGGTTGACGCTGCCGTAGCCAACATGTTGCGCCTCAAGTTCCGCCTGGGGCTGTTTGAAAATCCCTTTGTGGATGCGGAGGCCGCCGCGACCGTCTTTGATACGCCGGCTCAGCGCGCCCTGGCCCGCCAGGTGGCCCGCGAATCGATCGTCCTGCTCAAGAACGAAGGTGATCTGCTGCCGCTGTCGCCCTCGATCGGTACGATCGCCGTGATCGGCCCTGCCGCGGATAGCATCCGTCTGCTGCAGGGCGATTACCACTATCCCGGCCACCTGGAAGTCATGTCCCAGGAGGCAACGCCCGGCACAGGCCCCTCGTTGCCCTGGGCAAATGAGGCGGGATTCGTCTACGAGGATTATTTCGTGCCGATGGTCACCGTGCTGCAAGGCATCAAAGGGGCGGTGGCGGAAGGTACGCGGGTGCTGTATGCGCGTGGCTGCGACGTGACCGATCCGGCCACGGATGGCTTCGCCGAGGCCGTTGCTGCGGCACAGGCTGCTGACGTGGCGGTGGTCGTTGTTGGCGACAAGTCCGGCCTGACCCCCGATTGCACCAGCGGTGAGGCGGTCGACCGTCTCGATCTGGGTCTGCCCGGCGTCCAGCAGCAGCTGGTAGAAGCAGTGGCCGCTACCGGCACCCCCACTGTCGTCGTCCTGATCAACGGTCGCCCGCTGGCGCTGCCCTGGATTGCCGCCCACATCCCGGCCATCGTGGAAGCCTGGCTGCCGGGGGAAGAGGGCGGTGCGGCGGTGGCCGATGTGCTGTTCGGAGTGAGCAATCCGGCGGGCCGCCTGCCGGTTTCGCTGCCCCATCACGTGGGCCAGGTGCCGGTCTACTACAACCACAAGCCTTCCGGCGGGCGCACCCACTGGTATGGCGATTACCGGGATGGCAGCACGGCGCCGCTGTTCCCCTTCGGACACGGGCTGAGCTATACCAGCTTTGCCTATGAGAATCTGCGCATCGAGCCGGAGGAGGTCCCCGCGGGTGGGGCGTTTGCCGTCCGCCTGGACGTGCGCAATACCGGCCCGCGCGCCGGCGACGAGGTCGTCCAGCTCTATGTGCATGACCCGATCGCCAGCGTCACCCGCCCGGTCAAGGAACTGAAAGGCTTCGCCCGCCTGAAGCTTCAGCCGGGTGAGCGGAAGACAGTCACCTTTACCCTGGATACAGCGCTGCTGGCCTTCTACGATGCGGAGATGCGCTTTGTGGTGGAGCCGGGCACGATCGAGATCATGGTCGGCAGTTCCTCGGAGGATATCCGTCTCCGTGGCAAGCTGACGATCAGTGGCACAGTGACCGATGTCAGCGCCCGCCGGGCGTATCTGAGCCGGGTCGACATCGACTGACCGGTGGCAATCTACTGGCGCGTGGCCCGGCAGAGGATCGCCGGGCCACGTCAGTTATATGGCTCCGCTGGGAGTTTAGTCCCGGCTGAGTCCTGGATGAGTACAAAATGAGAAAACTGTGCTAAAATGGCTGGTGTGCGGCACCGGTAAGAAAGTGTTACGCCGCGTATACACATAAAGGAGGTGAACGAACCCAAAAAGTGTACACCTATCCTGGCCACCATGATGCATGTTCGTTGTCGCTTCATTAACCGTTCGCACCACTGGACAGGTGTGACATCAGACAAGGGGGGAACTTTGTCTATGTTACCACGCAAGGCATTTGTTGCGGCAGGCGTGCTCCTTCTGCTGCTGGCGTTCGGGGCGCTGGTCGTTGTCGGCCAGGGCGGCGAGGAGCCGGAAGAAGTTCCGATCATCACCACGGCCAGCCGGGTCGTGGGCGTTGGCACGTACGTGGCCGGGGAAGCCTATGCCGTACCAGCTGGCGAAGACCCCGCTGCGGAGCCGATGCAGGCGCTCATCCTCCCCTACGGCATCTACCCCAACATGATGGTGCATACCATCGAGGATTTCGTCCAGCCGGCTCCGGCGGTTGAGGGCTTTACGTTTGACTGGAGCCTGGAAGCACCGGATGGTTCCGCTACGGAACTGATCAAAGGTACGGTGGCGATCTTCCTGGCCGATGTCGAGGGCGAATACCTGCTCACCCTGACCGCCACGGACGCCAACGGCAATACCGCCGAGACGACCTGGTCGGTTCTGGCGACCACCTATGTGGGCAACGGCTACCTGGAAGGCCCGCAGGAAGCCGAAGATCAGTGCGTTGACTGCCATGAGGATGTCGTCGCCGATTGGAGCGCGACCGGCCATGCGGATATGTTCACCCGCGCGATCGATGGCAAAGCCAGCGATCACTATGGCCCGAACTGCATCAGCTGCCACACCACCGGCTTCAACAACCGTCCGGAAGCCGTCAATGGCGGTTTTGATGATGTCGCCCGCGAGGCGGGTTGGTCCTTCCCGGCGGAACTGAAGGAAGGCAACTGGGACGCCATGGTTGCGGAGTTCCCGCAGGTGGCTGGCCTGGCCAACATCCAGTGCGAAAGCTGCCACGGCCCCGGTTACCTGCATGTCTTTGAGGCCACCCGCCGCGATCCCATGATCTCGCGTGGTCTGGACTATGGCGTCTGCGCCCAGTGCCATGCGGAAGAGCCATACCATGTCTTCCCGCAGCAGTGGGAACTGAGCGGCCATGCTCAGAAGAACGCCGAGGCCTTCTGGTATCCGATCGGCGAGGACCATGCCGCCTGCGTCCGCTGCCATAGCGGCGCCGGTTACATCGACTGGGCGGCTGGCCTGCCCGCGGAAGAGCAGCGTGTGGACTACCAGGTGATCACCTGCGCCGTCTGCCACGATCCGCATGACGCCAGCAATCCCAATCAGCTGCGGGTCTTCAACTCGGTGACCCTCCCGGATGGTACTGAGGTTGGCGCGGCGGGGCCGGCGGCGACCTGCATGAGCTGCCACAACGCGCGCACCAATCCGGTAGCGGTGATCGATGGCCTGGCCACTGGTGGCCGCTTCAGCACGCCGCACTACTCAACCGCGGCGGAACTGATGAACGCGACCGGTGGCTATACCTGGGGCGAAACCCTGCCGACCAGTACCCATGGCCGCGTGGTGGAAGACTCCTGCATCGGCTGCCATATGGGGCCGACGCCCGGTAAGGACGCTGACGGCAACCCGCTGCCCGGCCACCAGACGGTCGGCCAGCACACCTTCGCCATGACCAGCCCGGTGGACGGCACGGAGAACGTGGCTATCTGCCAGCAGTGCCATGACGGCGCGACCAGCTTCGCCTTTGAGGCTCGCCGCGACTACGATGGTGACGGGGCGATCGAGACCAATCAGGATGAGGTCGCCGGTCTGCAGGCTGTCCTGCAGGCAGAACTGGAAGCCCGCGGGGTGGTCGTACTGCCCTCGTATCCGTACTTCCAGTTCCCCGAAGGGGCCAGCGCTGACCTGTATGCTGCGGTCTACAACCTGAAGTTCTCGCGTGGTGGTGGTGCTGCCGTCCATAACCTGCGTTATGTGGTTTCGCTGCTGCAGCTCAGCTACGAAAAGGTGACCGGTTCGCCGGTTCCGGGAGCCACGATCCTGCCGCCCAAGTAGGCCGGACCCGCTTCCGATCGCTCGCTGAACACGTCTGCCCTCGGGCCGCCCGCCCGGGGGCAGACCTTCCCGGCGCCCGGCGTCCGGTGCGCCCGCCAGGGGCCGTGACTCTGCCTGCACAGGCACCCGCGTCGTTGCTTCGCACTTCTGCCGGAAGGGCGATACGCCATGAACAGACTCCGCCAGTTTTTCTCCCCGTCTCCGGAAGGCCAGCTTGCGCGCCGCCGCGCCATCCCCTATCTGGGCGTAGGCGCTTTTGTCATCCTGGTACTGTTGGCCATTCCGCCGGCCTGGGAATATTCCAATTCGGTCAGCTTTTGCGGCGAAACCTGCCACACCATGCCGCCCGAATACCAGACTTACCTGGTTTCGCCTCACGCCCGTGTCCTGTGTGTGGACTGTCATATCGGGCGCGGTCTGATCATCCAGCAGGCTTACCGCAAGGTCGGGCATATGCGCCTGGTCTGGGCCACCCTGACCAACAGCTACGAGTACCCGATCCGGGTTAGCAGCATGCGTCCGGCCCGGGAAACCTGTGAACTGTGCCACTTCCCGGAGAAATTCTCCGATGACAGTCTGCGCGAGCAGAAGCACTTCCGCCAGAACGAGGAAAACACGCCGTACTCGATTTACCTGTTGATGCATACCGGCGGCGGCAGCGCCCGCGAAGGGCTGGGCTTTGGCATCCACTGGCATGTGGAGAACCTGATCGAGTACATTGCGACCGACCCGCTGGATCAGGAGATCCCCTGGGTGCGCGTCACCGCCGCTGATGGCACCACGACGGAGTACATCGCGCAGGACGCCGATCTCGATCTGACGAATCTCGATCAGTACCGCATCAAGCAGATGGACTGCATGACCTGCCACAACCGGATCTCCCACCTGATCGAGGCGCCGCGCCAGCTGGTGGATAGCGCCCTGAATCGTGGTGATATCCCCCGTACCGTGCCTAACATCCGCTACATGGCCGAAAAGCTGCTCACCGGGCCATACGAGTCGGCGGAAGAAGCCCGTGCCGCCTTTGAAACCCTCGACAATTACTACCGCGATCTCTACCCGGCCTTTTATGAACAGAGCGCGGATCAGGTGGCGCAGACCATCACCGCCCTGGACGAACTGTGGACGGCTAACAATTACGTGGAGCAGGAACTGAACTGGCAGACTCATCCGGACAACATCGGCCACCGTGACTGGCCGGGATGCTTCCGCTGCCACGACGGCCAGCACTTCAATGCGGAAGGTGAGGCGGTGCGCCTGGAGTGCAACCTGTGCCACTCCATCCCGCTGGTGGTCAAGCCGACCGATATCGAGCCGGTCATGCCGCTGGCTACCGGCCTGGAGCCGGAATCCCACCTGGATAGCACGTGGATCAGCCGCCATCACAACGAGTTCGACCGCACCTGCGCCAACTGCCACACGGTGGAAAATCCCGGCGGTACCAGCGACACCAGCTTCTGCTCCAACAGCGCCTGCCACGGTGTGCGCTGGAAATTCGCTGGCTTTGACGCACCCGCCCTGGCCCTGGAGATGGGCCTGCTGCAGGAAGCGCCAACAGGCGCAGAAGTCCCCACCGGCCTGCTGCCGGAGCAGCTGACCTATCAGGACCTGCGGCCGGTGCTGGAGGCCGAATGCGGCGAATGCCATGGCCGTAACCCCACCGCCGGGTTGCAGGTGACCGATTACACTGCCCTGCTGGCTGGCAGCCGGAACGGGCCGGTGCTCGTGCCGGGAGATGTGGCGGGCAGCCGTCTCTTTGCCGTCCTTGACGCCGGGCACTTTGGCGCGCTGACCACCGCCCAGGCTGAATTGCTGCGCCTGTGGGTGGCTAACGGTGCGCCGGAAGGCCAGCCACCCGCTGCCGTCGCCGCCACCTACCAGGTCATACAGCCCATCCTGGCTGCAACCTGCGGCGAATGCCACGGCTCGGAAGACCCCACGCGCGGTCTGAATGTGACCGATTACGCCGCCCTGCTGGCCGGTGGGCGCAGCGGCCCGGCGGTCACGCCCGGCGATGTGGAAAACAGCCTGATCATCGAAGTCCTGGAGGAAGGGCACTTCGCCCACCTGACCGATGACCAGATGGCCCTGCTGCGGGAGTGGATCGCCAGCGGCGCCCCGGAGACGGAAGCGGGCGCCCTCCCTCCCGCCCCTGAGGGTGAGGAGGCGGCAGCCCTGACCTATGCCACCATCCAGCCGATCCTGACCCGGCGCTGCGGTGAATGCCACGGCGAGACCGATCCGGCCCGCGGCCTGCGGCTGACCGACTATGATGGCCTGCTGGCCGGTAGCACCATCGGGCCGGTGATCGTCCCCGGCGAGCCGGGCCGGAGCTACCTGCTGCAGCTGTTGCAGGAGGGGCACCCCGGGCAGCTGGCCCGCTCCGAATACATCCTGCTCCGTGACTGGATCGCCCAGGGCGCGCGCCGCGAGTAAGCTGGTGCGTCCTGGCTCTCTGGCCCTCAGGCCGCTGCTGGCGACCTGGGGGCCATTCTTGCCCGGCAGGAAGGGAAATAACCTGTCATGCGAAGGCAGTATCAACGTCACTCGACAGGCTACCCGCCTTCAGGCTACGATTATCCAAGACTACCGTTTTCATCCGAACGTTCCGACCCGCTTTGTTTGAGGCACACCGAACAGGGGGGAAGTCTCAACCATGCGATCCTTGCGCCTCTTGATCTGTGGCCTGGCCCTGGCCGGGCTGAGCCTGCTGCTCATCAGCGGCATCCTGGCCGCTCAGGGCGGCGATGAAGCGATCTACGTCGGCGGCGGCGAGTGCCGATCCTGCCATCGTGGTCTGAGCCGTGACTACGCGGATACGCTGCATGCCCGCGCCCTGCGGGATACGCGGACGGACAAGGCGGCGATCCTGGCCGATTTTGCTGCTGGCGAGGACGTGCGCACGGTGCTCCTCCCCGGCGAGGATTCGCCGCGTCCCTTCACCGCCGATGATGTGGCCTATGCCGTAGGCGGCGGGCGCTATATGCAGCGCTACCTGGTCGATGGCGGGGATGGTCGCTACTATGTCCTGCCCGCCCAGTGGAACGTGGCGGAAAGCGCCTGGGAGCCTTTCACCCCCGCCGAGAACTGGCCTGCGCCGGAATATGACTGGGGGGCGAACTGCGCCTACTGCCACACCACCGCCCTGGATACGGCCACCTATACCTGGCTGGAAGATGGTGTGCAATGCGAGGCCTGCCATGGGCCGGGCAGTGTCCATGTGGCCCTGGCCGATGCGGCGGGCGTCCGCCCTCGCGCTGACGACCTGACAGCCATCCGCGGCGCGATCGTCAACTCGCCCGACCCGCAAATCTGCGGCCAGTGTCACGCCGCCGGTAAGGCCCCGGACGGGCATCCCTATCCGGTCGGCTACCGTCCCGGCCAGTCCCTGGAGACGTTCACCACCATCAGCGCGCCGGGGGATGGCTCCGATCACTGGTGGCCGAGCGGTCATGCCGCTGATGTGGCTATGCAGTACAACGAGTGGTTCCATTCCGCCCACGCCCGCGCTCTGGAGACCGCCCGCAGCAGCGACTACGCCGACGACACCTGCCTGAGCTGCCACAGTGGCGACTACCGGTATATTGATCGCGTGCGCGGCTGGTTCGCCGAGGGCAGCCTGGAGGGCAACCCGCCGGAGGCGCTGACCCTGCAAACAGCGACGATGGGCGTCGTCTGCGCAACCTGCCACAACCCCCATGCGGAAGGTGCGCCTGACTTCTTCCTGGTGGACGAAGCGGAGGTGTTGTGCGCCGGGTGCCACAGCAATACCGGCGATAGCGTCACCCACCATCCCCAGATCGACCTCTTCCAGGGCCTGCCGCTGGTGGCTGAAGTATCCCCTATCCCCTCCGCGCACTTCACCGCCGAGAACGGGCCGGACTGCCTGTCCTGCCATATGGCCCGCCTGCCGGTCAAGGGTGGGAAACTGGCCACCCACAGCCTGCAGCCTGTCCTGCCCGGCGCACCGGAAGCGCTGGAGGCGGCGGCTGGCTGTACCACCTGCCACGACGCCATCGGCGGGGATCAACTGGCGGCCTTCATCAGCGCCGTGCAGGGCGACTTTGCTACCCGCATCGAGGCAGCCCGGGCTACCCTGGGGGCGGATGCCCCGGTCTGGGTCGAGCAGGCGCTGGACGCTGTGGCCAGCGATGGCAGCGGCGGCCTGCACAACTACTCGTATGCTCAGGCGCTGCTCAACGCTGCCGAGGCCGCGCTGGGGATCGGGCCAGCAGCCCCTGCCGCCGCGACCTTTGAACCCCCGCCGGACTGGGTGGAATTGCCGTTGCTGGGGATGGTGGAAGGATTGACCCTGCCCGGTTTGCTGGCAGGCGGTGTGGGGGTGCTGATCCTGTTGATCGGCGGTGTTTTCCTGCTGCTGGGTCGGGATTGGCGGCGGCTGGTGGGCATGCTGCTCATTGTGGCGGCGATCGCCCTGGCGACGGCCCCCTGGTGGGCGCTGGAGCGCCCGCGGCAGGTCGCCCGTGCCAGCGGCGATGATGGCTACTGCCTGATGTGTCACGCCGGCGAGCGCACCCTGACGCTGGCGGATGGCAACACGATCAGCCTCAGGGTTGACCCGGCGGCGATGAATGCCTCCGTGCATGGCCTGGAAAGCAGCCGGGGGCGGCTGGGTTGCCTGGATTGCCACAGTGCGGCGGCCTTCCCGCACGGCCCGGCTCCTACCCGCCTGCGCGACTACCGGCTGGCTGGCGTACCGCTATGCGCCGGTTGCCACCAGGATTCGCTGGGCCACTACGAGGATGTGCGGGCGAAGAACATCGCGGTTGGCTGCGTGGATTGCCATGGCGCCCATAACGTGGCCCCGGCGGAGACGCTCAGCCTGACGCCGCCGCCCCGCCCCCGGGAGCAGGCGCCCGGCGGGCCAGCGTTCGATGTCACGCCGACGGTGTTCGGTGAGCCGCCGGTTGTCCGTCAGCCGGGCGGGTAGCGATAGCGACACGAGACCGGGAGGGACGCGGCAACAACAACCGGTGGTATGCATACGACGGCAACACCTGAATCACCCCTGCGGCGCGATTCCTCGCGCCGCAGTTTGTTGCCTGCTCTCCGGTCGCTGGCAGCAGGCAACGAACCGGCATACAATACCGGCGGATGCCTGTAGCCGCCCGTTGCGGATGGCAGGCATCCGGGGAACCCATGATCGAGCTTCCGTTTGATCCGGATGAGATCGTCGCCTATAAGGCCGGGCAGGTAGCCCGGTTGCAGGCGGTGACCCCGCTGGCCGGTTTGCGGGCGCTGGCCAAGATGCAGGCCCGCCCCCGTGACCTGAGCAGCCATATTCTGGAAAACCGGGTGGCTCTGCTGGCCCGGGTGATGAACCCGGCTGTTGACCTGGGCCAGTCAGCGGCAGGGGCCGCGCCCTATGATCCCGTCGCCCTGGCCCGGCGGCTGGCCCAGCACGGTGCGCACGCTCTGGTTGTGGCCACCGATGAACGCTACCATGCCGGGGCCATCGAACACCTCACCCTCGTCGCCAATGCCGTCAACGTGCCGGTTATCCGCTACGACTTCATCATCGACGAGTACCAGGTCGTGGAGACACGGGCGGCGGGTGGAGACGGCCTCTTTCTGACTCCCGCCCTGCTACCGCCGGAACAGGTGCGCCGCCTGATCTCGATCACCCAGCGCAATCTGATGACCGCCGTTGTATACGTGCACAGTGAGGCGGAACTCCAGGCTATCCTGCCCTTTGAGCCACGGGTGATCGCCATCAATAACTACCACCCTCTAACCGGCCGTGTAGACCTGGGCCTGACTTCCCGGCTGGTGGAGATGGTGCCGGGGCATGTCACGCTGCTGACCATGGGCGGGCTGGAATCGCCCCGCGATGTCGGCCAGGTGATGGCCGGCGTGGATGGCGTGCTGGTTGGCCCGGCCATGCTGCTGATCTCCGATTGGGCAACCGAACTGTGGGACATGCTGGGCACACACGGCCCGCAGGCACCGGTCGGCCCTGATACTGCTTCGCCCCGCCAACCCTGATGCAGGAAAATCCGCCAGAAGCGATCATCGTCATGTGTTCAGGGCGCTTCGGCTGTGAGGTCACGCCCTGGCGCCAGTGATCCGGTGCCCCAAAACAACAGCCCGCTCCGGGCGGAACGGGCTGTCCGTGTTCGTTGTATTCCGGTCTGAGTTGCGCCTCTGCTGCGCGGAGGCCTTTTACTTCTTCTTCTTTTCTTCCTTCTTCGGCTTCTCAGCTGCCGGCTTCTTCTCAGCTGCCGGCTTCTTCTCAGCTGCCGGCTTCTTGGTCGTCTTTTCGGTCTCGACCTTCTTCTTCTCTTCCTTCTTGGCCATTGGTCTTTCTCCTGAGCATCTGACTCGAACGGCCTCGAACAGCCTTCATCATTCAGTATAGGTCGCAGTGCGTCCGCCTGTCAAACGTGGTTTCCTGGCAGGCATTCGGCGGCGCGATGAAGCAGTGCGGTTGCGAGGCCCGTTCTGCGCTGCCGCTTCATTTGCGCTGTGCGACGGCTGGGGTATCCTTGGAGAGCAGCACAGGCAGCCAGAGTGACAGGCTAATTACAGTCAGCCACAGGTGGTGAAGATGGGCGCCGGTTCGGGGACAACACGACAAACGCGCGTAGCCCGCAGCCTGATCGATCGGGTGCTGGGTGGAGTGTGCGGCGGGCTGAGCGCCTACCTGGGGATCAACGCCTGGTGGGCGCGCGTCCTGACTGTCCTCCTGACGGTGCTGACCGGCGGTGTGGCCGCCGTGCTCTACCTGATCCTGTGGTGGACTCTGCCCGCCGATCTGACGCCGGGCCAGGCGGTTCCTGGTCGCGACCTGGGAAAGCTGCTGCTGGTTGGCCTGTTGATCGCGCTGGGCGGCGCGGTGACGCTGGCCCGCGGTCTGGGGCTGCTCAGCGGGCCGCAGGGGGGCGATCTCTTCTGGCCGGGCGTGGTCGTGGCGGTGGGATTGGCGCTCCTGTGGCGCGAGTGGCGGTCATAAGCCCCGTGAACGGAACCAGAGGGCGATCTCCTGAACCGCTGACCGGCGCTGCGCCATCCTGTGGCGCGTGAGGAATGGGCAAAACGTGCAAAAGACACCGGCTCACAACAGGCACTTCTTCTGGCCATTGCTGGTGATCGCCCTGGGGGCGGTCGCCCTGGTCCAGGCGCTGGGCGTTTTCCCGCCGACGGTGGCCGACCTGGTCAACCGGGCCTGGCCGATCGTGCTGGTGATTGTCGGTCTGACTCTCCTGCTCAGCCAGGCGGGGCCGCTGGGCCGCTTTGCGCCGCTGATCGCCGTGATCGTCAGCGCGATCGTGCTGGGGGTGACGGTTGTCGTCGCCTATACCACCCGCGCCGCCACCGAACGCACCGACAACGTTGTGCAGATCACCCAGCCGCTGGAGGAGCCGGTCAGCCTGCTGCGCGTGATCGTGCGCAGCCTGGACACCACCGTTGAGATCTCGCCCCGTGTGCCTGATGAGCAGAGGCTGATCACCGCCGGGTTCATCGGCAGCGTGGAGAGCGTGGTCACCAGCGACTTCGTCACGGATGCCGAGGGGGTCGCCACGTTCAGCCTGGAGGAAACGCGGCCCAGCGCCATCCCCGCTCTGGAGACGATCGGGCGCGGGCGGCTACGGATCGAGTTGCCGGTTGGTGTGCCGATCGCCCTGGATTTCACCAATGGCAGTGGGACAGTCAGCCTGAACCTGCTCGGCTTGGAGATCACCCGCCTGGACGTGATCATGCAGGACGGCGATCTGCTGCTCAGCCTGCCCAGGGGCAGCTTTGACCGTCCGGGAGAAGTGTACCTGGCGCGGGGCGATGTGAGCGTGTTCGTGCCGGGCGACATCGGCCTGGCGGTGATGGCCAACGGCAAGACTCCCCGTTTCGCCGAGGGCGAATACCTTTTTGATCCCAGCAGCGGTGCATATCTCTCCCGCCGCTTTGACGATTACGATCGCCAGATCACCCTCAACCTGACCGTCGGCGGTGCGATTGACCTGCAGTAGCGCCCGGTCTGGCCGGGCGCAGATTAGCGTAGGCTAATCGTAACTTGAATCCTCCCCCGAATCATCCGATACTGAGATCAGGGAGCGGCAATCCGCACGCTTCCGTGGAGCGAACCGGTTCCGGTGGCAGGCTACACCCGGCAATGGCGAATGGAGAGGAGAGAGAGAGTAGCGCCGGGTGGGGCCGGAGGCTGTCGCGATCTCTGTTCGCACAATCAACCGGGAAACACAAGGAGGGTTCTGTCATGTCTGAGAAGGGCAAACGTACCTCTACCCCTGCTGCCCGCCCCTACAGCGTTTCGACTACCGTCCGTGACCTGCTTCAGCGCCGGCGACCGCTCTTCTGGCGGCGGGCCCAGCGCCAACTTGGGTCTCCCCGGCGTTACTGGTTGCGCGCACAGCGCGCTTACTGCCGCAATCTGATCCGGGGGGATCTCGTTACCCACCGCCGCATGTTTGGCGTCAGCCACAAGCATGTCCAGCCCGGTCAGACTCCGGCGGAGCAGCAGGGTTAGCTGCTGCGCTGGTTGCCAGCGATCAACAACACAGGCGCGCCTCGCTCCGGGGCGCGCGTTTTTTCTCTCTCCTGAAGGGTATTGAAGCTCTCACGGCTCACTGATGACCGGGCGGCCTTCCGCGTACAGCAGGGCGGAGACCGTCCCGGTGGCCAGTGGTGTGATCAGCATGTCTACCGCCAGGCTGTCCCCGGCGTCCAGCGATCCGGCAGGGCGCTCGATGCGCAAGCCGGTGAGCCGATCGTCGCTGTCCACCAGCACACCGATCACCAGCAGGCTATCGACCGCTGCCGGCCCCTCATGACGCAGTCGCCCGCCCACCCGGATCAGATTGCCCTCCACCGTCATCGTCTGTTCTATCACCGTTAGAGGGATAACCGGCAACGCGGCCCCGGCTGGCAGGACATCGCCCAGCAGGGTAGCGTCCGCGCTGGCAAAGGCTGGCGGCGCCTGAAAGCGCACCGCGTAGGCTGCCCGTGTGCCGGGGAGGATGGCAGCCTGGGGCAGGCTGGCCGCACGACGGGCGATCACCTCCCCGGCAGTATCGACCAGCGTTACCTGTACGCTGACCGCCATCAGTGGCGACGCTGACGCCGGGTTCGCAGCCCAGCCCAGGCAGACCACCTCATCGGCGGGGGTGCGGTAGCAGATGGGAGCGGGCAGGGACTGGAACGCAGGCGTGGACGTGAGCAGGTAACGGGCCAGCGTCGCGGTGGAGGGCCGGTCGCGCTCCGCCGGGATCAGGAGCACCTGACCGGGGTAGACATTGCGAGGCGGAAGATCGCCGTTGGCGGCCTGCAGGGCGGTGATGCTCACCCCAAAACGCTCCGCAATAGCCGCCAGTGTATCGCCTTCCGTGACCGTGTAGTAGAGCGGTGTGGCCGAGGGGGCAGGGGCGGGGCTATGGTCCGCTGCCGGGGGAGTCGCCGGAGCCGGGGTCGCCGTGCCGGGGGTGCGTGGGGTGGCAGGGGGCGAAGCCAGGGTGCGCAGGATGAGGGTCGCCTCGGCAGCGGTTGGGGTTTCCAGGGGCAAGGGGGGGAGTGTGGGGGCGCAGGCGGCCATCACCCAGACGAGCACACAGAGCGTGGCGATCTGACGCAAACCCCAGCGGCCCATTCCGGTAGATATCCTTCATTATCCAGCGAGCGCCGTGTGATATCCCGCATTATAGCCTGTTCTCCTTAAAAGGAGAAACAGCCCGCCCCGCCGTTTGCCCGACGACTTTCCTGACGGGCGGCTGACACGCCAGCGAGCAGCGCGCGGTGGTGTTCCTTTTCGGTTGAAACTGAGCGCGGAGCCGTCCGCCTGGCCTCACCCTCTGCCCCTTCTCCATTGAATGGAGAGGGGGGAATCTGCGCGTAGTGCAGTGGGGGTGAGGCGCAGCGTACAGCCCAATTTGCATTTCAGCCGAATTCGATACACTGCCACTGGCGCCCCTTTGCTCGCTGGTCGTCGCTTTCGACGCTATACTTGCCGCTGTTTTGGCGGTAACCCATCCGCGCCGGAGACCCATGACTGCCTTCAGATTCCAGCCACTAATCCTCGGTGGCATCACGATCGATCCTCCGCTGATCCTGGCTCCCATGGCCGGATACACCGACTATCCCTTCCGGGCGCTGATCCGCGCCCTGGGTGGTTGCGGCCTGGTCTATACCGAGTTGATCAGCAGTGACGGCATCATCCGCCGCAATCGCCGCACGCTGGCCATGGCCGCCTGGGGACAGGACGAACGCCCGGTTGCCATTCAGCTCTACGGCAGCGATCCGGTCACGATCGCCGCCGCCGCACAGGAAGTTGTCGCTCGCGGGGCCGAGATCGTGGATCTCAACATGGGCTGCTGGGTACCCAAGCTGGCCAGGAAGGGCGCGGGTGCGGCGCTGCTGCGCGATGTACGCCTGGCAGCCCGTGTAGTGGAGGCCGTGGTACGGGCGGTTGACGTGCCGGTCACGGTCAAGATCCGCAGTGGCTGGGATGAGGAGAGTCCGACCGCCCTGGACTTCGCCCGCGTCGCTGAGGATGCCGGAGCGCAGCTGATCGCTGTCCATGCCCGTTATGCCCGGCAGGGTTTCAGTGGCCGGGCTGATTGGGACGTTATCCGCCGGGTGAAGGAGGCCGTCCACATCCCCGTGATCGGCAATGGCGACGTGGATAGCGCCGCCAGCGCAGCGCGGATGTTGGCCGAGACTGGCTGTGATGGGGTGATGATCGGGCGTGCTGCACGGGGCAACCCCTGGCTCTTCCGCCAGATCGCCCACGAACTGCGCACCGGGAAGCCGCTGCCGGGACCAACCCCGGCGGAGCGGGCGGCCATCGCCCTGCATCATGCCCGCCTGGCCATGGCCTTCGCCCGCCATAGTGAAGCCATCACGGCCCTGGAACTGCGCAAACACTTTGCCCGCTACCGGCTGGAAGCCCCCGGCGCCGCCGGGGTACGGCGCGGTCTGCTGCGCTGCGAGTCACTGGCCACGATTGAGGCCCTGTTGCTGCCTCTGGCGGCGGAGGCCGATCCAGCGTCGGTGTGGCTGGCGTCGCTGCCGGTGGTCGCCGCGTCTCCCTGATCAGGCCCGTCGTCCCAGCCAGAAGCGCCGCCAGTCGCCGCCACTGGTGACCAGCGCGTAGAGCGTATAGCCGGTGGCGGTCAGGCTGCCCAGGACGATCATCAACGCCAGCAGGATCAGCGCCCGTAGCCAGGAAGCTTCGCGGTAGAGCATCCAGCCCCAGATCAGCAGGAAGCTGATATAGATATCGACCAGCGTGATCCGGCCCCAGGTCAGGGCCGCGATCACCGCGCCCTCTGTGCCGAGGTCGGCGCTGGTCAGGCCGTGAACGATGGCGATGGCCATGATCACGAAGCCGATGGCTGCCAGGATTTTCGCTATGTTCATAGACCCCCCTAGCCACTCGGTGCAGCATCCATGCTGGCCTGTCGGGCCAGCAGCGCCTGGAGCTTGGCGTAAGTTTCGTACCAGCTGATGCGGCTGAGTCCCTGCTTTTCCCGCAGCAGATCCGGCTCCATGCCGCGGCGCAGATCCTGCAGGGCGCTTGTCCAGCGTAGCACCACGAACGACAGCAGGAAATCCGTGATGCCCGCCGCGATGCCGATATCTTTGAGCACGTATTCCAGGTTGCGCGGCGTGCAATCGAAGATGACCTCTTTCGGCCTGTACTGCTCCAGATACTCGTCCAGCAGGGCCGGCCACGCCGGGTCAAGCGGGATGTCGCGCTCGCGGTAGCGGTTGCGTGGCGACTCATGGCGCACCTTGAGGATAGGCGGCGTCACCGTCCGGTCGATATCGGCAGGGGTAAGGGCCATCACCTCACCCTTCTTGAGGCCGGTATCCAGCAACAGGCGGACGAGCAGATCGGGCCGGGCATCGGGCTTTTCTGCGTCTCGCAGGCGGGCGGTCACCTCCAGCACAGCCTCGATCTGGGCCGGGGTCAGGACATGCGGCAGCGGGGCGCTCCCGGAACGTTGCACCAGCGCCGCCGCCGGATTGGCGTTCAGCACTTCGACGGTGTACAGATAGCCGAAGAACACCTTGAGGGTGGTCACCCGGCGGGCGTAGCTCTTCTGGCTGCAGGGGATGCCACGCCCGTATTCGATCCAGTGCAGAAAGCGGTTGAGCGTGTCTGTCGTCAGGGCTTTGAGCGGCGTTTCCCGCCCGGCGAATTCCATGAGCAGGTTAAGATCGGACGTGAAGGCGATGACCGTGTTGCGCGTCTTGCCCTGACGGCGCAGATATTGCTGGAAGGGTGTAATGGCCTCATGAAGGGGGCTTTCCCGCGTCAGGGGTGGGTTCAGCCCATCCGAGGTGGGGAGCAGGGGGAGCTGGCGGGGGGTGGTCATGGCATTCATCCCTCCGGCGTAAGAACAAATGTACCATCCTAATTATGGCCAGCTCCCGCCCTTTTCGCAATAGCAGAAAGCTTAACCGGCAGCGACTTCGGTTGTCTCCCGGTAGATCGTCTCCGTGTTGTCGTCGTAGGCCAGCAACTCGGCGTAGCGGCCCCACTGGATGGCCAGCTCGACCTGATGCGCAGCGTCTTCCGGCGAGAACTCAAGCTCCAGCGCCAGCCGGATCACGTCGCGATCCAGCCGGCCCTTCTCGGCGGCGTCCAGCATCGCCAGCAGCCACCTGAACATCGGCAGACGGCGGATGCGCGTGGCCAGGATCTCCTTGCGGGCCAGAATACTGGCTTCGGCAAAGGTTTCTCCCAGTGGCGTCAGGGTGATGTCGCCTTTGGCGATGGTGGCAAAGCCCAGTAATTCGGCGGCCTCGGTTAACTGGAGCACCGGATCCGTGCCCAGGTTCAGCTCCTGTTCCAGGCGGTAGACATCCGTGCGGTTGCCGGGCATCTCGTCCAGGAATTCGAGCAGGCCGGCCAGTTCGCTGACGGACACATCCGGCAGGGCGCGGGTGCGCCCGGCTTCGCCCGGCGCGCTCCCCAGTTCCAGGTACTCCGGTTGTGTCTGGCCGGCCAGTAACGCATAGACCCGATCCAGCACTTCCAGAAACTGGGGGGATTTGCGCTGGCGCGGGTGGGGGAGCGTGATCTTCTGGTCGGCGATCACCCGCCCGGGTTGCTTATCCATCACCACCACCCGGTCAGCCATCAGCACCGCTTCTTCGATGTTGTGGGTGACCATCAGGATCGCCCTGGTGGGGATAGATCCACTCAGCCACAGTTCCAGCAGTTCGCCACGCAGCGCTTCGGCGCTCAGCACATCCAGCGCGGAAAAGGCCTCATCCAGGCACAGCAGTTCCGGTTCGACGGCCATCGCCCGCGCAAAGCCGACCTTCTGGCGCATCCCGCCGGAAAGCTCGCGCGGGAAGGCGGTTTCAAAGCCGTCCAGGCCGACCATGTCCAGCAATTCAATCGCCCGCGCGGCCCGCTGGGCGGGCGGCATACCTCGCGCTTTGAGCGCCACTTCGACGTTCTGCTGCACGGTCAGCCAGGGGAACAGGGCGAACGTCTGGAAGACGATCGTCGCGTGCGGGTTGACGCCGTTCAGCGGCCTGCCGCGGTAGAGAATCTGACCTTCGGTGGGTTGGTTCAAACCGGTGATGATGCGCAGCAGCGTGCTCTTGCCACATCCGGAGGGGCCGAGCAGCGCCACGAATTCGCCCTCATCGATGGTCAGGTTGACGTTCTCAACCGCTGTGAAGCGACGATCGCCCCGCCCGTATTGCTGCGTGATTCCCTTGAGTTCCAGCAGATGTTCGCTCATGAGTTACTCCATTCGAAACTGCTCTTCAGCCCGGTGGTAGAGCCGTCGCCAGAACAGACGGTTGATCAACACAACGGCCAGGATCATGCTCAGGGTAGCGGCCAGCAGCAGGGGAAAGTCCCCGCTGGCCGTGGCGGCGGCGATCAGCGCCCCGACGCCGGTAACCTGATGAGCCTGGCCGCCGAATTCGAAGTATTCAGCCACGATGCTGGCGTTCCAGGCGCCGCCACTGGCCGTGATCGCCCCGGTGATGATGTAGGGGAACAGGGCGGGCAAGATCAGGGTGCGCCAGCGGGCGAGACGATCCAGGCGGAGCAGGGTGCTGGTGAACTTGAGGTCCTGGGGGATGGCCGCCGCGCCGGCGATGATGTTGAAGAGCAGATACCACTGCGTGCCCATCAGCATCAGGACGACGGCGGCGATGTTCAGGCCGCCCGGTAGCCGCAGCAACAGCAGCAACAGCACCGGGAATAAGGCCGTGGCCGGAACCGAGGCCGCGATCTGGACGACCGGCTGCAACACCGCTGCAGCACGCGGCTTTGTCCCGATCAGTACCCCGATCGGGATCGTCCAGGCCAGGGCGATGCCGAGCGCCACCAGAACCCGCATCAGGGTTGCTGCCAGACCCAGGCCAATCTCCGCCCACTGTTCGGCGGGCACCTGGCTGAGCAATTCCGCCGCCTGTTCCAACCCGTAGATCAGCCCTGCGCCCAGCGGAATCAGGATCACTATCGCCAGCCAGGGGCGGCGCTGGCGACCCGTGGCATCAGGGGAAGGCACGGTGGGTTGGCCGAAACGGGCAAGTAACCTGTCTATGGCTTCACTGAGCGGGCGGATCACCCGGCGGCCCAGCCAGGCGTTAAGCTGCGTGGCCTGCAACAGGTCATAAAACCACGAGGTCGGCGGGTTGTCGCTCTCGACCATCTCCAGCTTGAACCGGTCGGCCCAGGCCAGCAGCGGACGCCAGACCAGCTGATCCAGCAGCACAATGACCAGCAGCAGGGCGGCGATCCCCCAGGCAATCGCGCGATAGTCTTCCTGGTTGGCCGCTTCATGAAGATAAGACCCCAGCCCCAGCAGGCGAAAGTCCTTCTCCCCAACGGTGAAGGTCTCCGCTGCCATCAGGAAGAACCAGCCGCCCGCCCAGCTCATCATGCTGTTCCAGAGCAGCCCGATCGCTGCAAAGGGCAACTCCAGTGTCCTGAAGCGCAGCCAGGTCCCAAAACGGAAGGTCGTCGAAGCCTCGTTTAGTTCGTTGGGGATGGTTGTCAGGGACTGGTACCAGACAAATACCAGGTTCCAGGCCTGGCTGGTGAAGATCAGGACAATCGAGGCCAGCTCGGCGGCTGCCGCCTGTGGCATGATGGCGCTCAGACTCAGCAGCACCACCGGCAGGAAAGAGAGAATCGGGACGCTCTGCAGCACGTCCAGCAGGGGCATCAACACCTGCTCCGCCCGCCGGTGGTAGGCAGCCACCCGCCCGTAGACCAGGGCGAAAATCAGGGAAAGCGTATAGGCCGCTGCCATGCGCCCGACTGAGCGGATGGCGTAATAAGGCAGCGCTTCTGGAGCCAGGGAGATCGCTGGCCCCTGGACTTCGACAGGGGTAACAATGGCCAGGCGCACCCCGGCATAGATGAGAACCGCCACAATGGCCAGCACGAGGGCATCGGCCCACCCGAAGGGGCGCTCCGCCGGTTGTTGGACTTTGAAGATGCCGGAAAACAGATTCAGCATGGGGTGCTCCTCTGCCCTTCGGTCGATCGGGATATCGCGGGTGTCGCTCTGATGGCTGAGCAGCCTGAAGCCGTCTGCCCCCCGATCGCTCACAGGCCCATCAGCAGGCGGGCGATCGTGAAGTAGATGAACAGGCCGGTTGCGTCGACCAGGGTGCTCATCACCGGGCCGGAGACGACGGTCGGATCGATGCGCACACGGGTTGCCAGCAGCGGCAGGACAGCGCCCAGGGCATTGGCCCAGATCACGATGGTCAGGATGGCCAGGGCGACCGTCGCCGCCAGATCAGGCGTGGAGTTCCAGCTCAGCGCCCGGACATACGCCGCGACCGCCATTCCCAATCCCAGCAACAGGCCGACGCGCAGTTCATGCCACAGCGATGCGAGGGCATCTTTGAGTTCAATATCACCCACCGCCAGGGCGCGGATGATCGTGCTGGTCGTCTGGGAGCCGGCATTGCCGCCGGTGCCGATCAGCAGCGGGACAAAGAAAGCCAGCGCCACCGCCGATTCCAGTTCATGCTCAAAGTGGCGCAGTACCGTGCCGGTCAGACTTTCCGTCAGGAAGAGCAGCAGCAGCCAGCCGATGCGCTTGCGCATAACCAGCCAGACGCTGCTTTCCAGGTAGGAGCGGCCCAGCGGCTGCGAACCACCCAGGCGCTGGATGTCTTCAGTGGCCTCTTCTTCCAGCACATCGATGACGTCATCGATCGTGACCACGCCCAGCAGGCGGCGGTCATGGTCAATCACGGGCAGGGCCAACAGGTCGTAGTGCGACATCAGCCGTGCGCATTCCTCCTGATCGGCGCCGACCGTGACTGAGATCACGTCGGGGTCCATGATGTCGGTAAGGCGGGTGTTGGGATCGGCCATCACCAGCTGGCGCAGATCGACGACGCCGCACAGCCGCCCGACGGCATCAATCACGAACATGTAGTAGATCGTCTCCGTCTCCGGCTTCCAGACGCGCAGCGCCTCCAGCGCCTCGGCGGCGGTCATGCGCCGGCGCAGGGCCAGGAACTCCGAGGTCATCAGGCCACCGGCGCTGTCGTCCGGGTGGAGCAGGAGGGGATGGATTTCCTCCGGGTCTTCCAGACCGGCCAGAACGCGCTGGGCCTTATCCTGCGGGATATCGCCCAGCAGGTCGGCGGCTTCGTCCGGCTCCATCTCGTCGACGATGCGGATCAGCGCCTCGTTGGGCAGGGCTGTGGCCAGCTCGGCGACCTCCTCGTCGTCCATCTTCTCCAGGATGTCCGCCGAGTCGTCCGGATTGAGCCTGGGCAGGAGCGCGATCTGGGTTTCGTCGTCCAGTTCGGCGAAGAGATCAGCCTGGTCGGAGGGACGCAGCGCCTCAATGATGTTGACGGCGCCGGTCACGTCATCCTTTTCCAGGGCACGGCGAACCTGATCGAGTACGGAATCAAGGATTCGCGGCTCCATGTCACACCTCCAGGGATGTCTGTATGCCCCTGGAGACGTCCCGGAGCCGATAGGAGGGGATTAAGTGAGGGCGGAGGAACGGCCTGCCAGGGGCTTGGTTATGAAGTTATCGTCTGTGGCGCCGCGTCTGGGCCCGGCATCCAGACCGGACGTGGCAGGTCCTTCGTCCATTCAGGTAATTCCTCTACTGCGTTGCGATGCTACGATTTTCCTCCGGGATAGCGGCAATGTCAACCGCCAAAATCTGGCGGGTGCAGGCGCAAGCAGCGGCCAGAAGCAGGGGGCGATCCGGTTTGTCTTGCCGCTTTGCCGCCTTCTGCCCTGCCGCCAGGGCGACTTGGAGCAGTGTATCGAATTCGGCTGAAATGCAAATTGGGCTGTACGCTGCGCCTCACCCCCACTGCGCTACGCGCAGATTCCCCCCCCTCTCCATTCAATGGAGAGGGGGCAGGGGGTGAGGCCAGGCGGACGACTCCGCGCTCAGTTTCAACCGAAAAGGATACACTACCGCGACTTGGAGCGACTGGCGTCTCGTGATACCATACAGCACAGCGCGGGCGCACCTGCCGGGCGGAAAAGCGAGCGAATGTGGCTGACCGGGCGCGGCTGTCCCTGCTTCTGCTGATTGTTTTCGTGCTGATCGCAATCGGCACGTTGTTCGACTCCCGGCCGCTGGCGGCCCAGGGACAGCCTACCGCTACCTGGACGCCGGTCGGCAATTACGTGTTGGCCGATGATGCCTACCTGCGTGGGGGGCCGGGGCGCAGCTATCCTGCTGTGGGGCGGGTGGTGCGCGGGCAGCAGGTGACTCCGGCAGGACGCAACGCCGACGCCAGCTGGGTGATGCTGTTCTACGGGCCGGGCTTCGGCTGGATTCGCGCCGATCTGGTGGCCTGGGCGATCGATCTGGGTACCTTGCCGGTGCTCAGCCCCGATAACCTGACGCCATCGGTCAGCCCGGCGCGCTTCACGGCTACGCCGTTCTTTCCCACCCCCACACCGCGGGGTAACTGGGCCAATGTCGGCCCGCAGGGCGCGTATCTGCGGGCCGGGCCGGGCCGCACCTACCTGGTCATGGGGGCCGTCCATGCCGGGGACGTGGTCGAGCCGGTCGCCCGAACTGCCGACACTTCCTGGATCATGATCCGCCACGGAGACGGCTTCGCCTGGATCCGGGCTGACCTCGTCCGCTGGCAGGATGCTCTGGACGCTCTGCCGGTGGTGGATACCGCCGATCCGCTCAACCTCACCCCATCGCTGACGTTCACACTGACCGCCACCGCGACGGGCACGCCATCGCCGACCATCACCCTGACACCATCATCGACGGTGACCCTGACGCCGTCAGCGACATCATCAGCCACCCGGACGCCGACAGCCACCCGAACACCTTCGGATACCCCCACTGGCACCCTGACGCCGACCGACACGCCCACCGTAACCCCCTCCCCGTCAGCGACGCTGACGCCGTCAGCAACGCTGACGCCAACAGCGACCCTGACACCGTCGGCAACGCTGACATCAACTGCAACACGCACGCCGTCTGCTACGCCGACGGCCACCCGGACGGATACGCCAACACTGACTTCCACAGCCACCCTGACGCCGTCAGCCACGCTGACGCCGTCAGCCACGCTGACGCCGACAGCAACCGCGACGTCAACAGCGACCTCGACCCCTTCCGCCACGCCCACCGGCACCCTGACGCCGACTGACACGCCC
>FWPV01004570.1_pt1 | contig 29076 bp, 17 predicted proteins | sample 2228371 | NCBI WGS metagenome assembly FWPV01 (sample SAMEA103939776, study PRJEB20133) | metagenome | reverse complement strand
ACGGGGCATTGGAGCGGTTACGGCAGAGTCGGCTGGGCAGAAAAAAAGTACTGGCAGTGCCCCGGGAGGAACACGAGCAGCTCAAACAGGAGTTGGCAGAGAAGGAGAAGGCGCTGGCAGAGCTATCGGTATTGTACACGGCATTGAAAAAAAAGTGAACTTGGAGTAACGGGGTAGTTTCCGGAAACCAGTCTGCCGCTGGAGGTACGCCAGGAGATTGAACAGGTAGTGGCTTATGCGAAAGGACGGGGTATTACACATTATCGGAGTTGTGCGGTGTTGCAGATAGGGGTGCGGCGGGTAGAGCGGTGGGCCGCGCGGCTGAAGTGCCGGGGCAGCATGGAATATCAGAAACCGGGACCCAAGCAGGCAGTACACGCCATCCTGCGGGTGGAGCGGGAAGCGGTGGTAGCGTTTGTGGGGCGGGAAGAGACGGTGGATTATTCATTGCAGGTGCTGGCAATCAAGGGTGGAGAACAGGGATTGTTTTTCCTGTCCGCCTCCAGTGTGCGGGCTATTCTCCAGGAGCAGGGGCTGGGTAATGACCGCACTGGGCAGCACAGAGGCGGACCAGGGGCAAAACCGAACCGGCCGGATGAACTCACCTGGCCGAATCAGTGCTGGTGCTGGGATATCAGTTAGTTGAAGATCGATATGCTGCGGGTGTTCTGGTCTTTGTATGTAGTGGTTGATAAATGGAGCCGCAAAGTGATAGCTTGGCGGGTAAGCAGAACCCTTGCCCACGAGGAAGCCATGGGGCTTTTGGATGATGGCATAATCGGGAACGGTTGCTGGAGGTGCCGGACGGTGAGAGACCGGTGGTGGTTAATGATCATGGGACTCAGATGAAGGCAAAACCGGTACCACAGATGCTGCTTGATGTAGGCATAGAGCAGACCTGTGCCCGGCGCAGAACGCCCAATGACAATCCGTATGTGGAGTCGCTGTTCAGTACCATAAAGACCTCGCCGGTCTATCCGGGATGGTTTCCCTATCATGATGAAGCAGTGGTACAATACCGAGCACTACCATTCAGGAATCGGTTATGTCACGCCGGTTCAGAAGCATACCGGGTAGGCTGAGCGGATCAGAGCAGAGAGGAAAAAACAATTGACAGTCCAGCGTGAAGAACGTAAGCGGTACTGACGGTCACAAACCAATAACCGGAGACGGGCTGTAGTCAATGAAAAGTCCCTTTTCCGACATTATCTAAAAATCACGCAGCAGAACAAAGTCTATTTTTTGAATGAAAACTTGCAAAAAAACTACTTGATATTTAAAAAACATTATGTTAAATAATTTTAACACCGTTGATGAGCTTTTTACGATCCGGAAATCTGGATGTTTTTTGCTATAGTAGACAAAAATTAATACGCGGTAGCAGAAAAATAATCGCAATCATGGTGGTTCGCTCAAACTGTGGTTGCGATTTTTGTATCTAAAGGCACTTCATACTGGTGGTACCGTCATGAATCCGCATGAAGCGGATTACAGAACATTAAGAAAGGATTTTATTCAATGAAGAACGGAACAGTAAAATGGTTTAACGAATCAAAAGGTTTTGGCTTTATTCAGCAGGCTGAAGGAGAAGATGTTTTTGTTCATTATACTGGTATTAACGGCAGTGGACATAAAAGCCTGAGTGAAGGCGACCAGGTTTCCTTTGACGTGCAGAAAGGGCCCAAGGGGCTTCAGGCCGTAAACGTTTGCAAGCTTTAACTAATTAAGACACGCCTCATAAACCCCAATCTGCTGAGCGACAGGTCGGGGTTTTTTTTCTAACGGTTCTCACCCATGAGCACTCCGTAAATCATTGCCATTTCATAGCGCAATTATTCCGCTAAAAAACGTTTGTGCGTCGTTGCAGGACAGTCTATTCATTTGCCATAACATTTGTCATAATAACGCATTGATTTGACATTGTTTAATCCGATATTATCATACAGTGATTCCGAACTAAGTATATGCAATTAGAAATGCTTGATAAAAAAAATAATCTAAACCTACTCATTAAGATAGGGCTCTATATAGCTGGCGCCTGTAGCATCGCTGCTGCAGGTATTTTTGTGCAGCAGGGATTCGGAATGAAGAGCATCTTCCCCGCTTCCCTGCTGTGCATGCTTGCTGCAGAAATTATTTCATTCGGGTTTGCTGGACGACACCTGACCGTCCCCGAAGCTATACAGGACGCACTTGTTGCAGGTGCTTTAGCATATGCGGCTGCACCTGAATTATCAATATGGCAGGTGCCCGGTGCGTGGCATGATCTATTAACCATCACCAGCCCGACTGCGGCAATTGCGGGTATTCTATACTTGGTCCTGCATGCCTGCAGCTCATTTTCCAAAGGCCGGCACGTTTCTTTTGGCACGGGCTGTGTTATCATTGCAGCACCTTTTCTTTTTAATTGTCTGCTGCTGTTACAGTCACCCAGACTGCTCGAACAAATTGGCATTCTTTGCATGTGGAAAGCCCACCTGTCTCCTGATTTTCTGCAATGGATCGGTGCCTCGCTCGTGCTTATCTTCATAAACGAAGCTGTTGCCAACAGCCTACTGTTGTTATTAGCGGGGAGGCTGCTGAGCAATGCGAGAATGCACGGTTTGCTGATAGCAAGCGGCTTGTATGCCTCTGTGACCCCGGCAATTGCGCATCTCGGGTCAGAAACCGCCCTTGCAGCGTTGCCCCTTCCGATCGGCGCACTTGCCGCAGTTGTTGCCGCAATCCTCTCGCAAGCGGGTTTATGGGCGCAGACCTTTTTGCTTACCGGTATTTTCATGGATGCCCTACGTAGCAGACACCCTGACTGGTACTGGGGCCCCGGCCACTTTAGAAACGGTTTCGTTCAGGGCGCTGTTTACAGTGGCGTATTTATGGGATTAATTCATCTCATTTCCGGAATTTTTTCAATTACCAGTTTGTGGCTTCTGCTTGTTCGTTACCCCATTGCCAGTGCAAGTGTTGCAGGTGTTCTCCTGTTTCCCCTGGTTAAAACAATAGTTGAAAGTTTTGAGGGTAGCCTGAAATTTTTTGTGCGTTTGCGAAACAACTATTCCCGGTGGGATCATTGTCTGAGGGGCGGCACGGTTGGCGCCACTATTGCCTTGGCACTGCGTAACGACTTGCCCGCTGCGCCGCCTCCCGACCGGTTTGTCTTCGGCCTCGCTGCCGGGGCTATCGCCTATGCCGGTGTTAATTTGTTGCGAGATTTTTTAAATGTACGGATTTTTTCTGAGCGACTTAGAATGCAGTCTCCAAGGATCTACCTGTCGGAGGCGATTATGGGCGGTATAGTCGGCGGCGCGCTTTGCTGGTATTTTGACAGCATGCAGACTAGTGTGATTGTGGCAAAGTTTAAAAGTTATGCAACTTTGTCAAATGCTGCCGCAGGTCAAGAAACGAAAAATTACATCATCTACCCCTTGTTTAGCAAATGGGGAGCTATGGATCTTGGTTTAACAGCGGGTGGCGTGCGTCTATTTTACAACGAATCGCTTTCGGGTGTCATCAATTGGTCCATTGCGGCACCTTTATTCAGCATAAATTTAGTCGCGCTAACCGCCCTGATTCAGCGCAGCACCATACCACTCCGCAATCTTTTTACCCAGCAGGGTCTGGTGGCATTGGTGGAACAGGCTTTTCGCGTGCAACGTTGGGGCTTATGGATGGCGCCAGTTATTTATTCCTTTCTGCGCATGTCGCCTGATCCCACCTGGTATAATCAGGATGGTGCCCTGCGCACCGCGGCTGCTACTATCAAATATCTCGTTTCCTCTCCCGAAACCTTTCGCACGTGGAGTCTGCAGACCTTCACCAATCTTCTGGCCTACGACTGGCTGCGCATTGCTATCTTCATAGATCACATGGGCCTGCGTGTGGCTACGCTGGTAAATTTGTCTTTTATCGGGATGGACGTTGTTGATGAAAAAATTGCCCGCTTTTTCGGCCACTCAATGAAGACGCGCGCTATTCCATCGGGACTGCGTCGATTTGCCACATGGGCACCGCTATTGATCCCGTTCTACATACCGCGGGGCAATGAATGGAACAGTGCCTGGGATGGTGCTGAATTGATAGCTCGAGCACATCCGCAGGTTCTATTTCCGCCAGCGCTTATTGCAGGCTCTTTTATGGTGCTGGCGCTGTGCGCCGGCGCAGTGTTGCTCACACGTCTGCACAGGGAACACCAGAAAGCGGTCTCGTTCAAAGCCGGCGGTGTTTCCGTGCCGACTCTCAATGGCACCTCATTTGTTATACATAATGGCCTTTATACATTGACTCTGGCAGCAGACGGACGCGGGTGGAGCAGCGTGTTTAGCAGCGTGCGCCGGGGCCATGAAATTGACATTACTCGAAGGCTCCATGATCCCCTGCAATGGCGCGGCAAATTTTTCTACTTTAGGGAATTGTCAGCGCCGGTTGATAATTCAAAACGGCTCTGGTCCTTGACCCTGCGACCAGTCGGTAAAGTGGGATCTGATTACAGCATGACGCGAATCGATCGTTCCCGCTTGTACATTGTTAATACCGTTAACGGCATCCGAGCAGAAGCTACCGTACGGATTGACTGCCATGACCCCGTTGAATTGTGGAACCTCAGGCTGACAAATCTTGAACCGCGCACCCGAATCATTGACCTGACCAGCTATCGGGAATTTGCACTCAATGTGTCGGATGCCTATCTGCGGCATCCGGATTATAATAGTATCCATATTGGCACCTGGTTCATTCCATCGCTCAATGCTATTATAGCTCAGAACCGCCTCCTGAAAGATGCCAATAACAATCCCGCCCAGAGAAAAATATCTCCCGAAGTTGCGTTTCATGCTGTCACCACAAACACTGGCCCGGCTATTACGATTGTAGGCTATGAAGATTCTCGGCAGTTTTTCATTGGTCATGGCAGTGTGGCGATGCCTGATGGCCTGGAAAAGCCTGCACGAAGCGTAGCCGATGATGGCTTGCTGTACACCTTTGACCCAGCGGCGAGCCTACGTTTGCAGCTCTCGTTTGCACCAAACAGCAGCATTGATCTTATATTTGCCGACGGCTATGCACGAAGCATGATGCAGGCGCAGCAGCTCATACAAAAACACCTTTCAATTCCTGCTCCACCGCAATCGGCAGTGAAGTCTTCTCTTGAAAAACGGCGGGTGCTGCACCACGTTGGCGTTCCTTCAGAGGCACCGGATAGTCGCCCACACCCTGAGAAAAAAAACAGCTTTTCATTTTCTCCTGACGGCACCGAGTTGCGCACTGGCTGGTTCACCCCGCGGCCCTGGACACATGTCATTGCTAATGAACTTGGTTATGGCGTGATTCTTAACAATGAGGGTGAATTATATTCTTTTATGGGTAACTCACAGCAAAACGGTATTACGCCGTTTTCGTTAAACAATGTTCCGGCGCAGATCCCCGGGCAAGCGCTGTATCTGTACAACATAAAAACCCACATGGTTGACAGTCCGACCTTCCTGCCGTTTCGCAGAAAACATGAACCCTATGACGTCATTTTTGGCCGTGGTTATGCCATATACCGGAAACAGGCAGCCGATGTTGACCTTGAATATGCTATTTTTGTGCTTCCCGATGAACCGGCAGAAGTGCGTATACTGAAAATAAAAAATCACTCTCTCAATCCACTCATATTCCGGGTAGTGCCCTACTTCCAGATCATGCTTGGTGAAATGCCTATTGATACACGAGGGAAAATCCTGGCACAATATGATGAAACACTACAGGCTCTGTTCTTTTCCAACCCGCACAACGATTTTTACCGAGGGCCTGCATTTGTTGCAACCAGCCTGCCGGTAGAAGTCTATGAGACGGTGCGCGCGCGATTTGTGGGTGGCGCACCGCACGATTTTACGTGTCCATTCATGGTGGAGTGCGGGGCATCAGATGAACTGCAACCCGATGACGGCTATCGGATTGCGAGTTTTACCGGAACCCTCACCGTTGCCGCAGACGCTGAAGAAACTGTCGTCATTGTGGTTGGGCAAACGAGGGACAGAGAAAAGGCGCGCACGGTCATCAATACATATCGCGATCGAGCACGGGCATCGGCAGCTTTCCAAAACACCAAACACTGGTGGGCTGATACGCTTTCCCTCCTGAGAATAGAGACGAGCGATCCGGGCTTTGACCGCATGGTAAACGACTGGCTTCCATATCAAGTGCTCGCAGCACATCTGTGGGGAAGACTCGGCCCTAACCAGCGAAGCGGCGGTTACGGGTACCGCGATCAACTTCAGGATATGCTTCCGCTTTTGTTTCTCTATCCAGCTTTGGCGCGCCGTCAGATTCTGCTTCATGCCGCTCAACAGTTTTTTACCGGCGATGTCATGCAATGGTGGCATCAAAGTTGGGAAGAACAGACTGGTCTGGGCGTGCGAAACAGAGCCGCCGATCCGCATTTGTGGCTGCCCTATCTGGTGTATCAGTATGTGGAGGCAACCGGCGATTTGAGTATCCTTGACGAAGAATTGGGCTATCTTGAAGGGCGGCGCATCCCCCGCGACCGGGAAGGCCTCATGTTTGCTCCCCGATGCTCGCGCGACCGCGAACCGCTGTACCGGCATTGTATTCGGGCAATAGATTTAACCCTTGAACGGCTTGGCCGACGCGGGCTTCCGCTTATCGGCACCGGCGATTGGAACGATGGGCTTAATCTGATCGGTTTCCAAGGCCGCGGCGAGAGCATCTGGCTCGGGTTTTTCCTTTACGATATTCTGGTACATTTTGCTCCGCTTGCCGGAATGAAAGAAGGTGAAAAAAAGAAACAGCTCTATCTTAAAAGTGCTGAAAAACTGCGCACCGCCCTTAACAGCATGTGGCGCAATGGGCGTTATGTCCGCGCGGTAACCGACCATGGTGAGGAGATGGTTTTTGATGACGCATTGACCGCATCCTGGCCGGTGATTTCGGGTGCAGTTGATTTTGATCGAGCTGTCAATGTTATGGAACAGGGGCTTAGATACCTGGAAAAAGATAATTTGGTCCTGCTCCTTTCACCAGCTTTTACGGAACGTTCTGAGCCGAATCCAGGAAAGATCGCCGATTACCCGCCAGGAGTTCGTGAAAATGGTGGGCAATATTCTCATGGAGCCTCGTGGCTTGTTGATGCACTGGTAAGACTATCAGAGCTTGCCCGTGACAGGGGCGAAGCCGCTCAAGCTGAACAGTATCTTGCAAAGGCGCTTGAAATCTGGATAAAAATTTCTCCCCTTGACGATAGCTCGCCTGATAAAATTGACCGATACGGTTTACCGCCGCATCAGCAGCCCGCGGATGTTTATTGTGGCGAGGGATATGTCGGACGGGGCGGTTGGAGCTGGTATACCGGTGCGGCAGCGCGAATGCTATTGGCTGCTTATAAAATACTGGGCCTGCGGATGGAGAACGGTGACCTTGTTATCCCCAACAACATATTTATGACCAAGGGAGCTATAAAAGTTAACCGGCTTGTGTACCGCGGCGTGCAGTATACTGCGGCGGAATACCCGGAAGAAATTTTGCCGGCCAGCAAGCATTGCAAAGCTTTTTTGCAGAAATAAAAACGGCTTGTTGCAGTTTTAAATATGTCAAGGATGCTTTGCCAGAGAATATGCGGAATTATTTTTTCATTACAGAAGAGAAAGGAGCGATCAACTGACATATGAAAAAAATAAAATTGTTCGTGACAGGGCTCATCACGCTGGTATGTTTCTTATCAATAGCTGTTCTCAATGTATTCCTGAGTGTTATTTCTGCACCAACCTGGGTCATGGCCGAAACAAGACCGGAACAAAGCTTCCCGCAGACAAACGGGGTTGCATTTGGTATGCAGGATGTTATTGAAAAAGCTCGCACCCTTGCTTCTGAACCATATCAGGATCCAAGAGGTAACATGCCGCAATGGCTTCTTGAAATAACCTATGATCAGTTAAGGGATATTAGATTTATACCAGCCCATTCATATTGGCGGAAAGAAAATTTACCGTTTGAGCTCCAATTTTTCCATGCCGGTCTTTATTTTGACCGCACGGTTAAAATTACTGAGATCACGGCGGCAGGTCTGGTGCCTATTAAATTTTCAACAGATCTTTTTGTATATGAAAAAAGCGCGCAGCAGCTTAAGGCAAAAGTTCCTCAAGACCTTGGGTTTGCAGGGTTTAGAATTCATTACAACATCAACACGCCAAACTATAAAGATGAAGTTGCCGTATTTCTGGGTGCAAGCTATTTCAGAGCGGTTGCCCAGGCAATGCAATACGGTTTGTCAGCGAGGGGGCTGGCGGTTGACACTGCTCAGCCCTCCGGCGAGGAGTTCCCCTGGTTTCGAGAATTCTGGGTGCAACGCCCTGGGCAACGCGATACTCAGATAACTGTGTATGCATTGCTTGATAGTCAGCGCGTGACCGGTGCCTATTCATTTGTAATCATACCAGGAAAAGAAACGCTGATGGATACGCAGTGTGTCATTTTTCTGCGTAAGGGTGTGGACAAGCTGGGCATCGCTCCCATGACCAGCATGTTTTTTTATGGCGAAAACAGCAATATCCGCCCTAAAGACTGGTTCCGTCCGGAAATACACGACTCCGACGGTCTGATGATTTACCTGGAAAATGGCGAATGGCTCTGGCGTCCGCTATATAACCCGAGGGGCGTGTGGGTCAATGCCTTTCAGGCTGACAACCCTGCTGGATTCGGTATCATGCAGCGGGATTTGAATTTTGATCATTATCAGGATTTAGAGGCTCGCTATGACTATCGTCCCAGCCTTTGGTGTGAACCAAAAGGGAAATGGGGAAAAGGATGGGTTGAGCTGATTCAGATTCCGACTGATGATGAAATTCATGATAACATTGTCGCATACTGGCGGCCAGCATCAACGCCAGTTGGGCAGCCCCTTTCATTTGCCTATACACTACGCTGGCATTATCCGGACGATACCCGTCCGCCCGGGGGCCGTGTGGTAGCAACCAGGACTGAAACACCAAAGCAGCCGGGGCTCAAAAAGTTTATTGTAGACTTTGAAGGAACCGAACTCGAAAAGCTGGGAGCAGGCGAGGCGGTGGAAGGCGTAGTAAGCATTGGCTCAGGCGCTCAGCTTGTGGAACAGCAGGTGTATAAAAATACGGTTACTGGCGGTTGGCGACTGGTATTTACGGTTAAACCTGACCCTGCTGAAGTCGAACAAATTCCCCCAGAACGAAAGCCGCTGGTGGAAATGCGCGCGTTTTTGCGGCATAAAGACAGTGTGCTTACGGAAACGTGGACGTGGGGCGTACCGCTTTAGACCGTAAATGAGGAAATTCCTTGACCCGTTATTCTTAACGGTCTTTTGCCCCAGTCGCCTACGCTCTCGCTCCGATAATGCCTGTCTTTATCATGCTTATTAAACAGGCTCTGCTGATTCCTGCTGACATCACAATAAAAGGACGGTTTCCCTGGCGAGCGATCCTGTTGGGTATCCCAAAATTTTTCAAAGTCCTTTCGTCCTTTCCGCTGCGTTCGTTTAGAAACATTTTCCGCTCTGTGAGAACATTGGTTCTCTTGTCAAACCGATACTGTTCCCATGCGCCTATTCTGTCAATCAGGAAAGGTGTGTGATGTATAGTATCCTGCCGGTGCACCGGCCAAATGAAAATGAATATTCTCAAACCGGTTATGGAGCTCTTTGCGAAAATTTTCCCACCGCTCACTCTGGCGCTCGCGGCGCTCATTACGTATGCTATTAATATCGTGCCACTGCGTCTGCCATGCCTTTCGCCAGTTTAAAAGCGACGTTTGCACATTCTTCCGCGAATCCTCTTTATGGTGGCCCCCTGTGTTGATCTGCATTGCTGGCGCCCTGAGGTTCACCTGAATAAATATTGTATAACGTAAGTTCGGTTCGCGGTTCTATTGAAACGGGGTTAATGTGGTACACCCTGAAATGAGCACGATAAGTGCAATTACATAGCGCAGTTCAAATATTTTTTCATCATAAACACGCATTATTTATCTTGCTCCCGTGACTTCTATTTCATTTTCCACAATAATAATAGAGTAGCAACCAATCTCAATTCAACCTACTACTACCAGCATCACCGGGTTTTTTTAAGCAGCGGCTATGAAATAAAATAAATTAAGCACTCAGCTCATGATATGCCGAGTGCTTAATTTATTTTGATGTATGGTGCCGAAGGGGGGACTCGAACCCCCACGGGAGCACTCCCACTAGACCCTGAACCTAGCGTGTCTGCCAATTCCACCACTTCGGCAAAACCCCTTTTTTGTAAAATTGTTGCACTGTAGTAATTTTTAATTTATAGTGGTTGCCTGTATTTGTCAAGGAATTAACGCTTGTTATATTTTTTAAACGCCTCCGCATTGATTCAATTGCAGCGATGGCAGTGCATAATCTTGAAGACAATAAATGCTGTTTTGTCTGTGGGCCTGATAACCCCGAAGGCCTTAAGATTCAGTTTCATTACCAGGAAAATGGGAAAAAGGTCAACGCCACCTTTGTGCCGCCCAAAAAACTTCAGGGCTGGAAGGATGTGGTCCACGGGGGCATAATCGTTACGTTGCTTGATGAAGTGATGGCAAAAGCTGCCCAGAAAAGCGGTTACGCAGTCGTAACGGGAGAAATTCAGACGCGTTTTAAAAATCCTGCCCGGGTGCTTGAACCGCTGCGACTTGAGGCAGAGATAGAAAATGTTCGAAAAAAAATTGTCTACGCACGTGCGACCGCCTACCGAGATGATGGCGCGATAATAGCCGAAGCTAAATCGAAGATGGTTTTAATTTAAGGATTCAAGAGGGCGGGAATGAGAAGTCTTTAGGGTGATTGCGTTTTTGTTGCGCAGTTGCTGTTTCAAAAGCCGACAGCTTGTTGCCGTATAGGTGGTGGTTAATTCATGCAACTTATCAAAGGCAGCCATAAATTAGAGAATCTTAATTTAAAGAATCCGGTACTGACCATCGGCAATTTTGACGGGCTACATATTGGTCACCAATTAATTATTAAAAGCGCCGTGCAGCGAGCGAAAGTTATCGGCGGTGTTTCAATCGTCTATACTTTTAATCCTCACCCGCTAGCAGTTCTTGCCCCGCACAAAACTCCTCCCACCATAACCACGTTTGCTGAAAAAGTGCAACTCTTGAAAAAAAGCGGAATTGATCTATTAGTCGCCGAACGATTTACGAAAACGTTTGCAGAACATACACCTGAAGAATTTATACGGCATATTTTATATGCGCGTTTTCATCCGCATGAAATACTGGTTGGTCATGACTACGCATTTGGTAAAGGCCGCTGCGGCACGGTGAGCCTGCTGAAAAAAATGGGCAGGGAGTTAGGGTATACCGTCTGGGAAATTCGCGATATACGCATTGATGATATTCCCGTTCGCAGCACAACCATAAGAAATTTTATCAGCGATGGAAAAGTGTATGAGGCCAGCAGGCTGCTGGGCAGGCCGTACCGTTTGACAGGAACCGTCCTACGGGGAAAGCAGCGAGACATTGGTTTTGCCACTGCCAACCTTAATCCGGACAAACAACTTATTCCCCAAAATGGCATTTATGCGATACGGGCAGAAACGCCCCATGGCATGTTTGACGGTGTCGTTAATATCGGCGTTTGTCCGACTTTCGGCTCCAACACGCGCACCATTGAAGCGCATCTGTTTGATTTTAATAAAAATCTTTATGGGGAGCGTATTGCGTTATTATTTGTTGAGCGGTTGCGCGGGGAAAAGAAATTTAAAGATGTAACCAGCCTCAAGCGCCAGATTGAAAAAGACATCAGGCAGGCAAAGAAGCTTCTTCGTTCTTTTCCATGACGCAGAGCTTTGCTGAGGTCTTGTCGCCGACGGGATGCTTTCACCAATGACCTTAGACCATATGAACAATTACCTCTCAGTCATTATCCCGACGTACAACAATAAAGAGCTGTTACGCCAGTGTTTAGCTGCGTTGGCAGCCCAGAGCTTTCCGAAAGATCGTTTTGAGGTTATTGTGGTTGACAATTGTTCTACCGAGAACATCAAAGAAGTGGTAGGTGAATTCCCCGGCGTCAGGTATTGCTTTGAGGGAACAAAAAGTTCCTATGCAGCACGTAATACCGGCATCTTGCAAGCACGGGGAGAGATTCTTGCTTTTACCGATTCTGACTGCATACCGGAGGCGGCATGGCTGGCAAACGGCAGCGCTGCATTGCGCAGCCAAAACGCTGGGTTAGCTGGCGGAAAGATCGTATTTACTTTTTCGCCAACTCGATCTGCAGCGGAAATCGTAGATTCTCTCTTCCATATGAATACCGAGGCAGGCGTAAAACACGGACATTGCCAGACAGCCAATTTATTTGTGCAGCGGCGTGTTACTGATGCACTGGGCTTGTTTCCAGACAGGATGCGATCGGGCGGAGACATGTATTGGACGCGAAACGCAACACAACAGGGGTACCGTCTGGTTTTTGCTCACGATGCGATAGTTTATCATCCGGCACGAGCCGGTATCCAGCTCATGCAAAAATATTACCGCACCGGATATGGCCATATCTCTTTATGGATTAACCAGGGGAGACCGCTGCGTGAAATAGGTGCTTTAACAATCCGCCGCAGTATTCCTCCCTCGCCGTCACGGCTACGGGAACTGATAATACAACGTTATCCTGGCTACCAAATCAAAAGCATCGTGCCTTTCTGGCTGATCTGTTTCATCTGCGCGGCGTGTGGTACCATGGGACGTTTTCATGCCTTGCTCTGTTATGCGCAATGGAAACGCCTGTATATGACCCAGCTATGCAAGCAGCCGAAAACACCCGCCTTCAATAATCGAGGTAAGAACAGAGTGAGCAACTGAATTACCTTGGTTTTCGCACTCGTGCATCAACCGGAGGTGAGTCGCTTGTTCACTGAGCTGAACCACAACTTAACCGATCGTTGTTGCATCTTAAGAACCACGTCTTTCCCCTGTTATGTGTTTGGCTTCCGCAGCACCCGCCGATCTCCAACACGCACGGTCACCTTTGCTTTATCCAGATATTCAAACAGCGGTATCATGAATTTACGGGACAGACCGGTTAGCTCCTTAAAGCCCTGGGTGCTGATTTCACCGTGCTTTTCAAGAAACGCGACCACCTCAGCAGTTAGTTTTTTGATCGCTTCTGCATTAAAATAGAGATCTTCACTTACCCTTATCAGACGCCCTTCCCGTATTAGCAAGTCCATAAGGCTTGCTGCCTCCTTCTCCTCCAGGTGCAGCGTTTCCAGAAGATCCTTGAGGGTGGGGGGCATAAGACCGGATTGTTCATAGACGCCCAGAATTTGTTTCAGGTGTTCCTTGTGCCCCATGTGCAGGGTGGGACTGCTGCCTGCCAGAGACAAATGCTCTTTTGATAACGCGATACGACCGGCGTTAAGCATGGTTTGGATTACAAACGAAAAGAGTTTGGGATTCGTATCAACCGACATGCGTGCCCGGAGTTCTTCCCACAGCAATCCTATTTTCAGCGGATTTTTTTTATGAAACTCCTCAAGCGTTCGGAGAACCTGCTGTTCAAGGTGGGCAACAGTTTGGGGGGCAGCTATTTCCGTCGGATCGCGGGCGATGATGACGATGGCACCTGATTTGTGCAGCTCTTCAAGTAGTGTCTGGCGCCGTGACGGTTCCAGCCCAAAACGCGTCTGTATCTGAGCCTCAGTTAATCCGCGCAGCCCCGCTTCTACGCAGACGATCGTGAGCGCTTCCCGGAGGGTTCCATGTTTCAAAGTGGCTAGCCGATTTATTAACCCAGCATCACTTTTTTTATGTTTCACAGCATGGTTATCAAGAATTTCACCACCCCCGATAGTGTGTATCGGGGAATAACTCCTGATGACATACCGGTCATGGGGAAGCACTATGACAGGTGTTTCAAAAATCAGCTGAACAAAGCCGCTCTGCCCCGGCTCCAGCACCGAATCCGCAATTATTCGCACCTCGCCAAAAACTTCGGCAGTACCGGCATGAAACCGCACCCGGGTTCTGTCTTTCAGGGGGAGTGGCGCAGTGGCAAGGTACTCGAGCCAAGCATCTACCCGGATAGACGGTTGCAGCGTATTAGGAACAGTAAGGACATCGCCACGGGTTATCAGGGTTTTTTCTATCCCCTGAAGATTAATTGCCGTGCGCATACCGGCAGTTGCTGAGGTTACGCTTTCCTTATGCACCTGAATGCCCCGAACTTTAGCTTTGATGGCCGAAGGAAGAATTTCAACCTCATCCCCCACAGAGACAGACCCTGCCAAAAGCGTTCCTGTAATAACCGTGCCGAATCCTCTCATCGTGAATACCCGATCAATCGGTAAGCGCATGATGCCCGAGGATGGGCGTTCCCTGATGGAGGTAACCATTACATCAAGCGATTTCAGAAGCTCGGCTATGCCGGCTTTGGTGGTTGATGAAAGCGGCACAATGGGCGCCTGTTCAAGAAACGTCCCTGCAACCGACTTGCGAATATCCTCTTGCACGAGCTCCAGCCATTCCTCATCCACCAGATCAATTTTCGTCAGCGCGACAAGACCCTGTTTAATCCCCAGAAGTCGGCAAATGTCAAGATGTTCCCGCGTCTGGGGCATCACACCTTCGTCTGCGGCAATAACCATCAGCACCAGATCTATACCGCCGACGCCGGCAACCATATTTTTTATAAACCGCTCATGGCCGGGCACATCAACAATGCCGATCTTTTGTCCGCTCGGCAGGGAAAGCGAAGTAAATCCCAGCTCTATGGTGATACCGCGTTCCTTTTCCTCTTTAAGACGATCCAAATCAACCCCGGTTAGAACTTTTATAAGCGTTGTTTTACCGTGGTCAATGTGACCAGCAGTTCCCAAAATAACTTTCTTCATAGCAACGTTGTACCGATGACCAAGCGCATGAATATTCGGATCGTTATTTTTCCGCCTGGTTTTCTATTACCTTGAAATAGCTCCCGGCACCCTTTTTGTTTTCACTGCCGCAGGCGGTAGTAATCGTAATGTTTCCTGTTTTTGCCCCCTCGGGGACGATAACCTCTATACGCTGGTGACGCCACAAGGTGACTTGTGCAGTAATGCCATCAGGGAAGACAACTGTTCCCTCCTGATTGCCAAACCGCCAACCCTGAATAGAAATCGTCTCGCCCACCCGTGCGGCACGCGGGCTGACCAATTTGATGTAGGCGGGTGGACACGTCCCCTGCGCCTCATCTGCGTTTAAAAGCTCGGCAGACGTGGCATCTTTTAACTCTTGTGGTGGCTCAGCCGGAACCCTAACGGGTAACGATTCGCCCTCGGCAGCACCGACCAGCCCCGTTGGGCCATACATGCTTGGCGCAACGCATAGTAATAAAAGAGCCAAGCCTATAAAATAGCTTCTATGGTTCATGTGCGTTTCCTCCTCATAACAAACGGGATATCATCGTTTATAAAGTATCATGAATTTTTGTCGGTATGTAAAGAAAACTCTTTTTTAAATTTGTCACAAGCCAATCATCGCCTGCGATCATTTCACAATCACCTCCTGGTGTTTATTTTCTTCAGCGCAGCAGGCGAAGGCGGTTTCGCTCAAATTCTCGCTGAATTTCTGCCGATGGTGCTTTGTCAAGCAAGCTGACTGCCACTATGACGAGGGCTGCCAGTAAAAACCCGGGAATAATCTCATAAAGTCCTAACCACCCATATTGTTTCCATATAAGAACCGTCGCCCCGCCAGCGATGATGCCTGAGAGGGCAGCATAACGGGTCATGCGCTTCCAGAACAGGGATAGCACTATTACCGGGCCGAAGGTGGCGCCAAAACCAGCCCAGGCATAAGCAACCAGATCAAGTACCATATTATTCGGATTCAGCGCCAGCATGATGGCAGCCAGTGCGACCAGAATGACGGCCCCGCGGCTGACCCGTAACAATTCTTTTTCGTCTGCCGTGTGATGGAAAAGCTGTTTATAGAGGTCCTGAGAAATCGCAGATGCGGTAACCAGCAACTGGGCTGATGCCGTACTCATAATGGCGGCCAGAATGCCCGAGAGAATAATGCCCGCCAGAAATGAATAAAAAATCGTATTGCTCATAATCATAAACACCGTTTCAGTGGACGGACCGGAAAGAACGGTCGGCAGAAAAACCCGCCCCACGAGTCCGACCGCAACGGCAGCACTCAGGGTCAGCGTCACCCATACCATTGCAATTTGCCGCGCCGGCGAAATCTGGCGCACTGATTTAATAGCCATGAAACGAATTAAAATGTGCGGCTGGCCAAAATAGCCAAGACCCCAGGCCATGAGCGATAATATGGCGATTGGTGAAAGGATAGCACCGTCAGGGGAAGTAAACGGATTAAGCAACTGCCGATTAACACCGGCAATTAACGCAGCGGTCCGTCCGGGACCGCCCAACAGAGCAATGCCCATAATAGGCACAATGAGTATCGCAAAAAACATCAGCACGCCCTGCACAAAGTCAGTCCAGCAAACTGCCATAAAGCCACCTAAAAAAGTATAAAAGATCACCACGGTGGCACCGATGAGCAGCGCCCAAAAATAGGGCAGGCCAAACACTGTAGTGAAAAGTTTCCCACCCGCGACAAAACCGGATGCTGTATACACCAGAAAGAAAATTAATATAAATACCGACGAACCGATACGCAATATTCGGGAATCGTCATGAAAACGATTTTCAAGATAGTCAGGCACGGTGAGGGAATCATGCGCTATCTGGGTGTAACTGCGCAGCCGCCCAGCAATGAACTTCCAATTGACATAGGTGCCAATGATAAGTCCCAGAGCTATCCATCCCGCATTCATCCCTGCTGCATACGCATAGCCAGGCAGACCAAGCATAAGCCAGCCGCTCATGTCAGATGCCTCGGCGCTCAGGGATGCGACCCACGCGCCGAGCGAACGACTGCCCAGAATATATGCAGACAGCGTATCCATACGGCGATAAAACAGAACCCCTATGAACATCATCCCAGCAAGGTACATGATGAACGCTGCGGCGATACCGGTATTTAGAGAAGGCATGGTCTTAAAAAAACAAGCACAACATTACTGCTGATTGCAATAGTTATACACGACTGACATTGTTATTTGAAAGAGATTTTAGAGACATTTAGCGAAGAAGTCCTGAGACGTGTCAAGAAAATTTTTTAGAAGCGTTGCTAAGAATGAAAAAGGTTGAGAATAAACCATAAACGCAAACGTTATGCATTACATTAGGATAGACATGAAAGCGCAGCGTAATAATTCGCTGTCAGCGCTTTTGTGCGTGCAGACCGACGCAATAAAAAGAAGCAAAACCCATCTATGACATACGGCACAAATTTTCGGTGCGTTTCGTGACACATCGGCAGATTGCATTGTATTGACATCACTTAACTGCATGAAAATACACTGGTTAAAAAATTTTTTCAAAATTCTTGATTTATTATTTGACATCTATAAAACAAATATGTTACGAGGGCGTGGAAAAAAATTAGAAGGGGCACAGAAGCAGGCGATAAAAAAGCAATGAACGCCAGAGTGATTTTATTCATTTCAATATCACTACCTCTCATGTTTGGCTGTGGCGGTGTTCAGGGAGGGAAAAAAGGTCACAAGGACCGTCATGGAACACCGCTTGAAGAAGCCGTTAAAACGGTAGGCGCTGAACAGCAGATAAGAGCTTTGCTGACTATGTGGCGAACCGCCTCGCTTACGAAAGTCGAAATAGATAACCGCATTTTTGGCCCACGCCGACAAGAAGGGGAAGCCAAACTTCTCCAGCTCAAGACTTTTGCCGCGCAGGGGCCAGAGCAGCTTGATAGAGCCCTGAACGAATTCAAGTATAAGCCGGATCCCATCGAAGGAAAGCTTGACACCATAACCCAGCCGTGGGTCACCTGTATTAAAAAATACGGTGACTGTGATGACAGCGCGTGGCTGTGCGCAGCCCTTATGCCGGGAGTGATTTATGACATCATGGAGTTTAGAGGCGGATTTAAAGGCGGACACCTGGTTTTTGTGACGCCGACTGGTCAAGTATTTTCCAATTTTAGGCTTGACGGCAGAATTAATGATCTGCAGGAACTTGGCAAGAAATATAATAAAAACTGGACTCACATAATAAAGCTATCCCCTGACATCCAGGTCGAAAGCATCCTGGCGCGTTAGCAGGAGGGGATTACTTACGGTCTTTGCACCTGCTTTTCATTCAGCAACGACCTGGAACTCACAAACTTTTACAAGCGCCGCATGAAAAAAACAGAGGGGATTGCTATTGCTCTTCTACACTGTGTAAGCTGCTTCTTCATCCTGTGGGGGCAGACGGTGTATGCCACAGGCCCAACCTTTGTCGGCGGAACCTATTCAGCCAATCAAACCTGGACGCCCGAGGGCAGCCCTTACATTGTCACCTCTGATATAATCGTCAACAACTGCGCAACTCTCACCATTACAACCACCAACCCCGGCGGAGGCGAAGCGCCGGTGGTGGTGAAGTTCAATCCCGGAACCGGCATTCGATGTGGTTCGGGCAGCACCTATCAAAAACAATACGGTATCCTAAATGCGCAAGGCAGCCAGAGCAATCCCATTACCTTCACCACCAATGCTCCCGGCCAGTACTGGGATGGGATACAGATCAGATGGAACGCTCAGCAGCAGTGTAGCGGCAACCCGCTCAGCAATCTGAAACACTGTATTATTGAATATGGAGGCACTGGGGACGCCACCTATGGGGGCAAGGCTAATCTATCCCTGTTTAGTGCAGATGTTCGTTTGGAACGCTGCACCCTGCGCGCCAGTTTTCATGATGGTCTTTATATTACGCGCGCCGACAACAATATAAGCTGTTTTGGTTCTGTTATAAGTTGCGTGATCACGAGTAATAACGAACACGGCATAAATATTTATTCTACCAGTACAGGAAATGGAGCATGTTTCCCAACTATAGAAGGGTCGGAAATTTCTGCCAATGGCATGTATGGGATATTTTGTGCTGGATCCAACACGAACCCGTTCGTGGGAGCCGGAAACCGTTTTCTTGACAATGGGGCATACCCGCTGCGTATTCTGGCGATCATGCGTATTGATGCGAACAATATATTTGCGGGTAACGGGCAGCAAGCCATAGAGGTTATCGGACGCGACATTTTTGAAAATAGCACCTGGCATAATTTTGGGATACCCTACATTGTGCGGGAAAAGGATGTCAAAATTCCGGATGCGGAGGGAAAAACCCTCACGCTCACCATAGAGCCAGGCACTATAATCAAGTTTGATCCTGGAATTGGTCTGAATATCGGGGGAGGTAGCACGTATCATAAACAATGGGGCATACTGAACGCACAGGGGACAAGACAACAACCCATAATTTTTACTTCTGTTGCCCCTGGCTACTATTGGGATGGCATTACCTTTACCTGGAGTCCCAACGCTGAGAACAGTCGTCTCCATTACTGTGTGGTAGAATCTGCCGGCGAGCATAAAGAACAGTATTCAACCTCTCAGTTGGATGCCGCAGTCGTGTTTAATGAGTGTCTTCCCGCTCCCTCCACGATACAGAATGCCGTTATTAGATACAGCAAGAGCGATGGCATCAAGTTTTATGGTTTCGATACCGGTTCTGTTTCAATCCATCATTGCGACTTCTACGGTAATGCACAATACGATCTCATTGATCAGCACAATAAAAAAACGATTGATGCGACGCTCAACTTTTGGGGCACCCCGAACGGAGCAGGCAATGATATGTGTTCGTCTGCGGTTGTTTCAGGCATTGTGCAATATGACCCCTGGCTTGAAGAAGAGTTCACTGAGCCGTTCAAAATCATTGCCGCTGGGGCAAGCCCCCGGCAGTTTGACCCGCTGACCGGGCACACCTCAATTTCTTTTCTGCTTTCTCAATCAGCAACCTGGAAGCTGAGCATTGTTACCCAACAACAGGAGACTGTCTGGTCAAAAACTGGAGAGGGGACCACTAATACTGTCATGTGGAACGGCGTCTCAGCCAACGGCGGCGTAATAGGCGGCACTTGTTTTTACCGGATTGAAGCGGAAAACAGTTCAGGGAAGGCAGTGCCCGTGCGCGGCATGCTCACGCTTGGCAATCAGACCGTGGCGCGTATTAACCAACCTGTTTCAGGGGGCCTTTTTACACCCGGCACTGCCATCACAATAATGGGTACAGCTCAGCCGGCAATCGGCAATTATTATGAAGTATTATATGGTAGCGGAGAAACGCCTGCTTCATGGATTTCATTGACTGGTCCGGTGTATCGTTCGCAGCTCAACGGCGAACTTGCCACCTGGGACACCGCTGGTATTGATCACCCAGTGGTTACAGTTAAGCTTGACGTTCATACCGCAGGAATGGTCTATACCGATATTGTCCGAATCGGATTTTTCATTACAGAAAAACAGGGGTCGGGAGATAATGCCATCACCTATGGTTATGATCCTTTGGGACGGCTCGTTGCGGCACAATATCCGGACGGATCAGCAATACGTTACACCTATGACCGAACAGGCAATCGCCTCACCCTTGAAAAAACCGGCCGCACGCCCCCGACTGCCGTTAAAATATCTCGCTTCAGCGCCAAACCAACAAACAAGGGCATTATTATAACCTGGGAGACAGAGAGTGAAGTCAAAACTGCGGGGTTTAATCTTTTTCGTATGAGGGCTGGAAAGGACAATTATGAACGAATTAATTCCGCGCTTATTCCGGCGCGCGGTTCTCCCACCGTCGGTGCGCAATACTCCTATGTTGATATTCCTCCACGACCTGGCAGGCGTTGGTTCTATATGCTTGAAGAAGTTGAGCAGAACGGTGGCACCTGCGTCTATGGCCCTGCTTCTACAGTGAACAAATCCTTGCGCGCGTTCAATGATGCCGGGGCGTTCAGGAAAAATTTGAAAACCAACTGCAATTGATTGTCGAAGAAATGATGCACGCGTCCACTAAACGAATGGTACACATTCTCATCATACTATCTGTCTTCGCGTTGCCTTTGGAGACCGCGGCAGATTGTCCGTATCTTGTCGATTTCCCTTCAGCCTGCGCGGGGAAAAGCTGCAATCGTGCGCCCTACACACCGGTGTATGTGGAACAGTGGTGCGAACCGTGGGTGGGCAATCTCTACGGGTATCCATTTATCAAGTATGCAGCCTATGAGCGGCAGTATGACTGTGAAGGGGATTCGTGCGTCTGTCAGCCCACCTGTTTTCCCATCGATATGTGTGCTTATGACACAATGGCCGAATGTCAGAAAAATCACCACGGAATACAGATCGTATGTGCAGATGAATATTACTCGGGTTGCGCCCCCAGCGCAGATGCTTTTCCCGCCCCAGATTGTCCGCCTGACGTGTGTTGTATAGGCGGCGGAGGGCCAGGCGGCGGCGGACCCGGCAGCGGAGGAGGAAACGGCGGTAGATTTACCCTTAACTTAGTGCAGTTAGCGTCCCATAGCCTGGCACCCCGCTTTGAAATTTACTATAATAACAAACTGCACCTTGACCGCGGCATGGGTTACGGCTGGTCGCATACCTATATGATGACGCTCGCTGAAAATCCGGCTTCCGGTATCGTTACCATTCGGGGAGAAACCGGTTTTGGCTGGGTGTATCGTTCGCGCGGGGACGGAACTTATCAATCAGCACCATACGATAGAAGCGTTTTGCGCAAGCAAGGTTCAGAGTTCATATCAACATTAAAGGATGGCACCCGTTACATCTTCGATACAAGCGGCAAGCTTCTTCGGATTACCGACCCGGCAAATAATATGCTCATCTTGACCTATGAGGCTAATGGACAGTTGCAGAAAGTGGCAGATTCCTATGGCCGCGAACTCCAGTTTGTCTGTGAAGCAAATCATGTGAAAGCCATTACTGATCCGAATGGCAACCAATACAGTTTTTTCTACGAGCGGGAAAACTTGTCTGCTGTCATATATCCAGATGGCTCGGGAAAACATTTTCTTTATTCTAATCCTGATGTGCCACACGAACTAACACGGGTTATTGATGACAATAACAATACCCTCGCCGCATACGAATATGACCATCAAGGCCGAATTATCAAAAAAAGCAAATCTGGTGGAAGCGAAAGTATTGAAATAAATTACACACCGGAAGAGGAATTCTTTGCCGATGACTTTCAAAATGGGATAAGTCCACAATGGACGGCAGCCAGCGGCACCGTCATTGTAGCCAATGACCCTGACCCCCGCAACAGCGGCAACAGCGTGGCCAGGCTGCATCCGGGAAGCATGAAATTGACGAATCCTGCCGGCGGCATTGCGGCATTGAAGTTTTCTTTTGATTTGTGGGTGGCGTCTGCAACAAATCAAGACTTCTGGGTCAAGGTTTTTGATAATAGCCAGGGCAGCGATGATTATGGGGTAACGCTCAGGTTTACCAAAGAGCGTAACCTGTATTCAGAACTGGTCAATAACGAAGAAAATGTGCGCGAATTTATCCGCAGCGGCGTGGCACCAGACACCTGGCACCGCGTTGAGATTGAGGCTGATACAACCCTGGATCATGGTTATCAGTATTTTAATATCTGGCTGGATTGTGAATATGCGGGTAAATATCTGTTCAAACGTTCGGCAAACCGGCTGGATTCAGTCGTCATCCAGGCACCTGCCAGTGGCAGTGATATATTTGTTGACAATGTTGGAATTGGAAACGTCATAAATGACGCACATATGGTGGTCACCACCGATTCACGCGGCGGCCGCGAGACGCTCTTCACTGAACAGAGAAATGAATTTGGAGGGGAGAGCTGGCGCATTGAGAGAACCGGTAATACGGGCGGTGGTTGTTCATCCTGCGGGGCTGCGGCAACGCGCTACGATTTTGATGGGTATTGGAACATCCGTCGCAGCATTGATGCAAACGGCACCATCACCACAATGACCTATGATGACCGGGGCAATATGCTCACCCAAACCGAGGCTCTGGGCATGCCGCAGGAACGCACGACAACCTATACTTATCATGAAATTTTCAATAAAATCGCAACGCTGAGCGAACCAAGTGTCGACACTCCCTCGGGCCGCAAAGTAAAAACGTATCAGTATGATGCTGCAGGCAACCTGCTCTCTGAAACCATTCAGGGTTATTCACGCGGGCAGTTGGTATCCTACATTACCACCTATCAATATAATGATCACGGACAGAGGACGCAGACTGATGGGCCGCGTACCGATGTTGCCGATGTTTCCGTTAATGAATACGACCCGGTCAAGGGCTATCTTATTTCAACAACGAATGCCTCCGGTTCAGTCATTTATGCACAATATGATGCCAACCATAACGTAGGATCGGTTACTGATAGCAACGGTAACGTTACGCGATATACCTATGATTATGCCAACCGTATAGAAACCGTCAGCAACAACTCAGGTATCACCACATATGTATATGATACCCAGGGCAACATTTCCCTGGTTACCACGCCGGAGGGAAATCAGATTACCTATTCTTATAATGAGGCAAACCGGCTCAAGCGTATCACTGACAGTCTGGGAAACTACATAACCTATACCTATGACGATGTTGGCAACAAGACGCGAGAGGAAGTTTATGATGCACAGGGTATCCTCAAGAAATATCTTGAGTTTGAATACGATCATTTTAACCGCCTCAATAAAATAAAACATCCTGATAATTCATACAGTACCTTTAGCTATGACGCTAATGGCAACCGCACCATAATGGAAGCAGTTCCCGCGCAAGTGGCGACGGTTTATGTTTATGATGCGTTGAACCGGCTAACGAAGGTGATGCAAGCGTATGGCACATCTACTGAAGCAATTACAGAATATCAATATGATGCCCATGATAATCTCACCGTAGTCAAGGACGCTGAAGGAAAGATCACTTCGTATAAATACGATGATCTGGGAAGGCTGCTGGAAATAAATTCACCGGATACCGGCATCACCGCATATACCTATGATGAATCTGGAAATGTAAAGACAAAGACCGATGCTCGGGGTGTCACCGTAAGTTATGATTATGATGCTCTTTCCCGATTGACCAGAATTGATTTTCCGGCTGACACTGATATTACGTACAACTATGATGAAGCAGCCGCTTCTCATGGTCGGGGCAGATTGACAACGGTGACAGATGCCTCGGGAACGACTAAGTATGATTATGATGGACAGGGAAATATCGTAGAACAGCGCGCCACCATCGGCAACACGACGTATGTGACTCGTTATGAATATAACCGGAACCATGAGTTGATAAAGATTACCTATCCCCATGGCATGGTTATTGAATATCAGCGCAATGCCATCGGCAACATCTCCAGCGTTTCTCTCAATGGGGACCAGATCGCCAACGGGATCAGTTATGAGCCATTTGGCGAATTTAAGGCTATGTATTTTCCGCTGGCAAATATACAAACCAATGTGACGCGTGACCAAAAGTTTCAGGTAAAAAGCATTCAGGCCGGAACCATTGTCAATCGGGTCTATGGTTATGATTTTGACAGCAACATAAGCTTTATCACCCAGCTTGATACGCTGCCCCGTCCAGTACTGTTTTCAGGGATGGAACGATACACGTACACCGCAGGAAAAGGCCAGATAAAAGCAATTGATACAGGCAGGGGCGTCATGCCCTACAGCTATGATGCAACCGGTAATATTATTTCTGATGGAATGTATCGTTACTGGTACAATGCAAATAATCAACTGATAACGGTTGCCAACGGTGTGGTGCGCGGCCAATATGTTTATAATGCAAAAGGACAACGGGTGAAAAAAGTGACTGGGGAAAGCACCACCATCTATCATTATGATCTGGAGGGGAATCTCATTGCGGAAACGACGTCGGCTGGAAATCTGATTGCAGGCTATGTATATGCCGATTCCTATCGGATTGCGATGATAGATGGAAATGATAATGTTTTTTATTATCACAACGACCACTTGGGAACACCGCTAGCCATGACGGATACTGGAAGAAACATTGTATGGAAGGCAGCCTATGACCCGTTTGGCGAAGCGCTGGTTGACTCATCATCCACGGTCACCAACAACTTTCGCCTCCCAGGGCAGTATTATGATGAAGAAAGCGGTCTGCATTACAACTGGCACCGCTATTATGATCCCAGGACAGGGAGGTATTTGAGTGCGGACCCGATCGGAATCGAAGGCGGAGTAAATCTCTTTGCTGTTTCAAAAAATAATCCTATAAATTTGTACGATAAACATGGATTGTTTGTGGAGGCGCCAATATTAACGCCGGGGAATGGTTGGCCACCAACATTTCTTTCAGATATTAAAAAACAAGAGAAAGAATTTATTTTCATTATTTATGGAAATTTCTGTGGGAAGGGTTCTAAAAAAGACCCCGGACAAAGAACAGATGTCCCCGAAGCAGATTGTATTGATGAATCATGTAGACAGCATGATATATGCTACCGAGAAAAAAATATTGAGGTTTGGCATATTCTCTCTCCAAACAAATATAGGTGTGATCGTCAGCTTTGCAAAGATACAAATAAATGTCCTGCAACATGTGACAATTTATTAATAAAAATAGGCATAAAGAAATTTTTTAACTGTAGTCTTATCACACCATTTGGACTTTAATGTTAGCGGGCACCTAAAACCGGCCAGGGAGAGGCACTTCAAAACCGGCCATTTTCAAGGAAGAAAAATTGTGGAAGCATAGCCACCACCTGAAAGAAGGTGGTTATGAGTAACTACTTGAAAATGGAAAAGAAACAGATGATCGTGTGCCTCAGAAAGTCAGGCTGTTCCTTTCGCCGGATAGAGCGAGAAACCGGCATCCGCCGGGAAACCATAGCAAAATACGTTCAGGATGAGCAGGCAAAAGCGGCCAAAGTGCCCACCGGCTCAGAAGACGTAAGCCGGCCAAACGGCTCATCGGTGAGCCGTTCACAAGCAGCTCCGTATCACTCGCAGATTGAAGCAGGCCGTAAGCAGGGCCTGACCTACCAAAGAATCTACCAGGATTTGTGCAGTGAGCACGCCTATCCAGGCAGTTACGACAGTGTCAAGCGGTATGCCAAAAAGCTGCAGATCCGCTGTGCTGAAACCTATGTGCGTATCGAAACAGATCCCGGCGAAGAAGCACAGGTTGATTTTGGCAAGTCTCAGGCCCCCACCCTTGATCCAGCTACCGGCACCTATAAGATCCCCTGGCTGTTTAAGATGACACTTTCCTGCTCCCGGCACAGTTATGAAGAAGCGGTATGGAAACAGGATATTGAAACCGTTATCCGCTGTCATGAGCGGGCCTTTGCGTCATTTGGCGGAGTGCCACAGATCGTACGGCTTGACAATCTCAAAGCTGGCGTTACCCGTGCCTGCCAGTATGATCCTGAGATAAATAAAGTCTATGCTGCCTATGCCCGGCACGCAGGGTTTACCCCGCTTGCCTGTAAACCGGGTAAGCCGGAACACAAAGGCAAAGTGGAACGGGGCATCGGCTATACCAAAAACAATGCGCTGAAAGATAAACGGTTTGAAGGGCTTGAACAGTGTAATGCGTATCTGAGACACTGGAATCAAACAGTGGCCCGGCTGCGGATTCATGGCACAACCAAGCAGCTGGTGTGGAAGCGCTTTATAGAACTGGAACAAAATGCATTACAACCCCTGCCGCAGAAACCCTATGAGCTGTTTGACATCGCGCTACGCAAAGTACATCCTGACGGCTATATTGAGGTCAAAAAAGCTTTTTACTCAGTGCCGCACCAGTATCTGGGTAAGGAGGTTGAAGTCCACTTTACCAACCAGATCCTCCGGGTGTATTGCGAGCACCACTTGATTGCGGTTCACCGAAGAACAGACCGTATTGGTCAGTTCCATACCCACCAGGAACATCTCCCGATACACAAAAGCCTGCGGCAGGAAGGATTCCAGCGACTGCTGCTGGCCAAGGCGCGCTACATTGGAGAGAGTGCTCTGCTGTGGGCGCAGGAAGCTATTGCCGAAAAAGGCGTGCTTGCCTATCGGCTCATCCAGGGTATGCTTACGCTTACCCGCAGCTGGCCCAAAGAGCAGGTGGACTGGGTCTGCAGGACATCCAGCCAGAACGGCATCTTCAAACTGCGAATCCTCAAACGCCTGTTGCAGCAACCATCTCATGACACACCAATACCGCAGCTCATCCAGGATCACGAGTTAATACGACCGCTGTCCCACTATGCACTCATAACCCAAACGCAGGAGGAACCCCTATGAACACCCCTCTGGAACAAAACTTACGTACCCTCAGACTCTCCGGCATGATCCAAACCCTGCCCATACGAAATCAGCAGGCTATTGCCTCGCAACTCAGCCACGTTGAGTTCCTGGAACTGCTCATTGACGATGAGCTCAGCCGCCGCAGAGACAATCTACTGACAACCAGACTCAAAAAAGCCGGCTTCCCGGCCCTTAAAACCCTGGAGGAGTTTGACTTTTCCTTTAACCCCACGATCAACCACAAGCAGCTCTTTGATCTTGCCACTGCCCGTTTTATCGCTCACGCCGAAGGGGTCCTGTTCTTAGGTCCACCCGGGGTTGGTAAAAGTCATCTCGCCATTGCGCTGGGCATCGCTGCAGTGAAAGCCGGCTATACGGTGTTGTACCGAACAGCGGTTGATCTGCTGGGAGAGATTGCTGAAACCAAAGCGACCGGAGCGCATAAACAGTTCTTCAGAATGCTCAGCCACTGTCAGTTGCTCATCATCGACGACTTTGGTCTCCATAAATTGCCGCCGCAGTCTTCTGAACACCTGCTTGAGGTGTTTGTCCAACGCTATGAAAAAACCTCTACCATCGTCACTTCAAACAGACCGCTGGATGACTGGGGAAAAATTATCGGCGATACGGCCACGGCAACTGCTATCCTTGACCGGTTCCTGCATCATGCTGCCGTTATCCCTATTAAAGGAAAGAGCTACAGGTTGGCTAAAAAGAAAACTGCTTGATCAATGAACCCCATTACGCTATGTAGTGCGTAACTGGCCGCTTTTGAACTGCCCAATGACCCTTTTAAAGGGGCTTAAGATTTCCATGAACAGAAATTTTTTCGTTATCATGAGATGTATAACATATGCAACAATTTGTTTGGTTTTATTAATCGGATGCAAAAAATATGGTCGTGGTTATAGATTTTCATATGGTGGCAATTATATCGGCAGTAAACCATCCTTTTCCCCGAATGGAAACACCATTGTATTTGGATCTCCAAGATATTATCGTGGTGACATTTGTGCAATAAATATAGATGGTTCAAACTGGAGAAGGTTAACTACATCTCCGGCATATGATGGTGAGCCCAGATTCTCTAAGGATGGGTCAAAGATAGTTTATATTTCTGAACGTGATGATAATCATACAGGTCATGTTTACCTTATGAATGCTGATGGAACGAACCAATTGCAGGTTACTAATAGTAAACATTATGATACAGACCCGACATTTTCTCCAGATGGATCAATTATTGTATTTAGTCGTTTGTTGGGAGATTATAATTGGGAAATATATATGATACGTGTTGACGGAACGGGCGAACGGAGACTGACCTTCTCCGAGGCAGGCGAATCTAATCCTGTTTTTTCAGAAGATGGCAACAAAATATTGTTTATAGCAAAAGGTAACAGTGGGAGATCCGCGCTTTGGTCGATGAATACCGATGGGTCTGATAAAAACATAGTAATAGAAATGATGGAGCGCTGTGGATCTCCAAGCCTATCGCCTGATGGAAATAAAATTGTTTTTGTTAATGCTAAAGAAATGAATTATCAAGCTGAAGCAAATTCGATAATAGAGCTTTGGATCATGGAAAAAGATGGCTCAGCGCAGAAACAGGTTACGTTTACGAAAAGCTATAAACAATTCCCATCGTTTTCACCTGATGGGAAAAAAATTCTCTATTTTGAACCAGAGAAAAACGGTAAAGGTAAAGGAAAAATTAATATTATTAATATTGATGGAAGTGGTTTAACTACAATTACTTACAATTAATTTTTGGTAATACCTAACCAAAACGGACCAGATTTGGTAACATAATCTGGTCATGAGATGTTGTCCTACATGCAGATGTAAACGATCCTGGCACCT